>Ga0318537_10000541_pt1 | contig 10128 bp, 10 predicted proteins | sample GRESIP117b4f29_FD_203657 | JGI IMG/M metagenome (GOLD analysis project Ga0318537, IMG submission 203657) | Tropical soil microbial communities from Luquillo Experimental Forest, Puerto Rico - GRE.SIPMG.117b4f29 | ecosystem: Environmental > Terrestrial > Soil > Tropical forest > Bulk soil... | reverse complement strand
TTCCTCGCTCGTCTCACCCAGCCGTGACAGCCTTCCCCGGAAGGGGTCGCCGGGTCGGCCTGCACATCGACCTTTTCGAGGCATGCTCGGCGTTCACTCACGTTGCGGCCTGCACACTCGCGCGGTCACCAATTCGTGACCCGCTATCCGAAGGCTTCAGACATTTCGTCGCCTCCATGCCTGCTCCGGTTGCTTCCGGCTGGAGCGAATCGCCGGGTGGGGCTTGCACCCACTTATCTGGGGCATTGGTGTCAAGCGGAAATTTTCAGCATCGCGGACTGCATTTTTGCGGAAGTTGTGACGGCGTCGGCATGATCAACGGGTCATTCGCGATTGCAGCAAACAGCGGCAAGTGCGCCGGGCGGCCTCGGTTCTGTCATTGCGGCAAAGACCGCATCAACTTATCTCCGGTTCGGTCATCGGGACCGTGACCATAATCCCGCATTCAGCGGGCGAGGAGGCCGGACGGTGGGACCAATCTGGAAAAGCGGCAATGAGCCAAGTGGGTGCACGGTCACACACCGACCCGGGACGCAGGCGCTCCGAGGCGCCCGCGTTTTGGGCGATCCCTTTATGATGCGGCGTTCATGACAGCGCCCTCCGGGATCAATCCTGTTTCGAGATAGCGCCAGAGCGCAACCATCAGTTTGCGCGCCAGTGCAACAATAGCGATGCGTCGGATGCGTCCCTTGGCGGCGCCGGCGCGCTGGACGAACCACTTGCTCAAAGCGCTGTTCGGTTGGTGGCGGATCCACAGCCAGGCGATCTCGATAGCAAGCCGGCGCGCGCGGGGATTGCCCGCTTTGCTGATGCCCTGATCAACGCGCATCGAGCCACTGTTGTAGGGGCTCGGCGGCAGGCCAAAATAGCTGGCCAGTTCGCGGCGATTGTTGAAGTGACGATAGAATACTTCACGACACAGTGGCACGCCGCTGATCTGTCCAATGCCTTTCAGGCGCACCAATGCCGCAGCTTGGGCACCACCGCGCTCGGTTGCACCTCCTTCTTCCTGCGCGCTCTGCAGCGTCGCGGCCGCTTTGATCGCGCTTGCCTGCGCGCGTTCGATGTCTTTGATCTGGCGTTCGGTCAGGGTTATTCGTTCGTGCTCGCGGGCCAGCGCTTGTTTGGTGTGGGCCGGTAGTGGTTCGCCGGTGCCCGTCACCAAACCGTCGAGGCGCTGCACGAAATCGCGCCGGTGTGGATTGACGCCGCGGATTCCCAAGGCCATCAAGATCCCGCCGATGCGGTTGGTGTGGGCCGTTTTCTCCTTCACCAGCACGGCCCGCTCGCGGTGCTGGCGTTTGGCGTCCTCTTCTGCCGGGGTCGGCACCTGAATTACCCGGCAGATGCGCGTTTCGCCGCGCTCCAACGCCAGCAGCATGCGAATCAGAAGCTCGAGATCGATGCGGTCGGTCTTACGCCGTCGCGAACGCCGTTCCACCGGAATGCTTGCGGCATCGACGACACGGTTCTCGATGCCGGCCGCCGTCAGCCGGCGGTGCAACCAAAACCCGTCGTACCCGGCTTCGTAAATCGATACCACGCGGACCGGCTTACCGAGTTTCTCCAACCGGAGTCTGGCAACCGTGATCCGTTCCAGGGCGGCGTCAACGTCGCCCCCGTCAACTTTGTAACGACTGATGGTCTTGCCGAGCTGCGGCGAATACAAGCCGATCAGCCAGGTCGCTTTGCTCAGTTCAAACCCGACAAAAAGCGTGGCAATCTCGTCTTGGGCGGCAGGCGCCAGCGCTGAGGTCGACATCCCGGTCTCCGTTAAGTTCATGTTTGGCAAAGCGGAACCTTAACGGAACCGTGCCTGTCGCCCCATAGGATCTGGAAAGCGCCGCCTTGTCACGGCGCACCCCCGATGCAGACCTTTCTCGACGCGCTACCACTGGCAAAGGAAAAACTCATGGCGGCATGACCACGGTCGACAGTCATAATCGGTTCACACAGCCAGCACCGTCTGTCCGATCAAGTCTCAGCTAATACATCTTATGGAGACGCGCTATGGCGCCGCGCAAAGATCTTACCTCGCTGGGCCTGGCAACGACCTTGGATTAGCTTGGTGCCGAATATCCATCGAGATCCATCGCCTCTCCAGCCGGACTTGATGAGCGTAAAGGTCGCTCGGCTTCTCCGGCCGCTCAACGTCCAGCTCATGCCCGCACATGGAGCTTCGGTAAGTACTGGGTCGGTCCTCTCATCTCTTGACGGCACGCCCTAAACAAGCCCTCTGCCGTAGCGTGATCTCCAGCGAGCTTTTGATGAGCAGCCCATGCCTGAGCGGAAACGGAAAAGAAGGAGCGAGCGCCGATGAGCTCTTCGCCATCCTGCAGCGTCAGCGCGAAGCCTTCATGCGGGACGGACCACCCTCTCTGCAGCAGCGGCGCGCCGATCTCGCCAAACTCAAGCGGGCAATCAAGCGGTCCGCCGATCGCATCGCCGACGTGATCTCGGCGGACTTTGGCGGCCGCTCCCGCCACGAGAGCCGGCTCGCGGAAGTGCTCACGGTCTGCACCTCGATCCGCCATGCATCGCGCCATCTGCCCCAGTGGATGAGGCCAAGACGGGTCTCGATAGGCCTCGAGTTCAGGCCGGCAAGAGCGCGAATCCTGTATCAGCCGGTTGGCACCGTCGGCATCATCAGCCCATGGAATTATCCGTTTCTGCTGGCGATCATGCCGCTCATCGCCGCGCTTGCCGCTGGCAACCGCGTGATGTTGAAGCCATCGGAACGGACGCCGCGCACCGCCGAGTTCATCGCCAATTTCCTTGCCGAGCTATTTCCGAAAGAACACGTAGCGACGGTTCTCGGCGGCTGCGAGTTAGGCGCAGCGTTCTCGCGTCTTCCTCTTGACCATCTGTTCTTCACTGGGTCGGCAGCCGTCGGCCGTGAGGTCATGAAGGCCGCGGCTGAGAATTTGACGCCGGTGACATTGGAACTTGGTGGCAAGTCGCCCTGCATCCTTGGCGCCGATACGGCGTTGCCGGATGCTGTCGAAAGTATCATTTATGGCAAGCTGATAAATGCTGGGCAGTCTTGCGTCGCGCCGGACTACGTTTTGGCCCCGGTGGGAGCGCGTGACGAATTCATCCGTCTTGCCGTCGAAGCAACCGGCAAGCTGTACCCGAGCATTGCCAATAACCCAGATTACGCCAGCATTATCGACGACCGGCATTTCGAGCGCATCGTCCAGTACCTGGAGCAAGCCCGAGCGCGTGGGGTGCGGGTCATCGAACTCGCCCCGGCGGATAGCGCCCTTGCGCGAAGCGAGCGCAAGCTATCCCCGACGCTAGTTGTTGATCCAGACGACGAGCTGCCCTTGATGCGCGAGGAGATTTTCGGCCCGGTGCTGCCGCTGAAAACCTATCGGAGAATTAAGGAAGCAATCGACTACGTGAATCTGCGGCCCCGGCCGCTCGCTCTCTATTATTTCGGTGCGAACACCATTGAGCGCAGGAAGGTACTCCAGCGGACGATCTCCGGCGGCGTTTCAATCAACGAGACCCTTATGCATGCAGTGGTTGAGGGACTGCCTTTTGGTGGTGTCGGTGCCTCAGGAATAGGCGCTTATCATGGCGAGACCGGTTTTCGCACCTTCTCTCATCGCAAGGCTGTTTTTCTGCAGAGCCGGCTCAGCTTGTCGTGCCTGTTGCGGCCGCCTTACGGCAAGACGGCTAATTACCTGCTCCGGCTCTTAATGATGCGGTGATCAGGCCGGCGAAACGCGCCTGGGCTCATTCATCAAGATCCACGCTCTCCAGCCGGACATGCTGCGCGTCCGGGTCGTCGGGGTCCTCCGACATTTCGATCTCCAACTCCGCCGCGCAGGATAGCGTGCCGCGCGCTTCCACAGCGAAATGCGCGCGGAAGTGTTCGGGCGAAAGGTGGCTGAGCGCGCCGAGCCAAATACTGGCACCGGTTACGCGGCGGGCGCCCGTGGCGCGGGCCAGGTCGTTGATGCGCCGGACGACGTCGCGGACAAGGGCTGTCTCATGCATGGTCCCTCCCAGCTTCCAACACGGCAGAGATCTCAGCAACTATCCGCTCCGCGACCTCCTCGACGGCCTTGGTGACCATCGGCGACAGCGGCGCCCCCGTCTCGAACTGTTCGCCTTCGATGAGATAGGCAACGAGACGCGGGGGCAGCCGCTGCAGGCCGCGCGCCAGCTCGACGGTTTCGGCGAGGCCGAAGGCATGCGTGGAGCGCAGCGCGAGGGACATCGGGAGCGGGCTATTGTTGAGATCGAGACGATGGATCCGGCCCGGCTTGGTAATCGGCGCGCCGGCGTCGACAAGGATTACGCAGGAGAAATCCCTCCAGTCCTCGATCAGCGCGAGAGCGTCGCCACTTCTTTCGAGAACGCAGACCCCGGGAGGAACCCGCACGCTCAGCCGCCACGCGACCGCCGGGCCGACGCCATCGTCGCCACGATCTGGGTTGCCAATCCCGACGACGAGCACCGGTGACCGATTGCTGCCGCTCATGCCCGGTGCACTTGCAGCTTCAAGAAATGCGCTGCGCAGGAGATGCAAGGGTCGTGGTTGCGGATGCTCTGTTCGCAACGGGCTTGCAACGCCTCGTCTTCGAGATCGAGGGCGGCATTCGCGACCTCTCGCAAGTCTTCTTCGATGACGCCTTGGTTTTGCGCGGTCGGCGGAACGAGACTGGCTTCGAGGATCGTGCCGTCGGCATCGAGATTGTAGCGATGATAGAGGATGCCGCGCGGCGCCTCGGTGCAGGCGTGCCCCTCCGCCGCGCGCGGCTTCGCCGGGACGAATGGCCGCACCGGCGGCTCGTAGGCGGCGATCAGCCGCAACGCCTCGTCGCAGGCATAAACGACCTCGAGCGCGCGAACGAGAATGCTGCGGAACGGATTGCGGCAGACTGGCTCGAGCCCGACTTCGTCGGCGAGCGCGCGGATCTCGCTGGGCAGACGGCCCCGGTTGAGCGCATAGCGCGCCATCGGCCCCACCAGATAAGCGCCGCGCTCCCTCAACACGCAATGCAAAGCGGTCGAATGCGGCACTTGGCGCTCGATGAACTCGGTTTCGTAATCAGCGGCGGCAATGTCGAGCCCTGCCGAAGAGACGATCCTTCCTTCGTTCATCGGATATTCGTCCGGGTGTCGCAATGCGACGAACTCGTAGTCCCGGGCGAATTCCGGAAACGGAAGACCGGCCGCCCAGCGTAGCGTCTCAATTGCCTGGTCGCGTGCGCGCTTCAGCGCTTCGGAGACCGGCATCAGTTCGGCGCGGTTCGGAACCCTATAAAACCCGCCGATGCGCGCGTTGATCGGATGGATCTCGCGACCCCCGAGCAGGCGGATCAGCTCGTTCCCAGCCTTCTTGAGCGCGAGCGCGCGCTCCACCGCCTCGCCGTGATCGCGCGCCATCGCGATCGCGTCCGGATAGCCGAGGAAGTCCGGCGCATGAAGCATTGCGATGTGCAGCGAATGGCTCTGAATCCATTCACCGCAATAAAAAAGACGCCGCAACGCGCGGATCGGTGCATCGATTGCCATGCCGAGCGCATCCTCAATGGCGTGCACGCCGCTCATCTGGTAGGCGATCGGGCAGATCCCGCAGATGCGGGCGACAATGTCGAGCACCTCCATGTACCCGCGCCCGCGCAGCAAGGCTTCGAAGAACCGCGGCGGCTCGAAAATGCTCAGGTGCACCGCCTCGACGGCGCCATTGCGGACGCGGAGATCGAGCGAGCTCTCGCCTTCCACCCGCGCGATGTAATCGACCTTGATTGTCCTATTCGCCATGCGCCTCGCTCTCTTTCCGGAAAGCCTCGGCAGCCGCGTTGAAGGTGCGGAACACCCGGGCGATATCGCGCTCGGCCATGCCAAGCGAGGCGAACTCGCGCGCGATCGCGGGGGTATTCGGGCTCTCGGCCGGCCCGAAGCAACCATAGCAGCCGCGGCCATAGCCTGGGCAGATTGCGCCGCAGCCGGTTTGCGTGACTGGGCCGAGGCAGGGTGTCCCGTGGGCGACCATCACGCAGATGGTGCCGCGCAACTTGCATTCATGGCAGACGCTGTGCTCGGCGATAACGGGCTTACGCCCAATGAGAAAAGCTTTGATGACTTCGAGCAGCTGGCCCTTGTCGATTGGGCAGCCGCGCAATTCAAAATCGACCGGCACATGGGCGCCGATCGGCGTCGAGGTCGCGAGCGTTTTCACGTATTCCGGGTGCGGGTAGACGGCCGCCGCGAACGCCCGGATATCGGCGAAGTTGCGCAACGCCTGAATGCCGCCGGCAGTGGCGCAGGCGCCGATTGTCACGAGACGCCGGGAGAGGCGGCGCACGCGTTGGATGCGCTTGGCATCCTGCGGGGTTGTGATCGAGCCTTCGACCAGTGAGAGATCGTACGGCCCTGATAGCATCCGACGCGATACCTCGGCGAAATAGGCAATGTCGAGCTGCCCGGCGATCGCCAACAGCTCATTCTCGCAATCGAGCAGACTGAGCTGGCAGCCGTCGCAGGAGGCGAATTTCCACACCGCGAGGCGCAGGCGGGCGCGCCTTGGCATTCAGATCTCCCTCACCCCAAACATCGGCGCGATTCGATCGTATCGAAACACCGGACCGTCGCGGCAGACGAAGTGCGGTCCGAACTGGCAACGCCCGCACAGCCTGACGGCGCATTTCATGTGGCGCTCCATCGACAGATAGATCCGGTCTGCCGCAATACCCCGGTCGCGCAGTGCGGCGATCGTAAAACGCATCATGATCTCGGGCCCGCAGACGAGCGCGACGGCATGTTGGGGGTCGAGCGACATGCGCGGGATCAGCGCTGGCACGACACCGACATTGCCGTGCCAATCGGCGCCAGCATGGTCGAGCGTGACCTCGACGTCGACATCGAGCCGCCGCCGCCATTCCTCCAGCTCGCGCTGGTAAAGGATATTGCCCGGACCACGCGCGCCGTAGAGCAGTACAACCCGGCCATAATCCCGGCGGCGGGCAAGCACGCGATAGATCGCCGGACGCAGCGGCGCGAGGCCGACACCGCCGGCGACGATCACGACATCGCTGCCCCGGGTCTCCGCGACGGGCCAGGCCGAGCCATAGGGCCCCCGCACCCCGATAACCACATTGCGCCGCAGCCGCATCAGTGCACCGCTGACGGCGCCAACCGCCCGCACGGTGTGTACGATCCGGTCTGTCGCTTCGGGATCCCCGCTGATGCTGATCGCCACTTCCCCCAGCCCGAAGACGTACAGCATGTTGAACTGGCCGGCGGCGAATGCGAATGGCGAATCGGGCATCAGTTCCAATGTTGCAACGTCCGCGGTTTCCCGCCTCACTCGCGCCACCCGCAGTGGCTGCGGCACTGACCAGCCTGTCGGCGCAGCTGTCATGCCCGCGGCGGTCCGTAGACATCGAGGACCTGCAGTCGGGTCGCGCGCAAGCGCTCACCCATCGCGCCGACAAACCGCTTCATCAGCTCGTAGCCGAGATCATGATCGGCTTCGCATTTGTCGCGCAGGCACCGCGCATTGACCCCAAGCGCCCGCACGAGTTCGGCTGCGCGCGCATCGAAATTCCAGCGATAGGGCGGCACGAGCCAAGCGGCGTCGAGGATGTCGCCCTGGCGCAGCGTGGCGATCACGATCGCCGGCTGGCCGGGCGCGTGCAGTTCGAGTGCTACCGTGCCGTGGCGGATCAAGTAGAATTCATTGGCGGGTTCATCTTCGTGGAACAGATATTCGCCTGCAGCGAAGCGCAAATTGCGGGCGCAGCCGGAAATTGCGGCGCCGAATTCGGGGCCGAGGCCCGCGAAAAACGGGTGCTCGAGGACGATGCGTTCAAGTCCTTCCATCGGCGTCCCTCCGCGGCGGCTGCGGCGCCCCGCGGATCGCGGCGGCTTCCTCGGTGATGTCGATCCCGACCGGACACCACGTGATGCACCGGCCGCAGCCGACGCAGCCGGAGGTGCCGAACTGATCGATCCAGTGCGCCAGTTTGTGCGTCATCCATTGGCGGTAGCGCGAGCGCGGCGAGCTGCGCACACTGCCGCCGTGAATGTAGGAGAAATCCAAGGTGAAACAGGAATCCCAACGGCGCACGCGCTCGGCAGTAGCCCCCGCAATATCGCTTGTGTCGTCGACACTCGTGCAGAAGCAGGTCGGGCAGACATTCGTGCAATTGCCGCAGGTGAGGCAGCGCGCGGCGACTTCGTCCCAGCGCGGGTGATCGGGGCTGGCCTGCAGCAGTTCTTTTAGCCCATTGGTGTCGAGGTGACGGCCCATCTGGCCCGTCGTTCGCGCGACGACCTCTTCAGCGGCCTTGATCTCCTCCTCACTCGCCAGCCGCGCGGAGAGGTCCTTGACCACATCTGCGCCCGCAGCGCTGCCGACCTCCAGCACGAACCGATGGGCGCCCTCGTCGATGAGCTCTGTCAAAGCGAGGTCGAAACCGGTCTCGACCTTTGGTCCGGCATCCATCGAAACGCAAAAGCAGGTGCCGCCCGCCTGGCCGCAATTGACGCCAATGATAAAGGTCTGGTCGCGCCGAATTTTGTAGGAGTTGTCGAGATAAGGCCCGGAGAGAAAGACGCGGTCGTGGATCGCGATCGCGCGCAGCTCGCAGGCGCGTACGCCGATAAAGGCGAGCGGCTCGGCCGCCCATTGGCTTTCAACGATCGTAAAACCGTCGCCCTCGCGGCGGGCTTGCCACAGAGGCTCGATCGGCGGATGCAGAAAGCGCTTCCAGGAATGCGGCCCGACCGCATAGCCGAAGAGCGCCTCGTCACCACGCCGTTCGAGCCGATATCGGCCGCCGTCCTGCTGGTCGGTCCACCCGACGGGCAGCTCATCGAGCCGAGCGATCATGTCGTAAACGATCGCTCCGTCGCGGATTGTCGGTCCAATGACTCGGTAGCCCCGGCGCGCCAGGGAGCCGATGATCCGTTGCACGCCCTCCGGCTCGATTGCGAGCTTGGCACAGAGCATCTTCGCCAAATCCTAACGCGAGGCGGCAGGAAGTCCCGCCGCCTCGGTCATTAGCGTTGGTTACGCTGATTTGACATCGATCTTCTTTTGTTGCTTCTGGGCCTCAGGCGTCTTCGGCAGCGTGATCTTCAGCACGCCTTTAGCAAAATCGGCCGAGACCTTGTCACGATCGACACTGCTCGGCAGCTCGAAGGCGCGTTGGAACGAGCCGAAGGCGCGCTCCGAAAAATAGTAGTTCTTTTCCTTTTCCTCCTTCTCCTGGCGCTTCTCGCCTTTGAGGACGAGCGTGTTGCCGGTGATCGACACGTCGACATCCTTGGCGTCCAAGCCCGGCAACTCAGCCGAAATCTTATAGACCTTGTCGTCCTCGCTCATATCGATTGCCGGGGCCGAGAAAGTGAACGAGCTCCGCCATAACGGCTCGGTTTCGAACATGCGGCGCAGCGACGGGAAGCCGAAGCCGCTGGAGAACCGATCGAACATGCGGTCCATCTCACTGCGGAACGACCGCCACACGTCCGGCACCGTGGGCTCCACCGATGGTGCCTTCTTAACCTCAACGGGTACATCTGCCATTGTTGTCTCCATCATGATCGTGAGGAAACGGGTTAAATCTAACCCGGCCGGCATCCTGCGTGCGAGCTCACGCCGGGACATTGATCCAGCGCAATTTATGGCGGCCGGCTGTCCCATCGCCGTGTCCGCGCCGCCCGCCGTACGCGCTCCATAGCGAGCGAAAGAGCCGCGCTGCGCGGCAACGTCCCGGTACGCTTCACCTCGTCAAGCATCGCTCCGGTGTTAGCGCGGATCCTTTCCTCGATCAGTGCCAGAGCCGCCGCCTCGGTGCCGCCGCGATATTCGACGGCCGCACAAATCACGCCGCCGGCATTGGCGATGAAGTCGGGCAGAACGAGCACGCCGCGGGCGGCGAGCGCCTCTTCGGCCTCTGCTGTCAGTGGAATGTTGGCGCCCTCGGCGACAATCTGCGTTTGCAGGCGCGCGACATTGCCTCCATGGATGACATCGGGCCGCGCGGCCGGGATCCAGATTTCGCACGGTATATCGATTAGCGCGTCAGCGGACAGTTTGCGGCCGCGGGCGTATTCATGGAGAGCTCTGCCATCGGCCTTGAGCGCCATCAAGGCGGGCAAGTCCAA
>Ga0318537_10000538_pt1 | contig 10153 bp, 10 predicted proteins | sample GRESIP117b4f29_FD_203657 | JGI IMG/M metagenome (GOLD analysis project Ga0318537, IMG submission 203657) | Tropical soil microbial communities from Luquillo Experimental Forest, Puerto Rico - GRE.SIPMG.117b4f29 | ecosystem: Environmental > Terrestrial > Soil > Tropical forest > Bulk soil... | reverse complement strand
ATCGCCTCGAACCATTAGTCCGCCGACCGCGCCGCAACCGAAGCCCAGGACCGAAAGCCTCATGCCGGTGCGGCCAAACACTCGCATTTCCATAACTGCTCCTCCGCCGGGCGCGGAGCGCCGGACCTCGATGTGTTCGTTGAGTTCCAAGTGGCAATGCGAGCGACTGAGCGCGAACACACCCACAGTTCGACCCGTTTTTGCATTGCCATGCCAATAATGCATGGCCATAATGCCTATGTCGAATAGGTAGCGCCTTCGCTGAGAAATGCGAAAATGAGCGTCATCCGCAGCACCCTGGATGAAAGGCGGCCGCTCGGTTCTGCGTTCGGCTGCACGTCGGGTTTTGCCGACCCTTCGCTGACATGGCCGAAAGCAATTGTGACCGCGTCAAGCGGTAGCAACAAAAGCCGCCCGGCCAGACGCATCGATAACGCAAAGTCAAGAGTGCATCACCGACATCACGATCGTTAAAAAGAGAGGTGTGCGATGGAATCAGGAGGAAACAAAAGGAAGCGCTCCGTCACGCGACGTGACTTCCTTAGGACGTCTGGCGTTGCTGCGGGATCTGCCGGTTTGGCGCCCCTTGTTTCAGCGCCGTTCGTAGCCGATGCCCTTGCCCAGACCAAGACACTCAGAATCTTGCAATGGAGCCATTTCGTTCCGCAGTACGATAGTTGGTTCGATGGCTTCGCGAAGGATTGGGGCAAGAAGAACGGCATCACCGTCACGGTCGATCACATCCCGCACCTCGAGCTGCCGGCTCGCGCCGCGGCGGAGATTGCTGGCCAAGCGGGACACGACATTTTCGCCTTCAACGGCTCAGGTGGGCCTCATCTCTATGAGAAGCATGTGATTGACCTCACCGCGCTCGTCAGTGAGACCGAGAAGAAATACGGCAAGGTCCTGACGATCGGCCGCCAGATCGCCTACAACGAGAGCGCCAAGACCTGGAGCGCCTTTCCTGCCTACTACATCAGTTTCCCGGGCCTATATCGAAAGGATCTGTGGGACGAGATCGGGATGACGCCCGACACGTGGGAAGATATCCGGATTGGCGGCGCCAAGTTGAAAGCCAAAGGCAACCCGGTCGGCATTTCGCTCGGGCACTCCGTCGATCCGAACCTCTCATATCGGAGCATGTTGTGGAGTTACGGCGCCTCCGAATGCGACGAAACCGGCAAGCGCGTCACGCTTAATTCTAAAGAGACGCTGGAGGTCGTGAAATACGTCCGCGCCCTCTATAAGGAGGCGATGGAGCCCGACGTGCTGTCATGGGACGACGCCAGCAACAACAAATACCTGGCGTCAGCGCGTGGATCCTGGATTCACAATCCGATCTCGGCGTATCGAAGCATCCAGAAGGCCAGCCCCGAACTAGCAGACAAGATCTACGTGTGGAAAACCCCCGCTGGGCCAGTGCGGCGGATCGCGGCTGCATCGCCGAATTCCTACGTCGTCTGGCGCTTCGCGCGCAATCCGGATGTAGCGATCGACTTCCTCCGCTACTACGCAGATCATGGTACAGAGTCCTTTCAAGCGAGCACCGGCTACAATCATCCGCTGTTCGCGGACATTGTGCCGATGCCGATGCCGATCCTGTCAAACGATCCGACCTCGCACCCGGCCGACAAGCTGACCGTACTGCAGACTGCTGGCGAGTGGCACGCCACCTATGGTTACCCGGGGCCGGCCGGGCCGGCATCGGACGAAGTCGCGGACAATTTCGTCATAAACGACATGATGGCCAAAGCTGCGACCGACAAAGCGACGCCCGAGGAAGCGGTGACCTGGGCCACCAAGGAAGTGGAACTGATCTACAAGAAGTGGCTCTCGTGAACAAACGCGGTGGGCGGGTGGCTCGCCCACGCCTTTGCGCGGCAACCTGACTCGTTCATCGGCATGTGCTTGGGCGCCCGCTCGAGTATTAAGGAAAGTCTCTCATGGGTGCAGTTACCGCCACCAATATCCGCAAGCAGTTCGGCGATGTTGTTGCGGTCGATGGCATCAGCTTGGCAGTGCGCGACGGCGAGTTTTTGGTGCTGCTCGGTCCATCGGGCTGCGGCAAGACAACGTTCCTGCGCATCATTGCCGGCCTGGAGAGGGCGACATCGGGCGAAATCCTGATCGGCGGGGAGGTCGTCAATGAGGTGCCACCCCGCGCGCGCGGCGTTGCTATGGTGTTCCAGAGCTACGGCCTCTATCCGCACCTCACAGTCGCCAACAACATCGCCTTCCCGCTGCGCACACAGCGCGTCGCGAAGGTGGAGATCCAGCGCAAGGTTGCATGGGCCGCTGGCCTGCTCGGCCTCGATCGCCTCCTGCATCGCCGCCCACGCGAGCTTTCCGGCGGCGAGCGGCAGCGCGTGGCACTGGCGCGCGCATTGGTGCGCGAGCCCACCGTGTTCCTGCTCGACGAGCCGCTATCGAACCTCGACGCCAAGCTGCGTGCGACCGCCCGTAGCGAGCTCAAGCAGTTCCAGCAGACCGTGCGCACTACCACGATCTACGTCACTCACGATCAGGTCGAGGCGATGGGCATGGGCGACCGCATCGCGGTGATCGACCACGGTAAGCTGCGGCAGATCGGGACGCCCGCTGAAATCTACGACGACCCAGCCGACGAATTCGTCGCCGGCTTTTTGGGCACGCCGCCGATGAATCTGATCCAGCGTGACGGCGGCTCGCTCGGTTTCCGCCCAGAGCATTTCTTGCCGAAGGAACTACTCAATGGCGCGGCGCTCACCGAGCTCGCGTTCCGTATCGATCGCATGGAATATCTCGGCTCGGAGCGCATCCTATACGGGGCGATCGATGGCTTTGCAGCGAAACGCGAGGTCACCGCGAAGCTGCCAGCCCACGTGCAGCTCACCGGGATTCGACCCGGAGAATGGCACCCCTTCGCGGTTCGCGAGACCGAGCTGCGCTTTTTCGATCTTGACGGCCGGCGCAGCGAAGGCAAGGCCCAAGCCCAATGACCGCGATCACGCTTACGCCGCGCCCAGCCCGTTCGCGTTTCTTCCTGGATCGCGCGGAAATCGTTGGGCCGCTATTCATCGCGCCGGCGATCCTCTATGTCGTCCTGTTGGTCGGCCTGCCGTTTCTGCTCGCGCTTTATTATAGTGTGAGCGCATACAACATCTTCAATGAAAGCCTCGCATTCGTCGGGCTGAAGAATTTTCGCGATATCATCGGTAGCGAGATCTTTCGGCGAACGCTCATCAATACTCTCGTGTTCACCATCAGTGCCCAGATCATCGGCCTGTTGCTCGGCAAGATTGGGGCGATGCTGTTGATGCAGGAATTCCGCGGCCGCGGCATCGCTCGTGCGCTGGTCGTGCTGCCCTGGGCGGTGCCGGTATCGCTGGCAACGGTGGCCTGGCTGTGGATGTTTGATTCCCTCTACAGTGTAATCAACTGGACGCTGATCGCGCTTGGGCTGGTCGACGCCGCCAACCGGCCGCAATGGCTGGGCCAGGAGGACCTGGCGATGATCGCGGTCGTCGTGGTGCATGCCTGGCGGCTGTTTCCGTTTGGCGTCGTGATCTTCCTCGCCGGATTCACTTCGGTGCCGAAAGACGTGCTCGACGCCGCGACCGTCGACGGCGCCGGCTTCTGGCGGCGTAACTACCAGATCATCCTGCCGATTATCGCGCCGATCGTGCTGATCGCTCTGATCTTCGGCACCGTGTTCACCTTCACGGATTTGAGCGTCGTTTATCTCCTGACCAAGGGCGGGCCGATCAACAGCACGCAGGTGCTGGGTACGTACGCCTTCCAGGTCGGCATCCTGTCTGGCGACGTCGCCCACGGCGCTGCCATCTGCTTGTTCCTGTTCCCGTTCCTGCTGGTCGCGGTAATTCTACTGCTGCGCTCACTGCGGCGGCGGGAGATCTGAGATGCTTCGGCTGGCCAAAAAACTCGGTGGAGAGGGGTCGTTCTACGCGGCCGTGATCACGCTCGTGGTGTTCGCCGCTTTCCCGTTCTACTGGATGCTGATCACCACCTTCAAGGCTGACGGCGATCTCTACGATCTCAAATCGATTCCATATTGGTTCAATACCGCGCCTACGCTCGAGCACATCAGATATCTTTTCACGGAGACGCTGTTTGTGCAGTGGCTGATGAACTCCGCGTTGGTCGGGCTATGCGTCGTCGCCATTACGCTGATCGTGGCGCTGCCGGCCGGCTATAGTCTTGCGCGCATGCCGGGGCGCAGCGCCGAAACGCTCGGCATCGGAATTTTCCTGACCTATTTGGTGCCGCCGACGCTGCTATTCCTGCCGCTGTCGCGGGTCGTAACGATCTTGGGGCTGCAGGACTCACTGTGGTCGCTGGTGGTGATTTATCCGACGTTCACGATCCCGTTCTGCACCTGGTTGCTGATGGGCTTTTTCAAATCGGTGCCCCGCGAGATCGAGGAGGCGGCGATCGTCGACGGGTGCACCGTCGTCGGCGCGTTCGTGAAGACGGTGCTGCCGCTCTCAGTACCGGCGGTCCTCACCGTGGTCATCTTCGCATTCACGCTGACCATGCAGGAATTCGTCTACGCGCTGACTTTCATCTCCTCCTCGGAGGAGAAGCCCGTGACGCTTGGGGTGGCAACCGACCTGATTCGCGGCGACATTTTCTACTGGGGGGAGCTGATGGGTGCGGCGCTGATCGCGAGCGTTCCGGTGGCGATCGCTTACAATCTTTTTCTCGATCGGTTCATCAGCGGGATAACCGGCGGCGCTGTCAAATAGGCGGAGCTTGCAGCGTCACCTCTTACGCTAAACCATTTCTTTGGAAATCCACTGCGTGACTGATCGCTGGGCAGGTGACCAGCCAAGCTCGATCGCGGCTTTGCCGCGCACGCGACTGTTGGAACCGAGCGATAACACCGCCAAATTTCGTCCCCAGGCTGCAATAGCACCGTCGGCAGACCAACCCTGCGCGGTACCGAGCCCTAGCCGGGCTGCGATCGCTTGAGCAATTTCACCAAGCGCCTCCTCACCACTCTCGACATACATAAATGCACCGGCTGGCGCCTTGGCGACTGCTAGTACGTAAAGCGCCGCTACATCAGCGATGTGTACATTGGACCAGCGGTTCAACCCGCGCCCGATATAATGCACTGTGCCTGATGCTTTGGCTTCCCGCACGAGTGCGGGAATCTGGACGCTCTGCGCTGGCGGCCCAAGCGCATTGCCATAGATCATAGTATTACAGAGCACGACGGAGCGGATACCGGGAGCCGCAAGCACCATCCGGTCGATCGCTACACGTCCGGACCTTTCAGGCAGCGGCTCAATCGGCATCGCCTCATCGAAGATTCGATCGGATGGCTCACCCATCGCGAGATCCGCAACGATGCTGCTTCCACTCGAATGAATAAGAGCTTTGCCTGAACCGGACATGGCATCGATCAAGATCTCCACAGCGCCGCGATGGTCGCTCGAGGCCGCATTGACGACGGCATCAGCGGCGCGCGCTTCAGCTTGCAACACGGGCATGTCATCAAGTGAACCAACAACCGCTTCGATGCCATAGGCGCCAACTACATCAGCCGTTGCTCGGTTACGAACCAAGCCGCGAACTTTGTGACCAGCCGCAACAAGGGCTAGGGCAACTGCGCTGCCTATAAAGCCACCGGCACCAGTTAGAAAGATCCGCATTTTGCACTCTAATATTGACGTCGCTCTTGGTCATGACCCGTGCTGTAATTAGTCTTTTCTGTCATTGTGCATCACAGTAAATCGAACCGAAATGGATCAGAGCACACATTTCGCGATGTCCACCTGATGTCCGCTTTACCTGTGCCCTATACCGCTCACTCGACTACAGTCCGACAACGGACCTGATTCCGATCTCGCTCGTCGGGAAGTGCCCGGGACATTCTGCATCGCTCGGTCGATGTCCACTTTATTCCCGAAAGCGAACATTGCGGAGCGTAACTGGCATGTCCGCTTTGTGCCAAAACAAGCTTGACTGTCACGCGCACCGAACTCCCCATAACCAGCGTCAGGGGGCGTTGCAAAAATCAAACTGATGCGCAAGCGGCAAGGATCGCTGCACGATAGGTAACATGGACGTTGTCGCCGTGAAGATGAATGGGGATTCCAAGGCGACCATCAGCCGCCGACGCCCTAAACGTTTTGACGATTTCGATCTCGTCGCCGGGATTGGGGAACGCCCGAGCGAGCAGGTCCCGTACCTCAACCCGCAGCTCGTAAAGAGTGGCCCTTGGCTCAGGCAACCCGACCCGGCCAAACATATCCCGCAAAGCCGATAAACTCAGCGATCTGACGTGCGAGGGGTCACGTAATCGCTCAACACGATTGAACTCCGCCGCCTCATCGGAATCCTCTGGTGCGTAGGCATCGACGACTACAATGCGCCCCTTTGCGGCGCACACCCGGGCCATCTCCCGAAGTGCCGCCGCAGGATCGATCAGATGATGAAATGAATAACGTGTGACCACAATAGTGAAGCTCTCTGCGGCATACGGCAGTAAGTATGCGTCGCCCTGATGCCAGTCGACGTTGCGCACGCCTTGCTCCGCCGCAAATCGACGCGCGCGGTCGAGCATCGCGGGGGTCATGTCGATCCCGGTCACTCTCCCCGCATACGGAGCGAAGGCGCAAACGACGAGACCCGGCCCGCAGGCGACATCGAGAACCGTGTCCTTCGGTCCCGGCCGGGCTGCATTCACGATCATCTTCAACGCGTCTTTGTCGTTGATCATGGCGGCGGCGCTGAAGGGCAGTGCTTGGCGGGAAAATTGGTCTAGGATCAGGTCTCGGTGTGTCGCCATGCCCAAATTCTCACGTCGTCTATGGCCGTCACTCGCGCCGCCTCATTGGGGCCCCCCCAGCCTCAAGGCGAACCATCCTATAGGCCCAAACCGGATCGTTGAAAGCGGTCCGTCGATGTCCGCTTTGGGTCAAAAGCGCCCGATGTCTGCTTTACCCGCAAAAGCGGACATTGGTTGAGCGGGTCGTGATGTCCGCTTTATGCCAATAGCAAACATGGTGGAGCTTCAAGGGTATCCCTACTTGGGCGTGGATATCCTGTAATCTGGGCTGCAAAACCGGGGACGAACATGAGCCAGTCACAATTTGATTTGGAAGCGTTCCGCAATTTCGAGAGAACTACTCACGACAAGCTTGCCGAAAGCTATTACGACGCGTTCTCGGCAGTAACCAACGGTGCAATCGAGCCGTTGCTCAAGGCAGCCCATGTTGGAAACGGTACCCGGCTGCTCGATGTTGCAACCGGCCCCGGAACGCTAGCCGCAAAGGCAGCGGAGTGTGGTGCGCGCGTCATTGGGATCGATATCGCACCGGCAATGATTGAGCTGGCGCACACGCTGCATCCGCATCTCGACTTTCGCGAAGGCAGCGCCGAGGAATTGCCATTGGATTCGTCATCCTTTGACGCTGTCATTAGCAGCTTCGGTGTAGGTCACTTCTCCAGACCAGAGCGCGTTCTCGCTGAATTTGCACGCGTGCTGGTTTCGAAAGGTCGTGTAGCACTCTCCTGGTGGGACGGTTTTGGCAAAAACCGAATAAACGGGATCTTCTTTGAAGCCATTAGCGAGCTGGGAATCAGTGCTCCTGGCGCGTTGCCAGCCGGACCCGCAGTTGACAGATTTTCAGATCCTAACGAATTCGCTGTGATTTTGCGTGCGGCTGGCTTTGAGGTCGTTGGGATTGATTACATATCATTCTCACACTCACTCAAAAGCGTTGATGAGTTTTGGGATCTCGCGCTCGGAAGCTTTGTGCGGGTATCAACCCTCATCGAAGCACAGAACGCCGACGTTCAGCAACGGATACGCGCCAAGGTAGAACAGATAGCGCAGCAATATGAATCGGCAAATGGTCTTCAGATTCCGATTGCATTTAGAGTTATCGCTGGAATTCGGTGAAGTTTTATATATGCGGTCATTGTCGTGCTTTGGGTCAAAAGCTGACAACAGCCCATTTCCGCGCGATGTCTGCTTTACCCCCAAAAGCGGTCAACGCAGCGAGAGACACGTCATTTGTCCGCTAATGTGGTATTAAATCCTTCGGATTAACTAGCACGCCAAACACATTGGAATTTGGAACGAAAGAGAATCATCATTTCGCATAAGGGGATGAGTGGGGCAGGGGCAAGACCGGCTCGCGCGCCTGAAGGCTCTTCGGCCACACCACGTACGACTTGTCGTCGATATACTGGACGATAACCGGGAATGCACGTTCGTTTTGACCGGAGGCGATCGACTCTTCGTTGCCGAACTTCACGCCGAAGCCAAGCATCGTACCGCCTTCGGGCAGGTCCACTTCGAGCGCGGCCTTGCGCAGTGCGTCGGCGTCGAACCCGCCATATTTCTTGATGGCGAGCGGCAAGACCTCGGTCAGCAGCACGTAGGTATTGCTCGCCGCCATGCCGACATGGGCCGACTTGATCACGGTGCCCGGCCGCGCCTTCGTGTATTCCTCACCGACCACCTTAATGATTTCCGGCAGTCCCGGTTTGAGCGCCTTCTCGCTGGTGAGCCAGATCGAGATCGGGTCAACGTTGAAGAAATAGTTCACGTCGTTGCCCAGCCCCTCCTTGAGCTTGTCGTACACCCCATACCCGGCGCCGTGTCCGATCAGTGCGCTAAAGCGCAGGCCCATCTCGCGCGCCTGTCGCAGGAAGAGCGTGATGTCGGGATTGTATCCCGTGTGGAAGACGACATCCGGGCCCTCGCGCTTGAGCTTGGTGACGAGGGACGACAAATCGGGTGCGGTCGCGGAATAGCCCTCGTTTACGACGATGTTGAAGCCCGCCTTGCTCGCGCCTTCCTCAACGCCCTTCGACACGTCGACCCCGTATGCTCCGTCTTCGTGGATAACGGCGATACGCAGGTCCTTCGGCGCCTTGCCGAACTTCTCCTGCGAGTAGGCATCGACGAATCCGGTCGAAGCGAGGCCGAACTGGCGGCCGCTCGGTTGCGCGCGGAAGACGTATTTCAAGTGGCGATTTTCGAGCACGGCCGAGGAAATGCAGGTGGTGATCCACATGAATTTCTTGATTTGATCGACTCGCGCGGCAATGGGCACGCATTGCGCCGAGGAGAAGAAGCCGAGCAGGATATCGACCTTCTCCTGCTCGATCAGCCGAATCGCCTCATTGATGGCAACCTCCGGCTTGCTTTGCGCATCCGCATAGATCGGCTCGATCGGATAGCCTTCGATCCCGCCGTTCTTGTTGAAATAGTCGATCATGATCTTGGTACCGAGCGCGTGCAACGCGGAGCCGCCGGCCGCCAGCGGTCCGCTGTAATCGAAGACCACACCAATCTTGATCTTTTTCGCGGTGTCCTGGGCTGCTCCCGGCTGCTGCGCGCGCGCCGCAAGTGGCCAGGCGACCGCGCCGCCAAGCGTAAGGATGAATCCTCGTCGCCGGATATCGATTGCCATGCGACCCTCCCGCAGGGATCATGCAACGGGGGGACAATATCACAGTAGACCTCCTGCGCTGCGGGATTTCACTCCGGCCTATGCCATAGCGGACATAGCCGCGCGTCTAAGCGATGTCTGCTTTACCCCCAAAAGCGGACATTGAAACTCAGTCGCGTGATGTCCGCTTTGTGCCAAAGGCGGACATCGCGAATTCGATCAGCTCGTGCGCTGAGCCCAGCTTCTTCACCTAGTGTGGACAAGGCGGCTGTCCGGGACCGCCGCAAGCTCTTTGTTGTGGCGCCCGCTGCTGCTCCTGCTGCTGACGCTGCTGTTGCTGCTGTTGTTGCTGGCGCTGCTGCTCCTGCTGCTGGCGCTGCTGTTGCTGCTGTTGTTGCTGGCGCTGCTGCTCCTGCTGCTGACGCATCTGTTGCTCTTGTTGACGTCGCTGTGTGGCGTCCGCGGGACCACCTGGCAAGGCGGGCAAGGGTTGTCCTTGGGCGCCCGGTAAAGGCTGGCCCGGCTGCTGCTGGAGCTGAGAGGGCGTTTGGCCAGGCAAAACAGGCCCAGGTTGCTGAATTGTGGTCGCCTTCCGCTGTACTGAGGGAGGCAATGCCGGCCCGATGGCAGCGGCGGGAGCAAAGCCGGGTTCACGCCCCGGCGGACCCGATGGCGCCGCCGGAGTCAAAGTCCTCGAGCGTCCGCCCTGCTCGGTGATCGTGACCGTGTTCGTCGTATTG
>Ga0318537_10000530_pt1 | contig 10184 bp, 11 predicted proteins | sample GRESIP117b4f29_FD_203657 | JGI IMG/M metagenome (GOLD analysis project Ga0318537, IMG submission 203657) | Tropical soil microbial communities from Luquillo Experimental Forest, Puerto Rico - GRE.SIPMG.117b4f29 | ecosystem: Environmental > Terrestrial > Soil > Tropical forest > Bulk soil... | reverse complement strand
CTGCATGGCGAAGGGCGCGACAGAGGGCAGGCCATGGTCGACCTCAAGCGTCTTTATGAGCGTGCTGGATATGAACTATCGTCACGCGAACTGCCAGACTATTTGCCTGTCGTTCTCGAATATCTAAGCTGCCGGGACCTTCGCGAGACGCGCGAGCTTCTGGCTGACTGCGCCCACATTTTACGGAAGATTGGACAATCGCTCATCGCCCGCCGCAGCAACTATGCAGCTGTGCTTCAAGCGCTGTTAGTTATTGCCGGTCAAGACCCCATTGATGCTGCGAAGGTGCCCCGCGTTACCGAGCGAATTGAAAATCCCGATAAGGACTGGTTCGAGCAGCCCGCCTTCGGCGATGAACCACTCACCTCGGCCACCATTGGCGACGTTTCGGTGATGACCCCTTCCCCTCACAATACGCCAACGCCTCGATAAGCGGAGAATGTCGATGTTGTCCGCCGACTACGTGAACAGTTTTCTCTTCGGCATCTATCCTTATCTCTGCCTCGCCGTGCTCCTGATCGGTAGCTTGATACGATTCGATCGCGAACCGTATACTTGGAAAAGCGATTCCTCGCAGATGTTGCGAAAGGGCCAACTTCGGCTCGGATCGAATCTTTTCCATTACGGCGTCATCATCGTGATCGTTGGTCATTTCGTCGGTTTCCTAGCGCCGCATTGGACCATCGATTGGGCGCTCAGCCCTACCGATCATCAGCTTCTCGCGATGGTAGTTGGTGGCATCGCAGGGCTCATCGCCATAATCGGCTTGACAATTTTGCTGCACCGCCGGCTCGCAGATCCGCGTATCCGATTAAACAGTCGCAAGTGGGACATCGTCGTTGCCATGATATTGTGGCTACAACTCGCGCTCGGCCTTCTCACGGTGCCGCTGTCGGCTTCGCACATGGACGGTGCCCTATTCGAGACGCTGACCACGTACGTCAAGGGAATCGTCACCTTGGACGGCAACGCCGCCTCGCTCATGATTGGCGTGCCGTTAGTCAACAAGCTTCACGTTTTGTTGGGGTTTACGATTTTTCTGATTTCGCCATTCACCCGCATGATCCATATCTGGAGTGGTGCCGGCGCGCTCGCCTATCTCGTCCGTCCTTACCAGATTGTGCGCTCGCCGCGCACGCGTGCAAGAGTGCCGGTGCGATCATGACCGTTACGGTCAACGGGATTACAGTAGAAGTCTCACGATGGCCGAGCGCTGAAGTTGCGGCTGTGCGCGAATTGCTGCGTCAGCGGGCAGTTGCCGTTGGCGTGTTGCCGCCTGACATCGATGACGATAATGCCGTGAGCGCAGCCATCGAGCGCCTACTCGCGGACGAAGTAACCGTACCGTCGCCAACAGACGTGGAATGTCGGCGGTATTATGAGCGCCACTTGAAAGAATTCCAATCTGGAGATTTGGTGTACGCGCGGCATATCCTGTTTCAGGTTACGTCTTCAGTATCTGTCCCGGAGATCCGTGCCCGTGCCGAGCACGCGCTGTCAGAGCTTTTGGCACAGCCAGACCGTTTTGCAGCTATGGCCCGCGAACTGTCCAATTGCCCGTCCGGACTGCGGGACGGCAATCTCGGCCAAATCGCTCGCGGCGAGACTGTTCCGGAGTTCGAGCGCGCGCTTTTCCGGCTGGGTGCAAGCGGAATTTTGCCGGAACTGGTCAAAACACGGCACGGCTTTCACATCGTGGCAGTAGATCAGAGTATTCCAGGAAAGATCCTGCCGTTTGACGCAGTACGCGACCAAATCGCCGAACGACTCAAAGCCGGCGTGGAAGAGCGGGCCTTAAAGCAGTACGTTTCAATCCTCGCCGGTCAAGCAGAAGTCGTAGGCGTGGATTTGGCTGGCGCGCAGACACCCCTAGTTCAATGACGAAGGGAGTATGACGACATCCCGCGCTCGGCGGCCGGCAAAATGTCGTAGGCTCGATGTCACCGATGTCTCTTATTGGCACTTAGCAGACACCACAATCCGTTCGGCCGATGTCCGCTTTTGGGGGTAAAGCGGACATTGGCAGATTACCTAGACGATCCGGGCCCTGCGGAGCAGCTACTTCAAATGTGCTTGTTTCGCTAAAATGGATTGTCCTGACCTCGGGAAGGCAGCCTACTTTGCTCTATCCGGCCGATGCGTTCACTCCAACGGCTGATCAGAACCTCTGCGCCACAGTTCCGGCCACCCAAAGCGGACATCGCGCACTCCCTAATTCGTCTTAGCTTCAGAATAGCGTGAATAAAAACGATCTACACGCTCTTGCCACATCTTCACGAATACACCGGAAGTAAGGTTTTCGACGGACTTCCAAATATGCTTTACTTCGGGAAGTGTATTTTCCCAGATTGCCCGCTTGCACCACTGTTCACCCTTTTGTTTGCCCTCGTCCGTGGCGCACATTGATTTCCAAGCAATCCTGTCCGGATGATTGACGTGTTCCTCCGCTCCGCGCGTTCCTTGTTGATGGATGAGGTATAAATCACTGTAAGTTGCCTTTTTATGTGTAGTCAGTTCGAAGAGCATGGCCGCCGTAGCTAACTTATAGGCTGCAGCAAGAGCATTATCACGCGCATTCAGAATGTCGCCAGATCCATACGCCCCAAACTCGTATTTACTCAGCTGGAATAGACCCATGTAGGAGCCGGTACGCTGCTTTGGATCAAAACCAGATTCGATCTTGGCCACGGCTTTCATAAAATTGAAGTCCAAGCCGAAGACCTCAGATGCTCGCTTGATTTCCTCGATAGGCGTTCCGATTGGAATGTCTTGTAGGGCGTCGAGAACAGTATCCACTGGTCTCCTGTCCGGCGGGACTTCGGAATAGACGTAATCGGCGAGATACGAAAGCTGATCCAACTTTGGTGAGTTCACGTCATGGTCAGCTGGCCGGTAATACTTTTCCAGTCGCACAAGTTTGGGGCTAAATACCTGTTCTTCGACTTCCTCGTCTTCCTTCACTGCAAGTCGGTCGGATTTCCCCTCAAGGGCAGTTTGAAAGTTTCCCGCCTGGTTTGCAGACAGGCCTGCGAAGTGCTTTCGGTTGTCGAAAAGCAAATACGTTGCGGCAAAAGTTGCGACGGCAACGGCAATTTTAGCGAAATGCGAAACTCGCATTCACGGTCCCCCTGCCACGACTCCCTTACACATTGAGGGGTGGCCGTTGGCAGAAGGATGGCGCGAAAACGGCAAAACGACGCTGCTCAGGTTTCAACGTCCCTATTTCTGGCAAAATGCTCCACGCCACCCGCACGGTGCCGGTCGTGTTTGCATTTGCGGCCGATCCGGTCGGCTCAGGCTACATCGAAAGTCTGTCGCGGCCGGGCAGCAACGCCACTGGCTTTTTGCTGTTCGAATACGATTTGAGCGCAAAATGGCTGGACCTGCTCAAGGAAATCGCGCCGGGCGTGACCCGAGTGGCAGTCCTTCGGAATCCCACCGAAATGGCCGGGATCGGTCAATTTGCCATTATCCAGTCCGTGGCCCGGTCGGTCGGGGTAGATGTTAGCGTTATCAACCTGCGCGACGCCGGCGAGATCGAGCAGGCCGTCACGGCATTCGCTCGTTCGAGCAATGGCGGTCTGGTTGTGGTGGCGAGTGCATTGGCGACCGTTCAGCGCGCTTTGCTCATCGAGCTCGCGGCTCGCCACAGACTTCCCGCGGTCTACTCCGAGCGCACGTTCGTCGCTGGCGGCGGTCTAATCTCGTACGGAGCTGATCACCGAGGGGTATCGGCACGCAGCCGGCTATGTCGATCGCATCCTCAAAGGCGAGAAGCCGGCCGAGTTGCCAGCGCAAGCGCCGACCAAGTACGAGCTGGCGATCAATCTTAAAACCGCTAAGGCACTGGGCCTCACAATACCGCCGGCAATGCTCGCTCGTGCTGACACGATCATCGAATAGCTGGATTTCCGCTTTTGGCACAAAGCGGACATTCGACAGGCTCAACCAATATCCGCTTTCGGGGGTAAAGCGGACATTGATTGGACGTGCCCCGATGTCTGCTTTTGACCCTGACCCCAGGCTTGCCGTGATCCGGGAGAATTCATTCCCGCATCAGTCTGAGGTCAGCCAGCGCGTGTGATCGCTTGCCGCGTCAGGAATAGTCCTCCGCTGCCGGTACGAAGAGTTCGTGCGTCTGGTCGAGGCCGCGCAATTTATGCGGCCCCAGCGATCGCAGCGCGCCGCCATACGCGCGCGCGAAATCGCCGCTGACGACCAGAGGTAGGTCGATCGACTTTGCGACCGCTTCGATCCGGCTGACCAGATTGACGCTTGGCCCGATGACGGTGAAATCGAGTCGGTCGGCCGCGCCAATATTGCCGTAAATCACGGTGCCGTAGTGCAGAGCGACCACCATCTTGAGCGACTCGCTGCCCAGGGATGCATGCTCGACCGCGTGCACCGCGGCCAACGCCTCGTGCGGCCGCCATCGCGTTCATGGCGGCGTCGGCGACTCCTTCGAATGCCGCAAGCGGAAAGATTGCTAGTAGCCCGTCGCCGATGAATTTCAGAATCTCGCCGCGGTGGTCGGCGATGGCGCGGGCCTGGGCGTCGAATACCCGATCCAGAATGGCAATGATCTCCTCGCTGGCGACGTGGTCGGAGAGTTTTGTGAAGCCGCGCAAATCGGACGACCACAAAACGGCAGCGATCGCTTCGCCACTGCCGCGCCGGATCTGGCCGGCCAGCACTCGTGGGCCGGTCTGCGGGCCGAGATAAGCGATGAGTACGTTCTCGGCGATATGCTTTTGGTTGTGCATGTCGACTAGGACGGACAACAGCTCGCTGATCCGTTTTAGATCGGCGATCTCGCCTTCGGAAAATCCGCCCGGCCGGTCGCTGACATAGGTCACCATGTAGGACGATGGGCCGTAGACGCCGCCGACCGGAAGCGCGAGGTAATCGGTCGCGCCACGCTCCTTGAGCTCATGGAGCACCGCGAAATCGAATTGCGCCTCCGGCTCGTCAAGGCGCCGACGCAAGGTTTCGCCACCTTCGCGCACGCGCAGCACCGGATTCACCTCGTACGGAATAAGGTCGCGCATCTCATGCTTGATCATGATCCGCACAGTCCGCCCGGTGTCTCGCCACCAGATGATGGCGGCGCCGAGATATTGCGGATGCAGCGTTCCGACATGCAGGCTCACACGCAAGAGCGGAAGGCCGGCGGCATAGAGCCGCCAGGAGAATTCGTCGATCGCGGCCGTACCGGAAGTAATCCGGCGTGCCGGGCCGATCATCCAATCTGCGATGCCATTGATGCTGTCATGGGCCGGCCGTTCAGATGGTGGCCGCTCGACCGTCTCGGCGGTGACGACCGTACGGCCTTCGACAATCAGGGTTTCGCTGGTCGCCTCGTCGTCCATCGCCTACCGAGTTGGAGCGCAAATTTAGGCCCGGTCAAGCGCTAGCCGGCCGTCCGCGCTGATGATCGAGTGAGCAGCCCGATGTCCGCTTTTGGGGGTAAAGCGGACATCGATTGGACGTCGGCGCAAAGTCACTACCGTAATCAGGATGGCAAAGTAAAACGGCGGCGCCGTCAGACGCTCGTTTAGGCCACGGGTGGCCACCGGATTGACGCCTGTTTACTTACCTTTGGCCTTTTGATCGCGTTCTAAACGCAATGCCCTCAAACGGTACGTGTTCTTGACCGCTGCCTCGCGCCGTGCGTTTTCTTGCTTGAGCGCCTCGTTACATCGCGTCTTTGATTGCGTTCAAAAACGGTTTCTGCAAAAGCACGTTGGTCAGTATCAGCCATTAGGCTCCCTCTGCCGTGACAAGGTGTCAGAATCACAGTTTGTGTGAGGATACAAACAAAACGCTTTTAAGTACTAAAAGTTCCTTACAAAGAGGAATTCAGTAAATTTGCGTTGCGAATTTGTGTCCGCATGATGAAGGCGGCTCGACGCGAGTGTCCAGCGCTGCGTCACGCGCTGACGCCGAGCCGCCGAAAGGTGCCTGATTCACAACTGTCTATATCGGCACTAGCGGATCCCTTGGGCCATCCTGACCTACCGCCATGTGATCAGATCGTTGAGCGCGTAAATGTATGGCCCAACGCAGAGGGCAACCCAACCGACGGCGCTCCAAAAAACAATTCGGTAATAACTCATCGCGATTCTCCTCACTGAGCGCGCATCATTCCTCGCCCATGCGATCAAACACCCGGCGTTTGAGGGGCGAAACGCAATTGATGATGCGCAGAACGGCGCGCGACAGCGTCAACTGAACCTGGTTTTCCATGACTGCCTGGTTCATAGCGTGGAGCGACGTCCGTACCGCACGGAAGCCGTAGTCGATCATCTCTGTCTCGTAGTCGCGTATCGCATCAATCACCGGACGTTCGGCGCGATTCGCCATCGTCAGCGCGCGGCAGAGACGCACGGCGTCTTTTAGCGCGACGTTGGCACCGATACCGCGATAGGGCGTCATCGCATGAATCGCGTCGCCCAGGAGCGTGACACGTTGTGTCTGCCACGCCGCGATCGGCACCGAGGTCCGGATCGCAATTGCATTGATGGTGTCGGCATCGGCAATCCGCACCAGCGCACGGAAGCGTTCGTCCCATGATTGCTGCGCCATGACGCGAAGCGCAGTGCTGCGCAGCTCCTCGCCAGACATTCGCTCGATATTGCCGCCGTCAAGACCAAGCTTTTCGCCTTTGGCTCCGAACGCCCACATTAGATAGCTGCGCGAATTGTCGAAGTGGGCGCCTGTCGCGGCGGACTCGTCGTTGCCGCCAACGCCGTTGATGGGGGTCCCGTCGATATCCTGTAAAGCCACGAAGAGACTGTAGCCGCCCTTGCCGGATGCGAGCGTGAGAGACTTGCGCAGTTCCGGCGCGATCAGCTGGCGGCTCTCATCATGGAGAAATACCTTGCCAGCGATAGCGGCAATGCCGGTGTCGACGCGCTCGGCGTCTGGTAGGAACTGACGGCGGACGCGCGAGCCGCCGCCATCGGCGGCCACCAGCACGTCGCCCTCTACCGTTGAGCCGTCTTCGAAATGCGCAACGATACGGCCAAGCGGGCTTTCCTCGTAGCGCACGAATGTCTTGCCGAAATGAACGGCGTCCTCGAGACCGGACAACAAGACCTGCCGTAGCGTGATACGGCTCACTGAACGATGCTGCGCTACACCGTCGCCACCGAAGCGACCTGGCGCATTTAGGCGGTCGAGCACCAGCAGCACTTTCATCTGCTCGGTGACAAAGCGGATGCCCTCCGAGGATCTGCCGCAGGTGCGCGTGAAGGCCTTGAATAGCGGCGCCGGCAGGCATTCGTGCAGCGCGAGGCTGCCGGTCGGATTGATATGTACCCGATAGCCCTGCACGCGGTCGGTGCGGGTGCGGTCGCGTTCATAGACGGCGGCGCTGACGCCGGATTTTTTCAAGCCCTGCGCTAAGGTTAGGCCACCAATGCCGCCACCGATGATGACGACGTGGAGCGGCGCCCGCACCGCGGTGCCAAGAGAGCTGCGAATTGGATGCGCCGTCATCGGATCACCCCCGCGACATGCAGCAGCGCTACAGAGGCACCGATCGCAACGATCAATAGACCAAGGCCGACGGGGGAACCCCAGCCATACCAGCTCATCGCCTTTTGCGCATATTTCCAGGATTCTGCACTGTCCTTGATGTCGTTGGTCATCGGTTTCTCCGTTCAAACAAGCGGATCTTGCCGGCCGCGCGCGACGCGGCTGTTCTTGCGGAGATTCGGCTGGTAGGTTTGATTTGCGGACCTTAAGTCCAGCGCGCTCCGCGCGTTTGGTCTTGGGTTCAAGGCCCCGGCGATGTTCGCGCACCGTCGGGGCTGCCATTTATTGGGTCATCGGGCCGCCTCCATAGTCGCGGTACAATTTTGCCAGCGTCGCCTCGCGGTCTCGGTGAAAGCCGCGCCACAGTTCGAGCGGGCCCCAGCCGCTTTCGATCCGGGTTATCAATTCGGCGATAAAGCTTTGCTCGGCTTTGACGAGCGCAAGCCGGTATTCGTTCTCGATGAGAAACAGGGGAGGCAGATTTTGAACCGCCGGATGGGCGGATTGCCTTTCAAGTTCGGTAGCCTTGGCTTCGATCCGCGCTAGCCGTTGGCGCAAAAGCGTGAGCGCTTCGTCCGGCGGCAGAACCGGCAGCAGGCACAGCGCAGCTTCGAACTGCGGGTATTCCTTGACTGGCTCGCCAATGAGATCAGCCATCCAGGCGCGCAATTCATCACGCCCTGCCGCGGTGATCTCGTACATGGTGCGCTCGGGCCGACGACCATCCCGTGCGACCCCACGGGCTGATATGAAGCCGCGGGCAAGCAACAGGTCGATCACCGTATAAAGTGATCCGTATCGCAGCTTGATGCTGTCCTCCTTGTGCCGCTGCTTCATGGTCAGGCCCATTTCGTAGGGGTGCATCGGCCGCTCGAACAAAAGCGCCAGCACGGCCAGTGCCAAAGGATTGGACGGATGAGACCGCTTCGTCATGTATATCCGCTTGCGTTTATCCGTTTACGGATATACGTGGGCGAATAATGATGTCAAGGGTGGTTTTCGGTATTCAAATCGGCGAGGATGCCCCTGGACTTTTAGAACATAACGTGAACATTGTGTTCAGTCCAGTCAAATCCGACGGATCGAGGTCAATGGGTCGCGGGATGACGGTGTGGTTCGTCGAGATACCAGGGGCGAGCCGCCAGGCGAATGCGCGTAGTCTCCTTCGGGTCCGAAATAGCTTTCGTTCAGCGGCCACTCCGAATTTTAATTCTCGGCCTGAGGAGAAGTTCTTTGCCGCAGCGCACAATCTCTGCTTTGGCACAAAGCGGACATTTCGCGACCGAGTTTCAATGTCCGCTTTTGGGGGTAAAGCGGACATGGGTTGGACATTCCAAATCCTTGGTCTCCAGCTAATCCCGTGCCCTAGGTCACAGTTTTCCTACTGTTCCCGACATATCGTCCCCACTTAATGGACAGAGGTAATTGCCATGTTTGACGCGTGGCCTAGGAACGAGGGTGCAGTCGTGCGTATGCTCGACCGGCACCGCTTCCCGCCACCTTGGTTTGTAGAGGAAACGCCAGCTTGCTTTATTGTGCGCGACCGTGCGGGGCAGGCGCTTGCGCATCTATATTATGAAGAGTCGGATGCTCGCTCACCAGCAAAACTGCTCACGAAAGACGAGGCGCGGCGGAGCGCGATGAATGTGGCCAAGGCTAGTCGTGGGTGTGGAGCATACGATGTGATGAAGCCGCGGGAGCTACCGCGACGCCGTCCATTTGTCTGGTGAAAAATACTGAGCTACGCATTGCCACGAGCTAAGTCGACCTTTCTGAGCCAACGCGAGCATCCTAGCCTCGCTAGACACTTGCCGACCGCCAACCATACACTGCTCCTCGTGGCGTGATGGAACGAGGCTTCTGATATGGCCGGAGAGCGGGTACAAAGACGGCTCGCCGCCATCCTTGTAGCCGACGTTGCCGGGTACAGCCGTCTCATGGGCAGCGATGATGAAGGAACCCTCGCGGGCCTGAAGGCCGGCCGCGAACTGATTGATCTGAAGTCGAAAGAGTATCGCGGCCGCATCGTCAATACTCCGGGAGATTCCGCTCTCGTTGAATTTGCCAGCGCGGTCGATGCCACTCGTTGCGCCATGGAAATACAGAAAGAAATGGCGGAACGTAATGCTGTCATTCCTGAGGATCGCCGGATCGAATTTCGCATCGGCATCAACGTTGGCGATGTGATCGTCGATGATCGGGGGGATATTTACGGTGACGGCGTCAATATTGCCGCTCGAGTCGAGTCGCTGGCGAAGCCTGGCACGCTGTGTCTTTCGGATGAGGCTTATAGGCAGATCAGAGGCAAGCTACCGATCGACGTCAGTGACATCGGCGAACATCAACTCAAAAATATTGCGCAGCCGGTGCGAGTCTACAGCGTGTGGCTCGACGACGCTCCGCCACTTGCGCTTCCAGACAAGCCGTCAATTGCAGTGCTTCCTTTTGAGAATTTGAGCGGCGACCCCAAACAAGAATACTTTGCTGACGGAGTGTCTGAAGACATCATCACCGAGTTGTCACGCTTTTCCGACTTGTTCGTAATCGCTCGCAATTCGAGCTTCAAATACAAAGGCAAGGCGGTGGATGTGCGCCAAGTAGGGCGTGATCTCGGCGTGCGGTACGCTCTCGAGGGCAGCATTCGT
>Ga0318537_10000520_pt1 | contig 10262 bp, 7 predicted proteins | sample GRESIP117b4f29_FD_203657 | JGI IMG/M metagenome (GOLD analysis project Ga0318537, IMG submission 203657) | Tropical soil microbial communities from Luquillo Experimental Forest, Puerto Rico - GRE.SIPMG.117b4f29 | ecosystem: Environmental > Terrestrial > Soil > Tropical forest > Bulk soil... | reverse complement strand
CCAGCTTTGCGGCAGCGCTCGCGTGTTATCGGTCGGACGACTACCAAGCTGCGGCCGCACTACGGAATGGCAAGGCCGAGTTCGATCTCTTTGTCATCGAGGGCTATGACGGTCCGCAGACTTAGCGCCGTTCTCGACTCAGAGTCGACGTGCCGCCGCTTCTGCGACAGCTAGCCGATGAGCCGGTAGTGGAGAGGGAAAGAATGAAACTGCGCGAGTTCCTGACGTTCCTCACCGGCGCGGCAGCAGTATGGCCTATTGCAGGATATGCGCAGCAACCCGACCCGATGCCGCGCATCGGCTGTCTCTTGGCCTTTTCTGAGGGCGACGTTGAAGGAAACGCCAATGTTGCCGCTTTCCGAGAGGAGCTTCAGAAATTCGGGTGGATCGATGGTCGCCGGTTACGCCCTTGCGATAAGGAGACTGTCTCTTCGAGCAGCTCGCTCCGCCCGTCCGTCGGCGATGATAAATTCACGCCTCACAGGTTTGACACCTGCAGCAGCGCACGATCGCCGACCCAGGTCCGGGCGAGATCGGCCGCGGCCTTGTCGGCGGCCGCCGCGTCGCCGCGCGCCTTGTACACCTCGGCCAGCCCGAAATACGACCAGCCGTTGGCGGGCGCACGATTGAGCGCGCGCTGGAACTGGTCTTCGGCCTCCGCGAGGCGGCCCGCCTGCAGCAGCGCCGCCGCCAGCGATTGGCGCACCGGATAGTACCAGTAGGGCGGCTCGGTATAGGGCATGCGTCCTGAATGGCTGCCGCCTGCCCGAAGCGCGCGATGGCGGAATTGAAGTCGCCCTCCCCCTGCGCGATGCGGCCTCCAATCACAGTGCGCGCAAGCTTCAGGACGTCCTGCGCCGGAACTGCCGAGGCGTTGAGCAGCGAGAAGTCCGCATTGCGCTCAATCGCCTCGATGGCGTCGGCCTGCGCCGTGGCTGCGCTGAAATCGCGCCGAGCGGCCAACGCAACGCCGCGCGCGTAGTGCCAGATCGCCTTCACGTAGGGGATGGTATCGCCGGGATCGGGCAGCGCCAGGATTACATCCGGCGCGCTGAACTGCGCGTGCGCGAAATAGGGCGCCGCCTTGACCGGCTGCACCATGGCGATGGCGCGCGCGATGTCGTCGGGAATGAGGCCGCGCAGCTTCTCCGCCGCGGCAATGACGGTTGCGCCGTCCCCTGCCATCTGCGCCGAGGCCATCACGAAATGAACATTGTGCGGGTAGTACCCAAGCCGATAGACGGCCATGGGCGCGTTGGTCTCGGCCAGATACTTCTCGTCGACCCCGACCGCGACGCGGTTGTCGGCAAGCGCGTCGAGGTAGCGGCCCACCCGATAATAGATGTGGCTCGGCATGTGCACGAGATGGCCAGCGCCGGGAATGGCGCCGCGCAGCCGGTCGGCATAGGGCTCGGCCCGTTGCGGACGGTCCGACGCCTCGACCGCGTGGATGTAGTAATGGATCGCGCCGGGATGGTTCGGGCTCCTCGCCAGCACGCGCTCGAGCGTCGGCACGATGGGGACGCTCTGCGGGTTCGGCTCCCGCCCGCCCGGCTGCCAGTAGTTCCAGGGGCTCACATCCATCACGGATTCGGCATAGAGCACCGCGATCTCGTCGTCGTCGGGAAACGCGGCGGCAGCCCTGCCCATGGCGGCGGCATAGGCCGCATCGAGCGGCGCGCGGTCGGCCTTGGCGTCGGGTGCATAGCGCAGCGCAAGCGCCCCGATCAGCGCCTGCTCGCGCGCAGTGGCATTGGCGGTGAGTGCGCGGGCCTTCTCCATTGCGGCGAATGCGGGGGCGACCGCATCCTCCTGCATGGGAAGATTGATGTTAGGACCGAGCACCAGCGCCTCGCCCCAGAAGCACATGGCGCAGAGCGGGTCGAGCTTCTGCGCCTTGCGGAAGGCGCGCTGCGCTTCGCCGTGATTGAACGCATAGGCGAGGCGAAGTCCCTGATCGAAATAGGCCTGCGCCATCGCATTCGCGGTCGTGATCTTGTAGCTGACCGGGCCGAGCCCGTCCCACAGCGGCGGATCGATGTCGGCGAATTCGGGCGCCGGCATTGCCGCCTTCATCTCGGTCGGCGGCACCTCGGTGCGCGTCGCCGCGAGACGGATCATCGCGGCCGTCGCATTGCCGGCTGCCGGCGTGTGGCAGAGCGGGAAGTCGACGCCCGTGAGAAGGGCCGCGGGAACGAGAGTGTTGTCGGCCGCGTTGGCCGCTGCGAGCCCCGCGCGATCGATTGCGCCCTCCCCCATGCCGACGACAAACGATGCGACCAGCGCCGTGCCGCCAATCACGGCGGCGGATCCGCAAGCAAACGAGCGACGATGAAGCAAACCTCTCATGATGCCCTCCACAGTCGTGGCGAGCGCGAAGAGGCGAAGCGCAATTGCTCGGCCGTGAGGGGCAATGCGCCAGCCGGTTGCGCCAGCTACACCAGCGTATCGGATGATGACTCTCGCCAGTCATCGTCCGCGAAAGCGGACGATCCAGTAACCCTCCAGCGTATCGATATAACTTCAACCGCTATGGTTTACTCGATACCCGCTTTCGCGGGTATGACAAGGTCAGAGTTTGTTGCCACTGGTATTAGACAGCGTAGTCCGGATTGAGTGTCTTTGCAATGAAACGGCGCGTGCTACTCTCACCCAAGTGCAAGCGTCGGTCCGTCATAATCATCTGTTCCGTTGTAGGAGGCAGCAATGCTCGACAAGCCCGGGATAAGCCCCTTGGCCGTGGCCGCGGCCGGATCGCTCCCCTACCAGTCGGGATTCCTCGGCACGCATGAGACGGAAGCGCTTGCCGGCGCGCTCCCGATCGGGCGCAATTCGCCGCAGCGCGCGCCCTACGGGCTTTATGCCGAGCAGCTGAGCGGAACGGCGTTCACCGCCCCGCGCGCCAGCAACCGGCGCACCTGGTTCTATCGCATCCGGCCGTCCGTGCTGCACGCGCGCGGCTTCGCCGAGGTCGAGCGCGCCCTCGTGCGCACCGCGCCCTGCCGCGATGAGGGCCCGCTCCCCATCGGGCAGCTGCGCTGGAACCCGATTCCGGTTCCCGCGCAGGCGCTCGACTTCCTCTCCGGCCTGCGCACCATCGCCACCTGCGGCGATGCTTTCTGTCAGCTCGGCATGGCCGCACACGTCTATGTCGCGACCCAATCGATGGCGAGCAAATATTTCTACGATGCCGACGGCGAGCTGCTCATCGTCCCCGAGCTCAACGGGCTGCGGTTGCGAACCGAGTGCGGCGTGCTGGAGGTGCTTCCGGGCGAAGTCTGTCTCATCCCGCGCGGCTTGAAATTCGCCGTCGATCTGCTCGCCGGCAACGCGCGCGGCTACGTCTGCGAGAACTACGGCTCCTATTTCGACCTGCCGGAGCGCGGGCCGATCGGCGCCAACTGTCTCGCCAACGCGCGCGACTTTCTCTATCCGTGCGCGGCCTACGAGGACGCGGAAAAGCCGTGCGAGCTGTACGTCAAGTCGGGCGGCAGGCTGTACAAGACGCAGATCGCCCAATCGCCGCTCGACGTCGTCGCCTGGCACGGCAACTACGCGCCGTGCAAATACGACCAGCGCCGCTTCTCGCCGGTGGGCGCGACCCTGTTCGACCACCCCGATCCGTCGATCTACACGGTCCTGACCTCGGCGTCGGAGCGGCCGGGCACCGCCAATGTCGATTTCGTCATCTTCCCGGAGCGCTGGCTGGTGATGGAGGATTCGTTCCGTCCGCCCTGGTACCACATGAACGTCATGAGCGAGTTCATGGGCCTCATCTACGGCGTCTACGACGCCAAGCCCGGCGGCTTCGTGCCCGGCGGCATGAGCCTGCACAACGCGCTCATCGCGCACGGTCCCGACAGCGAGGCGTTCGAGAACGGCTCGCACGCGCCGCTTGCGCCCGTCAGGCTGTCCGGCACCATGGCCTTCATGTTCGAGACCCGCTATCCGCTTTCGCCGACCGCATTCGCATCGCAGCTCGAGCTCATGGACGCCCGCTATGCCGATTGCTGGAACGGCCTGCGGAAGAATTTCGACCCCGGCCGCAAGGTGTGGTAGCCCCACGAAAGTGCAGCGGGCGCCGATGCCGGTTATTGTGCCCTCTCCCGCAGCGTCCAGATCACAGCAAGCTCGAATGGGTGAGGGGTATCTGCCCCCCCCTCACCCATTCTTTTTTGTTGCACCTCCGCAGTTGCCCTCTGCCGCAAGGGGGAGAGGGCGGCCATAACCTGCCGCAGCGCTCATCTGACGCAGTAAGAGTAGCTCACGTTGATTACTATCGCGTTCCCGCCGGTCTCTTCGCCCGCTCGCTCACGCCGGCGAGCGCGCGGGCGCGCGCCTTCTTTTCATCGAGCTTCATTCCGCGCGCGATCTGAATGCGCTGCGCCTGCGGGGAGCCTGCGCCATGCAGGCTCTCAGTCAGGTAGCCGACCGCATTGCGGCCGATGGTCATGTTCTCGATCAGGCGCAGGATGCGCATGCGGTCGGTGACCTCCACGCCGTCGCGGCCCTGCAGGAACTTGCGGATCAGCGGTCCGATTTCGTTGTTCTGCAAATCCTTCTCGGACGGCATGGTCACGACCAGGCCGCCGGCGATGTCCTGGGCAAGACGCGCAATCTCGTAGGGAAAGCGCGTCACGTTCTGCTTGGCCACATTGGAGAGCATCTCGTCGTTGATGTAGGCGCCGGACGCCACCGGCTTCGACTGGTGCGCCGCCGCCATGGCGCTCGAATAGATGGTCTCGTTGAGATGGGTCATCTCGACGAGCTTGTCCTTGATGTGGGAAGCCGCCTCGACGCCATTGTGCTCGGCGGCGGAGGCGGCCGCCCCGATCAGCACATCGCCCAACCCGGTTTTGCAGACGTATGAGGAGCGGTGATAGGTGGTGAACCGTTCGACCAGCGACGAGGCATAGGCCCATTCGCCATCCATGAACACGTGCTCGTGCGGCACGAACACCTGGTCGAACACGATGAGCGACTACTGGCCGGCGAACTGGGCATTGCCGGCGTCCATCTGCCCGCCGTCGATGATCCGGGTGTCGTTGGTCTGGCGACCGACGATGTAGGTGAGGCCCGGCGCATCGACCCGCACGGCGCCGACAACGGCCCAGTCGCGATCCGCCTCGGTCATGCGCATGGTGGGCATGAAGATCAGCCAATGCGAATTGACCGCGCCGGTCTGGTGCATCTTGGCGCCGGAGACGTAGATACCGTTGCCGTCGCGCCGGACCACGTGCAGGAAAAGATCAGGATCCGATTGCTGGTGCGCGCCCTGGAGCGGTCGCCCTTCGGATCGGTCATCGCTCCCCCGATGACGACGTTCGCTCTCTGCGCGCGGCGCAGGAAAGCCAGGAACCGCTGGTGATAATCGGTGCGCGCCTGCGCATCGATGTCGAACGTCACCGAATGGCAGGTGCCGATGGCGTCGAGACCCACGCAGCGCTGGAAGCAGGTGCCGGTGCGCCGGCCGAGCTCGCGCTGCATCTCGTGCTTTGCGACCAGCTCCTGCGGACTCGTCGGCACGTGCAGGAAGCGATTGATCGCAAACCCGGCGATGTCGGAGCGCACGGTGCCGAGCTCCGGCCGCTCCGACGCGACCCGGTAGGTCTCCGCCATCGCATTGATGGAGGGCCGGATCACCGGATGATCCGCCGGCTCCGCCACGCGCTCGCCCATGAAAAACACATTCATACGGCGCCCGCGCAGCGAATTGATGTAGTCGTCGGCGGTCACAATCGGGTTTGCAAAGTCGGCCCAGAGCGATTCAACGCTGTCCATGGCGACGTCTCCTAGGTTTCAAGCTCCTTGAGCGCTTCACGCAGCTTGTAGCGGATGATCTTGCCCGATCCGGTGCGCGGAATTTCCGCGATGAGGCGCACCGTGTGGGGGAGCTTGTACGCGGAGAGGCGCGTGCGGCAATGGGCGATCAGAGCGTCCGTCTCGACGGCCTGACCGGGACGCGGCACCACGAACAGCGCCGGCACCTCGCCGAGATGCGGGTGCGCCACGCCGACCACGGCGCAATCGAGCACGTGCTCGAAGCTGTTGACGACCTCCTCGATCTCCGCCGGCGCGATGTTCTGGCCGCCGCGAATGATCAGCTCCTTGAGCCGGCCGGTAATGGTGAGAAAGCCGTTCTCGTCGCTCCGGGCGAGATCGCCGGTATGATACCAGCCGTCGCGCAGCGCGGCACGCGTCTCGTCCGGCTTGTTGCGGTAGCCCGGCATGACATTGGGACCGCGCACGATCAGCTCGCCCTCATGCGGAGGATCAACGTCGCGTCCAGTCGCAGGATCGACGAGCCGGACCGCAAGCCCCGGCAGCGGAAGGCCGCAGGAGCCCATGGTGCGTCCGCCGGTCGGTGAATTCAACGTTACCATGGTCGAGGTTTCGGTGATGCCATAGCCATCGAGCAGCTGCACCCCGAAACGATCTTCGAATTCCCGATTGAGCGTCGCCGGCATGATGGCCCCCGCCGAGATGCACAGCCGCAGGTTCGGGAATTTCAGAGCGCTCTCATTGCAGGTTGCCTGCAGCAGATAGTGGAACATGGTGGGCACGCCGGGCAGGCATGTGAACTCGCCGGTCCTGAGCAGTCGCAGTGTCTCGCTGGTCGAGAACCGCTCCATGATGTATGCGCTTGCCCCCGTCGCGAGAATGGTCAGCACCGACAGGTTCAGGGCGTAGGAGTGAAACAGCGGAAGCGGCGAGAGCAGCGCATCCCGCTCCGAGATGCCCGCGATGGGCGCCCAGCAGGCCGCTGCAACCCAAAGCATGCCGTGGACCGTGAGCTCGACACCTTTCGCACGACCCGTGGTGCCCGAGGTGTAGAGAATGAAGGCCGGCTCGCGCATGACCGCGGGGTCCCGTGGCGCGCAGGCCGGCGGTCTCGTCGTGAGCTCGGAAAAGCGCAATGCTCCCATCATGGTGCTTGCGCCGTCGGTTACAATCAGAGTCTCCAGATTTGGCGTCGTCGATCTCAGCCGCGCAAAAAGCTCACCGCGCTCGCCGCTCGTGATCACGGCCTTGCAGCCCGCATCCGCCAAGCGGTAGGCAATTTCCGGCTCGGTGGCGTCATAGCTGATCGGCACGCTCAATGCGCCCGCCCGCGCAATCGCAAGACAGGCCTCGACCCATGGCACAGAATTGGGCAGCATGATCGCGACCGTCTCGCCGGCGGCAACGCCGCTGTCGGTAAGATGGCCGGCGAGCTTTCCGGTCCGCTCCAGAAGCTCGGCGTAGGTCACCGCCGCGTGGGCATCGCGATAGGCGATCTTGGCCCCGCGCGCGCGGGCATGACGGCGCAACAGTTCCGGTATCGGAGCAATCAGATCGGTGTGCAACATCGCTCATCCCTCCGAGCAGGACGGCTGTCTCGTCGCTCGCGAGGCGCCTCAGACCATGCTGTAGCCTCCGCTGATGCTCAACACCTGACCGGTGATCCAGGCGCTCCTCGCAGAGGCCAGCATGGTCACCATCGGGGCAACATCGCTCGCGAGCCCAAGCCGGCGCAGCGGATAAAGCTGCACGAGCCTTTCCCGATTGGCTTCGACCCAACCCTTGTCGTGATCGGTCTCCACGAGACCAAGCGACACCGTGTTCGCAGTGGTGCCCGAACGGGCGAACTCGCGGGCAAGCGATTTCATCAGCGCGATGACGCCCGCGCGCGCGGCGGCCACGATGGCAAGCCCCGACTCCCCGATCCGCGAGGAGTCTCCGATGATGCTCACGATCCGCCCGTTGCCGGCGGCGTTGAGATGGGGAGCAGCCGCGTAGCAGCAATGAATGGCGCCGTAAAGGCAGGCATCGATCTGGCGGCGCCAATCTTCTGGGGTCGTGTCGAGGAAGCGCTTGCGCAGCGCCAACCCGGCATTGTTGATCAGGATGTTCAGTCCGCCGAGGTCCTCGACGATGGCATCCACCATCGCCTTGACGGCAGCAAAATCGGCAACATCAGCCTGGTAGCCTTTTGCCGTTCCGCCTCTGGCCGCGATCTCGCCAATGAGCGCGTCGACATCGTCTCCTGAGCTTCGATAGCTCACGGCAACGATTGCCCCCTCGGCAGAAAGATTGAGCGCAATCTCGCGACCAACGCCGCTTGCGGCGCCGGTGACCAGCGCGACCTTTCCGTTCAGTCCGAGGTCCATGCTTTCCTTTCAGGATGCGGCGGAACTGCGTGCCGCCTCGATGAGGCGGAAAAGACGTTCCGGCGTCATCGGCAGCTCATTGATCTCGATTCCCAGCGGCGCGAGCGCATCCGCAATCGCGTTGGCGACGGCTGCCGGCGCGCCGATAGTTCCGCCTTCGCCCATTCCGCGAAAGCCGCCCAGCGTGGTCGGCGATTCCAATTCGAGATGAAGGGCTTCTATCGCGGGGATTTCACAGGCCGAGGGTACCAGATAATCGGCGAGGCTCGCGGTGAGGATCTGTCCATGGTCGTCATATGCGATCTGCTCGTAGAGCGCGGCGCCGATACCCTGGGCGACGCCGCCGCGGACCTGCCCCTCGACGATCATCGGATTGACGAGGCGGCCGCAATCCTCCGCGACGGCGTAGCGATCGAGGCGGATCTCGCAGGTCTCGGGGTCGATCTCCAACGTTGCAATGTGGGTCGCCGAGCTGGTGGTGCCGAATACCGGATCGTAGGTCCTGGTCGCAGCAAGCTCCTCGCGCGCATCCGAAGGCAAGCGTCCCATCTCGGAATAGACCGCACGCGCAATTTCGCGAAAGGTGACGGACCGGTCGGTGCCGGTGACGGATACTTTTCCGTCCTGCGCGACGAGGTCGGCGGGCGCCGCTTCCAGAAGATGGGATGCGGCATTGAAGACCTTCTCGCGCACCGCCCGTGATGCAAGCGTCGCCGCGCCGCCGGCGAGCACCATGCTGCGGCTGGCATAGGTGCCGCTACCGCCGGCGACGGCCGAGCTGTCGCCCTGCACGATGCGGATGTCTTTGAACTGCGCGCCGAGATGGCCCGCGACGACCTGCGCGAGCGACGTCTCCAGGCCTTGCCCGTGCGAGGCGATCCCGAACGATGCCGTCACGGCGCCGGTTGAATCGATGCGGATCTGGCAGGTCTCCGTCCCCGTATTGATCGGCATGCCCGGTGCGACCGAGATGCGCGAGCCGATGCCGGTGAGCTCGGCGTAGCAGGCAATGCCGATACCGAACCATCGGCCGGCGGAACGCGCCTGCGCCTGCATGGCGCGCAGGGAATCGTAGCCGATCGTGCCGCAGGCCGCGTTGAGGCAATCCTGAAAGCCCGATCTATCCCAGACTATGCCGGAGGCGGCCTTGTAGGGAAACTCATCGGTGCCGACGAGGTTGCGCAGCCGTATCTCCTTCGGATCAAGGCCGGTGCGCGCAGCGGCCATATCCATGAGCCGCTCCATGACAAAGGTCGCAATGGGCCGCCCCACGCCGCGATAAGGGCCGGTCGGCGCCTTGCTGGTCGCCACCCCCTGCACGCGACCGCGATAATGCTGGATGCGGTAGGGTCCGGGCAGGAAGCTGACCACCTGCACCGGCTCGAGCGCCGCGGTCCAGGGATAGATTGAATAGGCGCCGATATCCCCGATGACGTCCGCGCGCAGAGCGGTGACCTGCCCATCCCGATCAAGGCCAAGCTCCGCATCGACGATCTCGTCGAAGGCCTGGCTGGTAGCCATGAGGTCTTCCACGCGATCGCTTGTCCATTTGAGCGTTCGTCGCACCCGGCGCGCGGCCGCACAAGTAAATAGTTCCTCCGGATAGAGAGACGCCTTGGCGCCAAAGCCCCCGCCGACATCCGGAGCAATGACGCGCAGCCGATGACCGGGCATGTCGAGCGCGGTCGCCAGCGCATCGCGGATGATGCCGGGGACCTGCGTGGTCGAGTAAAGAGTCAAGGCGTCTCGGCCGGGGTCATATTCGGCAAGGCAGGCGCGCGGCTCGATTGCGAGCACGGCCTTGCGGCGCATGCGGAAACGGCCCTTCACCCGGATCGGCACCGACTCCATTGCAGCATCGACGTCGCCGCGCTTGAACTCGCGGCGCAACAGCACATTGGTGCCTGCCTCCTCATGCAGCATGGGCGCGCCTTGCCGCGCCGCCTCCTCGGGATCGATGATGACCGGCAGCGGCTCGAAATCGATCGCGATCAGCCTGAGCGCGTCCTCGGCCTGATAGCGGCTTGTCGCTATCGCTCCCACCACCGGCTCGCCGACATAGCGGACCTTGCCGCGCGCGAGCGCAAGGATGGGCGTGGCGAAATACCCGGC
>Ga0318537_10000512_pt1 | contig 10299 bp, 13 predicted proteins | sample GRESIP117b4f29_FD_203657 | JGI IMG/M metagenome (GOLD analysis project Ga0318537, IMG submission 203657) | Tropical soil microbial communities from Luquillo Experimental Forest, Puerto Rico - GRE.SIPMG.117b4f29 | ecosystem: Environmental > Terrestrial > Soil > Tropical forest > Bulk soil... | reverse complement strand
CGGCTTCGACGAAGCGGAACTGGTGCCGCTGTGGAACGGTCAGAAGGAGCTTTCGCTCCGCGACCATCGCCTGCAGCTCCTGATCCGCGACGCGACGCTCTGGCGCGAGGCGCAGACGAAGGCCAAGGCCAAGGCTGCGGCGGTCAAGCCCGTTCCCCCGGTTCAGCGGCCGGGCGCCGCGACGCCCCGTCAAGGCACGGACGAAGCGCGCGTCCAGCACCTCACCCAACGGCTCGAACAGAGCGGCAGCTTGCGAGACGCGGCGGCGCTTGTCCGCGCGCGTCGGGCAGCCGCTCGATAGCGCCTTCCCGTTCGTCCCCGCGGAAGCGGGGACCCAGGGCCACAGTCCGTAGCTCTGGACCCCCGCTTGCGCGGGGGTGAGCGGATGAGGCCTGCGAACAGAAAGGAAAATACCATGGCACTCCCCACCAACACCTTCGCCACCTACGAGGCGATCGGCAACCGCGAAGATCTCTCGGATGTCATCTATCGCATCGATCCGACCGATACGCCGTTCGTGACCGGCATCGAGCGCGAGAAGGCGACCGCCGTCAATCACGAATGGCAGACACAAGCGCTCGCCGCCGCCGACACCACCAATGCCCAGCTCGAAGGCGACGACGCCGCCACCACCGCCACCACGCCGACGGTGCGGCTCGGCAACATCTGCCAGATCTCCTACAAGGTGCCGCGCGTCACCGGCACCCAGCGGGCGGTGGAGCACGCCGGCCGCGACGACGAGCTCGCCTACCAGGAGATGCTCAAGGGCCTCGAGCTCAAGCGCGACATGGAGGCGATCCTCGTCGGCACCAACCAGGCCAAGGTGACCGGCAACGACACCACCGCGCGCAAGACCGCCTCGGTGCTGTCCTGGATCAAGAGCAACACGTCGAAAGGCTCGGGCGGTTCCGATCCCTCGGCCGCCGACGGCCCTTCACCGAGGCCAACTTGAAGACCGTGCTGCAGTCGATCTGGAACGCGGGCGGCAAGCCCGACATGATCATGGTCGGCGGCTTCAACAAGCAGGCGTTCTCCAGCTTCACCGGCCGCGCCACGCCGATCGAGGACGTCGGCTCCAAGAAGATCGTGGCTGCGGTCGACGTCTACGAGTCCGACTTCGGGCGCCTCAAAGTCGTCCCCAACCGTTTCCAGCGCGCGCGTGACGTGCTCGTGCTGCAGATGGAGATGTGGGCGGTCGCCTATCTCAACGGCCGGCGCATGGTCTCGATTCCGCTGGCCCGTACCGGCGATTCGGAGCGCCGCCAGATGCTCTCCGAATACGCCCTCGTCGCCCGCAACGAGAAATCGTCGGGCGGCGTGTTCGACAACACCACTAGCTAGTCGAACTCCGCGATCAAGAGCCCCCGAGTCCGCTCGTCCCCGCGAAAGCGGGGACCCAGCCCTTGGTTCTGGATTCCCGCTTACGCGGGAATGAGCGGAAATTTCTGTCCACTTGGTGGCCGGCGCGCGCAGGCAAGTTTACGCAGGCTGCGCCAAGAGCGCCGGCCTTCCTCTCATGGGAGACCAACATGGCTTACCCGAGCACTCACAAACTCACCGTTATCCACATTTCGGCCCACTCGCCGTCGATCGGCGCGTCCCCGGTCGCCGAGTATTTGCGCGTGCCGTTCCGCTGCAGCATCGAAAAGCTCACGGCGGTCGCAAACGGCTCGATCACCACGGCCGACTGCTCGATCGCAGTCGCGCTCAACGGCGCGGCGATCTCGGGCAGCCCCTTCACGCTGCCGGTGGCGGGCGCCGGCGTCGGCCAGGTCGCGTCGATGACGCCCACCGCCAAATCCTACGCCAACGAGGACGACACCATCTCGTTCACGCCCTCCGGCGCCTCCGGCGCCAATATCGCCGGCAACTTCACCGCCGTGCTCAAGCAGGCTTGAGCCATGGGCGCGGTTCAATACATCGGCACCGGCCGCCTCGGCGCGTCGCAGGACGTGGCCTATGGCGCGAGCTCGGCCGCGAGCAGCGCCTTCGGTGCGCAGACCTACAGGGTGCGGCTCGTCGCCACCACCGATTGCCGCGTGCGCATCGGTGATGGCACGCCGACCGCGGTCGCGACCGACAGCTACTTGCCAGCGCTCGCGGCCGAATATTTCACGGTGACGCCGGGGCAGAAGGTCGCGGCTATCCAGGTGTCGTCGGCCGGCACGCTCAACGTGACCGAGGTTTCGTGATGGCGTTCGGACGTCTCGGCGCCGGCGACTTTGGGCGGCTCGGCCTCAAGGCCATCGCCGCGCGCTTGGCGAGCCTTCTGTTGCGCGACGGGTCTTCGCATCTCCTGTTGCGTAACGGCTCAGGCTTCCTCCTGTTGGGACATTAGACCATGGCCAACTCGACTCTCGCCAATCTGACCGCCTCCGGCGCGCTGACCGGCAGCGAGCTGTTCTACTCCGACAACGGCTCCGCGGATGTCAAGGTCACGGCCAATCAGCTCAAGGCCTTCATCGTCGGCGCGGGCGCGGTCTCCGTTGCCTCCGGCAAGACGCTGACAGTCTCGAACACGCTCACGCTTGCCGGCACCGACGGCGCGACGCTCAACGTCGGCGCCGGCGGCACGCTCGGCACGGCGGCGTTCGCGAACACCGGCACCAGCGGCGGCACCGTGCCGCTGCTCAACGCCGGAAATACATTCTCCGCCACGCAAACCATCACGCCGGCCTCGAATACTCAGGCGCTGGTTGCGTCGAGCTATAGTCTGACCGGCGCAAACGCACAGGCGCTGCTCGATCTGTCGGGAACGTGGAACACGAGCGGTAATCCGACCGGCATCCTGCTCAACCTGACGCAAACCGCGGCCGGCACGAGCAGTAAATTCGCCGATTTCCAGCTCGGGGGCACGAGCAAGGTCAATCTCGCGACCGGCGGCACGACGCCGGTCGCGCTCATCAATATCGCCGGTGCGAATTTCGGCGGCTGGCAGATCATCAACGGCTCGGATGCCGGTGTCACGAACAACTACGAATCTTTACAGGCATATTGGAGCGGCAACGTTGCGATCATCGAGGCAGGCAAAATCGGAAGTGGCAGCTTCCGGGTGCTCAGCCTGCATGCCGGCGGAGCGCCTGTGCTTGATCTCGCATCGAGCGGAACCGCGGCGACGCTTGGATCCACGACCGGGATCCCCGCAGGCGGTCTCAACAGCTTCGGCTACAAATTTTCGAGCACCGCCAATTATGGCATTTACGTCGGTTCTGGCGCGCCGACGCTGAGCGCCGCTAAAGGCTCGCTCTATCTGCGCAGCGACGGCAGTGCGACCAACAATCGGGCCTACATCAACACTGACGGCGGCACAACTTGGACCGCCGTCACCACGGCCGCTTGATGATGGCGGCGATTCCGATGTTGCTGTTTGCCGACTTCGAGCCCGTCAGCGTGAAGGACAGCCGCTTTGGTGCCGTCGGCGACTTTGCGACCGACGACACCGCCGCGCTGCAAGCCGCGCTCGGCCATTGTTTCGGCCCGTCCGACGCGCCGCATGGCACCAGCAACGTTCGGCAGAACAAGGTGCTCTACATCCCGCCGGGGCACTACAAGATCACCACGCCCCTCGCAGTCAAATATCTGCACGGCGGCCGGATCATCGGCGCCGGCCGCTTCGTGACCCAGATCGAGAACGTCACGCCGAGCTCGTCGGTTTTCGTCACCAATGGCTGCGGCTATTCGCGCTTCGAAGGGATGCGACTCACCGCTGCCACCGGCGGGAAATCATTCGATCTCGATTGGGACGGGTCGGCCGGAGGTCCGGCGCTTCAATGGAACACCTTTTGCCGACATGTTCTTCGACGGCGGCTCGATCGGCGTCGAGATTGGGCATTCCGGCTTCATGGGCAGCGAGAACCTGTTTCTCAACTGCTTTTGGCTGTCATGCTCGACCGCGGGCCTGCTTACGTCGAACGCCAATGCTTTGCAGCAGACCGTCATCGGCGGCAACTTCCAAGGCTGCAACCGCGCGATCTTCGCTGGCGCGGGCTCGGTGCCGACGATCCACGGCGTCGGCTTCCAGACTTCTGCCGACTGCGACATTTATACTGGGTCGCTTTCCGACAACGCCATGAGCGTGCAGGCCTGCCGCAGCGAGAGTGTGAACTTCATCAACAATGCCGGCGGCCAATCGCTACATGTAGCCGGCTGCAGTCACGTCGGGAGCACGAACGGTTTTTTCCTTCAACAGCCTGGCGGCTTCGCGGTGATCTCCGCGTGCATCTCGAATCTCGGAAACGTGGTCCCCACGTTGTGGGCGACCATGCGAGTCGAGAACAGCTGGTTCAAGCGTGACGACTGGCTCTCGCTCGATGCTACGCATCTCTGGTGGAGGCCGAACAACACGCGCTCGTTCTGTCTGGAATTGGAGAATGTAACGGGCGGCGCGACGGAGATACGTCGCCAGCGCCTCGTGACGGCAGATGCACAGACGATCACGACGCTCAATTATCAAGTTGCTTGATTATAACGCCCGAACAATCACGCCGCTTCACTATGACGATCTGGTAGCATCCGGCTCAATCTCGCGAAACTCGAGTCCCGCAAGCTTGAGAACCGGATTGAGCGCCAACGACGCTTTACGAAGTAGAAGGACTCGCTTCGACATAAAGGCTCTCACATTCGTATGGTGGGGCGTCCAAAACGATCTCTTTGCTGAGTTGACCAACTTTATAGCTGCTTCGCACGACCGTGGCGAAGCCCGCGCGCTGCAGCATCCGCTGCATGGTGGGCCAATCGTAAAGAAAGTGATGGTCGTAACGCTGGCGAAAATAGGAGTTGATGGCCTCGCCGGCGGTTGCGGCCTGCCGCCGCTCCGCCAGCCAATTCGGCTCTTCGAAGTAGGCGCGCATGACCCGCTCGGCATCAGGAACGATAATACGAAGCGTGCCAGTCGGTCGAAGACATCGCTTGAGCTCGCGCGCCAGCCGCTCGCCGTCGTCCTGGGTGAAGTGCTCGAAAACGTGCTCGCAGAACACGCCATCAAGCGACCGCTCGGCAAACGGCAGAGGGCGCGTGAAGTCCAATAGGAAATCGACGTTTTTGTCCGGATAGCCGTCAACGTTGATCCAATTGAGATCGGAGATCCCGCGCGGTCCCGAGCCGAGATTGAGGTACATCGGCCGCGCCGATGCAGCCCGCTTGCGAATGGCGGCATGCTTGCGCCTTAAGAAATTGCGCAATCGAAGCCGCATAAAGTGGAGGTCCCATCGGGCTAGCACGAGCAGTCGATGGCTGAAAAAGAACAAGAGCAGCTGGCGCATTGAGAGCATCCGCAGAGAGACCTGGTATGAAAATCGACTTTTCCTCCGTGATCAAGGACCTCGACGGCGATGCCGTCAAGGATGGCGAAAAAGACGCCACGCTCGGCCGCGTGGCCTGCGCGGCGCTGCTGGCGAGCTACGCCGACGAGCAGAATCTTCCCGCCGAAGACAAGGTGAAGCGCTTCCGCCTCGCCGAGGTCACATCGAAGGGCGGCGAGCAGGAGATCAAGATCGACGACGTGGCGCTCATCAAGAAGCTCATCGGCAAGGCGTTCGCCCCGCTCATCGTCGCTCGCGCCTACGACATCATCGAGCCGCCGGCTATGCCCTGATCGTCACCCGCGGGACGGGGCACCCCGCTGACATTGTCGGCGGGGACCCCGTTGACCCGCGGGTCCATCTTCTTCGCAAGAAGGATGGATGGCCGGGTCATAAGCGCGTTCACGCGCGTGTTCCGACGCGCTATGCCCGGCCATGACGGACCGAGTGCATAGATGAGGCAAAGACGGATGCGTACCGACCTCTTGCTTGATCACAGCGGCACGGTGATCGCAAGCGCCACGCAAGACGTCGAGCCGATTCTCGAGCGCAACCAGCGCCTGCGCGGAGAGTCGCAGACGAGCGATTGGGGCCGCCACGTGGCGACCATCCCCAACGTGATCCTGCTCGGGTGGCTCAACGAAGCGCACGCGCGGGGGAATACCAAGCTGCGCATGTTCACGGCCGAGTTCGACGCGCTCGTGGCGCGCAAGCTCGAAGATCCGGAATGGAAATATCTGCGAACCGATCGATAGTCCCGGTCGTCCCCGCGAAAGCGGGGACCCAGAACCGGGGACCGAAGCCGCTGGATTCCCGCTTCCGCGGGAATGAGCGGAGGAGATTGTTACCGCTGGAGTTACCCACCGCGAAAGCGGGGGCGGGAATGAGCGGATGATGACGCCATGAGCATCACGACCTACGCCGAGCTGCAGAGCGCGATCGGCAACTGGCTCGATCACAGCCTGTTCAGTGCGCGCATCCCGGAATTCATCGCGCTGTTCGAGGCCTGCGCCAACCGCCGGCTGCGCGTGCGCCAGCAGGAGGCAACGACGAATCTCACGCCCGACGCCAACGGCTCGGCCGCGCTGCCCGCCGACTATCTCGCTTTGCGGCGCGTCACCTGGACCGGCTCGCCGCGGGTCGAGCTCGCCTACGTGCATCCCTCCTACCTGCAGGCGGCGTATCCTTCGGCGCCCGCGGACGTGCCGCGCATCTTCACCATCGAAGGCGCGACACTGAAGGTCCGCCCGCTCGATCAAACCGCGCTCGAGGTCAACTATCTCCAGAAGATCCCGGCGCTCGCGTCCACCGATCCCAACTGGCTGTTGACCGCGCATCCCGACCTTTACCTTTTCGGCTCGCTGGTCGAGGCCGAGATGTTCGGGGTCAACGACGAGCGCGCGCCCTTATGGAAGGCGCGCCGCGACGAGATCTTCGACGAGATCGACAAGCTCAACAACAAGACGCGCGGCGGCGATCCCGGCGCCGCGCGCGTGATGGGAACAACGCCGTGACCGGCATCCTTGATCTGCAGGTCTTCGATCCAGCAAAACAGGGGCTCCTGGCTCGCCTGACGTCTCCTGATCGCAGTGGACTGTTGTCGCGCCTGCCGCCGAGCCCTGCACGAGAGGTTGCGCGCTTGGCTTGGCGCGGACTGCAGGCGTTGGCGCCGAATTTGACGAATCCGGCGACCTACGCGCCGCTCCCGCCACCGGCATGGACGCCCACCCCGGAGGGCAAACTGCCATCATCGGATCGCGACCCGCGTCTCGAGGGAGCGTTCAGCGATCTGGTCAATATCGCAATGCTGGTGGGCCCGCAGTGGGAGGCGGGTCTTGCGGCGCGGGCCGCACGCTTGCTTCCGGCGATGGCGCGAAGAGGCGCGCCGTCGGCGCAGTCGCTCGCCTCCAAGTCCCCGATGATATATAATCCGCCGCCAAAGCCGCCTCGTCCCTTCGAAGCGGATTACCCGCATGGAGCACCGGCAGATGCCACCGGACGACTTACCCAAGACATCGAAGGACGGCCGCTCACGGCCAAGTACATCGTCGGTCGAAGCGCGGCGGGTGCGGAAGACCAAGCCTTTGCGCCGGGAGAATTCGACGCCCTCGCGAGAGCAACAACCGGCCACGCCGCCGAGGCCATCCCGCCGCATCAGACCGATTTCGGCCGGACGGTGTTGTCGCTGGGTCGAGGTCGACTGATACCGACCCGCATCGAGCTGCGCGCCGGCCTGCGGCCTGACAAGGCCGACATGGTCTATGGCCACGAGCTCGGGCACGTCATCGAGGAGACCGCGGGCCAGATCGCGACCAAGGGCCTCTCGGACGAGCTCAAGGCCGTTTACAACAGCCTCAACAATCCGAACCGCGCGCGCGGCGGGCTTAATGCAGCCCCAACAGCGAGGCCGATGACCCCGCAGCGGCACGGCTACGACAGCGAAGAGGTCCCGCGCGAATACATGGCCGAGGCGATCCGCGCCTATATGACCGATCCGAACTATTTCAAGACGGTTGCGCCCAAAACGGCGGCCGCCATCCGCGCGGCCGTCAACGCGCACCCGACCTTGAGCAAGATCATCCAGTTCAACGCGGTTGGCGGGTTGGCGACGATGAATGGATTGGACTCGGACTCGCTCGCGATCCCGAAGCAGCAGCCATGAAGCCGACAGATGCGCGCGGCGGCGATCGCGGCGCCGCGCGTGTGATGGGAACAACGCCGTGATGGTCCTCATGCTGAGGAGCCCGCATTAAGCGCGTTCACGCGCGTCTTCAACGCGCTATGGCGGGCGTCTCGAAGCATGAGGAGCCGCGCGTCAGCATGTGGCCGTCCTTCGAGACGCGCCCACGCAAGTCGGGTTTACCCGACTTGCGCGGTTAAAGCGCCGATCTCGGGTAAACCCGAGATCGGTGGGCGCTCCTCAGGACGAGGAGTTGGAAGAAATCGCAATGCCTGTACCCCCGTTCGCCGATTGGAAGCCGGATCTGTCGCCCTACAAGGCGGCGAGCTCGCAAATCATCCAGAACGTGTTTCCGCGCGCCGACGGCTATGGGCCGGTGGCGAGCGTGTCGCAGTATTCGCAGGCGCTGCCGGGCCCATGCCGCGGCTATTTCTATGCCCGCAACGCCGACCAGTCGGTGACCGTGTTCGCGGCGACGGCGACCAAGCTCTACAAGCTCAACAACACGACGTTCGCCTGGACCGACGTCAGCAAGAGCGGCGGCAGCTATACCGGCGTCGGCAACGGGGAGCAGTGGCAATTTGCCCAGTTCAATAACTTTGTCATCGCGGTGCAGATCAACACCGTGCCGCAAGTGTTCGATCTCACGTCATCGTCGGCGTTCGCCGACCTCGGCGGCTCGCCGCCGCAGGCGCGCTACGTCGCGGTGGTCAACCGCTTCGTGGTGCTCTCCGGCATGGGCACGGCGACGCCCTACCGCATCCAATGGTCGGGCCTCAACGCCGTCACCACCTGGACGCCGGGTGTCAATTCGAGCGACTTCCAGGATCTTCCCGACGGCGGCGTGGTGCGCGCCATCGGCGGCGGCGAGACCGGCCTGATCACCCAGGACGCGGCGCTGCGGCGCATGATCTTCGCGCCGGGCGCGCCTTACGTGTTCCAGATCGACCGCGTGGCCCAGGACAAGGGCATCTTCGCGCCGCTGTCGCTGGTGCGCGGCGGCGACCGGCTGTTTTTTGCCGGCAACGACGGCTTCTACATGATCCTGCCGGGCGGCTATCCGATCCCGATCGGCAAGGAGCGCTTCGACCGGACGTTCTTCGCCGACGTCGACACCGGCCAGCTGCACTTGATCATCGGCGCGAGCGATCCGCGCGCCACGCGCGTCTATTGGGCTTATAAATCGCTCGCCGGCTCGGCCGGGCTGTTCGACAAGATCCTGGTTTACGACTACGGCATCGAGCGCGCGGCGCTGATCGTGCAGAGCGGGGAATACCTCGCCACCCTGGCGCGGCCGGGCCTGACGCTCGAGGGCCTGGACAGCATTTCGAGCTCCATCGACGCGCTGACGTTCTCCCTCGACGATGTCGCCACCTCGGCGCTGTCGCAGCTCTCGATCGTCGACAGCTCGCACGTGCTCGGCTTCTTCGGCGGCCCGATCGCCGGAGGGCCGGCGTTGGAGGCAACACTCGATACTGCGGAGCAAACCTTGGATCGCCGCATGCGCGTCAAGGGCTTTCGTCCCATGACCGACGCGCCGACTTGCTACGGCTCGATCGGCGCGCGCGAAAACCTGCAATCCGCGGTCGCCTATTCGGCCGAGCAGGCGGTCAACGGCAAGGGGCTGTGTCCCGCCAACGTCTCGACGCGCCTCGCGCGCGGACGGCTGCGCATCCCGGCCGGCACCGCGTGGACGTTCGCCAGCGGCGTCGAGCCGATGATGGCGCAAGAGGGCAAGCGGTAGAGCGCATTATGGGAATTTGGAGTGAGCGCGAGCGGCAAGCTCGGTCTGTTCCCTCTCCCCGCTTCTTGCGGGGAGAGGGTGGCGAGCGCCCATAAGCGCGCGCGTCTTCGACACTCTATGGGCGCGAGCCGGGTGAGGGGCAGCCCCTCACCCCATCCCTCTCCCCGTAAAGAACGGGGAGAGGGAGTGCACCGAGTGCGGGGCCGTTGTGCGTCGAGCAGGAAGGAACAGCATGGCCAACACGCTCTCGCCCGACGAAAAAGACATCTACAAGATCGTACGCGTGGTGCGCGATCTGTTCGAGGGGCGATCGAATGCGGTCGGATCGTTCACCCTCAAGCCGAGCGCGAGCGCGACCACGGTGACGGCGCCCAATTGCGGCGCCGGCTCGACCGTGCTGGCGTTTGCGAAGACCGCCAACGCCGCGGCCGAGATCGGCAACGGCACGATGTATATCGGCACCGTCAGCAACGGTTCCTTCGTCGTCACCCACGCCAACAACGCGCAGGCCGATCGGACCTTCCTCTATGTCGCGCTCGGGTGATGAGACTCCGGCCCTCGTCCTGAGGAGCCGC
>Ga0318537_10000510_pt1 | contig 10300 bp, 7 predicted proteins | sample GRESIP117b4f29_FD_203657 | JGI IMG/M metagenome (GOLD analysis project Ga0318537, IMG submission 203657) | Tropical soil microbial communities from Luquillo Experimental Forest, Puerto Rico - GRE.SIPMG.117b4f29 | ecosystem: Environmental > Terrestrial > Soil > Tropical forest > Bulk soil... | reverse complement strand
GTGCGCGATCTGAGCTTCTCGCTCGAGAGCGGAGAGGCATTGGTCCTGCTGGGCGCCAACGGCGCCGGCAAGACTTCCGCTGTGGAAGCGATCGCCGGGCTCCTCCCCAAGCGCCGCGGCAACGTGGAGTTTCTCGGCCGGGACATTTCCCGCCTGAGCGCCAGCGCCATCGTGCGCAGCGGGTTGGCCCTGGTGCCGCAATGGCGCGAGCTGTTTCCCGCCTTCACCGTGGAAGAGACGCTGATTGCGGCAACCACCGCCGCCATTGGACGCGCGCCGACGCCGCTTAACTCGGTGTACGAGCTGTTTCCGGTTCTGCAGGAGCGCCGCCGGCAGACGGCAGGGTCGCTCTCGGGGGGCGAGCAGCAGATGCTGGCCATCGCCCGCGCACTGGTGACCAATCCAAAGCTCCTGCTGCTGGACGAGCCGTCGGCGGGACTCTCCTTGGGCATCGCGCGCACGCTGATCGGGGCCATCAACCGCATCCGCGAAGGCGGCGTGGCCATTCTCCTTGTCGAGCAGAACATGGAAATTGCGCGGGCGATCGGCGAGCGATGCTGCATGCTCCGTGCCGGCCGGCTCGCCTGGGCGGGCTCCATGCAGGAAGCCATGGCAAGAAACGAAGCCGAACGCGTGTACTTCGGCGCGCATGGGCGCGTTTGTTGAGGAGCATCGCATGACGGTGATGATAATGATTCCCGCAATGACGTGGGGATGATTTTGTGACACAGTGCAGGTAAAGCACGTTCCGGTATTTTTGATCAGCAGCGTCACATGCTCGACCTGCTCCCTCTCCCCGTAAGCGGGGGTGGCGCAACGGGAAGAGGGAGTTCGGCCGCGTATGCGGCGCCGTTGCCTGCGTGCAAAGAACGCAAAGCGTGACGAATGACCGCATTGTTCAGCGTTGGTTTCCCTACGGGCATGGAAGGGTTGACCTATCCGATCCCATTTTCCAATCCCGAGGATCTGGTTCGCATCGCCCAACACGCGGAAGCGCTGGGCTACCATTCGGTGTGGGGCAACGATCATATGACCACGCAGCACTACGTGCGGGCGGAGTTTCCGGTGCCGCCGCGCTTCTGGGAGCCGCTGGTCACCTACGCGTACCTCGCCGCGCATACAAAGCGGCTGCGCTTCGGTACCGGCGTGCTCGTGCTGCCGATGCGCCGCGACATCGTGGTGACGGCCAAGCAGATCGCCACGCTCGATCATTTCAGCAATGGCCGGGTGGAGATCGGCGTCGGCATCGGCGCCTACCGCGAGGAGTTCGAGGCGCTTAATCCGCAGGCCAGGGTGCATCGCGGGGACATGGTCGTGGAAGGCGTCACGGCGTTGCGACTGCTGTTCTCGCAGAGCGCGGCGTCCTTCGACGGCAAATACTACAAATTCAGGGACGTCGAGCTGTTTCCCAAACCGAAGCAGCAACGCCTGCCGATCTATTTCGGCGGCAACAACCCCGCGCATCTGCGGCGCACGGCCGCCTCGGGCGACGGCTGGATTCCCGCCGCCATGCCGCAGCCTACCTTGCGGCGCATGGTGGCGGAGCTCAGGGAGATGACGGAGGCGGCGGGGCGCAAATTTTCCGAGCTGCAGATCGCGCCGCAGTACATCGTGTATCTCGGCCGCAATCAGGAGCAGGCCGTGGCGCGCTTCCGCCAGAGTCAGATGTTCAAGCACCTCGAGTCGCTGAAGAGATCGACGCTGCGCGGTCAGGCTTCGGTCAACCCGGAGGACGTCAATCTGGTCGGCAGCATCGACATCGTGATTGCACGCGCCACGGCGTTGCGCGAAGCTGGCGTGACGCATTTCCTCGGCTTGTTCTTCGCCGCCAACAGCGTCCCCGAACTACTCGATCAGATGCAGATGTTCGCGGAAGAAGTCAGGCCCAAAATCGCGTGACCGCCAACATGAAGTGTGTTGAATCCACGTCCCGACGCCATCCCGACCAAGCGAGGCCGCCTGATGAGGCCTCGCGCGAGCCGGGATCCAGTAATCGGAGCACCCAAAAAGTGCTGCGCATTTTTTGGGGACCCCGTCATGGCCGGCGTGAAAGCAGAGACGGCGTCGATTACTGGATTCCTGCTCTCGCTCGCCGGGCACAGCCCGGCTCGCTCGGCCGGAATGACCAGTACGTGTGTTGCGGTATGACGTGCGGACGCGTGAGCCAGGAGTCGCAGTAATGGCAGCCGATGCATCGGCGGCGATCGGGCAGCGTTCCCTGGGCGACCCGAGCCTGCTGTTCCCGCTAAAGCCGCCGCTCTTGCGCGGCTGCCCGCGCACCAGCATGGCGGAGATGCAATATCCGCTCGAGATCGACTTCGATTACGCAAAGGTCTCCAGGGACATCTTCCATCAACCGCCGCTATCGGGCCTGCAGCGCTGGGCGCCATTGCTTCCGCCGCTCGTGCCGGAGCTGTCGTTGGGCGAGGGCGGTACTGCGCTCATCCCCAGTCATCGCATCGCGCGCTGGGCTGGCCTCGACGGCCCGATCTGGCTCAAGGACGAAAGCCGCAATCCCACCTGGAGCCACAAGGACCGATTGAACTACTGCATCGTGTCCACGGCCGTGGCAAACGGCGCACGCGGCATCGCCATTGCATCGACCGGGAACCACGGCGCGTCCGCGGCGGCCTACGCGCGGCGCGCCGGCTTGCGCTGCGTCGTCATCTCCACGCCCGACGCGCAGCGCGCCTTCGAGCATTTTCAGACCGCGCTCGGCAGCGACTTCCTGTTGGTGTCGCGGGAGGAGCGCTGGCCCACGCTCAACCGCGTCGTGGACGAGACCGGCTTCATGCCCGCGAGCAATCTCACCCGCTTCCACACCGGCAATCCGTTCGGGCCGGAAGGCTACAAGACCATTGCCTATGAGATTTTCAGTCAGCTGGGCGGTCGCGTGCCCGGCACCGTCGTCCTGCCGACGGGCTATGGCGAGCTCTTGTTCGGCGTGGCGAAAGGATTTCGCGAGCTCAAAAGTTTCGGCCTCTCGGATACGGTCCCGCAAATGCTCTCGGCGGAGCCGGCCGTGCGCGCGCCGCTCGCTCGCGCCATGTCGCGCAACGAGGCGGCGGCCGAGGTCAGCGGCCCGCCGTCGCGCGCCGCCGGCATCGCCTGTACCGTGAGCTCCTATCGCGCCGTGGTGGCGCTGCGCGGCAGCCACGGCCGTCCGCTCACGTTTCATGAGGACGTGGTTGCCGAGGCCGCGAGCGAGCTTGCGCACGAGGGGCTGTGGCAGGAATATTCGGGGGTTGCGGGGTTGGCGGCGTTGCACGAGGCGCGGGCGCGCGGCGAAGTCTTTGCCGAGCCGGTCGTGACCGTTCTGACCTCGACTGGATTGAAGGAGATGCCGGCACCCTCCGTCGTATCATACGCCACGGCTCTGCCATCCCTCGACAGCGTCATGGTCTCGCTGCTGCGAGCGTAAGAGCGCATCCCATGCAAATCGGGGTGTCTGTGGACGGGAACGAGCCTCCGTCTTTATTGCGTGCGCTGACGGAAGCAGCGGAGGCAGCGGGCGCAGCCAATCTTTGGCTTGCTACGCACCTCTTCAATCGCGAGCCGATTGCCTGCGCCACGGCGGTGCTGGCGCAAACCCGCAGGCTCGGCGTCGTCCTGATGGCGATGAGCCCCTACACGGTGCATCCGGTTTACGCCGCCATGGCGGCAGCCACGCTCGACGAGCTTTTTCCCGGCCGCGTGCAACTCTGCTTCGGAGTGGGTGCACCCGGTGCTCTCGAAGCAGTAGGCATAACCGCGCCGCATCCGATGGAGACATTGCGCGAAGCGATGGCAGTGGCCCGCCTCCTGCTCTCCGGCGAGCCGGTGACGTTTTCGGGCCGGCGCTATCGCGTGTCCGGTCGGCTTGCCATGGGCGCGCATCGGCTGCCCGTTTGGCTCGCCGCTTCCGGGCCGCGGATGCTCGAGCTTGCGGGCGAAACAGCCGACGGCGTGGTGATCAGTGCCGGCACTGCGCCGGCATTCATCGGCTGGTGCCTGCAGAGCGTACGGCGCGGCGAGGAACGCGGCACACGCGCCGTGCGCAAGGCAGCACTCGTGGCCTGCTCGGTGGATGCGGATGCGCACCGTGCGCACGAGCGCGTGCGGCGGCGCCTTGCCTACATCTTGCGCGGCAGCCATCACGCCCGCAACCTGGAGCTTGCTGGAACCCGTCTGGACCAGAGCGCTCTGGCCGAGGCCTTTGCGCGGGAGAGCTGGCAGCGGGTTGACGAATTGACCGGCGACGACGTGGTGGTGCGTCATTGCGCCAGCGGCACGCCGGAGCAGGCGATGACGATGTTGCAGGCCTATCGCGATGCAGGGCTTGACGAGATCGTGGTCTACGGCATGCAGGAACGCCAGCAACTTGAGGACGTGCTCGCATTGATGTGCCCGCAACGCGCATCCGTCGGGAGATGAAAAGCATGCTTGTCAGGGACGACTTGAGAGCGATTGCCGAAAAGGTGCGCAGCAAGGTATTCACTGCGTGCGATCAGGACGCCGACGTCATCATTTCCACCGACCCGACGCATGTCGGTTACCTGTGCGGCTATCGCAGCATACTGTTCGATCTCATGCGCGATTATCGCGCCGCGGCGATCGTTACCCGCGACAAGGCGGTGCTCGTGACCGGAGCAAGCGACGTCGCGGCGGCGCTTGAAGTGCTTTGCGATCCGGCCTGCATCTATCGCTATGGCCTGTTCTTCTTCGAATCGAGCAATGGGGCCGGAGTCGATCTTTCTGCATTGCCGAAGCCGGAGAGCACCTTTGTCGATGCGCTGTGCGCTGCCGTCGCCGCGACCGTGAAGCCACGGCAACGCGTCGGCCTCGATTGCGCCAGTGCCTGGGAATTGCAGGAGCTGAAAAATCTGGCCGGACCGCGCAGCTTTGATGCGCGCCCGGCCATCCTCAAGGCGCGCCGTACCAAGCTTCCCGAGGAGATCGAAAAGATCGCGCATGCTGCGACCATCACCGAGCGCGGCCTTGAGAAGGCGCTCGCCCGGGGGAAAGCCGGCGTGAGCGAGCTTGATCTGAGCACGATCATCGCCGGCGAGATGCGCGCTGGCGGCGGCGTGCCGCGCTTCGTCGTGGTGACCTCCGGCGAGCGCAGCGCGTTGGCCGACGCCTATGCCACGCCGGCCAAATTGCGAAGCGGCGATCTCGTGCGCTTTGATATCGGCTGCACGGTCGACGGCTACTGGGCGGATATGGCGCGCACCGCCGTTGTCGGCGAGCCCACGCGCGAGCAGCAGCAGCGCTACGACGCTCTGCTCGCGGGGGAGGAGGCGCAGCGTGCGCTGGCGCGCTCGGGGGTGAGCGCCGGCAATCTGTTCAAGGTGGCGGTCGAGCGGGTGCGCCAGGGCGCGCTGCCCGCTTACAGGCGCAGCAATTGCGGCCACGGCATCGGCATCGATGTGCACGAGTTTCCGGCGCTCAGTGCGGCAAACGAAGGCGTCGCGCTGGAGGACGGCATGACCTTGTGTGTGGAGACGCCTTATTATCAGATCAGCTGGGGCGGGATGATGGTCGAGGACATGATCGTCGTCGGTCCGACCGGCAACGAGTGCCTGACGCATCTGCCCCGCGAGCTCCGCCGGCTGTAATGGAGCACGAGGCAACGCTGTAGGCTGCGCAAAATCGCCCTGCGCCGCTCGCTCACGGGAGCAGCTGGCCCGCCGTGGCCGACCCGAAGCCGAACCCGCTCTCCGAAGTTCCGGTCAGCAGCTAGCCGCCAGGTTCGCATAATGAGAGTTATGGAACGGGAAGGGCAATCCTATGCCACGCCTCAAGCCCGCGCAGCGATCGCGGAGCGCCGTGTTGCTCGATCGGCGTCGTCTGGCTAGCACCACGAAATCGGTCGATATTTCCAGGCGGCGTCTCAACGGGTGGTACAAGATCCGCAAGGCGGATGCTCGTATGGCTGCACCCTGAGTTTTCGCAAATGGTTCCAAGCGAAACCTGACCCCAAGCTCTGCTTGGGATCACGAGCAGATATCCCATTCACCTAGCAATGTCCGCTTCGGGGGCAAAACGGACGTGCATACGTCTGTAGTCGTGAATGACCCATAAGCGGTCATAGAGGGGGCCGCGGTCGAACCCGATTTGACCAAGTAATATCACTTGTGGTGTGGCGGCCACTAGGATCGGAATTTTTCTGCCAGCACTGCATATGACGCCGACTGTGTCTTGCAACTGTCATTTTCCAATGCATTCTCGTCGATGGTGAGGCAGGGGGGCTGCCATTACAAAGCTCGGCATTTTTGCTGCAACGATCCTCGCCGCCGCCGGCGTCTTGTGCGCGGTGGAGGCGCGGGCCGCCGACGCCGTCCCGACCAACGCTTCGCCGGCCACAGCGGCTTCCGCTCCCAAGACGTGCGCCGGCGCTTGGGACTTTATTGACACGAACTGCCAGCTCACCTGGTACGGCATCACGGTCTACGGCACGATTGACGCGGGCGTCGGCTGGCAGAGCCACGGCGCGCCGTTTGACCCACGGTCCGCTGTCTCGGCCTCATACTTAATCCAGAAACAAAACAGGTCGGCGATGTGGGGGGCTGCACCCAACGCGTTGAGCCAATCGATCATTGGCATCAAAGGAACTGAGCCGATCGGCGGCAACACCTCTTTGGTCTTTGCTCTGGACGCTGGCTTTGACCCGTCGCGAAGCCCCCGTCCTTATCTTTCTACCAGAACCGGCACAGAATTCCAATCGCGCACGGCATTGCGAGCCGTTGCGCGGGGCGACAAGCCAGCTGACCTACCGGTGCAGCAGCCTACTTCGCCTCTTCAATCTTAGGGAAGGCCCCCGGAGTTCGGCTACCGAACGGGACCCGCAATCGAGCGGGACCCCTCCTGCACAAGAGCTAGAGACCAACTTTGACGAGTTTTCCGCGTGCTCCGACGCAGAAGCCGTCTCTGGTGGCGTAGTTCGCGTATCCGTGCTCGTGGCACCACAGGGCGTCTTGCGTATTGTTCACATGACGAACGATCGCCACCGCGACCACAGCGACGGTTGCGCAGACGATTAGAGCCGCAGCTATCAGCTTTTTCATTTTTTACCCCTCATCCCCGCCGACCCTCGGCAATCGCTGTGCAACTGATAGTCCAGGACCAAGTCCCGCAAATGTGAGCTGGGTCACACCTACGTCGGTCTATCCAAAAAACAGCGATTGACGGAGTTGTGCTACAAAACCGATGCTCGTTGTGGCTGCGGCGCAAACAGGGCGAATACAATCATGCAAACCGAAACCGAGCGTGGCCATTGGCACGCAATCAAATCCCTTGTGCGCTTCGGCTGGTGGCGACGGCGGCAGTGGACCGCGTGAGCACGACGATCTGGAGCGGTGGTGCGGCGGCTGGGCTCTACCTTGGCACGGGGCTGATCTTGGCTTTTTTGGTGCACACGCACTATCCCGGTGCGCTCGGGATGCGCGAATGGATTCGTGTGGTCCTCTCTTGGCCACTCATTTTCTTCTTGAGAAGCAAGTAGAGGGACGCGCCTCCTTACTCGATCACCTCGTCGGCGCGGGCGAGCAGCGTCGCGGGGATTTCAAGGCCGAGCGCCTTGGCGGTCTTGAGATTAATGACTAGCTGGTAATTCGTCGGCTGCTGAATCGGCAGGTCGCTGGGTTTCTCACCGCGCAGAACGCGGTCGACGTAAGAAGCTTGCCGCCGATACACCTCCACGATATCCGGACCGTAGGAGGCTAAGCCACCTCGTCTCACGTAAAAAGGACTACCTGAGTAGATTGCGGGAACCCTGTAACGGGCCGCAAGGGTGGTGATCTCTGTGGCCAGCGCGGCTATCGTAAGGTCAGGCGGAGTGATGAAGCCTCCATTCGGTTGTTCCGCCAAACGGGCGATGGCGCGTTCGATTTCAGCGGGCCCATGAACAGGAAGATCAATCGGCTGAACGGCAAGCTGCACCGCATCGGCCCTAAACGAGTTCAGATAGATGGCACCAACGGGATTATCCGGATTGTAGATTATGCCGACGCGGGAGATGCCCGGAGCCATCTGCTTGAGAGTCTCAACCACTTTCCCGATGACCGAGAACTCGATAAGAGAAAATCCAGTGACGTTACCCCCGGGCCGCGCAAGGCTTTCCACAAAGCCGGATCCTAAAAAATCGCTCGCCACGGCTACAATCGGAATAGAGCGAGTTAATTGCGTCAAAACAGGAATTATCCGATCACCAACGGTCACGATGACATCCGGTTTCAACTGCACGAGGTCCGTAGCGGCAGTTCGCACGAGACCCATATTGTCAGTGGTCCAACGGACGTCGAATTGGACGTCGCTCCCCTCGGACCATCCGAGTTTGGTTAACTCCTGCCGGAAAGCGCGAAAGCGGGTTTGCTGTGCCGCGTCGCTTTCCGGAAAGGGCATCAGGATTCCAACTAGCCGCGTCCGCTGCGGTTGCTGCGCGCGCGCCGCGAGCGGCCACGCCACCGCCGCGCCGCCGAGTGCGGCCAGCAACTCCCGCCGTCCGATGGTGACTGTCATACGCCCCTCCCGTGCGAGGTGCGTAAAGGTCACGATACCATGCCATGAGCGTGCTGTCCCTCGCTTTACCCACGAAAGCGCCGACCAGGTGCAGCAAGGTCACGCCGACCCCTGATGTGATATCCTTGCACAGGAAGCGACTGGCAGTCCCCCGATCAGAATAGTTGCGATCCTACGGTCGGCCGAGACCGCAAGATCAACATGCGCACATACGGAGAGGAAACGATGGACGATCCGATTTCACCCGCGCGGCGGACTTTGCTCAAGGCGGGCGCCGCCACGCTCGCGACCCCGGTCGCCGCCGCGATCGCGCAACCGGCTGCGGCGGTAGGGCATCAGGAGGCGAAGAGTTTCGATCTGTGGGTCATCAGCGATCAGCATGTCGGAACCGACAAGGCCGCGAGCGAAGGCATTCAGCACGGCCTGGTCGGATTCCGGCCGCCGCCGGTGCGCGCCGAGTCGCTGGCGACGGCGCTTCGCCAATCTGAGGAGGGCGGCGCCTTCGGCGGGCTGTCCTTCAACTGGGATATCGCGCTCAATCTCGGCGACTATGCGGGCTTCTGGGATGCGCCCGAGGACGAGCAGGGGCGCGAGGTCGTGCGTCAGTATTCGGTGCTGAAAAAACATCGCCGCGAGCAGGTCTACAATATCGCCGGCAACCACGACGCCTCGCCGCATGGACACCCCGCGAACGAGGGCAAGGAGACCAACTGGTGGTTCCGCAAATGGTGCGACCCGGTCGGGGAGCACACGGAGACCTCGGGCGTCGATCCGAACAAGCGTCCTTACCCGATCGACGGCACCTGGGAGCGCTACACCTTCAAGGTCGGCAATATCCGCTTCCTGATGATGGGCGACCGCAATGACCTGCCCTATCCGGTCGGGCGGCGGGCGAGCGGCGGCGCCTCGCCCGCGGGCGCGGTCACGCCCGAGACCTTCGCGTGGTGGACGTCGCATGTGGAAAGCGCCGGCAAGGACGAGATCATCATCACCGGCGCGCACCACATGCTGCGCGAGACCACGGTCGGCTCCGGCGACTACGAGGGCGTGAGCCGCAATCCGGACGGCACGTTCAGGTCCGGCAGATATCACGGCCCGGACGGCGCGCCGGAGGGCGCTTCCTATCTCTACTTCCTCGGCGACAAGCCGAAGGCGCAGGCGTTCGAGAATTATCTCGCGGCGCATCCAGGGGCGATCGACCTCTGGGTCGGCGGCCACACCCATACGCATCCCGACGACGTGCTCAACGGCCGTTCGCATGTGGAGCGCAAATGGGGCGTCAATTTCGTCAACTGCGCGCAGCTGTCGAAATTCCACTCCTACGTGACCTGCCCGCCCATGAGCCGGCACTTCACCTTCACGGAGGGCTCGCGGCTCGTGCGCGTGCGCTGCTACCTGCACGACGACACGCATGCGGCGGAAGGCTGGTACCCGCCGGCCGAGCGCGTGCTCGAGTTTTCGAAGCCGTTCTACTGGAGCTGAGCGCCGCGCGGGTGCGGTATGCCGCCGGCCGCAATCGCACTTGATCGGCGACGCGATCGCGTCTGCCCGGGGTCATCCCAGTTAGCCGGCGCCTGCGAGAAATGCTGGGAATGCTTGGCGCGGCGCTTGACCCTGACCGGCCGATTAGAGAAGCGGACATGAGTGGCCGCTTTTGCTGCGATGCACGGCCCTGGCCTGCTATAGTTCATTCGTGCGGACGCGTTCCATCATGTTTGCGGTCGAAAACCCGCCGCGACCATCCTTAACCCTATCGCTGATACCGGAAGCTCGAAAACAGTTCGGCATGGGCCAAACTGTT
>Ga0318537_10000507_pt1 | contig 10316 bp, 10 predicted proteins | sample GRESIP117b4f29_FD_203657 | JGI IMG/M metagenome (GOLD analysis project Ga0318537, IMG submission 203657) | Tropical soil microbial communities from Luquillo Experimental Forest, Puerto Rico - GRE.SIPMG.117b4f29 | ecosystem: Environmental > Terrestrial > Soil > Tropical forest > Bulk soil... | reverse complement strand
AGCAGCCCGATCACGTCGCGCGGGCTCGAGGGCGCCACCACTTTGAGGCCGGGGATCATCATCGCCCAGTTCTCGACGCTTTGGCTGTGCTGGGCGCCGAAGCGCGAGCCCGCGCCGTTGGCGGTGCGCACGACCAGCGGGCACTTGAGCTGGCCGTTCGACATATAGCGGCTCTTGGCGAACTCGTTGGCGATGTAGTCGAAGCACACCGCGAAGAAGTCCGAGAACATGATCTCGGCGATCGGCTTCAAGCCGGTCATGGCCGCGCCCATGGCGGCGCCCAGGATCGCCTGCTCGGAGATCGGACAATCGCGCACGCGCTTGGGCCCGAATTGCTCGTAGAGCCCCACCGTGGTCTTGAACACGCCGCCGGCCTTGGCCACGTCCTCGCCGAAGAAGATCACGTCCGGGTCGCGGCTCATTTCCTGGGCGATGCCGCGGGCGACCGCATCGCGATAGGTCAGTTCCGCCATGCGAAGCCTCCGTCGGCATAGACGTCGGTGGTGAGGAGATCGAGCGGCGGCGGCGGCGCGGCCTTGCATTTCTCGGTCGCCTCGTCGACGCGGCGCTTCACGTCAGCCTCGATCGCCGCGATCACCGCTTCGCCGATGCCGAACTGCTGCAACCGCTCGCGATAGATCTTGATCGGATCGCGCTCCTTCCATTTGTCGAGCTCGCCCTCGGGGCGATATTTCGCCGGATCGGCGCGCGAGTGGCCGCTGTGGCGGTAGGTCATGCACTCGATCAGCGAGGGCCCGCCGCCCGCGCGCGCCTTGGCGTAGGCCGCGCTGGCGGCGCGGTAGACCGCGTCGGCGTCGTTGCCGTCGACGATGATGCGCTCGAGCCCATAGGCGGCGGCGCGGTCGGCTGCGGGATGCTCGACCGCGGTCACCTCGCCGATCGGGGTGTATTCCATGTAGAGGTTGTTCTCGCACACGAAGATCACCGGCAGCTTCCACACCGACGCAAAATTCAGCGCCTCGTGGAACGCGCCGATATTGGTGGTGCCGTCGCCGAAGAAGCAGACCGTCACGTCGCCGTCGCCCTTGTACTGCGCGCGCAACGCCGCTCCGCAGGCGATCGGCAGATGCGCGCCGATGATGGCGTAGGACCCCAAGACGCCGTGCTCGGCGGAGGTGAGATGCATGGAGCCGCCCTTGCCGCGCATGAGGCCGTTGTCGCGCTGCATCAGCTCGCCCAACACCTTCTCGATCGGAACGCCGCGCGCGAGCGTATGGGCGTGGCCGCGATAGGTGCAGAACGAGAGGTCCCCCGGCTTCATCGCGGCGGCAAAGCCCGCCGCCACCGCTTCCTGGCCGAGCGAGAGGTGGCTCGTGCCTTTGACCAGGTTCTGCAGGAAAAGATCGAACGCGCGCTGCTCGCTCTCGCGGATCTCGACCTGCATGCGGTACATGGTCAGCCGCATCTCCTCGCCGATATCGTCGTTGATGCCCGCACGGGAGCCGTCGGACGCACGGGCCGGTTTTTTCGCCATGAACGCTACCTCGACAGGGACGGATGCAATGGGCAGCCGGGACGAGTGGAAATTAGCCTTCCCGCCCAAGCTTAGGCAACTCAGGGTATGGTGGTCGGAGGTCAGTCATCAGAATTCCGAGTGAAGAACCCAGAACTACCGATTACTGACGACCGACCCCTGATCCCTGCTTCGCCCTCACCGCCCGCTCGCGGTGGAGGATGTAGAGGCCGGAGGCGACCACGATGGCGGCGCCCGTGAGCGTGAACCGGTTGGGCACGTCGCCGAACACGAGGAAGCCCGCGGCGGTCACCAACACGATCTCGGTATAGATGAACGGCGACAACACCGCGGCCGGCGCCAACCGGTGCGCGGCGATCAGGAGATAATGACCGAAGCTGCCCATGGCGCCGGTCGCCACCATGAGCGTTATGACGAGGGGATCGCTCGGCGTCGTCCACACGAAGGGCACCACCGGAAGCAAGGCCAGCGCGCCCACGATGTTTGAGTAGAACAGGGTGGTCTCGTTGGAATCGGTGCGGGCGAGAATGCGGGTGGTGATGGAATACACCGCATAGCAGAGCGCGGCAGTCAGCGACAGCAGCGCCGCCGGCTGGAAGCTTCCCGCCCCCGGACGGGTCACCACCAGCACTCCGAGGAAGCCCACCGCGATCGCGGTCCAGCGCCGCCAGTGCACCCACTCCCCCAACACGGGGCCCGAGAGCGCCGCGACGAAGAACGGCGTCGAGAACACGAGCGCGATCGCCTCGGCGAGCTGAAGGTATCGCAGCGCCAGAAAGTTGCACAGCGTCGACGCCAAGAGCAGCACCGAACGCGCGATCTGCAGCGCCAACCGGTTGGTCCGGGTCAGACCAGGTCGGGTCCACGGATTCGACACGATGAACGGGAACAGGAACGCGCCGGTGTAGCGCGCCCACACCACCTGCAGCGTGCTCATGTAGAGATTGAGATATTTCGCCGTGGTATCGAGCATGGCAAAGCACGCCACCGCCCCGCACATCAGCGCGATGCCGGTGAGGCGCGAAGCGCGCTCGTGCGATGCGTCGTGGGGCATGGTGGAGGATCGATGCGATCGGCTAGTGCGGTGGATTTGAAGTTCCTATCATGTCGCCGGAAGCTCGCTGAGGAACTTCAAATCCAAAGACCGCACTAGAATCATAAGCTTGCTCGTGTCCCTTTGATTGCGAAGTTCGCATTGAGGACGCCGCGGGGGTGTGCGAACTTCGCAATCGGGACACGAGAGGATCGCGGACATCTGGCACTTCCGAGGAGAAGACACAATGCGGAGTTTCGGCCGGCTCCCCTGCGTTGCGGTAACGCTGATCTCCCTTACGGGCATGGCTGCCGCCGCCGACATCCGCGTGCTCAGCGTGGGCGCGGTGCAGAATGCGGTCAGGGCGCTCGCCGCGGACTTCGGCGCGGAGACCGGCCACCACGTGGTCCTTACCTTCGGCTCGCCCGTCATCGTCACGCAGAAGATCAAGGACGGCGAGGTATTCGATGCGGTGATCGTTTCCGAACCGGCCATGGATCGGCTCGACCAGGACGGCGTCGTGAACCCGGAGAGCCGCGTGCCGCTAGCCAAGACCGGCATGGGGCTGGCGATGCGCGCGGGCGCGCCGCTGCCCGACCTTTCGACGCCGGAGGCGTTCAAGCAGGCGCTGCTGGCGGCGAAGTCCGTGGTCCATGGCGATCCGACGCTACCCAATCAGAGCGGAGAAAAGGCGGAAAGGATCCTGACTCAAGCCGGAATTCTCGACGCGCTCAAGCCGCGGCTCAAGATCGTTCCGGCCCAGGCGGCGAGCCAGGACATGATCGCCAAGGGCGAGGTGGAGATGGGATTATATAATGTGAGCGAAATCCCGGAAGGCAAAGGTCTGACACTCGCCGGTCCGGTGCCGGCGCCGCTGCAGCTCACGACCAGCTACGAGGGCGCCTTGATGTCGGACGGCTCGGAGCCGCAAGCGGCGCGGGCGTTCATCCGCTTTCTCGCCAATCCCGACGCGCGGGCCAAGTGGGTCGCGGCCAGGCTCGAGCCGCTGGGGGATCGGCGATGAGACGTCAGCAGTATTGACACGTGCCGCTTAGCACAGCCGAACAGCGACGTGCACGACTTGCGGCTCGCGCTTGATGCTAAGAGGGAACCCACTTTTCTCGAACACTTTCATCATCGGCACGTTATCCGGCAGGACCTCAGCGATCAGTTCCTTCAGCCCGGCGCGCCGGGCAATCGCGGCGAGATGATGCATGAGGGCCGCGCCGAGGCCTTGCCCTTGATACTGATCGACCACAGTGAAAGCGACCTCGGCCTTTCCAGGCTGCACGACGACGTAACGTGCGCCGCCCGCGATCACCGGCCGGCCGCTTTCGTACACGACTGCGACCAACGCCACGTGATCGACGAAGTCGACGTTCAAGAAAAACTCAACTTCCGGCTCCGCAAAGTCTCGTTTTACCGCAAAGAAGCGACGGTAAAGGGACTGCGCGCTGCTGCGGGCGACGGCTGCGATGAGGTCGGCCCGGTCGTCAGGTCTAAGCGCGCGGATTTCGACCCGGCGTCCATCGCGCAGCGTCTCGAATGCCGAATAGTTGGCTGCTTCCACCATGACCGGCAACTTCACCAAGCGCTAATCGACTGGCTTGGCAGGTGCCGCCGCTGCGGCTTCAGCCGACGCAGGCGGCCTCACATGACCTTTGGAAAATAGTTGGAGCATCGCTTTCCTCCAGGCCCTGGAATTTCCCGTCATGCTCACTTGTCACCCACCGAGGCATCAGCCGCTTGGATTTGCGCCGAAGCGATTGGTCTTCAGTCGGCCGTTATTTTATCTTTGTCTTCCGTTATGTAGGGGAAGGAGGTTGCGATCATGGGCGACCCATTTCTCAACTATTTCGCGCTGTTTCTGCTGGTTTTCGTGGTCGTGGTGCTGTTCTACGGCATCATCGCGATCCACGACATCCCGGCGAAAATCGCGGAGTCACGCCATCATCCCCACCAGGACGCGATCCACGCGGCCGGCTGGGTGAGCCTGTTCACGCTGCATGTGCTGTGGCCGTTTCTCTGGATCTGGGCAATGACGTACCGCCCTGATCGCGGCTGGGGATTTTCGCCTCGATCTGCCGGGGCTGGCGCGGAACCGGCGGCCATCGTGAACGAGCTGGAGGATTTGCGGCGCCGCGTCGCGGCGCTCGAAAACAGCGTGAGGACGGGAGAGCAATAATGGAACTCCTGCTCATCCTGATCTACGTCTCGATCTGCTACGTAACCTTCAAGGTATTCAGGATACCGGTCAACCAATGGTCGCTTGCGACCGCGGCGCTGGGCGGGATCATCGGCATTGCATTGCTGCTGTTGATCATGAACTACAATCATCCGTTTACGAAGAATGCCCGCATCTATTTTGCGGTGACGCCCGTGCTGCCGACCGTGCGGGGCCGGGTGATCGAAGTGCCGGTGAAGGAAAATGCCCCGCTCAAGGAAGGGGATGTGTTGTTTCGCATCGACCCTAAGCCATTCGAGTACGTGGTCGAGCAGAAGAAGGCCGCACTCGCGGAGGCCGAGCAGAACGTGCGGCAGCTCAAGGCCGCGCTCGACCAGGCGGCGGCAGCTACCGAAAAGGCCAATGCGCAATTCGAGCTGGCGCAGCAGAATTACGACCGCCAAGCCGAGTTGTTCCAAAAGCGGGTCATCGCCCAGGCGACGCTGGACACCTTCACCCGCAATCTCGAAACTGCGAGACAAAGTCTGAACGGGGCGAAAGCCGAGGAGGAGCGTGCGCGCCTCGCATATTCCTCCAACATCGAGGGGGTCAACACCACGGTCGCCCGCCTGCGCGCCGAACTGGGTGATGCAGAATGGGATCTCGAGCAGACCGTCACACGCGCGCCGGGCGCAGGATTCGCCACCCAGGTCGCGCTGCGACCGGGCGTGTATGTCGTCCCGGCGCCGCTGCGGCCGGTCATGGTCTTCGTCAACACGGATGTAAAGGATCAGGCGCTCGGTGCGGCGTTCCAGCAGAATTCACTACAGCGGGTCAAGGCCGGCGACGAGGCCGAGGTCGCTTTCGACGCCGTGCCCGGTCGCGTGTTCAAGGGCAAGGTGCGCCTCGTGCTGGATGCGATCGCGGCCGGTCAGATCCAGCCGACAGGAGCGCTCGTGGATTTTGCCGAGCGCACGGCCGGCGGCAGGGCACTGGCGATCATCGACATCACCGATGACATCTCCGGTTATCAAATCCCGCTGGGCGCGGCGGCCCAGGTCGCGATCTATACCGAATATTGGCATCATGTCTCGCTGCTGCGCAAAATCCTGCTGCGCATGCGCAGCTGGCAGAACTACGTCTTCTTGGAGGGGCATTAGGGCGTGAGCAAATGGGCGACCGCCAAACCTCGCCGTGGGGTCGTTCAAACCGAATGCAACGTGCGGCAGTGGCACCAAGGAAGGGGAACTGGCGTCCGATTTGTGATGATCGACGCCAGTTCGGCGGCGCGTTGCGCTCAGTACGATCTGCGGACGGCTCGGCGGGTCTGGCGGATGGTGGTTCTGGCCACGCAGCGGCCAGCGACCATGGTCCTACCCGCGCCGCAGCCGACCGCGACTTGCGTGATCATGCCGTCCGGTTGAGGAATCGGCGCGGGCGTCATTGCTTGCGCCGAAGTTGCGACGGCTAAGGCAAAGCCGGCAACAGCAATCAACCTGATCATTCTTCTCCTCCCTTTTCTACCGTGGGGCTTTTGAACCCCGCCGTCGGGGGGTCCGAACAGCGGGGCGTGCTTCGGACCCCTTTCCTTCAGCCAAGGAGGAAGGGGCAATGTATTGATAATTCAAATTTGGACAGCCCGCGAGTCAAATTCGGCCACCCGTGTATCGCGATAACGGCGATCGCTTAGGCGCGCTTGGGAGAGGCTTGGCTTCGATTTTCGGAGCATCAATTATCTCAAGGCTGAAGCCGAATTGATTATCCACCAAGCGGCTGTTATTCGTTAAAACACGAGGACCCAATTGCCGGATCATGAGCTTTACTCGACCGATCCTGTTCTGGATTGCGATGCTCGCGGCAGTCATCGCGGTCGTTGCCTTGTTGCGCGAAGTTCTGTTGCCGTTCGTCGCCGGAATGGTGCTCGCGTATCTGCTCGATCCTGTCGCCAACCGCATCGAGCGGCTGGGAATGAACCGGCTGGTGGCGACGCTTGTCATCATCGTTGTCGTGATTACCGCGATTGCGCTTTTGATAGCTTTGACAGTGCCCATCATCATCAGCGAGCTTGCATATTTCATTGAAAGTTTTCCGCAATATCTTAGACGGCTACAATCCTTGACGACTGATCCAACCCGGCCCTGGCTCAGCAAGCTAGTCGGGGAAGGTCTAAGCGAGGCCGAGCGTTCGCTCGGTGAGCTTACGACGCTCGCGAGCAGCTGGCTCGGCACATTCCTGCGCTCGATATGGTCGGGGGGACGAGCCCTGATCTCGATCTTTTCGCTGGCTGTAGTGACCCCGATCGTTGCGTTCTACCTTGTCTATGACTGGAACAGGATGATTGCGGTGGTCGACAACTGGGTCCCGCCTGCGCGTCGCGACACGGTGCGGGCGCTGGCTCGCGAGGTCGACGACACGATCAGCGGATTCGTGCGCGGTCAGAGCGCGCTTTGTCTGGTCCTCGCGGCATACTATGCACTTGCGCTGTGGCTGATCGGCCTCAAGCACGGCGTGGTGATCGGCTTTGCGGCAGGCCTTCTAAGCTTCATCCCCTATCTCGGCTCGCTCTCCGGTCTCGTTATTTCGACGTGCGTCGCGATCGCGCAATTCTGGCCGGACTGGACATCGATCTTGCTTGTGCCCGCCATTTTCTTTGTCGGACAGTTTGTGGCGGATTATGTGCTGGCACCTTATCTGGTGGGCCGCCGCGTTCATTTGAGTCCGGTGTGGGTGATGTTCGCGCTGTTCGCCTTCGGCTATCTGTTCGGCTTCGTGGGCCTATTGATCGCGGTGCCGCTTGCCGCCGCCATCGGCGTGCTCATGCGCTTCGCGCTGCGACAGTACTATGCGAGCCCGCTATATGCCGCTGCCGCCGCCCCGACCGCGCCGAGCGATGAATGATCAGAATTCTCGACCACCCGTCCATCGTTTTTTTAGTCTCCCTCTTAGCCCAATGGGGCGCGGCATATACTGGTGATGTTTTTCGCAGATGGCGACCCATAGGAAAAAATGAGCGAGAAGATTTCAACAGTTCTAACCGCCACATTGACGTTGCTTGCCCTTATTATCGGTTTTAGCTTCTCGATGGCCGTGAGCCGCTACGATCAGCGCAAGAATTACGAGGCTAACGCGATTGGCACCGAATATGTACGAGCGGATTTACTGCCAGCCGACGATGGGACGAAGCTTCGCGAGTTGCTACGTAAATATGTAAACCAGCGTATCTTGTTCTATCACGGCGATGAGCCTCAGATTAGCGAGGCCGCCAGCGAAGCGCAGAAATTGCAAGCCGAGCTGTGGTCGCGCGTGGTGCAAGCAGCAGCGGCTCAATCGACCCCTGTGCTGGCCCTCGCCGTGTCAGGCATGAACGATGTACTGAATTCGCAAGGATATACACAGGCCGCGTGGGGGAACCGCATCCCGGCTGCGGCATGGATACTGATGGGATTGATTGCAATTGTTTCTAATCTGCTACTCGGCTATCGGGAGCGGAGTGCGGGTTTGCTGGTCCTTCTGGTCGTGCCAATGGTCGCATCAATTGCGTTTTTCCTTATCGCAGATATCGACAGCCCACGAGGAGGTGTCATTCGAGTAATTCCTCATAATTTGATCGCGGTGTCTCAATTGATGAACGCGCATCAGAGCGCGTCGCCATAGCGGGCGTTGCGCCATTTAGCACTGCATTTGGAACTGATGCGCTCGATGCCGCGCTAGGCCGTGTACTCATAAATCGGGGTGCTTGGATTAGGCGCGCCTGATGTCCGCTTGTCGCCCCACACCAGCGCAAAAGCGGACGTTGAACCACTTCGGCTCAGGGCCACTTTCTGCCGTTAGCAGACTGAAAGCACCAAACCGTGGCCAGGGATTCAGTCGCGGGGCACGCGCGTATACGGCGTGCCATCCTTGTGACGGAATCCCTTTGCGCCATCAGGCCCCGCTTTCAATTCCAGGTCGATATCAGGATAGGTCACTTCATCATCGGGGATGCGGTCGCCGACGACCAGGAAGGCGGCATCCTTTTCGGTGAGATTCAAGAAGTGATGTCCGTCGCCGGTGCCTGCCGGAAAGCCAATGCATGTGCCAGGCCCGACGGTCTCGCGACCTGCGTCCGTCACGAGCACGAATTCGCCCTCGATCACATAGACGAACTCATCCTGCTTCGAGTGCGCGTGACGGGCAGATGACTGACCGCCGGGCTGGACCCGAATGAAATTCACTCCATAATTCTTCAACCCCGCATAGTCCCCCAGGCGCCTATTGTACCTCTTACGTTGTCCCTCCCTGAACGGCTCAGGATAGCCCGATGCGTTGCTCTCGGGCACATCGCCTGGTTTGAATACTTTTGATCCCCTTGTCATAACGTCTCCTCCGCAGCGTGAATGACCCTCTATGCGGACATCGTCTGTTTATGAGTCCACGTCCTAGACTCAGCAGCTCTTTCATTCTGCCGCCGCTGGCGGCCGTATCTGCCGGGAGTCTACTGCGCTGTCGGGCTGGATTTTTTCGGGCCGTTCCTTGGGGCGGGCCGACGGTCTGAACCTTTCCCGCATCGCCTGGAAAGCCACGTAGAGCGGCGGGATGACGAAAATTCCGACCAGCGAGGCCAATATCATGCCGCCGAAGACCGGCGTGCCGACATTGCGGCGCGCGAGCTGCGAGGCGCCGACAGCCACGACCAATGGCAGCAGACCGAGGATGAAGGCCAACGACGTCATCATGACCGGCCGGAAGCGCAGGCGAGCGCCTTCTGTTGCCGCCTCTAGAATAGGAACGCCATGCTCTCTCTTCTCCTTCGCGAACTCGACGATGAGGATGCCGTTCTTCGCCGCAAGCCCGATCAGCACGATCATGCCGATCTGACCGTAGAGATCGAGCGTCAACCGTCCAATGACGATTGCGGCAAATGATCCGAGAATGCCGACGGACACCGATAGCAGTACCGGCACCGGAATGGTCCAGCTTTCATAGAGTCCGACGAGAAACAGGTAAGCGAAGAGCACCGCGAAGGCGAGGATCATGCCAGTCTTGCCCTCGGCGCGCTTTTCCTGGAACGCTGTGTCGGTCCATTCACCCGCAAAGCCTGCGGGAAGCGTGCGCGCGGCAACGTCTTCCATTGCCTTTAGCGCCTGTCCGGAAGAGATTCCCGGCGCGGGACTGCCCTGGACGGTCACCGCGCGGAGATTGTTGTAGCGGATCAACGCCGGCGGACCGACGACCACGCGGGCCTCCACCAGGCTCCGCAAGGGGATCATTTTGCCTTCGGCGTTGCGCACATTGATGCGATAGATATCGTCGACGCTTCTCCGGTCGCCGCCTTCGGCCTGAACGTTGACCTGCCACCTCCGGCCGAACAGGTTTAGGTCATTCACGTAGAAGCCGCCGAGCGAAGCCTGCAAGGCCTGGAACACGTCGCTCAATTGGACGCCCAGAACCTCCACCTTGTTGCGGTCGATATCGAGATAGATCGATGGATTGGTGGCCGAGAACGTGCTGAACACACGTGTCAACTGCGGATCCTGGTTGGCGGCAACCGTCAGGCCGCGCAAAGCTTGGGCCAGTAGCTTCGGGTCGCCGCCACGCAGGTCCTGCAGAACGTAGGTGAAGCCGCCGCCGGTACCAAGGCCGAG
>Ga0318537_10000502_pt1 | contig 10384 bp, 10 predicted proteins | sample GRESIP117b4f29_FD_203657 | JGI IMG/M metagenome (GOLD analysis project Ga0318537, IMG submission 203657) | Tropical soil microbial communities from Luquillo Experimental Forest, Puerto Rico - GRE.SIPMG.117b4f29 | ecosystem: Environmental > Terrestrial > Soil > Tropical forest > Bulk soil... | reverse complement strand
TCATTGTTCCCATTCCCGGGACATCATCGGTGGCGCACCTTGACGAGAACGTCGCCGCCGCGCGGATTCTCCTTTCGACCGAAGATCTGCACGAACTGTCCTGAAACGGTTCCTTCTGGCAACGCGGGTGCCGAAGCCATTGGTTCATCTCGGCTGGCAAACACGGCTCTGAGGACGCTAGTCGCTCCGGAACTAAAGCTGTTCCGCCCACATTTAATTATGCGGGCATAGGCTTCCTCGCCGCCTGTAGGGTGTTCGGCGAAGCAGCGCGCCAAATGTCCTGCGTGGGCACGTGCCGACGGCGCCGCAATGAATTCGCGGAGGCGAGGCCATGGTCGGATGGAGGCGCGCGCCACCACCCGAAACGACAAGCAAAATCAAGGGCCGCGACGGCGCGCGCGAAAGCGGTCAATCAGCAAGCTTGATCGTGCCGCTAGCGCGATGCGCACAGAGACCGCACTGCCTGGCTGGTGGGTGACAGAATTCGAACCGGTCTCCGCTTCGAATTTTCAGATATTTGAGCCCTGTCGACGCGCACGACGTCGGCTTCCCTCGGATAGCGGATTTCTTGGGTAGAAAGTGGATGTCCCTTCGTGCCAGGAGCGGCGTCGACTGCCACGGTCGAGATTGATATGGTCGGCGCTCGATGTCAGCCCCATCGCACTGGACATTTGGCGAATCGACGCTGCGCCGCATCGTCGAGTATGAAGGCCCGATCTTGTCGCCGTTCGAGATTTTTGGCGACTGCACGCAAGCGCATCTCGATCAGAATCGTGCTTGGCTGGTGCCGCGTTTTCAGGACGCGACGAGCGGAATTCTGATTATCACCATCCAAAGCTTCTTGATCCGGCGCAATGGCCTTACCGTCCTGGTGGATGCCTGTGGCGGCAACGACAAGGAGCGCGCACGCCCTCACTTTCACCGTCGCAGCTGGCCGTGGCTCGAAACTCTGCGATCCGCGGGTGTCGCGCCTGAGGACATCGACGTGGTCCTGTGCACGCACCTGCATGTCGATCATGTGGGCTGGAACACGCGGCTAGAAAGCGGCCGTTGGGTGCCGACCTTTCCCAATGCGCGGTACCTGATTGCACAACGTGAATGGGATTATTGGCGTGCGGCCGGACCTGAAGCGCTCGCGCGGACCGGCGACTACATCACCGATAGCGTTTTGCCCATCTTCAAGTCCGGACAGGCGGGCCTGATCGGCGACGAGCACATGCTAGCGAGCGATATCGCGTTGGAGACAGCGGCAGGCCACACGCCCGGGCTCACGCTCGTGCGGCTCAGCGGCGGGCGACACGAAGCGATCGTGTGTTCCGACCTGATGCATCACCCGCTGCAGGTACGCTATCCGACATGGAGCACGCGCTTTTGTGTGGATCCTGATCAGGCGCGGCTGACGCGTATCGAGTTCTTCAAGAAGCATGCTGATAGCGGGCGGCTTGTTTTCCCTACGCATTTTCCTACGCCGACCGGCGGCACGATTGCGCGCGATGGAGCCGACTATCATTTCGTATTCGATGGCGAGGTTCGCCCCGCTATTCTGCCGTAAAAGGATTCGAACCTCAAAAATGTCATCAGACATTCCCCGTCCCACGACGAGCCGTGCTCGGCTCCAACCAATGGAGCAAAGCAGTGGGCTTTGCAGGGATCGGGAAGCTCTTTATCCTCGATATCAGGTCGAGGTTCATCGGGAGAACCGGCCTATTCCGCCAGCGGGAAAGCACGCACTGAACGGCATGATAGCAGGAGCAAAAGGTCGACATCCGTATGGTAACCGACCCGATCATCACCTTTGAGAATGTCGGTGTCGCTTTTGGCGAAGAGCAAATTTACGACCACCTGAGCTTCGACGTCCGCCGCGGCCAGTTCGTCTGCATCCTTGGCCCTTCGGGTTGCGGCAAATCCACCTTGTTGCGGATGATTGGCGGCCTGCTCGAGATGAATATGGGGCGCGTCACCGTCGATGGGCGCACGCCACGCGACGCCTGGCCGGAAATCGCGTTCGTGTTTCAGTCACCGCGGCTGGTTCCCTGGCGCACCGCACTCGATAATGTGCTGCTGGGCATGGAACTGCGTTTCGGCTCGGGCGACAAGGAGCGACGCCGGGCGCGCGCAACCGAACTGCTAACCCTCGTGGGCCTCGCCGGAGACACGCGCAAATACCCGTCGATGCTCTCGGGTGGCGAGCGCACGCGCGATCGCGGTCGATCCCAAGATCGTGCTGATGGACGAGCCATTTTCGGCGCTCGACCCTAACATGCGCTCGCGCATGCGGGTCGAAATGGAGCGGATCTGGCTCGAGACCGGCAAGACTGTGGTGTTCGTCACGCACGACATCGACGAGTCTCTGCAATTGGCCGATCGCACGGTGGTGCTGTCGAATAAGCCGACCCGCGTCCTCGAGCTCATCGAGTTGCAGACGCCACGGCCACGCACGCTGGGCGATCGCGGTCTCGATACACATCGCCAGAAATTGGTTAAGCTGTTTCGATCGCTGGAGCAGCAGCCCACATCACAAAGGAAGCCGTCGAATGATCAAACGTCGCTCCGTCCTCAAGCTCATGGCCGCCCCGGCAGTGATGACCCTGGCCCGGCCTGGATTCGCTAAGGAAAAGGTCACCTACGCCTATCTGCTCGATCCCGCCTATGACGCGGTCACCTGGGCGATGTCCAACGAGAAGACCAGCTCCGATCTGATCACGGTCGAGGCGCGTGGGCTCGCGATCCCGCAGCTGATCCAGGCCACCTCAGCCAAGCAGTATGACGTGATCATGACCGCCGTGATCGCGATCCCGCCGGCGGCGGCGCGCGGTCTCGAGCTGAGGGTGTTGTCGACGGCGCTGCAGCAGTCATCCAAGGGTGAAGGCGCCGGCGTCTGGGTCAAGAACGATTCTCCTTTCAAGAACCCAAAGGAGCTCAAGGGCAAGTCGCTCGGCTCCTATGCGCTGCGCTCAACCGGCTACACGCAGGTGCGTCTGGCGCTGATCAAGAAATACGGACTCAATGCCGCCCTTGAAGGCGGCGATCTCAAGCAAGTCGAGATCCAGGCGCCGAACCTGCCCGGCGCTCTGGCGGCCGGTCAGATCGACGCCGCGACGCTGATCCACAGTCAGGCCTATCGCGCCCTGAAATCCGGCGAGTTCCGCCCAATCGCCGAGACGGGACGCGATAACATCGAGGCCTTCGGCATGCGCTTCATCAGCGCGCTCAACGTGTCATATCCGGAACGGGTGGCGCAGCGGCCCGAGGCTTTCAAGGAATTCAACCGCATGTTCCGTGACTCCGTGCGCTACACGCTTGCGCACCGCGACGAGGTGTTCGGCGCGGTCGGCAAGCAAACCAACCTGCCGCCGGACTTCTTTAACTGGTGGTTCGAGAAGAGCTCCGACGTGCCTGGCACGTTCGAGGAAGGCCATGCCCAGATCATCAATAGGTTCTACGAACTGTCGAAAGAGATCGGGATGATCCAGAGCTATCCCGATATCCGCACCGTCGTTTGGGAGCACGCGTTGCGCGACTGATGGTCGATACCGCCATCGCGCTCGCCCAATCTTCGCGTTCGCGCGGCCTATTCGCACGCAGACTTGCCGCGCATCTTTTCATGCTACTGTTCCTGGCCGCCTGGCAAGCGGCGGCGTTGGTCGCGCCGTCTTATCTGCTGCCAAGTCCTGTCCAGGTCGCATGGCGGCTCTGGTCCTTCGTCACGAGCTGGCGCGATCTTGGCCATCTCGGCGCGTCGCTCTACCACGTGGCCGCGGCAATCGCGATTTCGTTCGTCATCGGCTCACTGCTCGCGTTGATCCCGTATTACGTGCCGCTGCTGCGGTTCGCGATCGAGCGCCGCATCGGTCCGTTCCTGAATTCGTTCTCGGCCATCGGCTGGACACTGCTATCGATCATGTGGTTCGGGGTTTCGCCGCTCACCGTGATCTTTGCGATCAGCGCCGTGCTGGTGCCATTCGCATTGGTCAACATGTCGGCAGGCCTCGCCAATCTCGATGCCGAGATCCTCGAAATGGCTGAGAGCTTCACGCGCCAGCTGTGGCGGGTGTTTGCGCTCGTGATCGTGCCGTCCCTCTATCCGTTTATCTTCGCCACGCTGCGCATCATGTTCGGAGTCGCCTGGAAGGTCACGCTGACGGCCGAACTCTTCGGCGGCAACAGCGGGCTCGGCTACATGATCAATCTGTCACGGCAGGAGTTCGATACGGCAACGATCTTTGCGGCGATCATTCTCATTATCGCATTCGTGCACAGCATGGACCATTACATTCTTGCCCCGCTGCAAGCGAGCGTATCGCGTCACTATGCTTACTGAGCGAACATCAGTCACGTCGGTGGTTGCCGATCGCGTGATCGGCGAGGGTCTCGTCGTGCTCGCGCTGCTGGCTTGGTGGATGTTGGCGCGCGGCTTGCCGGAATTCATCCTGCCCGGGCCGGTCGGGGTCGTGCGTCGGCTGATCGAATTGTTCATGATGCCGGAATTCCTATGGCACGCGTTCACGTCCGCTTGGCGGGTGCTTGTCTCGATTGCGGCGGCTCTTCTGATTGGCGGCGGGCTCGCATTTCTCTCCCGTAGCGTTCCTTGGCTCGAGGCTGTGGTCGATGAACGAATCAAGCCGGTGCTCAACTCGTTTCCCTCGATAGGCTGGGCGATCCTGGCGGCGATCTGGTTCGAGCCCGGTGATTTCGGCGTCATCTTCGTCGAGGTCGCGATCCTGATCCCGTTCTGTTTGATCAATATCGCGGAGGGACTACGTAATATTGATCGCGAACTCATGGAGATGGGTCAGAGCTTCACTCGCCGCCGGTTGCGCATTCTCTGGCGTCTGACCTTGCCGCTGCTGGTGCCATATGGGCTCTCCGCGACCCGTATAGCCTACGGGATCGCCTGGAAGATCGCGTTGGTCGCAGAATTGCTCGGTGCTCCGAGTGGGCTCGGCTATCTGATGCTGCGGGCCCAGACCGCGGCCGACAGCACAACCTTCCTTGCCACCTGCTTTGCCATCGTGCTGATGTTCGTTGCTGGCGAGCGGCTGGTGATAGTGCCGCTGGAGCGGCGCTTCGCGCACCGGTGAAGACGGGGCATGACCATGGCGATGACTGCGACTGAAGACCCAGTGGTGCGGACCAAGCCCGGTGAGTTGCGTGGCACTTGCGAAAGCGGCATTGCGGTCTTCCGCGGCGTTCCTTACGCGGCGGCTCCCGTCGGCGAGTTGCGGTTCGCCCCGCCGCAGCCGGTGCCGGTGTGGCGGGGCGTTCGCGATGCGAGCCTGGACAGCCCGATCGCGCCGCAGGGGCGTTCGCGGCTTGCCCACATCATGGGCGATTTCGAGCGCCCGCAATCAGAGGACTGCCTCACGCTCAATATCTGGACGCCTGCCCCTGATTCTGCAAAACGTCCAGTTCTAGTGTGGGTCCACGGTGGTGCTTTCGCCAGCGGATCGGGTTCACTACGGTGGTATTCCGGCGAGCGGTTTGCCGCCAACGGCGACGTGGTCGTGGTTTCGATCAACTACCGGCTTGGTGCGCTGGGGTTTCTGTGCCTGCCTGGAGTGAGTGACGGCAATCTTGGACTGCTCGATCAGGTCGCGGCGCTGCGTTTCGTGCGCGACAATATTGCCGCCTTTGGCGGCGATCCGGACAACGTGACGGTAGTTGGGCAGTCGGCGGGAGCGGCCTCGATCGCGATCCTCATGACTATGCCGCAGGCCGTCGGTCTGTTTCGGCGCGCGATCCTGCAAAGCACGCCGTTTGGACGCATGTCGCGCACGCTCGAAGACTCCCATAGGATCGGGCGGCGTTTGTTGGAGGTACTGGGACTTGAGCCGGACGAAGCGGGGACGCTCAAATCGCTGCCGTTCGCACGATTCGTGACTGCGCAGGGCGAGGTCGCCCGCCTCGAAAAGAAATTCGCCGATGCGCTTGCGCCGTTCTGGCCGGTGATAGACGGCAACGTCTATCCCGGTGAGGTCGCGCCGGCGCTCAAGGCCGGCGCCGGCGCCGACCTCGACACCATGATCGGCACGACACGTGAGGAGATGGCGGCGTTCTACTGCATTGACCAGGAGGTCGCGAACGCAGACGCTAGCGCGATCGAAGGCGTATTTGTAGCGATGTTCAAATCCGATCATCGGCCTTACTACGAAGAGATCCGCCGGATGCGGGCCTCGGGCACCAACGCAGCGCTGCTGGGCGATCTGATGAGCGATGCGCTGTTTCGGATCGGCAGTCTGCTCATGGCCGAAGCGCGGGCCGATCAAAGACGGCCTGCTTATGTGTACCAGTTCGACTGGCAATCACCGGCCGGATTTGAGTCATGTCACTGCCTCGAGATTCCATTCGTGTTTAACAATTTTGCGAACTGGACGGACTCGCCGATGCTCAAGGGCGCCAAGCCTGAGGAAACCAAGGGCCTTGCGGAGGCGATGCATGGCGCATGGATCGCATTCGCCCGCACCGGAAAACCGGATCACCCGCGCATGCCGGTGTGGCCGCCGTATCAGCGCGGGGACCGCATGACCATGCGCTTTGACACCGTGATCGGGCCGGTCAGTGATCTCGCCGGGCTGGCATGGCGTCAGCCCTGGCTCCGCTGAGATGGACTCATGCATTCCGTCACGGTCCGCAAGGAAATTGTCGATCGCGTCCTACAACGCCGCGGCCGTTACCATCTGTTCGATCGGCTGGACCCGGACCGCACGGCGCTGGTCGTAATCGACATGCAGAACACGTTCTGCGCTCCAGGCGGTCCTGCCGAGGTGCCGGCATCGAGAGGCATCGTTGGACCGATCAACAGACTGACGGCCGAGCTCCGCAGTTTGGGTGTGCCCGTGATCTGGGTCCTGCATGCCAACAGCCGGATCGGCGGCAAGAGCGATTGGGAGCTTTTCTTCAACACCATCGTCGCTGACGACGTGAGGGAAAAGACGCTTGAGAGTCTGGCTGCTGCGAAGCAAAGCGTCTGGGCCGCGCTTGTCACCGGGCCGACCGACCAAACAGTGCTGAAGAACCGCTACAGTGCCTTGATCCCGGGCTCGTCGCCGCTCGAGCGTATGCTTCGCGGTATGGAGATCGATACCATCCTCGTCGCAGGCACCAAGACGAACGTATGCTGCGAATCAACGGCCCGCGACGCCATGATGCTCGATTTCAAGGTTGTTCTGGTCGAAGATTGTTCTGCCGCGCTATCGGATGACGAACATCGCAGCGCTCTGGAAAACATCATCCAGCAATTCGGTGATGTCATGACGGCCGACGAGGTGTTGGCCCGGCTTCGACACTCTGAAAACGCGCGAGGGCCGCGCTCGTAACCCTGAAATGCTGCGCCAACAAAGCCCCGACGATCCGTTGCCGACCGTCCCAAAGTTCTCCGTGCCACATGGATCCGCCGCCAGTTGGCGGAGCATCCGCAGGGTTTGGAATCCGGCAATGGCTCGACGAGGCAGCAAGCATCGCCAAGGCGATCGAATGGAATATCGAACCCATCTCATATGAATTCGAACCGAGTCTCCGGCCTATTGAAATCAAGCGGCCATGTGGATGGAGCCGGTCTCGCCACTTGCGATCAAGCTCGTGGCCTTCGGTGAACTCGCCCTCATCAAGGTCAGCAAGTGCCGCTCTCATCCTGGCATGCATGAGCGCGGCCTTGCGTCTAGCGCTGGCACAGTTCCAACTGGCTGGGGACGTTGGCAGGGCACCGAATGCAATTCGATCAATTGAAGCGACGGGAATTCATCACCTTCCTCGGCGGCGTGGCGGCATGGCCGCTCACGGCGCACGCCCAGCAGCCGGCGATGCCGGTAGGCTGACCCGCAATTTGTGCCCATTTTTGCTATATTCCCCATTGACGGGGCATTTTTACGGGCATATCTTCTGTACTACACGCTGTGCTACAGGAGGGCCAAATGGCGCGGGAACATCTGATCCAACGGGGGCACCAATACTATCTGCGGCTCGCGATCCCTCGTCCCATTCGCCACCTGTTTCCGAGCGGCACCGGCAAGCCACGCGATTTCATCTCTGAGCCGCTAGGGCGCAACTATGATCCCGCGAGAGTCGAGGCTGATCGCCGCGTGGCTGATTATCGCGCGCTATTCGCCCGCGCCGGTCTAATGACCGCTGAAGCCGTACAAGGCGAAATACAGGCAATAAGGCGGCAGGCAGAGGGGCGCCAGACGGTCGCCGACTTGCCCACGCTCCAGAGCGAACTAGAGCGAGTGCGGCGAGAGTATCGAGAGCGGGTAGATCGCGTAGCGGCGGGGCCGCCCTATGACGCGGCCGTGTCGCCCGCCATTGATGCCTTCGTCGCGGCCATGAAAGCCGAGGCGCGCCGTGATATCGCGAAAGAGGTTGGGCGCCTTGTGAAGGATACCGATATCGCGGAGGGTTCGGAGGCATGGAATGATCTCGCGGACAGGGTAATGAAGGAACAATCTCGCGCCTGGAAAGAGAGCATTGCGGATCGTGTGAACCAAAAGCCAGTCCCGACTGTCCCCGAGCGCGAAACCATCACCCAAGCCGCTGAGGCTTGGTTTGCCGAAATGCAGCGCACCGATGTGCGCCCCCAGACATTGGACGGCCACCGCTTGCGCATACGGAGCTTTGTGGAGCGCTGTGGCGATGTCGCGTTGACGTCAGTCACCCGCACGATGGCCAGCGACTTCCTGACGGCCATGGCGAGCGGGCGCTCTAACCGCACGGTTAATAACTACGCCATGACGCTGATGTGCCTGTTCAAGCACGCTCGCAATCGCGGACGCTTTACCGGCGAGAACCCATTCGAGGATCAGCGCCGCAAGGTGGCCAGCGAGAAGCGCGAGGCGTTCACCGACGAGGAAATCGCCAAGCTGTTCGCCGCACTCCCCGCTGAGCGCGCACCGAAGAGGCACTCACCCGAGACGGCGCTGCCGTGGGCGGTTCGGATCGCGGCCTATACCGGAATGCGCCTCGAAGAAATCGCGCAGCTAACCGTTGCGGATGTCCAAACGCGTGGCTCGAATGGTGGGACGGTGATCGTGTTCGACGTTCACAACGGCGACGATGCTCACCACCTGAAGAACGATGGCAGCGCGCGCGCCGTTCCCGTTCACAGCGAACTCGTCCGTGCGGGCTTCCTCCACTATGGTCAGGCGCTACCGCAGGACGGGCTACTGTTCCCCGGGCTGACGCGCCGCGAGAGCAAGGGCGGCAAGATCGGGGCACGGATCGGCGAGCTGTTCCGCAAGAAGCTCATTGCGCTTGAGATGAAGCGTGATGGGCTGTGCTTTCACTCCCTCCGACACACCGTCGCCGAGCGTCTAGAGGCCGCCGCAGTCTCGCAGACGGATGCCGCGCGCGTCCTCGGGCACGCCATTGCGGGGGAGAGCTACGGCACCTATTCCAGCGGCCCGGGCCTGAAGCGTCTTGCGGCCGTTGTCGAAGAGATTCGATACGAATAGGGGCTTAAGCTCACTCCCCGCATCCTACGCTGTGCGGCGCCAGCTCGCTGCCCGGCAATAATTTGGGCTTCTCCCCTTCAACGGCCTTGGGCACGCTCTCCGCGAGTGCCTTCACAGCGCTCTGTGCCTCACGCACGCGGCGCTCCCACCGCTGGCGCTCTTCGCTCGCACCTACGCGCGAGGACGCAATGGCGGCATTCGCCAAGAGCTGGCGGCGAGGGTAAAAGAAAGCCCCGGGCGTGCCGGGGCTTTAAGGAGACCAGTTAAGGAGTCTAGCAGCCGCTAGACGCCCCGATACTATCCCAAAGCACAAATCAGGCAAGGCGCGGATCGCGATATGCGTCAGAATCATGCAAGGTACGCGTCCAAAAAATCACGGTGGCCTTTAACCACAGGGTAAGGCCAACGGAGCTTGGATGGAGGTGCAATCGTGCTCAAGGAAATCGAGGCTGGGGCCGCGCTCGAAAACTGTCGTAGGCTCATAAATCAAATCAATGCCTGGCTGTCTGCATGTTAGAAATGTGCACATGGCTCTGTATCGGCGTCGCCTGTTCTGGCGCCTTGGTCGGCGGCCTCCTCGTCCTGCTGGTGGCGAGGCCGCCAGCAGCCGCCCCTTGAGGCCATCAGCGCTAGCTTGCGGGATGTCACAAGCCTTCGCGACTTCATCGCCGCCGTCGAGGTCAGCGCGAGCGCTGCTTCACCCTGCTGAGGGCATCGGCAGCGCGCTCAAGGGAGGCGTGAATGTCTGCCAGCGACAACTTGTCAAAGAAGTGCTCGGGCCTCTTGTTACGAAGTTCGTTTGCAATTTTGGCCGCCAGGGCGCGACACCTATAGAGCGCGGCTCCAATGCCAGCCTTCTCGGTCGCGTCCAGGTCGTCGAACCCATCAGACATAGTTCCCTCGGACATCTCATGACCAACGACTAACGCGTAACTTGCCGC
>Ga0318537_10000490_pt1 | contig 10467 bp, 10 predicted proteins | sample GRESIP117b4f29_FD_203657 | JGI IMG/M metagenome (GOLD analysis project Ga0318537, IMG submission 203657) | Tropical soil microbial communities from Luquillo Experimental Forest, Puerto Rico - GRE.SIPMG.117b4f29 | ecosystem: Environmental > Terrestrial > Soil > Tropical forest > Bulk soil... | reverse complement strand
TTAATCCTTGGAAGGCTACTCGATGAAATCTTTCACCATCCCAGGTGGCGAGCACACCGAAAGCACCCTCGCAGATCCGGGTCGCCTTTTCGAGCATCGCGTCGAACACAGGTGCAAGCTCGCCAGGCGACGCATTGATGACCTGTAGAACCTCCGCCGTCGCTGTTTGCTGCTCCAATGCCTCGTCGCGCTCGGCTGTGCGCGCGGCAAGCTGACGTTCGAGATCGGCGATCCGCTGATCGGGATTGGCTAAGGTGCTGTCGGGCGTCGCGCTCATTTGCGAACCTCGTCGGGAGCGACCTTCCGGGTCGATCATACCGTGATCGACCCAGGCTACCACAGGTTGCCGACAGGGACGATCACGGGAGCGCCGCCGAACTACCGCTGTCGGGGCGACCCCGTCGGCTCCGCTCGTCCAGCGCGTCCCGGTACTTGGCGCAGATTGCCTTGATCTTCTTCAGGTGCTTGGGCGTCAGCCCGGCCTTGCCCGCCACCAGCAAAAGCCGCTGGCGATTGGTCGCTTGTTCAACCTCTCTGACGCTTGCCATTTCGCGATTTCTTTTGCGCCCCCACCTGGCGCGCAACCCACTGAAAGGAGCAGCACGGCAGGCGAGTAGTGGGATCTCTCACTCTTCGGGGGCCCTAGCCGTGCTGTTGACTTTGAGACCTCCCGGGACCAAGACCTGGCCGAGCGCCACGGAACCGCCAGGAGAAAGGCGAGAATGCAGGCGGCGGTCAGCATTTCCCGGCCTCGGCCTTCAGCGCGATCTCGAGCAGCCGCCTGGCTGCTTCGGGGCGGCTCGGAACGCCCGGCTGACGAGCGCGCCAGTCGTCAAGTGCGCGTTCCATTTCCTCGCTAATCGCGAGCCCCAGGCGGCGCGGGAAGCGGGAAGGACGTGGCATGCGGGTAGAAATACACGCCGCCACAACTGTGGCAAGCACACAAAAACGGGTGGCGACGCGTGGTGCGATTTTGAAATTCGCTCTAATATATTAAAAACAAATGATACTACGCGGATTCCGCGGTGCTCAGCACGATCTCGGTGGTGCTGTTCTTTTACCCGGGACTAAATCTCGGCGTCGATTTTCGCGGCGGGGTCGTGGTCGAACTGCGCGGCCCCCATCCGCTTGCGACCGACGCGATCCGCCAAGCCTTTGCACCACTGGGCCTTGGCGACCTCAGGGTGCAGGAATTCGGCTCTCCCGAGGATGTTCTGGTCCGCTTCGACAACAAGACCCAGCTCGAGGACGCGCAGCGGCTGCTCGCGGCCCGAGTCGCGGCGGCGCTGCCCGATGTGCAAATCCGGCGCGTCGAGGTCGTCGGCGCGCGGGTGAGCGGCGAGCTGTTTCGCAACGGCTTGCTGGCGACCGCTCTCGCGCTCGTTGCGGTGCTCCTTTACATCTGGTTTCGGTTCGAATGGCAGTTCGGGGTCGGGGTCGTCGTCACTTTGATCCTCGACGTGACCAAGACGATCGGGTTCTTCGCCATCACGCAGATCGAGTTCGACCTCAATTCGGTGGCGGCGCTGTTGACCCTGATCGGCTACTCGGTCACCGACAAGGTCGTCGTCTACGACCGGATCCGCGAGAACCTCGGCAAATTCCGGTCGATGCCGCTGCGGCCGCTGATCGACCTCAGCATCAATCAGACCCTCAGCCGCACCGTCGCGACCTCGCTGACCGTGGTTCTATCGATTCTGCCGCTCGCGCTAATCGGCGGCGAGGTGATGCGCGGATTTGCTTTGGCAATCATCTTCGGAATCATCGTCGGCACATCTTCATCGATCTTCATCGCTTCGCCCATTCTGCTCTTCCTGGGTGAAAAGCGGCTGCGGCCAGCGGTGAACCGCGTGCCACCGGCCGGCAGATCTGTCGCGGCCCGATAGGTTCTCTCGATCCTGCTCCCTATATTATCCAAGTAATTCGAAACAGCTGCTGTAGCCGGAAGAGCGGCGGACCCGGGTAAGTCTCTCGATTCCGGTGTCCTGACGGGTCGCTTCGCCATAGGATACGTTGAACGCCCGGTACCCGACCCGTTTGGATTTTCTGGAATGAGCTGATCTGGACGGCCATGCTCGACATCGCGTTCGTGCTGCTGATGTGCTGCAGATGCAACAAACTGAAACAACTGGCACAAACATTCATTGTAGATCGGGAACGCGGGAGGATCGGTGAGCGTCGGGTTTGAGGTGCTGGAGCGCGACGGCGCGGCACGGCGCGGGCGCCTTGTGACGGCGCATGGCGTGGTCGACACGCCGGTCTTCATGCCGGTCGGCTCGGCCGGCACGGTCAAGGCGATGACCCCCGAGGGGGTCGCCGCGACCGGTGCGCGGATCGTTCTCAGCAACACCTACCATCTGATGCTGCGGCCCGGCGCCGAGCGCATCGCCGCGCTCGGCGGCCTGCACCGGTTTATGAATTGGCCCAACGCGATCCTAACCGACTCCGGCGGCTTTCAGGTCATGTCGCTGGCCGCCCGGCGCACCATCGCCGAGGCCGGCGTCACGTTCCGCTCTCATCTCGACGGGAGTCTCTACGAACTGACGCCGGAGCGGTCGGTGGCGATCCAGCATCTGCTCGGCGCCGACATCACGATGGCGTTTGACGAGTGCACGCCCTATCCGGCGTCGCGCGAAGCGGTCGAGAGCTCGATGGAGCTGACGATGCGCTGGGCCGAGCGCTCCCGCCGCGCGTTTATCGACCGGTCAGGCCATGGCATCTTAGGCATCGTCCAGGGCGGGATCGATCCCGATCTGCGCGTGCGATCGGCGGCGACGGCGATCGATATCGGCTTCGACGGCTACGCTGTCGGCGGCCTGGCGATCGGCGAAGGCCAGCAGACGATGTTTGCGGTGCTCGATGCGACTGTGCGCGCCTTACCCGAAGACCGGCCGCGCTACCTGATGGGCGTCGGCAAGCCCGCGGACCTCGTAGGCGCCGTCATGCGCGGCATCGACATGTTCGATTGCGTTTTGCCGACGCGCTCAGGGCGCACCGCACAGGCCTTTACCCGGCACGGCACCGTGAACCTGCGCAATGCGCGCCATGCCGACGACCCGGCGCCGCTCGACCCGGAATGCCGGTGTCCGGCTTGCACCGGCTACAGCCGCGCCTATCTCCACCATCTCAGCCGCGCCGGCGAGATCCTCGGGAGCATGCTGCTGACCGCGCACAATCTGCAATATTACGCCGATCTGATGGCGGCGATGCGGGCGGCCATTGAGACAAGCTCATTCGCGGCGTTCGCCGCGGCATTCGAGAGCCGGCAATGACGCTGACCCAACTCGGCCACCGCACGGCGCTGCCGCACTCGCCTGAAGAGGCTGTTCTCGAGACGGTGCCGAACCCGCATCCCGGGAGGCTTTATCTCGTCCGTTTCACGTGCCCCGAGTTCACCTCGCTCTGTCCCGTCACGGGTCAGCCCGATTTTGCGCATTTCGTCATCGACTACGTCCCCGACGCGGCGATCCTCGAAAGCAAATCGCTGAAGCTCTATCTCGGCTCGTTCCGGAACCACGCGGCATTTCACGAGGACTGCACGCTGACGATCGCGCGCCGGCTGGTCGATGCCCTCGCTCCGGCGTGGCTGCGGGTCGGCGGCTATTGGTATCCGCGCGGCGGCATCCCGATCGATGTCTTGTATCAGACCGGCGAGCCGCCTCCCGGTCTGTGGATCCCCGACCCGGGAGTTCCGCCCTATCGCGGCCGCGGCTGAGGGGCGATGGCGGATCCGATCCGCGAGTCGATCCGGGATCGGGCTCTCGCCCGCGGCTTCGACGCGGTGGGTTTTGCCGCGGCCCGTCTCGCCGAGGAAGCGCGAGCCGGCCTCAGCGAGTTCATCGCCCGTGGCTATCACGGTGACATGGGCTGGCTGGCCGATACCGCAGCACGACGCGGTGACCCGCAAGCGCTGTGGCTCGAGGCGCGCACCGTGGTCGTGCTCGGCGTCAGCTATGCGCCGGAGGAGGATCCGCTGGCGCTCGCCAGGGCACCCGACCGCGGAATCCTTTCGGTGTACGCGCGCGGCCGCGATTATCACGACACGTTGAAGCGCCGCCTGAAAAATCTCGCGCATTGGATCGACGAGCAGTGGCCAGGCGCGCTGAAGCTGTTTGTCGACACCGCTCCGGTAATGGAGAAGCCTCTCGCGCAACTCGCCGGGTTGGGCTGGCAAGGCAAGCACACCAACCTCGTGTCGCGGCAGTTCGGCTCGTGGCTGTTTCTCGGCGAAATCTATTTGCGCCTCGAACTCGAACCCGATGCCGCGGGATCCGACCATTGCGGTTCATGCCGGCGCTGTCTCGACGCCTGCCCGACCGCGGCCTTCCCCAAGCCCTATCAGCTCGATGCGCGGCGCTGCATCTCGTATCTGACGATCGAGCACAAGGGGATGATTCCGGTCGAGCTGCGCCCGGCGATCGGCAACCGTATCTTCGGTTGCGATGATTGCCTCGCGGCCTGCCCGTGGAACAAATTCGCGCAGGCCGCGCGGGAGCCGGATTTCAAGCCGCGAGAAGAGCTGACGGCACCGCACCTGGTCGCGCTCGCCGGGCTCGACGATGCCGCGTTTCGTAAACTATTCGCGGGCACGGCGATCAAGCGCACCGGGCGGGATCGGTTCATTCGCAACGTGTTGATCGCGATCGGCAACGCGCCTGCGGGAGACTCGCAGCTCATCACCGCTGCCCGCAACCGGCTCGACGATCGCTCGCCGCTGGTCCGCGCCGCCGCGGTGTGGGCCTTCGCCAGGCTGACACCGGCCGCGGAGGTCGAGGCGGAGTACACGCTGCGCCTGCCGGGAGAGACGGATCCGATAGTCAGAGAGGAATGGCAGCGCTGCGACTCGAGCGCAGCCCTCAAGCCTGGGCGAAGGCCCGCTTAAACGCGGCCCAGACCACGCGCTGCGCGTTCATCGCGTCGTCGACCGCCGGCACCATGCCGAAAAAAGCATGGATCATACCGGTAAAGTCCTTGTACTCGACCGGCACGCCGACGCGGCGCAAGGCCTCGGCGTAGCGCTCGCCATCATCGTGCAGCACGTCGCATTCCGCCGTAATGACAATCGCCGGCGCCACTCGCGCGAGGTTGACGGTGCGGATCGGGGAGGCGCGCCAGTCGCTCGCGTCGTCCACGCTGCGGAGGTAGTGATCGCGAAACCAGACCATCGCCGCTCTCGTGAGGATGCCGTATCCGCTGGAGTATCTGTCATAGCTTTCGCCGACGAGACTATAGTCGGTGACCGGGTAGACCAGCGATTGCAGCCGCAGCTGCGGACCGCCGACGTCGCGGGCGAGCAAGGCGACGACGGCCGCGAGATTGCCGCCAGCGCTGTCGCCGTGAACGCCGATCCGGCGGGGATCGGCGCCGAGGTTTGCGGCATTCGCGTGAACCCATTCGAGGGCGGCAAAGCAGTCATCCACCGCGGCCGGGAATTTATGCTCCGGCCCCATACGGTAATCGACCGAGGCGACCATCGCTCCGGTCCCGCCGCAGAGGTTGCGGGCAACGAAATCATGCGTATCAAGACTGCCGATGACGTGGCCGCCGCCATGAAAATAGACGATGGCGGGCACCGGCGCTGCCGATTGGTGCGGCCAGTAGAGGCGCATGCGAGTCATTCCCCCTGGGCCGGGGAAAAGGCGCTCCTCGATCTTGGCGACCGGAAGCGGCTCGGCCTTGCGTGCGCGCGCGGTAGCTTCCATCTGCTCGCGCGCTTCGGTGGGGGTCATCTCTTCGATCGGCCGAAGCCCTGCCTCGGCCGTCACCTTGAGGACGTCGCGTATTTGCGGGTGAAGTTGTGCCATCTCTCCCCCGGGCGGTTGTCACCGAGCGGTCGCGGCAACACCGAGCGACCTTGGCGGCTTGCAGTATTCTACCCGTCTCCAACGATTTTGCATCCCGGGAGCAGGGGAGCCTACCACAAAGCAATGATAAGATTTTTTTCAATTCTGCCTTTTTTCTGCCGAGGAGTGATTCACATTCTTTGTCATCCGGTCCGCATCCGTTTCAGAGGTGATAAGGATGGCAAACTGTAAGTGAAGGTAAACTCGGATTTCTACCTCCCCGCGAGAAATGAGACCGACGTTCGACTAGCAATCGGCCGATGCGGGGTTGGGCGGAGCAACCGCAATCGGGAGAAAAGATCTTCGGAGGAAGGAATGACGTATCGGATCTCTTATATCGACTCATCACCGGCCATGGCCAAAGAGCAGTGGCCCGAAGGAGTGCCCCGATCGGAAGATTACCCGACCGAACCGGCAGCCCTCGCACGGGCCCGTGAACTGCTCGACGACGTTCATTGTCACAGGATCCAGATCTCCGATGGAACGCGCGAGCCGGTGGGCGGCGTCTGCCTCCACGCCAAGCTCGGCATTACCGGAGAATAGCCGCTCCCGGGCTGGCGCTCAGCCGACGAGAGGCGGATGCGCCGCCCGCTCCGATGCCGGAACCAGCGGCCGCTCGGCGGCGCCGGTATAGAGCTGGCGCGGGCGGAAGATCCGCGTTTCCGGGTCGCCGATCATCTCGTTCCAATGCGCGACCCAGCCGACCGTGCGCGCTACCGCGAAGACCGGCGTGAACATCGCCGGCGGCAGGCCCAGCGCGCGGAAGATGATGCCGGAATAAAAGTCGACATTCGGATAGAGCTTGCGCTCGATGAAATAATCATCCTCAAGGGCGATGCCTTCCAGCTCCATCGCGAGCTTGAGGAGCGGGTCGTCACGCTGGCCGAGCGCGTCGAGCGCCTCGTAGCAGCGCTGGCGCAAGACCTTCGCCCGCGGATCGTAGCTCTTGTAGACGCGATGGCCGAACCCCATCAGGCGGAACGGGTCGTTCTTGTCCTTGGCGCGGCGCAGTAGCTCGGGTATCCGATCGACACTGCCGATCTCCGCCAATGTCTGGAGGACGGCTTCATTGGCACCGCCGTGCAGCGGTCCCCACAGCGCGGCAATTGCCGCGGCAGTGCAGGCGTAGGGGTTCGCCCGAGTTGATCCGACGAGTCGCATCGCCGACGTCGAGGCGTTCTGCTCGTGGTCCGCCTGGACGATCAACAGCGCCTCGAGCGCACGCACCGCGGCCGCCGGCGAACGGAAAGCTTCGCATGGCACCGAGAACAGCATGTTGAGGAAGTTCTCGGAATAGCCGAGGTCGTTGCGCGGATAAACAAACGGCTGGCCGAGTGAATATTTGTACGCCATCGCCGCGATCGTGGGCATCTTCGCGATCAGCCGGTGCGAGGCGATAATCCGGTGCTGTGGATCGAAAATGTCGAGCCCGTCGTGATAGAACGCCGCCAAGGCTCCGACCACACCGCACATCACCGCCATCGGGTGCGAGTCGCGGCGGAAGCCGCGGTAGATCGCATGCAATTGCTCGTTTACCATCGTGTGATGGACAATGTCGTATGTGAATTGCTCGAGCTGCGCCGCAGTCGGCAGTTCACCGTTGAGCAGCAACCAGCAGATTTCGAGATAGCTGCACTGCTCGACAAGCTCGGCGATCGGATAGCCGCGATAAAGCAGAATTCCGTTCTCGCCGTCGACATAGGTGATCTTCGACCGGCAGATTCCGGTTTCCCCCAACGCGGGATCATAGGCGTAGCACCCCGCCTTTTTATCGAGACCGCGAATATCGGTCATGGGTCGGCCGATCGTCGGTTCCAAAACGGGCAGCTCTGGCCATAAAAGATTGGTCGTCGCGGTCATGGGATCCTCCGGGATAGATGCCTTACAGGATAGATGTATCGACTTGATGTCAACCTTGATTCTGAAATCAATCTATGCAGGCAATCCTTCTGACGGCGCGCCAGGCTGCTGACCGGCTCGGTATCAAGCTCGACACGCTCTATGCCTATGTCAGCCGTGGGCGGTTGCGCTCGGTTGTCGTCCCCGGCACGCGCGAGCGGCGCTATCGCGCTCAGGACGTCGAGGCACTGCTCGATGCCCGCCCCGGCGCGAGACCGCCACGGACGCCCGATCCGCACGCGCTGACTCCGGTGATCGGCTCGTCTATCTGTCTGATCGAAGATGGGCGCTTCTATTACCGGGGGCGGGACGCCGTTCGGCTCTCCGACGCGGCGACGCTCGAGGAGATCGCAAAGCTGCTGTGGCTCGATCCGGTGGGCGCTGAAGTCGCCGATAAAGACGGAGCGATCCGCTTGGCTACCGCAGCTTCGGCGTCGGGGGTGATCGAGCGCTGCCAATTGCGGATCATTGCGCTCGGCGACGAGGCACCGCCTGCGGTCGAGCTTACCCGGGCCCGGACCACCCGCATCGGCTGGCGAATTTTGGGCGAGCTGACCGCCTGCGTAGCCCCCGCTTTGCCTTCCCGTGAGCCCATCCACGTTCGGCTCGCTGCGGCCTGGAAGCTGGGCCCAGCGGGAGCAGATCTTCTCCGCCGTTGCCTGGCGCTGATCGCCGATCACGAGCTCAACGCGTCCACCTTTGTCGCGCGCTGCGTCGCCTCGACTGGTGCAAGCCCGTACGCCGTGGTGGCGGCGGCACTGAGCGCATTGTCCGGCCACCGCCATGGCGGTGAGACGGCACGTGCAGAGGGGCTCCTCCGCGAACTGGTCGAGGGCGACGACCCGATGACGGTCATGGCGGGCCGTCTGGCGCGCGGCGAGCGCCTCCCGGGGTTTGGGCAGCCCCTCTACCCGGAGGGCGACCCGCGGGCCACTGCGATCCTCAGCGCCTTAAAGCAGGCCGCACCCGAAACCCGCGGATTGCTCGAAACGGCGGCAGAGGCAGGGTTTCGCTTGACCGGGCGCCGCCCCAATGTCGATTTTGCCTTGGCCGCGGTTGCGCTCGGGCTCGATCTTCCGCGAGAGGCCGCGCTCGGCATCTTCTTGCTTGGCCGCACTGTCGGCTGGATCGCTCACGCGATCGAGCAATATGAAAGCGGTATCCTGATCCGCCCACGTGCGCGCTATCTCGGCCCTCAACCAGAGGGGAACCGTTCGGATTAGCCGTCGTCGGGATTATTCCCGCTGAACCGCACCGACTATGCGGGGGTACAGCCAGGAGATATCATGTTCCCAAAAAGGTCAACCAAGGTGGCCGCATTTCTTCTGGTGGGCGGCCTATTCGGTCGCGCGGCGAGCGCGGAGCCGACTTACGTTGTCGCCCTCGGCGCCAGCGGCATACATGGAAAGGGCGTTCTCCTCAGCGAAGCGTTTCCGGCCCAGCTGGAAAACATGCTGCGCGCCGACGGATTTGATGTTCAGGTCATCAATGCAGGGGTCGATGGGGACACCACCACCGGTATGCTTTTTCGCATGGATTCGGTGATCCCTGCAGGCACAAAAATCACCATTCTTCAGCCGGGAGGAAACGATTTCCGATCAAGGAAGCATGGCCTAAGCGTCGAGCAACATCTGGCCAATGTTGAAGCGATTGTAAGCCGGTTACGAGCGCAGCGAATCCAAGTCGTGCTATGTGGCGACGACGATGCCCAAGCTGCGCTTGCGCGCCGTTATGATGCAGTCTCGTTGTCGTGCTCTGACCGATCACATCTCGTCGATGGTGAGCACCTGGACCCGGTCGGTCATCGGATCGTCGCGGGGCGCCTATTGCCTGTAATCGAGGGCATGCTAGCGCACAGATGATCGGCTGGCGCGGGCTGGCTTTTCCCCAAACGGCCCGCTCAGAACCTTGACCTGGCCGCGCGCGGCGGGTGAAAGTTCAGTAACGTACTCCACGCAAACCGGAGGAACATTGTTGTGAGCATTGGATCGCTGCCGCTCTCCCGCTTTACCGTTCTTGATCTGTGTCATGCCCGCGCCGGGCCGACCGCGGTTCGCCAACTCGCCGATTGGGGCGCCAACGTGGTCAAGATCGAGCCGCCGGGCGAGTCGAGGGGTGATGTCACCGGCTCTCGGCGCGACGGCTTCGATTTCCAGAACTTGCACCGCAACAAGCGCGGCCTGACGCTCAATTTGAAGAGCGAGGAGGGCAAGGCGATTTTTTTCAAACTGGCGGAGAAGGCCGACGTCGTCGTCGAGAATTTCCGCTCGGAGGTCAAATACCGGCTCGGCGTCGATTACGAGTCGGTCAAAAAGATCAATCCGCGCATCGTCTATGGCAGCATTTCCGGGTTCGGCCAGACAGGCCCCTATGCCAAGCGGCCGGGGGTCGACCAGATCGCGCAGGGCATGGGCGGGCTGATGTCGATCACCGGTCTGCCAGGCCAAGGGCCGGTGCGTGTCGGCATCCCGATCGACGATCTGTGCGCCGGGCTGCTGCTCGCCCAGGGCATCCTGATGGCCCTGATCGAGCGCGAGACATCGGGCGAAGGGCAATGGGTGCACACCTCGCTGCTCGAGGCGCAGATCTTCATGCTCGATTTCCAGGGCTCGCGCTGGCTGATGGCGGGCGAAGTCGCCAAACAGGCGGGCAACGATCATCCGACCGGAATTCCGACGGGCGTGTTCCCGACCTCGGACGGCCAGATCAACATCGCCGCCTCGGG
>Ga0318537_10000480_pt1 | contig 10525 bp, 11 predicted proteins | sample GRESIP117b4f29_FD_203657 | JGI IMG/M metagenome (GOLD analysis project Ga0318537, IMG submission 203657) | Tropical soil microbial communities from Luquillo Experimental Forest, Puerto Rico - GRE.SIPMG.117b4f29 | ecosystem: Environmental > Terrestrial > Soil > Tropical forest > Bulk soil... | reverse complement strand
CGAGACAAGATCGAGGCAACCCTCAGGGACGGGGTATGGCATCTGGTTCTGCCCAAGGCAGAACCTGCAAGGGCGCGAAAAATCGCGCTCAAAACCTCGTGAATGGGAGATCCGGACTGCGGTTCGTATTGCTGGCGGTCGGGCTGGCGCTCATGGCACTGACGCGGCCCGCTTACCCTGCCGAGGGCATACCGGAGCTGTTGCGACAGACCTATTGGGGTGAAAGTTCTAAAGAGTTGGCGCATCAGTTCGGTGACGCGGCGATAAGGCTGGCGCGCAGTCTCGATTTCGGCGACAGCAACGCCGATCTCGTGTTGGACGGAAGGGTGGGCGGGGTACCGGTTATCGTGTTCTTCCAAATGGACAAAGTGACGCGGGGCCTCAAACGCATCCAACTGGAGCGGCCACACCATGGCGTCAACCCACCGGCGTTTCGTGCGATCACCGCAGCCCTACACAGCGCCTATGGCAAGCCCGAACAGATTTGCTTCCTGCCGGTAAGCCCGATTGGCGGATATCAGCAGGCGGCGCAGGAAATCTGGGTTCGTGGCGCGGACGCGATCAGCGCGATTTACCGCGACACAACGCTCCAAGCGTTCGAGGGCTGCGTTTTTGAAATAACCTCCCGGCTGTGCGGGTTGACCGGTCGGCTTTTGGTGCGGCTAAGCCCTGCCGACGGCATTGCCGCACCCGACCCGTGCGCTCTGACCCTACGCCAGAGCCGCCTTCTCGGTTCTCACTGACGGACGAAGCTCCCGCAGTTTCCCGGGACGTAAATGGTCGGTTACGACTACCAGAGCGGGTAGATGTTACTGGTTTGCTCCTTGGGTTTTCGGCGCCTCGGTCGGCGCACATGATTGATCGCGCCGACCGTCAGCGCGATGACCGCAAATCCAAGCAGTATCCACCACTCCATCGACTATATCCCCCCGGCTGCAGACTGGGCACCGCGCTGGAGCCTGTTTACGACGGTCACAAGGGTCGGAAGCATTGCTGCGGCGACGGCGCTGTTTCCTGCTTCCGACAAATGATACAGATCGATATAGACCGGGTCCTCCCAATCGTCAAAGAGCGCGGACATATCGATTGCATCCGCAGCATTGACCAGTCCGGGATGACGCCGCCGCTCGCGGATTATCGCCTCATAGAGGAACACCCGGCCGCCGGGATCGCTGGTGTAGTCATCGACCCAGCGCCGCTCATCGCCGGTTTTGAACCTCTTGGTCGTGATTACGGGTTGCCAGAAGAATAACGGCTGGAAGCCATAACCGCCTGAGAGCAGCCGTACCAGCCGTAAATTGGCGGCATAAGCGGCCAAAACCTCCGTCGCAATGTACGCGGCGCGGCGGAGATCGTTGCTGCAGCAATCAAATCCCGCCGCCGCTCCGGATGAAGAAGATTGAACTCGGCTTGCCGGCGCGCCTCGTTGAATAGCCGGTCGGCACGCCCGGTCTGCTCGGCACATGCCATTTCATTGATGCCGTCGTAAAATAGCGCGACGTCGATACGTTCTTGGCACTTCATCAGTTGCTGCAGAGTGATCAGCTCCTGCGTATTATTGTGCCCGAGCTGGCCATAATTGGTCACCGCTACGCAATGACCGAGCTCGCCGAGCCGTCGCGCCAGTATCGCCGGAATTGTGTGGTCGTCGCGCACGCCCATCCCCATCATCGTCGAGCCGCCAAAGCACAAGATGCGGATCGCCTCGTCGCCTGCCGAATGCTCCCCCGGTGTCGGCCGCAGTCCGCGCTCGTCGAGCGTCACGTAAACACCGCTGAACGGGCGCTGCCACCATTCGACATAGGGCTTCCAATCCACCCGGACGGCGCGGCGGAACTCGTCGAAATATGCGGCCGACCAGGAAGCGCCACCATAAGCGTCGGCAAGCGCGGCCCGATCAGGGCGCGTCGGGCGGCGATAGCGCAGCCACCGATTCAGCCGCCGCCACCCCTCGACGCCGACCTCGGTGACGAGCACAACGATCAGCAGCAGTCCCGCCACGTGCCATAGTGCAACGAAAAACCGTGCGAGCTCCCCGAGCATCAGCACATCGTATTACCGAGGATCGGGAAGTGGCCGGGCGCACAGCGCCCTGCTCTCGCTGTAGCGGAGCGAGGTCTCGACCGTGTCGCCGTCCAATGTGTTCAATCGAAACACGTGGCATTTTTGGTCACGCCCGGCCAGATGCATGATCCCGATCACCTCGTGCGGCGCAAAAGGCTCGACAAAGAGGCCGCGGGCGGAGTCAAACGCTGGTGGCGCATCTCCCGGCATCCAGTTGCAATAAGCGGGAAGGAAATTGGCTGGCATACGCTCGGCGAATATCACATAGTTCAGTGCCACCTGTTCGACAAAGAAGAACCGCGTCCGCTTCAACACCAGCGCCAAAGTGCGCGCCCAGGCCTCCCAATGCGGCGCGTCACGATGCAGTGCGAACACCCCGCAATTGACCATCGGGTTGCGGCCCAGGCGATCGGCCGCTCGCCAGCCAAAAGCCTGGCGATAATTCTTCCACGCCAGTGTCCAGCCAAATGGCTTCGGCCGCTTGTAATGACGCTTGTACGCACGATCGATCTCTGGCGTGATCGCCAGCTTGTCACGTCCAGCGGCATCGACATACAGATCGATCGCCCGCCCATCCTGAAGCCAGGCGTCGGCGTCGATCCACAAATACATCTCGTATCCCGGGAAGTGGCGCGACAGAAACGGTCGTGCCACCTGCGCTTTGAACGTCTCCGGCATTTGCTCGCGGCAAGGGAAGTCGAGATCCCACTCAGGGCGCACGATGTATTCGACCCGTGACGACAGCCAGTGGCGATGTTCCGTGTCGAGCCCGAGATCAAGAATGCCGATTGCCGGCTCATGCTGCCGCTCCCGGATCGAAAGCACTGTGTCGCGCAACAGCGGAAAATAATTGCGATCCGCGCCGCTGGCGATCAACAGCCGGGAGCGACGCATCCTCGACGCTCAAACAAGAGATCGCACCAGATTTCCGGCGCATACTGAAGCGGTCACCGGATCGCGATGGCGCGTTGCCGAACCTCTTGTCCGCTCAAGGTACGAGACGATAGCCGCCAAGTTCGGTCACCAGGATCTCGGCGCGCGCCGGGTCGCGCTCGATCTTTTGCCGAAGGCGGTAAACATGAGTTTCCAACGTGTGGGTCGTAACCCCGGCATTATACCCCCACACCTCGCCCAGCAAAATATCGCGCCCGATCGCCTGATCGCCGGCGCGATAGAGATATTTAAGGATCGCCGTCTCCTTCTCGGTCAGCCGTACCTTCTTGCGACCGCTCGGATCCGTCAAAAGCTTGGCGCTTGGGCGGAAGGTGTAGGGGCCGATCGTGAACACCGCATCGTCGCTGTGCTCGCTCTGGCGCAGATGAGCGCGCAGCCGCGCTAACAGGACACTAAGCCGAAACGGCTTGGTCACATAGTCATCGGCACCCGAATCGAGGCCAAGGACGGTGTCGGCTTCGCTGTCGGCCCCGGTCAGCATGAGTATCGGGATACGGACACCGGCGCGGCGCATAATTCGGCACAATTCCCGCCCGTCCATGTCGGGAAGCCCGACATCGAGCAAGATGGCGTCGAACCGCTCGGCGGCGGCCATTTCCATCGCCCGGCCCGCGGTCTCGCAGGCGACCGCGGCAAATTCTTCATGCAGCTCGAGCTGCTCGGCAAGCGACTGGCGTAGCGCGCCATCATCGTCGACGATCAATATTCTGCGCGCGGCCCTCATCGTTCTCCGTCGCCCGGGGAAACAAGCTTACTCATTATCTGCGCAAGCCGCTGGTAACATCCCCCATAACGAGATTGCACCGTAAAGGAGTCGCGCCGCGATTTCTAGTCACTGCAGCCGGTCGTCTATCGGCCTGCCGGCAGAGCACACAGATGTAGTGCTCGCTCCCATTGCTCCGCCGCTTTCCGCCAATCCGGCAGACGAGCACCGGCGGCACGCGAGCCTGCAGCCAGTCGCGCTGCGAATGCCGGGTCCGACAGCACCCGCCGCAACGCCTGAGCCAACACCGCCGGGTCGCCGGGGGGGACCAGAAGCCCGGCCCCGGGCGGCACCGTTTCCAGGATGGCACCAGCGCGAGTGGCGATTATCGGCAGCCCATGAACCATCGCCTCCGCATACACCATCCCGTACCCTTCGTAAAAGGACGGCAGCACGAACAGATCGGCCGCCCGATACGCATCCCTCACCGCTTCAGGCGGCTTTTCGCCGACCAAAGTGATGCGCTCGTCGAGGTCCGCTGACGAGATCATCCGCCGAACCTCACGCACTGTGGCCGGATCGCGCTCCACCGACCCGATACTGAGCAGAGCCCACTCGAGATCGCCGATCTCGGCCAGCGCCTCGATCAGCACTCCATGGCCCTTGCGCGGCAGCAGGTTTGCCACGCAGAGCAGCGAGCGCACCGGGCGATGGCGCGGTGGCACGGGCGGGTCCGGCTTCGCCGTCCCAGGTGGGACAACGGCAATCCGGTCCGCAGCAATGCCATAACCCGCGACCGCTGCAGCAGTGTTCCGGCTCGGACAGACAACGCGGCGCACCTGGGATAACAGCGCAGCTTCCACGGCCGCGGCCTGCTTCGCCGCAGACGGAGCGAGGCCGGCTTCCGCCGCCACCGGGCCATGGATCAAGGCAATGAGCCGCAAACGCCGCGCTTCCGCGGCGATCACTCCCGCCAGGCTCGGGAGAGCGAGGCCGTCGATGACCACCGTCGTCCCGTCGACAAGCTCGGCAAACTCGCTCTCAGGATCGCTGGTTTCTAGTTCGATGACCGTGACAGAGCGCCCACGGACCCGCAATTCCTCGACAATACAGCGATCATACAAATACCCGCCGGTCAGCTGATCGAGCTGACCCGGCACCACAAACACGAGCTCCGTCATCCAAGCCGCGCCTCGTAGGCAGCCCAAGCCGTCGGCGTCTCGCGCAGCACCACTCTGAGACTGCCGATCGCTTGGGGACCGAGCACGCCCTCCTGGATCCGGCGCGTCAGCCGCCGGTGAATCTCTCCGGCGAGGAATTCGGTCGTCGTATTGCGACCACGAAATTGGGAGATCTCATCGAGGTTGCGATAGTCGAGCTCGGCGAGCACCCCCTTCAGCAGGTCAAGGGCGCGACCGATGTCGCAGACTATGCCATCGGCATCGAGTGCATCGCGGCGAAACTCCGCCTCGACCACATAGGTAGCTCCGTGGAGTTGCTGCGCCGGACCGAAAACGGCGCCGACAAGGCTGTGCGCGATCATGAAGTGATGACTGACCGTGACGCTGTACATGGCTTCGCCCCCCTTCGCCTCAGTCATAGCGGAGCGTATGGCAGAGCACACCTGCTGATGACGCTGCAAGTCGCGGCATCAACTCCGGCAGCGTCGCGAACGCGCTCTCGCCCGAAAGCAGAACATCGAATACCGGATCGCGGAGCAGCGACAATGCGAGCGCCAGCCTGCGGCGGTGCGACCAACGTGCCCGGCGGCTTGCGGGAATCATGCCGACCTGGGAAGAGCGGAGGGTGAGGCGGCGCGAGTGAAATGGGCCGCCTAGTGCGAGCGGCACCGCGCGGCTGCCGTACCAACTCATCTCAAGGACCGTGGCCTCGACGCCGGCGATTGTCAGCGCTGTGGCCAGTCCTTCCGGCGCCCCGCTGGTGTGGATGACGAGATCGGCCTCGGGATGTACATTCGGCGGGCTTGCAAAGCGACAACCCAGCGCCTCCGCAATCCTGGCACGGGTCGGGTCGATGTCGATCAGCTCAACTTCGGCTCCCGGCAATCTCGCAGCGAGCGCGGCGGCGAGGCAGCCGACCAGACCCGCGCCGATCACCGCAATCCGGTCGCCGGGGGCGGGTGCGGCGTCCCACAACCCGTTGACCGCCGTTTCCATATTGGCCGCGAGCGTGGCGCGACGGTCCGGGACATCGGCGGCAACTTCGGTTGCCGCATCCCGCGGGACGACGAACCGGTCCTGGTGGGGATGGAGGCAGAACACTCGGCGCCCAAGCAACTCGATCGGACCGTCCTCGACGACACCCACCGCAGAGTACCCGTATTTGACGGGGGCTGGAAACTCGCCCCCCTGGAACGGACAGCGCATCCGCCGCCATTCGCTCTCCGGCACTTCGCCGCGGAACACCAGGCTTTCGGTGCCTCTGCTGATGGCGCTCGCCACGGTTCGGATCAGCAGCTCGTCCGGGCCCGGCGGACGCAGCTGCTGCGCTCTGATCTCCCCCTGGCCTGGCGCGCCCACCCAGAAAGCCCGCGCTTCACGCATCGGTAAAATCTCGGTCCACTAGGAATCCGGCCGATGTTCGATTAACGAGTGAATGGGGTTGGCCACGATCGCCAGATACACCGAAGCACCGCGCATGTCGATCCGGATCGGGTCTTCCCGGCCCTCTTGCGTTCGCCCGCATAGGTGAGGTCGAATAGAATTGCTGGCGCGAGCGGCGGCGCGCTTTATGATGCATGGCCGCTAGGAGACGAGCGTGCGCGAGAACAGAACAGTTGCAAACGCCGCATCCGGCGAAGGCTCGGCATTGCAGGCCGACACGGGCCATGCTCTCGCCAATGCCGTTACGGCGCTCCGGCGCGGCGAGCCGGTACTGATCCGTGACAATCAGATCAGCGTCCTCGCGGTGGCAGCCGAGCTGGCGACGGAGAACCATCTGCGGCGCCTGCGCGCGATCTCCCAAGCGCCCGCCCGGATCGTGCTGACACGCCGGCGCGCGGTCGCGTTGGGTCTTGCACCGCGCGAGAATTTGGCGGGCGCGTTGACTATCGCGGTCTCGCCCGAAATGCCGGCGGCGGTAATCCGCAATCTCGCCGATCCCGGAGCATCGCTCGGTGCAGAGCCGCCCGGGTTCGGCCCCGCGCCGGTTGCCGCCAAGGGCGGCGCGCTCGCCGCCGTCGGCTTGGCCAAGCTCGCGTCGTTATTGCCTGCCGCCCTCGTCATGCGCCTCAGCAAGAACGAAGTCCCACTCTTCGCCCGTCGTGGCGATGTCAAAATGATCGAAGCCGAGACAGTGTTCCGGCGCGGAGCCGCAACCGCCGGGCTCGAACGCGTTGCAGAGGCGCGGGTCCCGCTCGCCGACGCCGAAGACGCCTGTTTGATCGCGTTCCGGCCGCACGACGGCGGGCTCGAACATCTCGCGATCTTGATCGGCTCGCCCGACCCGTCGGCGCCCGTTCTGGTGCGCCTGCATTCCGAATGCTTCACCGGCGATCTTCTTGCCAGTCTGCGCTGCGATTGCGGCGACCAGCTGCGGGGTGGGATCGCCGCGATCACACGCGGAGGCGGTGGGCTGCTGCTCTACCTTGCGCAGGAAGGACGCGGCATCGGCCTCGTCAACAAACTGCGCGCCTATCGCCTGCAGGACGCCGGCTTCGACACGCTGGACGCCAACGAGCAACTGGGCTTCGACGCCGATGAGCGGGTTTATCTGCCAGCGGCGGAGATGCTGCGGCAGCTCGGCTACGGCACTGTCCGCCTGCTGACCAACAACCCGGAAAAGGTGGCCGCGCTCGAACGCTATGGCATTCGAGTCGTCGAACGCGTGCCGCACGTGTTCCCGTCAAACGGGCACAACGAGCGCTATCTGCGCACGAAAGCCACCCGCAGCGGGCATTTCCTCTAGGGTTCCCTTCCTAGCCGTCGGCGCCGCGGGCCCCGAAGATGGCGGTGCCGATGCGGACGTGTGTCGCGCCGAAGCGGATCGCCTTCTCGAAATCGGCGCTCATGCCCATACTGAGGATCTCCAGCCCGTGGCGGCGCGCGATCTCGCGCAGCAGCGCGAAATGCGGCGCCGGTTCTTCGTCGAGCGGCGGCACGCACATCAACCCCATGATCGGCAAGCCGAGGCGCGTCCGGCACTCGTCGATGAAGCGGTCGGCTTCTGTCGGCATGACGCCAGCCTTTTGCGGTTCTTCGCCGGTATTCACTTCGATGAGACAGGGGGGGTGCCGGCCGGTGCGCTCCATCTCGCTCGCGAGAGCCTGGGCGAGCCGCGGCCGATCGACGCTCTCGACAACATCGAAAGCCGCGACCGCGTCGCGGACTTTGTTGGTCTGCAACGGCCCAATCAGGTGCAAGGCAAGGTCGGGAAACTCCGCGCGTAGTTGCGGATATTTCCCTAGCGCTTCCTGGACACGGTTTTCGCCGAAAGTGCGGTGCCCGGCCGCAAGCGCTTCGCGCACGCTTGCCGCCGGATGGGTTTTGCTGACGGTGACGAGCGTTACGGCGTCCGGCGCTCGACCCGCCGCGCTCGCTGCCGCCTCAATCCTCTGCCGGACCGCAGCGAGATTGGCCGCGATAACCCCTTCCATAGCAGCCCCATTCCTGGCAAAGATCGGCCGATGTCCGTCTTTCAATACCGCTTGCCGCTCGCTATTGCTGCAAGTTTTTCGCTCGTACTCGCCGCCTGCGCGGGGAACCCATCCGGCGAAAATCCCGGCGAGCAATCCGCAGCAAAGCCCGAGGCCGCCGCCGCGCAGCAAGCAAAATCGAGTGAGCCCGAAGAAATCGACACCGAGGCGACGCTTTGGACACTGCTTGGTCTTGCAAAAAAGGAGTCGGTGAAAGAGCCGGGGCCGCGGACGGGCAACACGGTAAGCCCGATTCTGTGGCAGGCGGCGCACGACACGCTCGACTTTGTCAAATATTCCTCGGAAGACCCGCTTACCGGCTCGATCGTGACCGAGTGGTACTCGCCGCCCGGTAAGCCGAACGAGCGGCTCCGGATCAATGTCTTCATCTTGTCCCGGGCGCTACATTCCGACTCGCTGTCCGTGACGGTGGACCGGCAGGTCCGTTCGGCTGACGGACAGTGGACTGAGACCACGATCGCAAGACAGGTCGAAACCGATCTCGAAACCGCGATCCTCAATCGGGCACGTCAATTGAAACGCGCCTGGGAAGCGGCGAAGAAGAGTTGAACCATCCGGCGGGTGCTTGTGCAAAGACGCCTTGCACGCCGGTATATCTGTGGCCAGATCCCTAAGCATGTCGCGATACAATTTCCGAGACAGCGAAGCGAAGTGGCAGCGCATCTGGCGCGAGAAGCGGCTTTTCGAGGCAGCTGAGGAGTCGGCTTACCCGAAATATTACATCCTCGAAATGTATCCTTACCCGTCCGGCAAACTCCATGTCGGGCATGTACGAAACTATACGATGGGCGATCTCGTTGCGCGTTACCGGCGGGCGCGGGGCTTCAATGTGCTGCACCCGATGGGATGGGACGCCTTCGGGCTGCCAGCGGAGAATGCAGCAATCGAGGCCAAGGTACATCCCGCTGACTGGACGGGCGACAACATCGCGACGATGCGCGCGCAGCTGCAGCGCATGGGTTTTGCTTACGACTGGTCGCGCGAGATTGCAACTTGTCGCCCGGAGTATTACCGCCACGAGCAGAAGATATTTCTCGACTTTCTCGCCGCCGGCCTCGCTTACCGTAAGGAATCCTGGGTTAACTGGGACCCCGTCGAGAACACCGTTCTAGCCAACGAGCAGGTGATCGACGGCCGCGGCTGGCGCTCCGGCGCGGTCGTCGAGAAGCACCTGCTGTCCCAGTGGTTTCTTCGCATTACCGCATTCACTGAGGAGTTGCTCAAGGCAATCGGGTCGCTCGACCGCTGGCCGGAGCGCGTCCGGCTGATGCAAGAGAGCTGGATCGGCCGTTCGGAAGGCGCCCGCGTCTTCTTCGAAATCGTCGGCCACGCTGAGCGCATCGACGTCTTCACGACACGGCAGGATACGCTGTTCGGAGCGTCGTTCTTGGCGGTCTCGCCGAACCATCCCTTGGCTTTGCGCCTCGCCGAGAAAGATCCGGCGTTGGCCGCCTTCATCACCGAATGCAACCGGATGGGCACCAGCGAAGCAGCGATCGAGACTGCCGAGAAACGCGGATACCCTACCGGCCTCGATGCGATCCATCCGTTCGACGAGAGCCGGCGGGTCCCCGTCTATGTCGCCAATTTCGTGCTGATGGAATACGGCACCGGCGCGATCTTCGGCTGCCCTGCGCACGATCAGCGCGACCTCGAATTCGCCCGCAAATATAGGCTGCCGGTGATCCCCGTCGTGCTGCCGCCGGGGGCAGACCCGGCGACGTTCACGATCGGCGATACCGCCTATGTCGACGACGGCACCGCATTCAATTCGGCCTTCCTTGACGGCTTGTCGGTCGCCGAGGCGAAGCGGGTTGCTGGGGGGCGGCTCGAATCACTCGGACGCGGCGAGCAGACAATCGCCTACCGGCTGCGCGACTGGGGCGTATCGCGGCAGCGATATTGGGGATGCCCGATCCCGCTGATTCATTGCCCGGCTTGCGGTATCGTGCCGGTGCCCGAGCAAGACCTCCCGGTCGAACTGCCACGCGACGTGACTTTCGAGCGGCCGGGCAATCCGCTCGATCACCATCCGACTTGGAAACATGTCGGTTGCCCGCATTGCGGCGGAGCGGCCTGCCGTGAGACGGACACGCTCGATACCTTCTTCGATTCGTCCTGGTATTTTC
>Ga0318537_10000479_pt1 | contig 10531 bp, 7 predicted proteins | sample GRESIP117b4f29_FD_203657 | JGI IMG/M metagenome (GOLD analysis project Ga0318537, IMG submission 203657) | Tropical soil microbial communities from Luquillo Experimental Forest, Puerto Rico - GRE.SIPMG.117b4f29 | ecosystem: Environmental > Terrestrial > Soil > Tropical forest > Bulk soil... | reverse complement strand
GCTACCAAGACAACAGCGCTCCTGCCGTGTACAACCCCGACCAAGCCCGCCGGGACTTGGACGACTTGGGCTGGAAGCTCAACGGAACGGTGCGGGAGAAGGACGGCAAGCAACTGGTCGTCCGTGACCCGTTCATCGATCAACCATTCCGACGACAGATCGGACTGGTCGCCCAGCAGAACCTGGCGCAGATCGGTGTCAAGCTGGTGCTCGAGCCCAAGCCGGGTACCGGATTCTTCAGCCAGTACGTGACCACCGGCGACTTCGATGTCGTCGAATTCGGTTGGGGTGGTGGGGGTTATCCCCTGTCCGCCCTTACTCAGATATACACCTCGTACGGCGAGAGCAATTCGGGCAAAATCTCAAGCCCAGAGCTCGACGCGAAGATCAACGAAGCGCTCGCCGAACTGGATCCGAACAGGGCGCGCGCGTTGGCTAACGAGGCCGACCAGATGATCTGGCAGGAGGGCTTCAGCCTGCCGCTGTTCCAGTCGCCCGGTAACGTCGCGGTGCGCAGCGACCTGGCCAACTTCGGCGCGTTCGGACTGGCCGACGTGGATTACACGACAATCGGATTCATGCGGACCTGAGCCGCGGCAGGGACCGCTCGGCGATGGCGGCCACCTCAATCGCCTTCCACAGCAAGCGGACTGCGGGCCGCGGCGGTAGCGCGTCCAGCGCCGCCGCCCGAGGGGCCAGCCCGTCGAGTTCGCCGCGAAACGCCGCGTCGGCTATGGCCAGAGCGGCGGGCTCACGAAAATCCAACGCGCTGTGCGCCATCGTGGGAAGTTTCAACAGCACCGCGTTCGGCAGCAACGAAGCCTCGCGCTCGGCCACCGCCAACGGGGTGATGAGATCGCGACCGCCGGAAACCACGACGGTCGGCCAGCGGAATTTCGGCATCTCGGCCACCAGGTCATACGGTTCGTCCTCAAAATCTGCTGTCTGAGTGCGTGTTTCACGCATCATCACCGCGGGGTCGAGCGGCAGGCCGTCGGGTTCGGCGGCATAGTCGAGCTCACGGAACGCGATGCGGCTCACCAGGTCGTCCTCGTAGCGGAACGGCAGGTTGCTCAGGTGGGCGAATCGGGATAGCGCCGACCACAGCATCTTTCGTCCGTCGAGCAACAGGTCGAGTTGATGATCGAGCAGCGTTGTCCCGCCATAGCCGTAGATTGTCGCGACGATCTGTGTCGCCGACGCGGTCATCACACCGGCATCGACGAGTTCGCGGACTTTGGGAGCCAATGCGGCGGTCTCGGGGCTTTCGCCCCTGAGCAACAGCCGACGAATTGCGTTGCGCACGATCACGATGTCGTGCCGTGACAGCAGCGGCGAGTCGAGGACCATCGCCCGTACCCGACCGGGATGGCGCACGCCGACCCCGGCCGCGACATAGGCGCCGTACGACGTGCCGTAGATGACGGCCGAGTCCACGTGGGCATCGTCGAGCACCGCGGCGACGTCGTCGACGACCTGATTGATGGTGAGCGCCTGTGGCGGGAGGTCCGCACCGGAGTCGTCGTGGCGCGACAGTCCCACCCCGCGATGCTCGATCATGATCACGTCGAGGCCCGCGAGGGCGGCGCGGCGGCGCAGTCCGCGATACACCTGTACCGACGCCACCCCCGGGCCTCCCGGGATGATCACCAGCGGGTGGGCGGACTTGTGCCCGCCGCGCACGTAGTGGAGATCGAACTCTTCGGCGCTACCCGGGATGGTCGGCCGGCGTACCGATCGCACGCCGGGCAACGCGACCAGCTTTGCCTGCGCCCGGCGCCGTTTCGCGTTCATCATCATCGGTGTCGGCCCGCCATGCTTCCATTCTGCCGAGGCCTCGCGTCACCAGCGAATCAGATCCGCAGCCTTCTCGCCGATCAGCACCGACGGCGCATGGGTGTGCCCGCGAACCGTGCCGGGCATAACCGAGGCGTCGGCCACCCGAAGCCCCGCGCAGGCGCGGCGGGTGCTAAACGTTGAGATCGATGCGGTGGGCGCCTTTGACGCCGTCGTACCGCTCGGGACTACAGGTGAGCACTATCACCTGCCCGTGCTCGCCCACGGAGTCGAACACCTGGCCCATCCTGGCGAGCCGGTCCGGATCGGTGAAACCCAGCGCGTCGTCGACCACCACCGGAACGGTGTCCTCCTTGGTCACCAAGGCGGCGCCGGCGAGCCGCGCCAGGATGCCGAGTTGCTCTTTGGCCCCACCGGAAAGGGATTCGTAGGGCACGGTGTTGCCGTCCAGGGTGCGGCTGCGGATACACAGGTCGGTGTCGATGTCGACCTCGAAAGTGGGCCCGAATACCGGGCGACCGAGCCGCTGGAGTTCGGCGCGGTAGGGCTCGACGTAGCGCTGCCTGGTGGAATCGCGGTGGCGTGTCATGACCGAGCGCAGCAATTGCGCGGCGCGCGCCCGGCCGCCGACCCGGGCGTGGCGGCTGGCGGCGTGCTCGCGATCTGTCTCCGCGGCGTCGAGCTTGCCTTGGCGACCCTCGCTGCCGAATACCGACAGTTCGATGCTGATCTCGCGCAGCGCACGCGCGGCATCTTCGTAGCGATCGCGCAAAGACTCGGCCGCCTCGGTGGCGGCGGCCAACTCGTCGGCGACCGCCTCCGGCGCCGCGCCCGCCAGCTCGCCGGCCAGCTCGATCACCCGCCGCTCGGCGTTGTCTACCGCTTGCCTCCCGGCGTCCGTCGCCGCCGCGAGGTTCTCATCGCTAACCGACGAACGCTCCTGGGCGAGCCGATCGGTGGCCGCGTCGAGCTCGCTGCGTTGGGTCTCCACCTTGTTCTGTAAAACCGTTGCGCAGGTAGATAACTCGGCGAGGCGGGCGTCGGCGGCGACCGCTTTCTGGCGCCGGGCCTCGGATTCGGCCGTTGCGGCCGAGCGAGCGGCCTCCGCCGCATCGAGTTCGGCACGGGCGGCGGCGATGTCGGGCGCAACGGGATCGGGTTGGTCCGGTTCATCGATCGGTTCGTCGCCGCACAAGCCGGCCACGGTGGCGGTTAACTGGTCGCGGCTGCCCTGCAGTTCGCGCCGACGCCGGTCGGCGGATCGGGCGGCCGCAAGGTCAACCACGTCGGCCGCGGCCAACGCGGCGGTCAGTTCTTGTTGTGCTGCGGCATATTTGGCTTGGACGTCGAGGGTGGTAGCGCCGGGGGTGACCCGCGCGGTTAGCACACCGGGAACCTCGACCGTGGTGGGACCGATCGCCGTGATGGACCAGCTTTCGCCCGCCGACAGCGAAACCCGTTGGTCGCCGGCGGCGAGCTCGATGTCGGCGGCCGCGGTGAATTCCACCCCCGCGGACGTCAGCGCCAGCTGGCCGCCGATGCGGTCGACCGCGGCGGCGGCGTCCTCGATTCGTCCCAGTAGCTCTTCGTTGACGGCGATTGTGGAAAGCTCTGCGCCGAGGCGGTCGCGGTCGCGCTCGATGGCGGCGATCTTGGTCAGCCGGGCGCTCATCCGGTCGGCTTCCTCGCGGTCGGCGAGCTGATCGACGGTGCGGCGGGCGGACTCCGCGCGGCGCTGCAGGTCTGTCAGTACCTGGGCGGCGTTCTCTGCCGCGGCGGCCGAGGCCTCGGCGTCGGCGCGCGCCGTCGACTGCGCGTCGGCGGCTTGTTTCGCTTCGGCCTCGGCGGCGGCGACAGTTGCTGTGCGAGTTTCGATTTCGGTCAGCAGCCGCACGCGCCCGTTGTGGGCGGCGGCCGCCGCAAAGCCGGTCGCGGCCGCGGCATCGGCGACCAGCTTGGCCTCACGCGCCTGGTTGGTGAGTTCGGCGATCCTGTCGGCGGCGGCCCGCGCTGCGGCCAGCCGGGGGCCGGCGGCGATCCGCTGCTGCGACAACTCGGCGACCTGCTCGGTCAGGACGGAGTGACGGCACACCCGCTCGTCGACCTCCGCCACCGCCGCCGCGCATTCCGCGACCGCAGCCTCGGTGTCGGCCAGCCGGGAAATCGCGGCGGACCACTCGCCGGTGGGACGTCCGGTCAGGGTGAAGTAACGGCCGTACTCGGTGTCGATCCGCTCGATGAGCAGCGGCTCGGTTCCGGAGAGCGCCGCGTCGTCACCGGCCGCGACATCGAGGGCTCGCGAAAGCGCATCACAACCGGACAGATCAACCGCGGTGGTCGATGTGGCCTGCAGTACGCGCTGGGCATGCCACAGATCGTTGTCCACGGTCTCGGCCAGGATCGCGCGGACCCGTTCGTGGGCCTCGTCGCCGGTCAGCTGTTCGCGGCGCGGCGTCAGCACCGTCAACTCCGTTTCGCATTTTTTGTGAAACCGCTTGCGGTAGACGAAACGATAAGGACCGCAGCTGATTTCGGCGCTGACCTCGGAGCCGACGTCGCTGTTTGTGGGCTTGACCTGCTTGACTTCCTTCTTCGTGGAGCGGTCGCGGGATTCCAGCAGCAGGTCCAGGGCCTCGATCATCGACGACTTGCCGACCTCGTTCGCGCCGGACACCACCACCACGCCGTGGTCGGGGAACTCGATCTCCCGGTGCGCGATGCCGCGGTAGTTCGTCAGGACCAGCCGGTGCAGCTTCACGCGGCGCCCCGATCCGCGAGCCGGAGCAACAACGCCAGCGCCGCCTGCGCGTCGACGGCGGACTCGGCGTCGCCGTCGCGTGCCGTCGCCACCAGCTCCTCGACGGCCGCGGCGGCGAACCCGCCGATGCCCAGATCGGTGAACTCGCCGTCGGCCGGTATGACCGCCAGTTCGGTGTGGCGTTCCCACAGGCCCAGCCAGGCGAACAACCGTCCGTATCGGTCCAGGCAGGCATCGAGCGCGGCCCGGTCGGTGACCGTCAACGAACCGGTCAGTGCCAGCCGCACGACGGTTCGATCCTTTTCGGTCAGCAGGTCCAGGTTCATGTCGAGGTCCGCGATGTCGCGGCTGGTGTCGACCTGGCGATGCATGGTGACGAACCGCCAGTGGCCGACGTCCCGGGACTCGACGGTGACGGCGCGGCGCGGGTCGCTCTCGTCGATGTCGACGACCAGAACATGGCCGGGGTCCGATTCGACGTCGTCGAAGTTGGTGACCTCGGGCGAGCCGGAGTACCAGACCCGGCCGCTGCCGCCGACCTGGGTGAGCGAATGCTTGTCCCCCAGCGCGACATAGTGCAACGCGCCGCTGGCCAGCGCGTCGTCCAGCTTGGCCAGCCGGATCAGCGAGGGTTTTTCACGATCGGGGTCCAGGACGTCCACACCGCCGTGGGCGACCAACACCCGGGTGACCGAGCCCTCGGACGAGCCCTGCATTGCGTCGAGCACTTCGGCGACCAGGTCGGTGGTCGGGGCCTTGGACCGCCAAGGCGCGGCGACGATTTCCACCCCGGGCCGGACCTGATGGATGCCGGCCTTGTCGAGGACGATCACGTTGTCAGGACGTTCGGCGTTGAACAGCGCGCCGGTGTACACCGATGACGCGTCGAGCGGATCGTGGTTGCCCGGAAGCAGGTACACCGGAATCCCGATGGCGCGCATGGCTTCCAGGGACTGGCCGATCACCTGGGGGGCGAGCTGATTGTGTTCGAAGACGTCGCCGGCCACCACGACGAACTCCGCGCCCACCTCCGCCGCCAGCGCCCCAAGGCCGGCCACCGCGTCGCGCCGGGCCGCCGAATACCGTGGCTGGGCGTCGCCGGCGAGGAAGTGCCGGGTCATGCCCAGTTGCCAGTCGGCGGTGTGCAGGAATCGCATCCCGTGTCTCCTGAGTACGTGGTGTCAAGGCAAGGCGAAGTCTAGGTCCGCGTACCGACAAGACACGGGACCTCGCCCGGCAGGTCTCGGCTGAACCCCGAGATGGGCGGTTTCCTCCGCTGAAATCCCTTACTTCACTGCATTTTCTGTGCACAGCTTTTGTCGGTGGCTCGGGCTAGCGTGGCTGGACCGCAGGGGCAATGTCTGTGTGCGCCACGGTTGTCCAACAAAGTTCGGCCCAGTCAAGACGCCAAGCGCGAGCACCGCGTCACTATCAGCGGGTGTGCTGGGACAAGGCCAGGCCCAACGACACTAGGGAATAATCGCGCACGGGAGCGGGCCGCAATTGATCCGAGGCGGCGCTGGAGGATTATCTCCGTCCCAGACATCGCTGGGAGTGCCATCCCTGTACGGCACGTTGCCCTGGTGGTAATAGACGTAATACCAGGTGTGGCAGACCCTCATATCCCAAGCGAGATCCCGTCCCGACGGATACCAGGGATTCCACAAGGGTTGCCCTGGGCACCAATGATATGGGCCGCTGAGGGCCTGCGCGGTACCTGCGCCTAGCCCCAAACAAGCCAAACCCAGGCCGCCAGCCACCACCAGAGTCGTTGCTGACCCTGCGATTGCTCGTTTCATAGGTCGCACGGCATTCCTGCGGGACCGGGAAAGACTGGTAAAGCGCGAGATTAGGTTCACGGTTAGTTCCTTTCGGGCTGCTGTGTGCGAGCGAACAGCACCCGCGCTGCTACCGATCCCAACACTATTTGGAAGAACGGTAAATGGGAGTTCCGCCCCGATTTAGGCGGTGACATCCAGACCGTTGGCATGGTCGAGCGGAAGCTGGCCGATGACCAATGCGGCCCCACGGATCGTGCTGCACGCCAACGAATGTTTTGGTAACGCACTCTAAACTGGACAACGGGCCATGTAAGAGGGGCGGCAACAGAAGTGGCAGACGACACCAGCTCGTTGAGCTTCCTTAGTCGACGTCCCTTTTGGTGGTTCCTGATAAGTCCGGCTGGCGCTGTTGGCTCAGTGTGGGGGAAGCGCCTAGGCGAGAACCGTCCACTTCTGGGTCACATCGTTTTCATCCTCGGCCTAGTGCTTATTGCGATCGGTCACGGCTGGGCCATCGACCGGGCGTACGTTCGTCTTGCCGGTCATCATCGGCATCATCAGCGACGCGCGTGAACGCAAGGAGCACGGACACCTGCGCATGGTGTTGTACGCCAAGGATTGAAGTTACGGCTGACCCCTTGCGCGTAGCCCATCCCTACTGTTGCCTGGCGCTGAGAGTGAAGGGCTGCTGCGACGACTGTATTTCCCGATACCGGAACGTCGCTTAGAATCCTCAGCAGCATGCCCACTCTCGGAGGCGTGAAATGCCGTCTACATATAGACTTCTCCAACTCGCACTCGCCGTCTTTGGCGTCGTCATGATCCTTGTTTATCCCCTGGCGCTGGTCTGGCCGGCGGGGTGGGCATGGCATCACGGCGCGCCCTACGAATCTGACTACTTCATGATGATTGTGGGCATCTACGCGACACTAGGCGTCTTTCTAATCAACGCGGCGCGCAACCCCGCAGCAAACCTCAGCTTGATCTGGTTCACGGTGTGGTCGAGTGTCGTGCACGGCACAATCATGGCGATGCAGTCCTTCAGTGGCGACCATATGGGGCATTTGTGGGGGGATGTCCTGGCACTCTTCCTCGTTGCCATCGTCCTGTCGGTCCTCGTGGTGTCGTGCGGTCTGAAGCGGTCTAGTGAGACGGGCACTTCTGCGGGGCGCATCCGCGCGGAGCCTGGCCGTCGCGGCTAAACCAGTTTCAAACTCTCACGCGGGCACCCACGTTGCCAAACCATAAGGTGCATCACCTAAACGGTCACGCCAAGGATCGTGGCTGTGCCGCACCGGCCTCACGGTGCCCGTTCGCGGCGACACCGAATGGACACCCCCACCGCATTTAGACCGCGGCCAACTACGAACCAACGCCTACTGGCACCCCGAGAAGCTCCCCCACGGCATAGCACCCCCGGGACGCACTGATTAACCTGAACCGGATGAATCGTCAGCGCACCCTGCTCTTGATGCGGCACGCGAAATCCGACTATCCGGACGGGGTCCCCGACCATGACCGGCCATTGGCGCCGCGCGGCATCCGGGAGGCCGGGCTGGCCGGTGACTGGCTGCGTGCCAACGTCCAAGCCGTCGACGCCGTGCTGTGCTCCTCCGCGACCCGTGCCCGGCAGACGTTGGCGAACACCGGCATCGATGCCCCGGTGCGGTACAGCGAGCGGCTCTACGGCGCCACCCCGGGAACGATGATCGAGGAGATCAACGAGACCGCCGACACGGTCGGCACCCTGCTCGTAATCGGTCACGAACCGACAATGTCGGCATTGGCGCTCGGTCTGGCCGACGACGACGGCACGGATCCCGCTGTCGTGGAACGCATTTCGGCCAAATTCCCGACGTCGGCGATCGCCGTGCTGAGCGTGCCGTGCGCCTGGAAAGGCGTGGAACCACGCAGCCTAGCGCTGACCGGCCTCGAAGTGCCGCGCTAGTCCCGCTCTACGAGTTGGTGGCCAGCGTCAGCTCCATCAGCTTGATGGCCTGACCGCAGGCGTCGATGCCGGGCGCCTGGGGGTTGACCCACCAGCCGACCACTCCCGCCGCGTCGCTGGCCACTCCGCAGGCGCCGTTCGCGTCGTCCGTGCGCATGACGATCGAATCGATGCCCGCGATCGGATGGTTCTCGACCTTGTACTTAAGGAAGTCGGCCACCTTGCGCTCTTCGCCGATGCTGCCCTGCTCGAACCAGAACCGGGTGATGTCGATCAGGCCGGCGGGGTTGGCCGCCTGCCACCGGCAAATCGCGCCGACGAAAGTGCTTTGAATGTCGAGCGGATCGGCGCCCACCGTCTTGGCCAGGATGTCGCTGGTCAGCACCTCACATTCCTTCAGCAGGTTCGGGTACTGCTGTTGGGAGTTGTTGTTCCGCGACGGGCCCCCCGCCTTGACGGCGGTGCCCCCAACGGCCCTCGAACAACCGGTCATGATCACCAGCGCCGCTATCAAGACGACTAAACCGGCACGGACGCTTCTTCTGCTCATTTGGCGTTCGCAATCGACTGACGGGTCAGTTCTTTGGCTATGTCGCAGGGCGGCGGGAACGGCTTTTGGCTGAAGCTGACCGACCATTCGATGAAGTCGTCCTTGAACTGGATGCCCACTTCGCACAGCGAATCGCCCAGGTTGGGCTCGTTACCGACGGCGATGAAACCGCTATGGCCGTCGATGTTGATGTCGTCGACGCTCGCGCGCGACAGCTCCTCGGTCTTGCGTTCACGCCCGATCGGGCTGCCGCGGTACCAGGAGAAAGAAAAGTGCGGACCCAGAATCCCGCCGCCCGCGAGCCACTGGCACCCCACGGAGTTCCGGGCGGTGTTGACCAGCCCGGTCACCTTGGTCAGCTCGGCCACCGTCTGATCGCCGATGCCACCGCATTGCGGGAACATCGGGCCGTGCTGGCCCTCGCCGCTCCCCGGCGCCGACGACCCCGTCGCTCCCGGTTTGTTGTCACCGGAACTGGAGCACCCCGCAAGGATCAAAATCATTAAGGCCGACGCCGCAAGAGCCAGCGCCCTCGCGTTACGCCGCACCGCTGCCCTGCCTTCTGCTGCTCACACGATGCACTGTAGCGGCAGCCGGAGGGTCAACCACCGACGTGGCACCTGAGCAGGGATTTCGACCTTGCCGGCGAATGCGGCACCGGAGCGAAACCCACGCGGCGGCGGTGGCGTGCCTGGCGCCCGCCATATGCGACAGTTACCAAATGCTCCTGGCACTGCTGCGCCAGTACGTCCAGCCGTACCGCCGGCTGGTTGCGGTGCTGATGGTGCTCCAGTTGATCAGCACCCTGGCGTCGCTGTACCTGCCGACGGTCAACGCCGCGATCATCGACAAGGGCGTCGCCAAGGGCGATACCACCACCATCGTCAGGCTCGGCATGGTGATGCTTTCGGTCACGGGTCTGCAGGTGTTGTGCGCGGTCGGGGCCGTCTACTTCGGCTCCCGAACCGGGATGGGCTTCGGGCGTGACCTGCGCAGGGCGATATTCGAACACGTCACCACCTTCTCGGAGCGCGAGACCGCCCGATTCGGGGCGCCGACGTTGTTGACGCGCAGCACCAACGACGTCCGGCAGATCCAGTATCTGGTTCAAATATCGGGCACCGTTTTGGTTATCGCACCGATCATGTGCGCCGGCGGAATACTCATGGCCATCCACCAGGAGGCCGCGCTGACGTGGCTGCTGCTGGTCAGCGTCCCGATCATGGGCGTGACCAATTACTGGGTCATGTCGCACATGCTGCCGCTCTTCCGCGGAATGCAGAGCCTGATCGATGGCATCAACCGCGTGCTGCGCGACCAGTTGTCCGGTGTCCGGGTGGTCCGGGCGTTCGCGCGCGAGAGCTTTGAGCGCGACCGGTTCGCGCGCGCCAACGCAGCGCTGTCGAATACCTCGCTGCGCGCGGGGAATTGGCAGGCGCTGATGCTGCCGGTGACCACGCTGACCGTCAACCTGTCCAGCGTCGCGCTGATCTGGTTCGGCGGGCTGCGCATCGATCGCGGCCAGATGCAGGTCGGGTCGCTGACGGCCTTCCTGGCCTACTTCACCCAGATCCTGATGTCGGTGTTGATGGCGACGATGACGCTGGTGGTGCTGCCGCGCGCGGCGGTGTGCGCCGAGCGGATCACCGAGGTGCTGTCCACCCGTGCCGCCGTCGAGAACCCGGAGAGCCCCAAGT
>Ga0318537_10000474_pt1 | contig 10565 bp, 20 predicted proteins | sample GRESIP117b4f29_FD_203657 | JGI IMG/M metagenome (GOLD analysis project Ga0318537, IMG submission 203657) | Tropical soil microbial communities from Luquillo Experimental Forest, Puerto Rico - GRE.SIPMG.117b4f29 | ecosystem: Environmental > Terrestrial > Soil > Tropical forest > Bulk soil... | reverse complement strand
GCCCGCCACCGAATAGGTGCGCACCAGATCCGCGTGCGTGAGTTCCCGTAAAAGTTCGCCCAGACGCGCGTCGTCGACCGTTCCCGCCATGCCCCGCAGCCTGAGCGCGAGGGGTGCTGCCGATAGCCTAGCGGCGTCGTCGGCAAGCAGCATGCAGGCGAGGAAGAGGACTTGCGCCTGACTCGATACGGACCAGAAGCGGGCAGAGGACAGCAACTCGTCCCGGATGTACCGATCAGGCATCGCCCTCTCCCGACGTCACCAGGGCGGGTTCTAGGGGCGCTGGCGTGCGTTTCCGCGGACGTCGGGGCGGCTTGATTTTGAGGGCCGGATCGGCTACGAGCTCGCCGCGGGATGCCCGCTCGAGTTGCAGCTGGCGCAGCGGCGGGACGATTTCGCCCCACTTGTGCACCGATGGCGGTCGGACGCCAAGGATGATGGCGATCCGGTAGCGGGAACCGAAGAAGGCGATGGCGTCTGAGGTCTTCATAAAAGCGTAGGCTACTCCTGCCAAAACCGGAGTGCAACCCCCTGCCTAATAAAATCGCTTGACAGGTTTATTACCGCAGGCTAATATCGATTCCGTACCACCGATGCATCATAATTCAACCAAGGAGACGACGATGGAAGTCCGCAACGAAATCACCCGCGAGTTCCTGAAGGAGTTGCGCCATGAGATGGACGGCGCGTTGCTTGCCATCGCGCGCAAGCATGGCATCGAACTGCGCACCGGTCGCGCGACGTTCACCAGCACCACGTTCACCATGAAGGTCGAAGGTGCGATCAACGGCGAATCGAAGGAGCGCGAGACGTATCGTCAGTACGCGCGTATCGGTGTGGTGCCGCTCGACGCGCTGGATAAGAAGATCCGCATCGCCGGGTACGATTACACGGTCGACGGCATCAACACCACGGGCAGCAAACTGATCCTGCTCCGCGAGCAGAACGGCAAGCGTTATCTGTATGACCGCGACGTCATCCTGCGGCTGATCGCGTCCGCGAACGCGGTGCAGGTGAACGCATGAGCGACCACGTCACAATCTGGGTGGCGAGCGTCGATACGCGCAACTTCGAATTCGACGCCTTCGGCAAGACGCAAGAGGAGGCGTTGCGCGCCCTGCAGGTGGCGCTCATCCGCCACGCGAAGCGGTGCAAGCTACCGCGCACGTTCGGCATCGCGACGATGGAAGATGCGACCTGCCGCATGGTCGCGACCGGGCAGGGCTACTGCGACCGCGAACCGGTGTACATGTGAGCGTCTACCACGTCACCATCGGCAACATGACGGTCCGGGTGGACTCCCTCGAGGAAGCATCGCGGGAGTTCATCCGGGTGCAGCAGAACATGATCGACCGCGGCCTGCGGCCTGATCAGATCCCGCGTGCCACGGTGCGCCGCGACTGGTGCCGGGACTTCTGGGAAATCGCCCCGACGGGTCAGATCTTCGACCGCGACGGCGAGCTCGTCCAGGCCGCGGCGATTCTCTGACCGATCCACGCGACCACGGGGACGGCCATGCTGTTCCCGAGGGCGCGATAGCGCGGGCCGTCCTTCGCCAAAGATTCCCGGTACGGGATACGCGTGTAGTCGTCGGGCATTCCCTGCAGCCGCTCGCACTCGCGCGGGGTCAGCCGCCGCACCTCGACGTCAGCGAACCGGTTCTCCGGGTGGGTGATCTGGGTGGTGTCGAACGCTATTAGGGTGTCTTGGTCGCCCTTGTCGGCGTCCGCAGAGAGCGGCGGCGCGATGACGTCCGGAGCGCCGTCCTTTCCGCGCGCGTAGTGCGACGCCTTGAATGCGACGGGGATAAGATTCGCGACCTCGTCGCCTGCCGGGCCGCTCGTCCCCTTCACCCATTTCGCGCTCATCGCCTGCGGCACAAAGAGCGGGATCAGCGATTCGACGCTATCGACCGTGCGGCCAGGTCCGTTCGCTCCGCCGCCGTTCCCGACGTCGCCCAGCGGCGGGGAAATGACATAGTCCTCGCTGTCGTCGCGCATCGACTTGTGCGGTCGCGCAGAAAGACTGTGCGCGAGTCCGCCGCCCGTCATGAAGTCGGCTCCCCAGGCCGCGCCGCCTGCTCCAGCGCGCGCTTCAAGTGGACCGGTAGTGTCTTGCCGCGGCGTTCGGCACGGTTCAGGATGCCCCTGCAGGCTTTCGCGCTCAAGAAGTATCGGCGCTCGACTGCTCCAGTCTCCAGAATCGAGGAGAGCGAACACACGACGGCGCCGCTGCGGAACTCCGAAGAATCGCGCGTCCAGCACACTCCACTCGACCAGCCCGTCCGGCCCGAGAGCAAAGCCGGCATTGCGCCATCCATCAGCCGGTACGTCGAACTCGCACCCAGCCAAGCTTCCAACCACTGCAGCAAAGTCTCGTCCGTCCTCGGTGGAGAAGCATCCCGGGACGTTTTCCCAGAGAAAGAATCTTGCACCGCAAAAAGTTCTTGCTGCTCCATAGATCCTCACCGCTTCGTGGAATAGGTTGGAGCGCGCCCCGTTCAGTCCGGCGCGTTTCCCGGCGACGCTCAAGTCCTGGCACGGGGTGCCGGCGACCACCACGTCGATCGTGCCGAGCTCCGCGATCCGCTCCGCGGAGATGTCCCGAAGATTCCCGAGGTTCGGTACGCCGGGATAGTGGTGCTCGAGCAACCGGCAGCAGAACGGTTCGATCTCGCTGAACCCGGCGCACTCCCAGTCGGGCCAGGCGAGCGAGGGCGCCGAGATCCCCGCGCAGAGGTCGAGGTACTTCAATCGGTGCATTCGCACGGCATCGTCTCTTCGTCCACGATGTCGTCAAAGAGTCCGGGTTGCGTAGCGATGTGTTTCAGCACGGCGTAATTCGGGCGGTCGACGCGGAAGAGTTTCCCGCTGTCCAATTCCATCTTGATCCACCAGTCGGCGCGTGCCGGTTCCTCGCGGATCAGGCTGATGATGGTGCGCGGACCCTTGAGGTAGCAGAGGTCGCAGTTGCCGTGCAGCGTCTTGCCGCCGATCGACGGGAGATCCAGGTCGAAGGGCATTCCCTTCCAGAACGCGATGACGTCCTCTTTGCGGATGCCAGCGTCGGCCAACGGGAACACGAAGTTGATGTCCTCGCGCCCCTTGCCTCGAGCGACGCGGCCCGGTTCGTCGGCGCGCATTCCGGCGATGTTGTGGACGTCCTTTTGCATGTACCCGCGCGCCCGCATGAAGCCTTCCATCGGTTTGATCTTGAGGTTCTGGGTGCAGATGCGCGCGACCGGGTTCGGGGTGTAGCCGCGCACCATGATGATCTCGCGGAACGGTTCGCCCTGGCGCGCTGCGGTGGCGTAATCGACCTCGGTCCATGCGTCGACCTGATGCTTCGCTGGTCGGTACTCGAGCCAGCGGATCTTGTGGCAGATGTGCTCTTCCATTCGCCGGACGAATTCCAGCGTCTCCTCACGCTCCTTGCCGGTGTTGGCGAAGAGGATGTGGCAATCCTCCGGCAACCTGCCGCCGTAGGCGTCCACGATCATCACCAGCATCATTCCAGAGGATCGGCCCCCGGAGAACGAGATCGACGCCGGACCTTGGATGCGAAACGGATCAGCCACCCTCTTCTCCTTCCCTGACCACCGGCACGTCCTCCCACGGTGACCACTCGGTGGTCGGCTTGCCGTCGACATGCACCCGCTCTTTGACGCGGAACTGCAGCTGCGCGGGCGGGCAGAACAATTCGGTCGGCGGCGGCTGTCCATTGACCGAGGGACCGACCTGGATCTTCAACGCCTGCAATCCCATCTTGACGTCGTCCAGCGTGTACTTCCGCAGGTACTGCCGCATCTCAATCGTGGTTGCCATTCGCGTCCCCTTTGACGATTTCCTCGCGTGCGATTCTGATCCAGTCGTCCAGGTACATGACGACAAGCCAGCGTTTGCCGTCGGCGCGCAGCGCGACCGTCGGTATGTGGTAGGCGTTCTCATCGATCGCCTGCATGATCCAATCGTACAGGTTGCCGATGCGATGGCGTCGCTTGCACTCGATGTGGAAGGGCGGGACGGTAACGTCGTGGCCGCTGTCGCGCGCCTGCCCCAGGTTGCGGGTGACCTTGGTGCCGAGCGCATCGGTCAGGAGCGCGCACAGTTCACGCTCGCCGCCCGCTCCCTTGTCGCGCTGGGACTTGCTCACTTCTTCTCCTGCGCGAGCGCGGCGTCGATGTCGTCGCAGATTGGCTTGGCGCATACATCTTGCGACCCGTTTAGCCGATAGTGGATTGACCGCAGCAATCCCTTCGCCGCCTCTGCGCCCGCGCAGAGGGCGTCGCCAGCTATATCAGCATCCTTTGCGCGTTCCATCCAGTAGTCGCACAACTGCCGCAACTGCGTGATGGCAGCGTTAGCGTCCCGGCAGTCGTCCCACGTTTTGTTTCGATTACCTTTGCGCCCCACATCTCCTAGGCGGTCTTGCAGCGCATCCAGTTCGGCGTCGGTCATCATCGTGCAGGCATCGAGCAAATCTGGTGGGCGCGTCCGCGCGAGATCCCGAAATGCTTGGCGAGCCGCCCGTATGACCACCCGAGCGAGCGCAGGCGACGGATGCGCCGGTTGCGCTTCTCAAAGGTCCGGAGGGTGTCCGAGTACATGCCGGGTATTGTATACCCACCCCTTGACTTGTCCAGCCCCGGCGCTATCATACGTTTGTAGCGCATTCTTAGACCAGACAAGGGGGCAGAAATGGCGGTCACAGTATTCTGCAAGGATTGTAAGCATGTCCGGAACACAACCAGACTCGACGAGAACACCGGTCAAGTGATCAAGGTCGCCGCGGCATGGTGGCAATGCGGTGTCCAGACCAAGATCAATCCAGTCGACGCGACGGAGAGTCTGGCCGACTGTGGATTCATGCGCACGTTCGGTGGCGGATGTGGACCCGAAGGAAAACTCTTCGAAGCAGCAGCAGGAACTGATGCGTGAATCGCATAAAGACGCGCTCCGTGGCGTCGAAGCGGTTGCGACATGGTTGATCGTCGTCGTCGCCGTCGCCGCTTGGGTCGTGGTAGCGGTTCTATGGCACTTATATTCTTGATCGCGGCGATCGGGGCATTCGCTTTCGGTTCGCCCGTGGCGGGATTCGCCTGTCTCATCTTGGCGATTTATAACTGGAGTTGTAACGATTGAAAGGGGACATCAATGGAAACTCGTCTGTACATCATTCGCAACAAGAAGACCGGATGCCCGGATTGTGGAAGCCGCCACCTCCGCCGCGGCGATTCGGCCATGTCGCTGCCGACGTGTTCAAGGTCGAGGTGGGCAAGTCGAAGGAGATCGCGCTCCTGATGTCGGAAGGCGTCAAGCCTGAACAACTCGGCGCGAGCCAGTAATGCGCCCCGGCGTCTATCCCGGCCTCACCATGGCCGAGTACCTCAAGATCCCGGCGGTCAGCCAGGGCGACCTGCAGAACCTGCTGGATCGCTGCCCGCAGGCGGCATGGTTCAATTCGTACCTGAACCCGAACCGTCCGCCGGACGAAGCTGACGAGGACATGGACGCCGGCGCCATCGCGCACGCCATCCTCCTTGAGGGGAGCCGCGCGAAGATTTGCGTGATCGACCCGCAAGAGCACCCCGCGGAGAAGACCGGCAACATTCCCACCGGGTGGCAGAACAAGTCGATCCGGGCCGCGCGCGACGAAGCGCGTGCCAACGGTCTGCTGCCGGTACTCGCGCCGCGCATGAAGGAGATCGACGCGATGGTGACCGCGGCGCAGATCTACATCGAACTGCTGCGGACCGACCAACCGGAGATCCACGCCCTCTTTCAGCCGGGGGGCGGGGACTCCGAGCTCACCATGGTCTGGGAAGACGACGGCGTTCCCTGCCGCATTCGCCACGATCGCATCAGTACGAATCACTCGCTGATCGTGGACGCGAAGTTCACCTCGACGTCGGCGCACCCGGATGCCTTCGGCGCGTCGCAGCTGGTGCGGATGGGCTACTACATCGCCGCGGCGTTCTACCGGCGAGGCGTGATGGCGCTATACGATGTGCTCCCCGACTACGTCTTCCTGGTGATCGAAACGGAAGCGCCATACCTGTGCTCGCTGGTCGGCCTCGATCCGCTCGCCGCCGAAATGGGCAACGAGAAGATTGCGCGGGCGCTCAAGGAATGGCGCAAGCATACGCACCTCAATCGCTGGCCCGGATACCCGGCGCGCGTCGCCTACCCCGAGATCCCGGCGTGGGAAGTCGCGCGCTGGCAGGAGCAGACGGGCGGTGAACCCGGCATCCCCTACGAGGTGAGCAAGCTGTTCCGCAAGGAGGATTTCCGGTGAAGATCCTTAGAGTGATCGTCAGCCTGTACTTGTGGGTCGGGGTGGTATACGGGTTCGTCTGGGTGCTCGACGTCGCCATCGGTCCGCCGTACATGCTGCCGAACTTTCACCATAGTCCATAAAGGAATAATCATGCCAAAGGCGAAGCGTAAACCGGTCAAACGAGTGAAGAAGGTCAAGCGCCGTCGCTCTATCACGCTGCAGGAAACTCTACTGGCAGATCGCGTCAGGACACTAGAAATCGAGAACGCCGAACTTCGCAAGAACACCGTGAGCGCCTTGCGAATAATTGAACGAGCGCGGAATGTAGAACAGATGGTAAACGAAGGGAGCGAACTGCTTAAACGGTTCCTGCAATTCTCACAACGCAATTTAGAAAACATCCGGCTGGTCCAACATCGCCAGCACGAAATATGACCTTCACCTTTCGCCCCGCGGTCCGCGAGAACGTCTCGCTCATCATCGGCCTCGTCGGCTCGACGGGGTCGGGCAAGACCTACACCGGGATGCGGCTCGCGAGCGGCATCGCGAGCGACAAGCCGTTCTGTGTGATCGATACCGAGGCAGGCCGCGCCAAGCATTACGCGGACATGTTCAAGTTCGACCACGGGGATCTCACCCCGCCATTCACCCCGGAGCGATATGCCGAGGCGATCAAGGCCGCGGACGATGCAGGCTATCCGGTCATCATGGTCGATTCCTTCTCCCACGAATGGGCAGGCGAGGGCGGATGCCTCGACATGCAGGAGGAGGAGTTCAAGCGGATGGGCTACAACGAGAAGGTCAAACTCCTGTCGTGGCAAAAGCCGAAGGGCGAGCACAAGCGGATGGTGTCGCGGCTGCTGCAGACCCGGGCGCACCTCATCATCTGTCTCCGGGCGGAAGAGAAGATCGACATGGTCAAGAACCGGGAGACAGGCAAGATGGAAGTGGTGCCGAAGGTCGGTCCCGCCGGGTTCCGCGGGTGGTTGCCGATCTGCGAGAAGAACTTGCCCTTCGAGTTCACCGTGTCCCTGCTCATGCTCGCGGACGCGCCAGGCTACCCGCACGCGATCAAACTGCAGGAGCAACACAAGCCGTTCTTCCCCCTCGAGCGCCCGATCAGCGAGGAGTCGGGCAAGCGGATCGCGGAGTGGGCATCGGGGACTAAGCCAGTCGCGCTGAACACCATCACGATGAATCAGGCGTTGGACCTGGAGACGTTGTGCAAGGACAACGGGATCCCGGTGGAGAACCTGATGCACGCGGCGGAGGTGCAACGCCTGCAGGACATTCCTGCCGCGGCGCACGCCCGGGCATTGAAGTGGGTGGATGCGGCCATCGCCAAGCGCCAACAGACGTGATCGTCCGGTTGACGGCGGAGGAGATCGAGTGGTGCCGCCTGCTGGGCGCCGCTCGCAACCTCGCCAACTTGTCAGCCGACGTCACCTCGAGGAAGAAGTCCCCGCAGTCCGACGAGGAGATCAACGTCGAGGGGGTGTACGGCGAGCTCGCACTGTCCTTCGCCTTCAACATTCCATCGATCGACACCACCATCGGCCCGCGCCGCGGCGGGTATGATCTCCTGATCCACGGCAGACCGTTCGACGTCAAGGCGACGCACTACGGGAACGGTCACTTGATCGCCGGATTGCGGGTGAACCCTGACGTTGATTTCTATGCGCTCGCACTCGTTCACGCGCTGCCCGATGTCAACTGCCCGAAGTGGGCAGCGAAGCCTGATTTGATCCAGCAGGAGAACCTCAAGGACTTCGGCTGGGGGCCGTGCTATGCATTGAAGCAGGACGATCCGCGAATGCATGATTGGAAGCAGGACATCGAGGGTCGCAAGCAGTTTATCGATGACATCATCAAATACGAAAGGTTGAAAGGCTATGAGTCCTACTGAGCAGATCAAGCAGATCACCGCCAACGTGCGCCACGAAATGGATCAGATCGATCAACTGCTGGGCGCGGGTCCGACGGTTCGCACCTGTCACTTCGGATACTACGGAGACACTCCGACGACGGCAGACGAGGTTCACAACCACGCGGATCTCTACTGGTGCTACGGGTGGCCGCAGGGCGGCAACATGAACGCGGTGTCCGCCGGGCAACGCGCGCAATCGCTGGGCATGAAGATCATGCTGGGGTGCTACGGCAGGGGCGATCAGGCGTCGCTCGAATACTTCTTCGGGCAATGTCAGGCGGGGGGCATCACGAACGATGTCATCGGTCTTTACCCTCAAGACGAACCCGACGTCGCGGGTATGACCGGGCCGGAAGTCACCGCGATGTGCCAGCGGGTGCGCGCCGCAGCGGCGAAGTATTGGCCCATCGTGCCGCCACTGTGCTGCATCTATGGCAACGAAGGTTATCCGGGGATCGCCAGCTTCGACGTGGTAGGACGGGACAACTATGGCAACGGAGTTCAGACCGTGCCGATCAGCGGCACTCAGCAATTGATGATCGTCCCCGGCGGTGCGGACGATTGGCGCGAAGAACCCTATCCCTTTGTCACTTACGCGCAGGACAACCCCGACGTATGGGCGGTGATCTGCTTCTACTGGGATCTCACCGGACAGAAACCGGGGGTGAAGACCAACGGCATGGCCGCTGCCTACATCCAAGCAGGACAGGCGTTGACGGGGCGCTCATAGCATTCTTGCAGATCTTTGCGGCGGTCGCCATCGTCCTCTTGGGATTACTGCTGATCGCCGCCCTTTCCTTCGCATGCGATTCTTTGTCGGACTACATCAGCCGGCGGACACGAAACACTTCGACGGATCCTTCGTCAGCGTCAACCGACTCCGCACCCGCAAGTCACCGCTCGAAATAGGGGACTGGATCATGGACAGCGGGGCGTTCACAACCATCGCCACGCACGGCGGCTATCCCTACCCGGTCAGCGAGTACGCCGAGCAGATCCGGAAGTGGAAGGGAAGCGGCAATCTGCTTGCAGCTGCGGCACAGGACTACATGTGCGAACCCGTCATGCTCGAGCGCACCGGTCTGACGGTGGCCGATCACCAGCGGCTCACGATCGAACGCTACGACGCGCTCTTGGCCGAGGACACCGGGGTCTACATCCTGCCGGTGCTCCAAGGCTACGAGCCGTCGGAATACGTCGAGCACATCCGCCAGTACGCTGACCGCCTCAAGCCGGGGATGTGGGTGGGGGTGGGGAGCGTGTGCAAGCGCAACGGCAACCCAAGCGCCATCGCCGCGGTGCTCTATTCGATAAAAAAGGAACGGCCCGACCTGTTGCTCCACGGGTTCGGGCTGAAGGCGACGGCGTTCGGTTCGTCGCTGATCACCAGGCTGCTCCACTCGGCGGACTCCATGGCGTGGTCATACGCCGCACGCCGCGAGGGGCGGAATCAGAACGATTGGCGGGAAGCCAAGAAATGGATATCGAGAGGGGACTTGCTATGAGCTCACGCGCCATCATCGAAGTGCATCTGGACGACAACGGCACCTTCACCTACAAACTGCGCGAGACGGATCTCTCGACCAAGGCGTACGCACAGTTGCTGGTCGCGCTCGCGACGGACATCGCGGAGATGTTCGAAACGGCGTCAGACCACAAGTTCAGGAAGGAGGACGTCTACGCCCAGATCATCCACTTCATGCAGGAGTCGTTCTATGACAACCCGCCGTCGACTAACTTGGGGATGCTCCAATGAAGGTCTTCTGGTACAGCATTTTAGGCTTTATGGGCGGCATCATCTTCGCGGTGGTGTTCTGGGCAATCGTCATTCCGATGTTGAACTGGATGCTTCGATAAGCCGCGGCGCCCCGTTCTCGAACTCCACGATGCGCTCGCGGATCGCCTTGATCCGCGGCGCCGCCTCTTGAAACCTCTCGTTCAATATCCGGAGCGTGGACTCGATTTCGCCGGGACCGGCACCCGCATCGCTCGTCTCCTGATACAGGCGTTGCGCCGCGAGCAGTTTAACCTGGGCAAGTGCCGAGTTCGTGTTCGCATTGACCTCCATCGTGGCGAGCGAGTGCAACGCCGTGAGCGCATCGGAGCGATAGAGTAACGCCTTGACCTTGATGTCCTCCTCGACCTGCGCAAGCCGCTCTTTGGTGTAGACCGGATCGTGGACGATGGGGATCGTCGCCAAGTACTTCTGCAACTGCCGCGACGTCCGAACCTGGGCATCGAGTGCTCCGACGGAAACCTTCAGTCGCGCGGACGCCCCGGTGACGCTGCCGTCGGTACTGTGCAGCGCGTGCGTCAGTTCTTTGAACGTCGGGATTTTCGACCCTTTGGCGGCTTCCCAGTT
>Ga0318537_10000469_pt1 | contig 10602 bp, 14 predicted proteins | sample GRESIP117b4f29_FD_203657 | JGI IMG/M metagenome (GOLD analysis project Ga0318537, IMG submission 203657) | Tropical soil microbial communities from Luquillo Experimental Forest, Puerto Rico - GRE.SIPMG.117b4f29 | ecosystem: Environmental > Terrestrial > Soil > Tropical forest > Bulk soil... | reverse complement strand
CTGGACGCGCTGCGCCGAGGCCTGGTGATCGCTCAAGACAGTGGCAACCGCTACAACGAGTCAGACCTGGCGGTGACGCTGGCCCGGCTTGAGGCCAAACACGGCGACCCGCGGGCTGCGCTCGATTACTTCACGGTGGCCATCCGCAACTACCACGACTCGGGCAATACCACCACGATCCGTAGCCCCCTAGCGTTCCTCGCCGCGTTCCTCGACCGGCTCGGACGTGTTGAACCCGCGGCCGTAATCACCGGCTACGTATTGCGTTCCCCCACCGCAGCACCCAGGGGCTCCAAAATTACCACCGCGATCACCCACCTGCGCGATGTCCTCGGCGAGGCGACCTACGAATCGCTCGCCCGCAAGGGTGAGACGATGACCACCGCCGCCATCGCGACCTACGCATACGACCAAATCGACCAGGCCCGAGCGGCACTGAACGCTGTCGCAAAATAGAGCACATTCGAGACACCGATCACCGGACACCCGGATGTCCGATCTTCCGAGGCCGCCGAGTCTCAAAAGTTCGTCTCACCCAGGTTGTCTCAAAAGGCTGTCTCGACGACTGTCCGGAAGAGCGGGTAGTGGGTCAGCTTGAATCACCGGATTAATGCGGCGATTTCGCGATAGATCCCTCGATAGTTCCCCGGGGTACTCGGCTACAAGGAAACTACAATGGAGACCATGAGCACCGAGCAGGGCTGGGTTATCTCCGACGCGGCAGCAGGGTGGATAGCCCAGCACCGCGATCAGGGGCATCATCCTCGCCACAACCCGGATTCAGAGAACCCAGAGAGATGGGACTGCGACTGCGGCGGTGTTTGGCGCATTTTGACCCCCAGACAGATTACGCAGAAGTTCGCCCATCTCGAGCAGAGCTAAACCTTCCTCACCCCGAGCGACGGAACAATCGTGGACAACAAGAACAGGGCCATGCGCGGGTGGCTGTCCGATCCACCTCCGCCGCCACCACGCCCATATGTTCCGGGCGAAGAGCACAAGTGGCACCTGATGATGGGTGTCGCCAAACATTGCCCGCGATGCCGAGAGGTCGTCGCCAGGTTGAGACAAGACAAGATCCCCACCGAGTCACCGCCTCCCGACTAGACGATTTTTTCCTGCCCTACCCCGACCACTGGGGGCTGTTCCATACCGCCTGGCCGCTCCCCACCCCGAACCCCCAACTGTTTGGTAGATCCAGCGAGACGTGCTTCAGGTGAAGGACTATGGTCACCTCGTCCGGGAATAGATTTTGTTCTTTCCTTGTTAAAATAGCTATGAAAGCAACTGATTCGCATGCGGCCCCAGGCCCCGGAGCCGGGGGCGCGTGTTGGTTACCTGCGGGTCAGCACCATTGCCCAGACGCTGGATCAGCAGAACGCCGCTCTGGAAGCTGCTGGAGTGACGAAGACCTTCTCCGACACGATGTCTGGTGCTCGGGATGACCGTCCGGGCCTGGCTGCCCTTCTCGATTACGTTCGTGAGGGCGACACAGTGGTGGTCTGGAAGTTGGACCGGCTGGGTCGCAACACCCTGCACATCCTCGAAACGGTCAAGGCTATGACCGACCGGGGCGTCACCTTGATCTCCACCACCGACGGCATCGACTCCTCAACCGCCGCTGGCCGCATGATGATCGGGGTGCTGGGGTCTCTTGCCGAATACGAGCGTGAGCTGGTGAAGGAGCGCACCGCCCTCAAAAGAGCAATGTCCTTGGCGAACGGCACCAAATTTGGACGGCGCAGGAAAGTCCCGGACCAGAACCACATCGCCACTGCGAGGCGGATGAAGGACGACGGCCATACCGCCAAGGACATCGCGAAGTATTTGGTGTCAGCAGAGCCACTCTTTATCGGTACCTAGCCGACGAAGCGGCGTAGCCCCCGGGACCACAACCAAGCTGCGTGCCCCCGGTGGGGCCGGCCCCGACGCACGAGTGTTCGGCCGGCCTCGACCGGCTCGTCGACAGCTGGGAAATGATGGCCGAGCTGACCAGCCACGAGCCCGCGATGGCGGCGTACTCAGTGTGCGCTCGCGACCTGGAGAGCCTGCTGAACGAGGTGGCAAGACGATGATCGGCGAATACATGCACCCCGTGGGGCTGAAATAGGTCGCAGACCCGTGGGGCCCAAACAGCGCAGCGCGCTTGAGACTGTCGAACACGTACGGGATTTGGGAGCAATCGATCTCGACATGATCGTTGACTTCGCCCGGTTGAGGACCGCTGGCGATTTTGTTGGTCGGCAAGCGACCACAACGAGTTTCGAGGAAATACCCGAAGCGATCGTACGCCTCAAGAACGGCGACGTGCTGGGCCGAATCGTCGCCATTATGGAGTGATGGCGGGCGTGATCGGAAGAGGTAGGTTAGGCAAATGGCAGTGGCAGACATCGACGTCGAACTACGCGAATGGCTGGATCGGCTCGAAATCCAAGACCTTATCCACCGCTACTCTGACGCGGTGACGCGCGCCGATTGGCAGCAGTGCGAGGCGGTGTTCTCGCCGGACGCAATTTGGGAGAGTCCAATTCTGGGACAGCGGTACGACACTCGCGCGGCATTCATGGAAATCCTGAGGGCGACGTCTAAATCCGACCTTCTGATCCAGACACCTCACTCTTCAGTGATCACGCTTACCGACGCTCATCACGCCCAGGCGACAACGACGATCCATGAGTTCGTCAGCGGAACGGCGGTGGCGGACAGCACGATCGCTGAGACCGGGACGAAGAGCAACTTCGAGCAATATGCGATCTACTTCGACGACTTCGCCCGGCTCGACGGCAGGTGGAAATTCACCCACCGGCTGTTTGTGCCCATCTACGTCGGAAGAGGCTGCTTAACAGGCGATTTGCTCACCCAACGGTCAGCACTGCTGCGACGTGGTTGATCAAGCACCCGGATGAGCGGATACGACGGAATCAAACACGCACGGTTACGGGTAACCAGGCTGGTCAGTAGCCGAGTCGTCGCCGCACGGAACATGTCGTAGTACTGCTCCTCGTGGACGATCAGACCATCGTCGTCGAAGCGGAAGATCGAGCAGAACGGAAAGCTCACCTGTTGGCCGGTCGCTTCCATCGAACGCCAGAGTCCGTTGATCGTGCAGGTCTGGACTCCTTGGATAGTGATCGCCCCGTCCTTGGCCTCAAATGCCTGTTCTATCGGGTATCGGGCGCTCGCGTAGGCGGGGGCGTCGTCCATCGCCTCCTGAAGTTCGGGGGTCAGCGAGCGACTACACCCGTGGCGTGATCGATCCAAACGTAGCTCGGCCCGACGCAACGGCCGGCGGTCTCCCAGTCGAATTCACCACCGGCCTTGAAGTACGTGCGAATCAAGTCGAGGTTATTCGAACTCATTACGCCCATCGAGCGGTAGCCTAACAGTAAAGGTTCACGGCATGAACATGATTGAGTAGTCATCCTCGGTCAGCCGTAGGTGAACGAAAACGCCTGCAGGCCTTGGCTGAGGCGTACTTCCAGCTGGCCCCGGTGAACGTCGGTGTCGGCGGCGATCTGCCGCAGCGTCGGTGGCCCGCTGATCGGCACGGTTATGGTCTTTCCGCTCCGGGTCACCGTGACGGTGCCGGTGCCGCCCACCACGAGGTAAACCTTTTTGGCGCGGTAGTTCAGTTTGATGCTGGAGGTGTCGCTGCTGGCGGTGGCGCCCTGATAGTCCAGCATCCAGGGACCGCTAAGCGCGAATGTGTCATCGGGTAGGGCGGCTGGATACTCGAAGGTCGCGGTGCCCTCGTCGTAGGTGCCGCTGCCGGCGTAGTTGGTTTCTTTGCCGACGCCGAAATAGGTCTCGCGCGTGCGGTCGGATGGCGGTGTAGTGTCCTGGGACTCGCTGGGAGTGGGCAGGCGGACGGCGGGGTTGGCGGCGGCCAGCAGCTGCCGGATCAACGTCTCGGTCGTGGTGTAGTCGCCCTCGCCGAACTTGATGTGGCGCACCGTCCCGTCGGCGTCGATCAGATACCGGGCCGGCCAGTACCGATTGCGATAGTTCGTCCAGGTCGAATACGAGTTGTCGAGTGCGATCGGGTAGCGGATGCCCAAGTCGTCCGCGCCGCGTTGGACGTTGCTTTGCACGTGTTCGAATGCGTACTCGGGCGTGTGGACTCCAATGACGGTGAACCCGGCGTCCTTGTAGGTGTTGTACCAGTCGACGATATGTGGGATCGCGCGCTGGCAGTTGATGCATGAGTAGGCCCAGAAATCGATCAGTACCACCTTGCCGCGAAGCGCCTTGAGGTCCACGGAAGCGCCGCCAGGCGTGTTCAACCATGCGGTGATACCGGTGATATCCGGGGCGGGGCCGCAGCTTTGGAGTTGTTGGGCGCCGTTCGTGCAGTTCGACAGCTGCGCGTTCTGCTCGTTGACTATGCCGCCGAGATTCAGCTTCTTCTGGATATCGGTTGTCGCGGCGACCTTGTCCTGCAGAGCGCTAGTGTAATCGGGGATGGCGCGCTGCAGCGTGGCGGGGAGGTTTACCGCCAGCGCGACGGCGAATACGATCATGACGATCCCACCCGCAACACGGATCCGGCGTTGGCGGCGCCGAAAGGCGTTGACCCGCTCGGCGACTCGCCGGCCAGCCAGCGCAAACACCAGCAGCGGCAGCGCGGCGCCGACAGCGAACGAGAGCGTCAACGCGACCGTGGACACACCGATCGACCCGGTGGCGCCGGCGACGACAATCGCGGCGAGAACCGGTCCAGCACACGGCACATACAACACACCCAGCGCCAGGCCGAGGACGAATCCGCTCTTGCCGGTGCCGAACTGCTTCTGGGGAATGCGGGAAAAGGGTTTCTCGAGCAGTTGCTCGAACCGGGGGAAGATCAGGCCAAGCCCTATGAGCAGCAGCGCCATCAGGCCCGCCCACCGGATCGCGTCCTGCGGCAGATGAAGCAACGAGAGCGCAGCCGACCCGGCCAGCGTCACCACGCTGAAGCTCAAGACCAGCCCAGCGATGACCCGATATGGACGAAGCGTTTCGGCGAGCGACGGTTTCGGTTCGACTGTTATTCCCTCGGGTCCCACCAAGCGCGCGCTGTGGGCGCCGGAGAAGAAGACGACAGGTAGCACCGGCAGGACACAGGGCGAGACGCCGGTGATCAGTCCGCCGAGGAATCCGATGAGCACCAGGGTGTACATAGCCGTAATTCGGAGCCCAGCACGTCACGGATGGGTCGGTTAACCGCACCCAGACCAAACGACCGAACACGTCTCGATGGTGCCTCTGCTCGCCAACGACACCCATCCACAGGTGCGGCTGTTCCGAATACCCACTGACCGCGTAAGCGACGGCGACCGCGCCGTCAACGACAAAAGGGAGTCGAGATGCGGAACCTTCAGTACAAGACCGGCGCAGTTGCCGCACTCGCCGTTGTGGTGGCGATCGCGCCGTCGGCATGCTCGAAAGACACGGCCAACTCGTCGCCATCGATGGCGTCGACAACGATCGCGGCCATGCCGACGACGAAACCGCCCGCCGCCGGCCCCACAGATCCGGCTGCCAACCTGGTCGGCCCTGGCTGCGCGGCATACGCCCAAAGGGTGCCTTCAGGTCCTGGCTCGGTCGCCGGTATGGCGCAGGATCCGGTTGCGGTTGCGGCGTCCAACAACCCGTTGCTGACCACCCTCACCGCGGCCGTGTCCGGCAAGCTCAATCCCAACGTAAACCTCGTCGACACCCTCAATGGCGGCGAGTTCACCGTGTTCGCCCCGACCGACGACGCGTTTAAGAAGCTGCCGCAGTCGACCATCGACACGTTGAAGACCGACTCCGAGCTGCTGAAGAAGATCCTCACCTACCACGTGGTGCAAGGTCAGTTGTCGCCCGACAAGGTAGCCGGATCACGTCCGACTCTGCAGAGCGCGACGGTGAACGTCACCGGATCCGGGGAGGGCCTCAAGGTCAACGACGCCGGCCTGGTGTGCGGCGGGGTAAAGACCGCGAATGCCACCGTGTACTTGATCGACACGGTGCTCATGGCACCCGCGCAGTGATGACTGCGCTCTAAGGGCCGTCGCGACAGCGCTTCACACGCCCCGGGGTGGGGCGCTGTCGTGTCCGGCTCGACCGGACGCGTTGTCCGGCAACGACATCGGGCAATGAACAATGGATGCATTTCGTACGACGGTTCGCGTGTTCACGCCAGGCGCCGTCGTCGTCGCCACGGTGACGGAACGGTTGACCGCAGCGATGTTCCACTGCGCGGTCGATCGATCGAACCGTACGACCACGCCGGGACATTCCCAGCGTTCACGACGGCGTCTTGCCAGACGCAGGCCAGGCGACAGTAGATGCGAAGGCCGGAATCTAACTATCCGGCACTGCGCACGCGACCCAACCCGACCACCAGAGGGCGGCGGCTATGCTACGGCTCAATGACCCGATCGCCGCAGGTGGACGACCACCTGGCCGCGTTACTGCGCCGAGTCGCCAACCGCGACGCCGACGCATTCGCCGATTTCTACGATCACACCAGCGCGCGCGTATACGGATTGGTGACTCGGGTGGTGCGTGACCGGGGCTACAGCGAAGAGACGACACAAGAGGTTTACCTTCAGGTGTGGCAAAACGCCGCCAACTTCAACCCGGCGGCGGGATCAGCGATGGCGTGGCTGCTGACTCTCGCGCACCGGCGTGCGGTCGACCGGGTGCGCGCCGAACAAGCCGCGACGCAGCGGGATTCGCGATACGGCTCGGCAACCGCCGAACGGGCTGCGGACGTGGTCGCCGAGTCCGCGATCCTTCGACAGGAACGGCGCCAGGTGGCGGAGTGTCTTGACTCGATGACCGACACCCAGCGTGAGTGCATCGAACTGGCCTATTACGGCGGGCTGACCTACGCGCAGGTATCCGAGCGGCTGTCAGCCAACCTGGCGACCATCAAGTCGCGGATGCGCGACGGGCTGCGCAGCCTGCGGAACTGTTTGGGCGTGACATGACTGAACCGACCGATTTCGAGCTGCTGGAGTTGGCGACGCCGTACGCCCTGAACGCCGTCACCGACGACGAGCGTGCCGCCATCGAACGGCGGGTGGCTGCCGCGCCCGGGACGGTAGCCGAGGCGTTCCACAGCGAGGTGCGGGCTGTCCGCGAGACGCTGAGCGTCGTGGCGGCTTCGACGGCGGTCGAGGCGCCCGCACGCTTGCGCGCCCGGGTACTGACTGCCGTTGCCACGCCCCACCGTCGATTCCGTTGGCGGACAGCGCTGCTAGCGGCTGCCGCCGCGGTGGTGATAGGTCTGGGCGCGGTGGGTGTCGGGTTGGCGCTGCGTCCCGCACCGACTCCGTCCACGGCGGAGCAGGTGTTCGCCGCGCCCGACGTTCACACGGTGTCCGGCCAGATGCCGGGCGGGGGCAGCGCGACGGTGATCTTCTCCCGGGAAAAGAACGCGGGCGTGCTGGTGATGAACGATGTGCCGCCACCGAAATCCGGGACGGTGTACCAGATGTGGTTGATTAACGACCGCGGGCCCGCGTCGGCGGGGACCATGGACGCCCGAGCCGTCGCGCCGTCGACCACTGCGGTGCTGCCCGACCTGCGGCACTCCACCGCGCTGGCCTTCACGGTCGAACCTGGCAGCGGCTCGACGAAACCGACGACGCCGATCATTGCGCAGTTACCGCTCATCTGAGCGTCGCATGGTGGATTCGATCCCGCGTGCCAATTTCACCAAACGCACTCCCCTGTCTGCATGCGAAGCGCGTCATCGTTGCGGCGGCGCCCTCGAGGCTGACTGCGCTACTTATTCGCTGCCGCCCCTGGTGTGGATGGCTCAAACCCGGACATGTCGGTCATCGACGCGAAATTCGACCGGGCGCTGTCCCATCCAGCGCGCACCCGGCTCCGAATAACGTTCGACAACGCCAGAAGCGGCGGCGATAGCCGCAGGACAGGGAGGTTCACAACAATGACCAACATCACTTCTCGTCGGATCGCGGGGGGCGGCTGCGCCGCGTTGATCGCGGCCGCGAGCCCGCTAACGGCCGGACCCGCCGCCGCCGACCCGATGAGCGGCCTGGTCGGGCCTGGCTGCGCCGCGTATGCGCAGAAGGTGCCAACCGGTCCGGGCTCGGTGGCCGGAATGGCCCAAGATCCCGTTGCGGTGGCCGCATCGAACAACCCGCTGCTGACCACGCTGACATCCGCTGTATCTGGGCAGCTGAACCCCAAGGTAAACCTCGTCGATACCCTTAACGGGGGCCAGTTCACCGTGTTCGCACCGGTGGACGACGCGTTCGCCAAACTGCCGCCAGCGACCGTGGACACCTTGAAGACCGACGCGGTAATGCTGACCAACATCCTCACCTACCACGTGGTGCCGGGACAGGCCAGCCCCGGCAAGGTGGCCGGCATGCACAAGACCGTCGAGGGCGCGACGCTGTCGGTAACCGGGTCGGGCAACGACCTGAAAGTCAACGGCGCATCCGTGATCTGTGGCGGCGTCCAGACCGCAAACGCGACCGTATATCTCATCGACACGGTGCTGAAGCCGCCGGCGCAGTAACCCATACCGCATGCGGTAGAGAGGGCACCTGTAATTGGGTGCCCTCTTCTTACTTGGCCGTTTCGAGGATCTAGAGGAGCCGCCAGCGCTTGGTCATTTAGGTAGGCCGACCTATTCGACGAAGATCCAGCGCCCGGCTAAACATGGCAAAGGGACGGGTAAATTTGCCTTGTGGGTGTGTCACCCGCGGGTCAGCGCGTTCGGCTGTCGGAACTGTTGGCGGCGTTGTCGCTTGGCTTCGATTTGGGCATGGGCCTGCCGATGGAGCATGTGTTGCGCCAGTGCCTGATCTCGATGCGGCTGGCGGATCGGCTGGGACTGGACGGGTCCGACCGCGGTGTCGTCTACTACACCGCGTTGCTTGCCTGGGTGGGCTGTCATGTGGATGCATATGAGCAAGCGAAGTGGTTCGGTGACGACTTGGCGTTGAAGGCCGACGCCCGAAACGTTGACTTCGCCGGTCCGGTGGCCACGGGCCGGTTCTTGGTTGAACATTTGGGTGCCGGACTGCCGATGGTCGAACGCGCGAAGCTGGGTGCCGCGCTGATGAGAACCGGTGGGCCGCGGCCGCGCGCGGTCATGGACGCGCATTGTCATGCGGCCTGCGAGCTGGCGTCCCGACTGGGCCTGGGCGACGGGGTCCGGCGCAGCCTGGCTTAGACATTTGAGCGATGGGACGGCAGGGGCGGGCCGGCCGGCGCGAAGGGCGAGGAAATCCTCTCCACCGCGCACATTGTCAACCTGGCCGACGTCGTCGAGGTCTTCTTTCGGATGGGCGGCTCGGCTGCGGCAACCGAGGTCGCGCGTCAGCGCAGCGGCACCCAATTCGACCCCGCCTTGGTCGATGTGTTCTGTTCGTCGGCTACCGAGCTGTTCGCCGAGTTGGACGCCGTCACCACTTGGGATGCGGTGATTGCCTACGAGCCCGGGCTGACGGCATGGCTGTCGTACGCCGAGTTCGACACGGCGTTGGAATCGATTGCTGACTTCGTCGACCTCAAATCGCCCTACACGATTGGACACTCGCGCGGTGACCGCCCTGGCCTGGCCGCGCTGATGGGGATGTCCGCGAAGGCAACACCGTGGTGGTGTGGAAGCCCGACCGGCTAGGCCGCAACACCCTCCACATCCTGGAGACCGTCAAGGCGCTCACCGACCGTGGCGTGACGCTGGTGTCCGGGACCGGGGTTGAAGGGCGGTTGGGATGGTCGCGGCGAGATTCCCGTCAAGTCTTCGGCTAATCGGATGCTGAAGAACCCTATTCTCGTTCCACCGTCGAGCAACGGTGATGTACTGGCATCGGGCGACAACCACAAGCGGTTTCAGGGGTAGACAGTGGTCAAACATGTCAGGGGTAACAGGGGCCAGACTGACGCGCACCTAGCGGTGAACATGCGCATCCGCGTCTACCCGGGCACGGACGCTGAGAGTCCAGGGGTGATCGTGGAGGATTTCGGTGAACTGGCGGGCCAAGCCGTCGACATCGGTGGCCATCAGATCGACCCGGCGCGCCGGTGGGCGGTGCAGTTGGACACCGGCGACCTGGTGTTCGCCGACACCGACCAACTCATCCCAGAATGATCCGATGGCAGATGGGTCCACCGTAGCCGTTCGCCATGGCCAATACCGACAGCACCGTCGCGACGCTGCTCGATGAGCTGGCCGCCCTCGACGCGGCCCAGCGGCATGAGCTGTACGGGCAGCCTTTCTTCCTGTGTCTGTCCTGCGCGAGCGCAGCGGTCGTGGTGCGCAACACCACCGCCAGGTCCGCGGTGGTGGCGACGGACGGGAGATCCGACAGGTCGAGTCCCGTCGTGTTGAAAATCTCCTGCAATGCAGCGTCCTCCCGGCGGCCATGACGTTAGACATCTACGCCGACCTGTTTGACGACGACCTCGAAGCGGTCGCGACCGCGTTGGACCAGGCTCGCGCGAATTCACGTCGGGCCAGCCCTTGATGAGAAAGCCACGCCGGGGACACCTAGATGAATGATTCCTGGTGATGTTGCTGGTGTGGCTGCTGTGATTTGAGGGCGAGGGCGGCCAGGCTCGGTGTTGCGAAACCAACGCCGAGCCGAG
>Ga0318537_10000465_pt1 | contig 10613 bp, 9 predicted proteins | sample GRESIP117b4f29_FD_203657 | JGI IMG/M metagenome (GOLD analysis project Ga0318537, IMG submission 203657) | Tropical soil microbial communities from Luquillo Experimental Forest, Puerto Rico - GRE.SIPMG.117b4f29 | ecosystem: Environmental > Terrestrial > Soil > Tropical forest > Bulk soil... | reverse complement strand
CGGCCACTCCGTGGCGAAGTGACTGACGAGAGAGTCCCGCAGCGCTTGTTTGAAGGCGGACGGTAGTTGGCTCCTTCGCGGCTGCGGATAGGCGGATAACGCCGCACGGATGGACCGATCGAAAGCCTGGTCAACCGGCATCGTGTTGTGGGCCGGCCTGCGGCCATCAGGTACCTCAATGCCGTTGGCATCTATGGCTATAACCTCGACCGCAAGGATCGTCGTCGCCGCGTTGCCGGCATTGTCGATTCGGACTGACCACCATGAATCACCAAACATCGGCGTTCTGACACAAGAGGGAAAAACCTTTCTGGCTTGAGCCGCAACACGTTTGCCGTGGGCGCGGCGGAGTGCATCCATCTGCGCTTCGTGGTGTCTGCGTTCTTCCGCTGCTTTTCTGGGCTCACGGACAACAGCGACATATAGCGCGATGAGCACGCCAATCGTGGTTGCAACGGCTCCCGCCGCTTGAATTTCCTGCAGCCATAGCGCCGTTTGATTTGTCACCGGAGCTCTCCCGACGCTAGGAATCGGTCGGCCGCGGGGCCGGGCGCGGGTAGTCGTCGTAAAACCCGGCGCCCGATTTCACCCCTAACCGACCCCGCTCCAGATAACTGCGTAACAGCTTGCGGGGTCCTTCCGGGTACTCCGGGTGCTCGGCGCAGTAGTGCTCCTCGATGTCTAGAACGACGTCCAGGCCGACCCGATCCATCATCCGAAACGGGCCGGCGGCGGAGCCGGTGTTGATTTCGAACATCCGGTCGACTTCCTGCGGCGTCGACACGCCTTCGGCGACGACCTCCAGCGACTCCCGTTTCACCGCGGCCCACACGCGGTTGAAGATGAAACCGGTACTCTCCCTGCGCGCTTCGAACGGATAGAACCCGTACCCCGGCAGCGTCGCCAAGACAAAGTCGATGACGTCGCGGTCAGTCTTGCCGCAGGACATGACGTCGACGGCATTCTGTTTTGGCGGCATGTAGAAGTGGATGTTCAGCACGCGCTCGGGGCGGTGCACCTTGTCCAGGAACATGCGGCTGGCATACGACGACGAATTGCTGGCGAGGATGGCATCGGCGGCCGACAGCTCGTCGAGCTGTCCGAACACCTGCCGTTTCAGCTCGAGCCGCTCGGGGACCGCCTCGATGACAAGCCACGCGTCGCGCACCGCATCGCCGAGATCCGCATCGGCCGAAACCCGGCCCGGAACAACGCCATTGAGCCGCTCCGCCAGTGTTGGCAGGGTCTGCGACACGTAGTCGACCGCGGCGCGGCGTTGCTCCCCGGCGAGGTCATAGATCCGAACCTCGGCTCCATGGGCCGCGAACATCAGCGCGATGCGGCGGCCGAGCGTACCCGCGCCGACCACGGCCACCCGCCGGCTTGCAATGTTCTGCGGCGCGGTCATGATGGGCTCCCGGTCGGCAGCTCGACGTACGCGATACCGGTGAGGTTGCCTTGCACGGCCCGGATGGGTCGACCGCCCGATCCATCCAGGGCGGCCGCCCACACGTTGCCGCCCAGGTCGGTGACGAACATGCGGTTGTGACCCGGATCGAGCGCGATACCAATGCCTTCCATCAAGTGGGTCATCACGATTTCGGGTTCGGTGACCCCGATGGTGTCCAATTGAGCCCGGTTGACGGTGTTGCCGTCTGGCGGGTCACCACGGTCGGTCCAGTACAGTGTCCGCGACGTGGCGTCGATTTCGAGGTCGATCGGCTCGGGCAGGTCCTTGAACACCACCTCGATGTCGCTGCGGTTCGACGCGAACTCCCCTGCGGGAAGGTCGATTCCGGCCCGCAGGATCCTGCCGAGGCCGGCATCGCTGGGGCCCTTCTGCGTCCAGTAGAGATGCCCACCGACATGGTCGACGGCGACTCCGACACACCAGTTCGTCTCGTCGCGGCGATCCTCGTCACCGTGCCCGGTCTGCACGAGGGTCTCGACGTTGGTGCCGTCGAGGTCGCAGCGCATCACCCGCATGCCTTCGCGGTCCGACCAGTACAGCTTGCGGCCGGCGGCATCGAAATGAAGCTGCTTGGGGGTGTACGTGCCCCCGCTGGGAACGATCGTGGTGCGGTTGCCCCCATCGAGATCCACCCGTTCGATCGATCCGTCGTCGCGCCGCGGAACCCCCATGTTGGTCCAATAGATGTGGCCGGCCTGCACATCGACCGCCACACCGTCGGGGACGGGGCATCCGGTGACGATGAACGTCTTGTCGGAGCCATCGGGGTTGATGGAGAACAGGCGGCCATCACCGCTGGCTTCGAGCACGAATAGTTTTCCGGTCAGAGTCATGGTTGATCCTTTCAATCCTTAAGTATGTCAATATATTTGGGCTGAAGCGTGCTGTCGATGCAGCACTGGTCAGTCACGTGACACCAGTAAGTAACCGGCGATACCGAAGGTTACGGGCGTCAGTGCCATCAACACGTACAGCACACTCAGCATCGTTCTCTCCTTACATAACAATGTTTCTCATGCGGGAGTGGACCCGTACTCGGCGCGCACCGCCAGCAGCCCGAACAGCATCTCGTCGCGCTCGGCTTCGAGTTCGTTAATCGATCGGCCGTCCGCTTCTTCGAGGACGCCCTTGACGATTTGCTGGGCCAGCCCGGGGGTGAACTCGGGGTTGCCCAGCCCCGGCCAGTTGCCGGCCATGCGCGGCATCAGGTGCTCCATGAAGTGCTGGATGCCACCCTGACCGCCGCCCAAGTGCCACAACAGGTTTGGTCCCATGACACCCCAGCGCAATCCGGGGCCCCACGACACGGCGTCGTCGGCGTCGGCGACGTCGAGCACTCCCTGACCGATCAGGTAGACCACCTCCCGATACAGCGCCGACTGCAGGCGGTTGGCGACGTGGCCGGGCAACTCCTTCTTCAGGTGAATCGGTTTCTTGCCGATCGAGGCGTAGAACACCATCGCGTCCTGGACCGTTTCCGGCGACGTCTTCGTTCCACCGACGACCTCCACAAGCGGGATCACGTGCGGGGGGTTGAACGGGTGGCCGATGACGGTGCGCTCCGGATGCACGCACTCGGCCTGCATGACGCTCATCGTGATGCCCGATGAGCTCGAGGCGATGATCGCGTCGCGCGGGGTGGCGGCGTCGATGTCGGCGAACAACTTGATCTTCAGCTCGGGACGCTCCGGCGCGTTCTCCTGGACGAAGTCGGCGTCCGCGAGTGCCGCCGGCATGTCGGAGGTGAACTTCAGGCGGTCGGGGGACGCGTCGGGCGCCAATCCCAGCGTCTTGACCCCTTCCCACGCACCCTCCACGTAGGACCGCAGCGCCGCCTCCGCGCCCGGCGCGGGATCGGTTGCCGTGACGTCGAAGCCACGGGCGAGGTAGTGCGTCGCCCAGCTCGCGCCGATCGTGCCGGTACCGACGATTGCGATGCGCCGCACGGGCTTTTGTGTGCTCATGATTGTTGCTCCTTTGCTTCTCTGGTTGTCAGCGCCCGCGCCAGACGGGGGCACGTTTTTCGGCGAAGGCCAGCGCGCCTTCGTGCGCGTCCTCGCTGTGCAGCAGGCTGGATGCGTTCTCGGCCTGGCGCTTGAACGCCTCGGCGTCATTGAGGCCCTGCGTTTCTCGCAGCACTCCCTTGACCCTCGCCAATGCGAGCGGGGCGTTGACCGCGATGCGGTGGGCCAGCTCCTGCGCCCCGGCCAATGCGGCCCCGGGTGCGGTCAGCTCGCTCACGAGCCCGTACTGTTTGCCATCGACGGCCGAGAGCGGCTCGCCGGTGAGCAGCACCTTGAGGGCGACGTGGTAGGGAATGCGTTGCGGCAGACGGATGACGCCGCCCTCGCCGGCGATGAGTCCCCGTTTCACCTCGGGCAAACCGAATTTGGCGTCCTCGGCGGCAACGATCAGGTCGCAGCCCAGCGCCATCTCGAAACCTCCACCGAGCGCCCAGCCCTCGACGGCCGCGATCAGCGGCTTGCGCACCTCGGCCTGGGTGACCCCGCCGAATCCCCGACCGGGAAGGATCGGGGTCTGCCCGCCCGCGAACGCCTTCAGGTCCATGCCTGCGCTGAACGTCCCGCCGGCGCCGGTGAGCACGCCCACCGACAAGGACGAATCGGAATCCAGCTCGTCCAGCGCGGCGGCGACTGCGACGGCGACGTCGCGGTTGACGGCGTTCTTCTGCGCCGGCCGGTTGATGGTGATCGTCAGAACGCCGTCATGGCGTTCGGTAAGCACCAGCTCGGTCGATACTTCGGTCGTCGTCATTTCGCTGTCTCCTGCTCTGTGGCAACGGGAATCGCACCCGTTGCTTGTAGGTGGTTGACGTCATCCGCGCTAAATCCCAGTTGTGCAAGGATTTCGGCGTTGTGCTCGCCGTGCTCGGGAGCGCGCCGCGCCGGTACCCGGGCCACCCCGCGAAGGGTGAGTGGGTTGTTGACCGTGTACTCCAGGTCAGCGGCCCCCTCGATCGGCACGACGATTTCGGCCGCGCGCAGTTGCGGGTCCTCGGCTGCCTCTTCGGGCGTCTTGATGACGCCGTAGGGGATACGGGCCTTGTCCAGAACCTCTTTCCAATGCGCCAGGGGTTGAGCGCGGAATTCGGTCTCGAGCAGGTCGGCCAACTCAGCGGCGTGTTGGCTGATAGCTTCGAGGTCGCTGAAGCGCGGATCGGACAGCAGGTCCGAGCGCCCGATGGCGTTGGCCAACACCGAAAATGCCGATCGCTTGGCGGCCAGCATGATCCAGCGGCCGTCACCGCACTGATACGGATTCGTCAGCGCGTTCACCGGCTTAGTGCGGTCATTGAGTTCGTACGGCTTGCCGCCGGCCAGGGCCGCCGACACCAGCGTTCCCGTCGCCCACACGCCCATCGCCAGCAGCGAGGTGCCGACATTGGCACCTCGTCCCGTCCGTTCGCGGTGATACAGCGCGGTCGTGACGGCCGCGTAGATCGCCACCGCGGTGGTGTAATCTCCACTGCCCCAGACCGGAGACGTTGGCGGCGCACCGGCGTCGCGGGTCGAGGCGAGCAACCCGCTGCGTGACCAGAATGCAGTCAGGTCGAACCCGGGCAGCTTCGCGTCCGGTCCGGCATCCCCGAAACCGGTGATGTCGGCGTAGATGATCCGCGGGTTCCAGGACGACACCTCTTCGTAGCCCAGGTGCAAGCCCTCGCGGGTGCCGTGCGGGAAGTTCGTGATCAGCACGTCGGCCCATTCGACGAGACGCCGCAGGATCTGCGTGCCGCCTTCGGACTTCAGATTGACCGACATCCCGCGCTTGTTGCGATTTGCCAAGTGCCAGCTATAGTTTCCGAGCGCCGCCGGGCTCGGCGGGACCGAGCTCAGCAGGCGCTGCGGGTCGCCCATCCCGGGCGGCTCGACCTTGATCACGTCGGCGCCGAAGTCCGACAGCATGGTCGCTGCCGCGGGGGCGGCGATAAAGCTGGCGATTTCAACGACTTTCAGCCCGGAGAAAATCGATTCCGTTGTCATTGTTGTGGTCCTCTCTAGACGAAGGCGCTCAGGCCGGTGACGGACTTGCCGACGATCAGCGTCTGCATCTCACGGGTGCCCTCGTAGGAGTAGAGGGCCTCAGAGTCGGCGACAAAGCGGCCGATGTTGTAGTCGAGCACAATGCCGTTGCCGCCGAACAACTCCCGGGCCCAGTGCACGGTCTCCCGCATCCGCGATGTGCAGTAGGCCTTCGCCAGCGCGGACTGCTCGTCGCGGTACACGCCCTCGTGCTGCAACTGGGCCAGGCGCACCATCATCCCGGCGCATGCGGTGGCGTTGCCGAGCATCTTGACCAGCAGGTCCTGAACCATCTGGAACTTGCCGATCGGGCGACCGAACTGTGTGCGTTCCTTGGCGTACTGCAGTGCGAGCTCGTAGGCGGCGAATTGGACTCCTACCGCCTGCCACGCCACACCGCTACGCGTGCGGCGCAGGATTTCGGCGGCGTCCCTGAACGAGTTCGCGTTCTGCAACCGGTTGGCCTCCGGAACCCGGCACTCGTCGAGCACGATGTCCGCGTTCTGCACGATCCGCAGCGCGAACTTGTTCTCGATTTTCGTCGCGGTGAACCCGGGAGTGCCCTTTTCCACCACGAAGCCCAGCACCTTGTTGGTCTCCTCATCGCGGGCCCAGACCACGACCAGGTCGGCGAACGTGGCGTTACCGATCCAGCGCTTGGCACCGTTGAGCACCCACTCGTCGCCCTCGCGGCGCGCGGTGGTCTCCATGCCGGCTGCCACGTCGGAGCCGCCGTGCGGCTCGGTCATCGCGAACGCGCCGATCTTCTCGAAGCGGCTCATCGCAGGCAGCCAGCGGCGCTTCTGCTCCTCGGAGCCGCAGGTGAGGATGGTGCCCATCGCCAGCCCCGAGTGCACTCCGAAGAACACCGAGAGCGACGGGTCGGCGTGCGCCATCTCCAGCGCGGTGATGCCCGTCATCAGGTTGCTCGGCGCGGGCTCCGACGAATCGGGGTCGGCCCAATCCAGCAGGCCCAGTTTCGCGAATCCCTTGACGAGCTCGTGCGGGAACTCGGCCCGAGCCCAGTAGTCCTCGACGATCGGCGCGGCCTCCGTGCGGAAGAATTCGCGGATACGGGCAACCCTCTCCCGCTCCGAATCTGACAGCAGCTCCTCATAGGAGTAGAAATCGGCCGGCAGCAGCCCCTCTTCCAGGTAGGGCTGGTTCGGCGTCGGCAACGTCACTTTGGCGGTCATGGCAACCTCTCTGTTGGGTGATTTCGTGGGGCTCATTGGCTCGCTGGCCACTTACCCGTATGTCCACCATCTGCGCTCTGGCAAAGGCGCGGGGATACCGCGTTTATCCCGGGTACTGGCAGGGACAGGCTTAAGCTCGAGTGATGGCGGTCGAGGCCAACGCCCTGGGCGATTACCTGCGTGCGCGGCGGCAGCAGGTGCGACCCGAGGATGTCGGACTGGTTGCGGGCGCACGCCGACGCGTCGCGGGTTTGCGCCGCGAGGAGTTGGCAATGCTGGCCGGCATCAGCGCCGAGTACTACCTGCGACTGGAAGTGGGCCGCGATAAGAACCCGTCGCCTCAGGTCGTTTTGGCGCTCGCGCGGGCCCTCCGGCTGGACGCCAGTGCCACGCGGTACATGCACCGCCTGGCTGGCCTAGCCGTTCGGGACACCGGCGAGCTGAAGGGAGCGCGCCCCTTGGCCGAACTGGTGGATCAGTTTTTGATGCCGGCCATCGTGGCCAACAAGTACATAGATGTTTTGGCGGCAAATCCGCTCGCGCGCGCGCTCTCACCAGAGTTCACCCCAGGACAAAACTTTCTGCGCTGGCGCCTTTTAGACCCCGCTGCCCGGCAGCTCTACGTTGACTGGGAAGAGGTGACCGATTCCGCGGTGAGTGGTTTTCGCGGACTCAGCGGTCTGTGTCCGAACGATGTTCGCGTGCGGGGGTTGGTAGCCGAACTGTCCGCGGTCAGCCCGCGTTTCCGCGAACTGTGGGGCCGCGCGGATGTTGGTTACCACCGCATGGCAATCCACCACATGTGTCATCCCCAAGTCGGCGAACTTCTTTTGTATCGGAACCGGCTCGACGCACCGGGGCCCGATGGAGACCATGTGCTCATGTATTCCGCCGAGCCCGGCAGCGACTCCGCCAGAGCGCTCGAGGAGCTGCGGTCCCTGTCGGCGTCCACCAACTCATTTTCGGCTGAATGACGTGGTGATTGGGGTCCGACTGTGGCGATGAAAGGCAACGCGCTGGGCGATTACCTGCGTGCACGACGCCAGCAGGTGCGGCCCGAAGATGTCGGGCTGGTTCCCGGCGCCCGCCGCCGCGTCGAGGGCTTGCGCCGCGAGGAGCTGGCGATGCTGGCCGGCATAAGCGCCGAGTACTACCTGCGACTGGAGGTGGGTCGCGACAAGAATCCGTCGACTCAGGTTCTTGATGCGCTCGCGCGGGCCCTGCGGCTGGACGTCAAATCCACGCAGCATCTGCACAACCTCGCCAGCCCGACCGGATCGGATACCGCCGATCTGGAACTAGCACAGGCCTATGCATTGGCGGAACTAATCCACCAAATTTCCTTGCCTGCCTTCGTGGCCAACAGATACCTGGACGTTTTAGCGGCAAATGCGATCGCTCGCGCCCTGTCACCAGAGTTCACGCCGGGACAAAACTTCCTGCGCTGGCGCCTCTTAGACCCGGCTGCCCCGGAGCTCTACGCCGATTGGGACGAGGCGACCGCTAGCGCGGTGAGTGGTTTGCGGGAATTCGCCGGTCTCTGGATGCAGGATGCGCGCATGAGGGCGTTGACGGATGAGCTGTGCGTGGACAGCGCGCGTTTCCGCGAACTGTGGTTTAGCGGCACGGACGTGGGTTACCACTTGGGATCTCGCCACATCCGTCATCCAATAGTCGGCGATCTTTGTGTTCACACGCACCGGCTCAATGCTCCGTATGCCGGCGGCGACCACGTGGTGATGTATCGCGCCGAGCCTGGCAGCGACTCCGCCAGAGCGCTCGACGAACTGCGCTCCCTGTCGGCCACGCCCCCCAGCGCTGTTCCGGGAAACTAGGTTCCCGCGGTGGCGGCGAAGGCCAACGCACTGGGTGATTACCTGCGCGCGCGGCGCCAGCAGGTTAGTCCGGAAGATGTCGGGCTGGTTCCCGGGGCGCGGCGACGCGTCGAGGGGTTGCGACGCGAGGAGCTGGCAATGTTGGCGGGCATCAGCGCGGAGTACTACCTGCGCCTGGAGGTGGGCCGCGACAAGAATCCGTCGCCTCAGGTCGTGGAGGCGCTCGCGCGGGCCCTGCGGCTGGATATCAAGGCCACGAAATATTTACACCAACTGTCCAGCCCGATCATCAGCCACTGGGATCAGTCCGTTCTAGATGCGGCGGCCGAGGGGCTAGACGAGCTGATCAATCAGTTGCCGCTCCCGGCAGTCGTGGCCAGCAGGTACCAAGATGTCCTGGCCGCAAATCCGATCGCCCAGGCGCTGTCACCGGGATTCACACCGGGACAAAACTTCCTGCGCTGGCGCCTTTTAGACCCCGCTGCCCGAGAGCTCTACGTTGATTGGGAGGACGCGACCGACGCCGCCGTGAGTGGTTTACGGGAACTCGGCGGCGCAGTTCCAGACGATCCTCGCATGCAGACGCTGATTGCTGAATTATCTTCCGCCAGCCCACGTTTCCGTGAATCCTGGGCGCGCGCGAATGTGGGTTATCGGTTCGTAGTCTTGCACATGCGTCATCCGCGAGTCGGCCATCTTTATCTAAGCCCTAATCAGCTCATCGTTCCGCACGTTCCGTACGCCGTCGGGCAGCATCTGCTCATCTATCACGCGGAGCCTGGCAGCGACTCCGCCAGAGCGCTAGAGCAACTCCGGTCGCTGTCGGCCCCAGCTTGCTAGCCGCTGAGACCGCTCGCGACACCTTTTGCCGGACAATGCTTTTCAGCAGATGTTGTCGGGCTCGCCGCGTCTGATCCGGCCGCGTCGAGGGTCGGGCGGTTGCGGGGGTTGCACCCATTCCGCTCCGCTGGCTTCGAACAACCGGCCGATCTCGTCGACGTGCATGTCGGCGAGGTCCCACACGTCGGGTACCAGGTCGCGGTCGACGATGAAGCCGAAGTCGAGTCGGTCGAGGTAACTCACCACCGTGATGTTGAGTCCCAGTCCGTCGGTGACGATCGACACCGGGAACTGATGGCACAGCTGGGCGCCCGCGAAATACATCGGCTCGCGCGGCCCGGGCACGTTGGAGATCACCAGGTTGAACGGCGGAGCGAAGCGGTCGGCCAACCGCAGCCGCGATGCGAGTCGCACGGCCGAGGTCGCTAGCACGGGGGCGGAGAACTGGGTGAGGTCGACGAGCTCGTCGGCCGGCACCATGTCGAGGGTGCGCTTGGCGTTTTGCATCGCCGTGCCGCATCGGGCAATGCGTTCCAGCGGATCGGCACAATCGGTAGGCAACTCGGCGATGAGACCCGAGACACGGTTGGTCCACGGGTCGTCCTCCTCGCCGGTACGAATGGACACCGGCACCATGGCCCGCAGCGGACGATCGGGCAGCGCGTCATGAGACAGCAGGTACTGACGAAGCCCACCTGCGCAGATGGCCATCACGACGTCATTCACCGTGCCCCCGGTGGCGTTCTTGAGCGCCTTGATGTTCTCCAAAGACGTTGTGCGCATGGCGAATCGGCGGTGGCCCGTGATCGACTTGTTCCACGGGGTCGGCGGGGCCTGCGTTGTCGGCAGGGAGATGCGCGGCCCGTCGGATCGGCCGAGTCGGGCGACGGCCTTGACCGCCGCCCCGGCCTGGTTGGCCGCGCTGCTGACGCTGGTGACACCTGCCACGTCGGCGACCTTGCTAACGAGCCGCGCTTGAACGCGCATTGCCCTGAAGGGATTTAGAGCCAGCCGCGCCGCCGTACGCCGCAACAGGTCCACCGTGCTCGGGAGGGGCTCGGCCTCCCACGGGGGGCTATCGCCCGGCGGTGGGGCGTCGGGGTTGGGATCGGTCAGGATCTTCAGCATGAGCTGCCCGGCGGCCCCGTCGATGGTGGCGTGATGGTACTTGGTGAGCAGCGCCCAGCGACCGCTGTACAGGCCGTCGATGACGTAGACCTCCCATAGC
>Ga0318537_10000459_pt1 | contig 10630 bp, 8 predicted proteins | sample GRESIP117b4f29_FD_203657 | JGI IMG/M metagenome (GOLD analysis project Ga0318537, IMG submission 203657) | Tropical soil microbial communities from Luquillo Experimental Forest, Puerto Rico - GRE.SIPMG.117b4f29 | ecosystem: Environmental > Terrestrial > Soil > Tropical forest > Bulk soil... | reverse complement strand
TTTGCGACAGGCCAGTTCTCCCGTCCCGGTCCGGTCTCGGCCAAGAGCTGGCTTTTCCTGTTGTTGTCGGGCCTGGGCACCGGCGCCTCCTGGCTCTGCTATTTTCGCGCGCTGAAGCTTGGGCCAGCGACGCTGGTGGCGCCGATCGACAAGCTGAGCGTGGTGCTGGTAGCGCTGTTCGGCGTCGCCTTCCTCGGTGAGCGCCCCTCGCTCAATGGCTGGATCGGGATCGTCCTGATCGCTGCCGGCGCAGTCCTGATCGCGGTCAAGAGCTAAGCGGCAACCAGCAGCGCCACGCCGATCACGATCAGGGCGGTGCCGAGAAGTTCGCGCGCCGCGATTTTCTGCTTGAACGAGTAGTACGCGACCGCCTGCGCAAAGAGGACCTCGACCAGGGCCAGCGTCCGCACATTGGCGGCCGCCGTCAGCGCAAACGCCAGAAACCAGAATTGGGACGCGAACGCGCCCATGAAACCCGCGAGCATCGAGGGTTTCCATAGCGCAAGGATTTTTTTCAGCACGTCCGGCGCACGCCAGAACAGATAGATCGAGAGCACCACCGTCTGCACGAACAGTCCCCACACCAGCGTGTAGGAGGCGGCGGTGACGAAGGAAACGCCCTCGACCGTGAGGATGGCGCCGCGGAAACCTATCGCCGACAGCGCAAAGGCGGCGGCTGCGACGAGGCCGATGATGGTCGGCCTGATCTCGGCAAAGCTCTTTTCGCCGCCAGATCTGAGCGCCGTGATGACAACGCCGATGGTCGCGATCAGGATCGCCGCGACCTTCATAACGGTGAGATGATCGCCGAGAAACACGAAGCCGAAAACCGCAGTCTGAATCGCCTCGGTCTTCAGGTAGGCCGTGGTCACCACGAAGGAGCGCTCGTTCATCGCAACCAGCATCAACCCGGTGGCGATGATCTGGCTGAGGGCGCCGAGCAGGAGCCACGGCCAGAATGAGGCCGGCGGCCATGGCACGCGGTCGCCAGACGTGACCACCACCATGGCGAAAAACATCAGCGAAAACGGGAAGCCGAACAGGAAGCGGATATTGGTCGCGCCCCAGGTGCCGAGCTGCCCGGTCAGCGAGCGCTGCATCGCGTTGCGCGCGACCTGGCCGGCGGCCGCAATCAACGTAAAGGGGATCCAGAGCGTGGCGGTGGAGAACATGGAGGGGGAGGACCGGCTGAAAATGGCCAGTGACCGTGCCGGGTGCGGCGCAAGGGGTCAACGGTAAGCGTGCATAACTGGGATGCAAGCAGCCTTAGACGCGCTGTCGTCCCTGCTTTCGCAAGGACGACGGCGATCTCGTCACACCATCTCCTCGGCGATCACCATGTAATTTACGTCAGCGTCGGAGGAGAGGCTCCAGCGATCGAAGAAGGGGCTGTAGACCACACCGGTCTGCTCGGTGACGACGAGGCGGTTGTCCAGGAGATATTTCGCAAGCTCGTCGGGGGTGACAAATTTGTCCCATTGATGGGTGCCGCGCGGCAGCCAGCGCAGGACATATTCGGCGCCGACGATGGCGAGCGCAAAGCTCTTCCAGTTGCGGTTGATGGTCGAGACCACCATCATCCCGCCGGGCTTCAGCATCGCCGCGCAGCGTGACAGAAACAGGCCGACATCGCTGACATGCTCGACCACTTCCATCGCCAGCACGATGTCGAAACGCTCCCGCAGGTCCATCTCTTCGACCGTGGTGCAGCGATAATCGATCGAGAGGTGACCCTTTTCCGCGTGCAGCCTGGCCGCAGCGATGTTGGAAGCGGACGGGTCAACGCCGATCATCTGTGCGCCGAGCCGCGACAGCGGCTCGCACAACAGCCCCGCGCCGCAGCCGATATCGAGGACGCGCAGGCCGGAAAGGCAATTCAGGCTCTTGACATTGCGCTCGAACTTGCGCGCCGCGGCGTCGCGGATATAGGCGAGCCGCATCGGATTGATCTTGTGCAGCGGCGCCATCTTGCCGGACGGGCTCCACCACTCCTCCGACAGCTTGGAAAATTTTGCGATCTCCGCCGGATCGACCGTCGAACCCCCGGTGGAAGTGCCGCCCGCGCGGATGTCTTGCGTGGTCATGATGAGCTTTGCTCCTATCGCGCGGTGATGGAGTTTCGGAACGCCAGTGGAGACGCGATGGTCTTGATGGATTCCCGGCCCTCGCCGACGCCCATGATCGTCACGTCGCCATAGTCGAGGATGCGCCCCAAAATGCTTTGATTGACGTCGACGCTCTCGATCTTGTCGAGCGCCATTTCGAAGGTGCGCCGCTTGATGAAGCCGGTCTTGTGCACGACGCGCCGATCGGTGACGTCGGTTTCCGTCGTCCATTGATGGAACCAGGCTCTTGCAGTCCAGTAGAGCGCGACCAACGCCACCACGGCCGACGACGCAAGGCACAACAGGATGACGCCCTCGACCGTCGTGGTCCGCGACAGGGCGAACAGGATCACGGCAACGATCCAGGCGGCAAGTCCGGGCAAATAGAACATCCAGTGCGCGTTGGTCGAATACAGCACCTTCTCGCCGGGCTGCAGGATCTCGTCGATATAACGCCCCATCTCACTAAAACCTTGATTCGTCCCGCAAACCACAACCTCTGCAGACCGGGTTCTGGCGTGGAACCCGCTTGCCCCCGGCCGCACCGCTATGTATACGCGCGTTTCGGCCCCACCGCCTAGCTTCGCCGGGGCCTTGAGAACTTAATAGCGCTGGAGCTGATTCGCTCCCCGACAAACGCGAACCTGAAGGGAATTACGCGCGTCGTCATGGGCCGCCTCGTGATGAAATTCGGCGGCACATCCGTCGCCAACATCGATCGCATCCGCAACGTCGCGCGTCATGTGAAGCGCGAGGTCGACGCCGGCCATGACGTCGCCGTGGTGGTGTCGGCGATGGCCGGCAAGACCAATGAACTGGTGGAGTGGTGCCGCGAAGCCTCGCCCATGCATGATGCGCGTGAATACGATGCCGTGGTGGCCTCCGGCGAACAGGTCACTTCCGGCCTGCTTGCGATCGTGCTGCAAGGCATGGGCATTCAGGCGCGCTCCTGGCAGGGCTGGCAGATCCCGATCAAGACCAGCGACGCACACGCCTCGGCGCGCATCCTGGAGATCGACGGCCGCGAGTTGATTCACCGCTTCGGGGACCGCAAGGAAGTCGCCGTGATCGCCGGCTTCCAGGGTATCAACCCGCAGACCGGCCGTATCACCACGCTCGGTCGTGGCGGCTCCGACACGTCTGCGGTCGCAATCGCGGCCGCGATCCGTGCCAACCGCTGCGACATCTACACCGACGTCGATGGCGTCTATACGACCGATCCGCGCGTGGTCCCCAAGGCGCGCCGGCTCGACAAGATCGCCTTCGAGGACATGCTGGAACTGGCCTCCCAGGGCGCAAAAGTGCTGCAGGTGCGCTCGGTGGAACTCGGCATGGTGCATAATATGCCGATCTTCGTGCGTTCCAGCTTCGACAAGCCCGAGGATATCGACCCGCACGCCGACCAGCCACCGGGTACGCTGATCTGCAGCGAGGAGGAAATCATGGAAAGCCACATCGTCACCGGGATCGCCTTCTCCAAGGACGAGGCGCAGATTTCCGTGCGCCAGATCGAGGACAAGCCGGGGGTTGCTGCCTCGATCTTCGGTCCGCTGGCGGCGGCCAATATCAATGTCGACATGATCGTCCAGAACGTGTCCGAGGACGGCAAGTTCACCGACCTCACCTTCACGGTGCCGGCGAACGATTACGCCCGCGCCCGCGACACCATCACGTCAGCCAAGGACAAGATCGGCTACCAGCGTCTCGACAGCGCCACCGACGTCGCCAAGGTGTCCGTGATCGGCAGCGGCATGCGTAGCCATGCCGGCGTTGCCGCCAAGGCGTTTTCGGCGCTCGCGGCGCGCAACATCAACATTCGCGCCATTACCACCTCGGAGATCAAGTTCTCCGTGCTGATCGACGCGGCCTATACCGAGCTTGCCGTGCGTACCCTGCACACGCTCTACGGTCTCGACCAACCGTAGAACACTATTCTCTTGGGCGTTCTCTTTGGGCGGCGCAGCATTCGCCGCCGTTGGATGGTTTCGCCGGTGGCAGGCCTTTTGCTTGGCAAAACAAGCCTCAATTCGCTATACGGCCTCAAGAACGTCCGCCGTGAACTGTGCCACAGTTTGGCGATCCTGATTCGGCCCTGCGGGTGAAGGGCTTGCGGTGGCGCCGAACGATAAAGTTGTTGCGTTTCTTCGGGTTAACGTCAGGTACCGGCGGGCGCCGGGCTGGCTTGTTGGAGGGGATCACAGAGCATGCGAAGCGCGTCGGGAGGCCCCCGCGTCCTGTTGAGACGGCTTCGCGAAACCATGGCGGAGCAGGTCAGCGCCCAGGAGCGACTGGACAAGATCGTGGTGCTGATTGCGGCCAACATGGTGGCCGAAGTCTGCTCGGTCTATGTGCTGCGCATCGACAACACGCTCGAGCTTTACGCCACCGAAGGTCTCAACCGCGACGCCGTGCACCGCACGGTGTTGAGCGCGCATGAGGGCCTGGTCGGCCTGGTCGCGAGCGAAGCTTCGCCGCTCAACCTGAGCGACGCGCAAAGCCACCCCGCCTTCTCGTTCCGCCCCGAGACCGGCGAAGAGATTTACCATTCCTTCCTCGGTGTTCCGATCCTGCGTGCCGGCAACACGCTCGGCGTGCTCGTGGTGCAGAACCGCGCCAAGCGCACCTATGTCGAGGAGGAGGTCGAGGCGCTGCAGACCACCGCGATGGTGCTTGCGGAGATGATCGCCTCCGGCGAATTGGCGGCGCTGGCGCAACCGGGCGCCGAACCCGCCGCGCGCCACTCCCTGCACAAGAACGGCGCAATCCTGTCGGAGGGCATCGCGCTCGGCCATGTGGTGCTGCACGAGCCGCGCGTCGTTATCAACAATTACATTGCCGAGGACCTGCCCAAGGAAATCAAGCGGCTCGAGTCCGCGATGACAAAACTGCGCGCCGATCTCGACCGCATGCTGGAGCGCGGGGACGTCGCCGAGGGCGGCGAGCACCGCGACGTGCTGGAAGCCTATCGCATGTTCGCCAGCGACCAGGGCTGGTCACACAAGCTGCACGAGGCGGTCGCCACGGGCCTGACGGCGGAAGCCGCGGTCGAGCGCGTTCAGTCCGACACCCGCGCGCGCATGTTGCGCTCCACCGATCCTTATTTGCGCGACCGTCTGCACGACCTGGAGGATCTGGGCTTCCGCCTGATGCGACAACTGGTCGGACAGGATCACGCGCCGGCGCGCGAGCATCTGCCCGACAACGCCATCCTGATCGCGCGCGCCATGGGGCCGGCGGCACTGCTCGACTACGACCGCAAGCGCCTGCGCGGCCTGGTTCTGGAAGAAGGCACCACCAATTCGCACGTCTCGATCGTGGCTCGCGCGCTCGGCATCCCCGCGGTCGGCGAGGTGCCCAACGCGCCGGGCATCGCCGATCCCGGCGACGCCATCATCGTCGACGGGACTTCGGGCGAGATCTATGTCCGCCCGTCGGCGGAAATCGAAGCGGCCTACGCCGAGCGGGTGCGCTTTCGCGCCCGGCGGCAGGCGCAATACCTGGCGCTGCGCGAGAGGCCCTGCGTTACCAAGGACGGCCAACCGGTCGAACTCATGATCAATGCGGGGCTTACCATCGACCTGCCGCATATCGACGAGACCGGCTCTGCCGGCATCGGCCTGTTCCGCACCGAGCTGCAATTCATGGTCTCGCCGTCGCTGCCGCGTTCCAGCGACCAGCTCGCGCTCTATCGCACCGTGCTTGACGCCGCCGGCGAGAAGCCCGTGACCTTCCGCACCCTCGACATCGGCGGCGACAAGGCGCTGCCCTATATGGAAACGGTGATCGAGGAAAATCCCGCGCTCGGCTGGCGCGCGATCCGACTCGGGCTCGACCGACCCGGCCTGTTGCGCGGCCAGATTCGCGCGTTGCTGCGGGCCGGCGGCGGCCGGGCGCTGCGCGTCATGTTCCCGATGATCTCCGATGTTGCCGAATTCGATGCGGCTAAATCCATCGTCGAGCGGGAGCTCACCTATTTGCGCCAGCACGGCCATGCGCTGCCCGAACGCATTGACGTCGGCACCATGGTCGAGGTCCCGGCGTTGCTCTATCAACTCGACGAGCTCCTGGGGAAGGTCGACTTCGTCTCGGTGGGTTCGAACGACCTGTTCCAGTTCCTGTTCGCGGTCGACCGCGGCAACGCCAAGGTTTCGGAGCGGTTCGATACGCTGTCGGCGCCGATCCTGCGCGCGTTGCGCGACATCGTGCGGAAGGCGAAAGCCAAGAACAAATCTGCCTCGCTGTGCGGCGAGATGGCCTCAAAGCCGATCGGCGCGCTGGCATTGATCGCGCTCGGCTATCGTTCTCTGTCATTGTCCGCAACCGGGCATGGTCCGGTGAAGGCGATGATCCTGGAGCTAAACGCGAAGAAGGCGGAAGCGGTGATGACCCCGCTTCTCGACGCGCCGGCAGGCAGTGTCTCGATCCGGCAGAAGCTGATCGAATTTGCGGAAGCCGAAGGATTGCCGTTGTAGCGACGCTTCGCGCCGCCCCAGCCGCCCTTTTCCGTTGCTTTGAGATTTGACCGATGTCGCTGCTTCCTGAAACCAAACTGGACGTTCTGCTGGCGCACCACGCCTCGCTGGAGGCGCAGTTGCTCGGCCAACTCGCTTCCGAGAAATACGTGCAGATCACCCGCGAGCTCGCCGAGCTCAATCCGCTGATCGATGCGGTCAAGGCTTATCGTGCGACCGCGAAAGAACTCGGCGATACCGAAGCGCTGGTCACCGATCCCGCATCCGATCCCGAGATGCGTGCCATGGCGGAAGTCGAGCGCGACACACTCCTCGCCCGCCGCGATGAGCTCGTACAGAAGATCCGCGTCGCCCTGTTGCCAAAGGACGCCATGGATGAGCGCAACGTGATGCTGGAAATCCGCGCCGGGACCGGCGGCGACGAGGCCGCGCTGTTTGCCGGCGACCTGTTTCGGATGTACGAGCGTTTCGCCAGTCTGCAGGGCTGGGCCGTCGACGTAATCTCGGCCTCCGACGGCACCATGGGCGGTTACAAGGAAATCGTCGCCGAGGTGAAGGGCCGCGGTGCTTTTGCAAAACTGAAATTCGAATCCGGGGTGCATCGCGTGCAGCGCGTGCCCGACACCGAAACCCAGGGACGCATTCACACCTCGGCCGCGACCGTGGCCGTGCTGCCGGAGGTCGAGGACGTCGATGTCGAGATCAGGAACGAAGACTTGAGGATCGAGACGATGCGCGCACAAGGCGCCGGCGGCCAACATGTCAACAAGACGGAATCGGCGATCCGTATCACCCATATCCCGACCGGGATCGTGGTCAGCATGCAGGACAGCCGCTCGCAACACAAAAACCGCGCATCCGCCATGAACATCCTGCGCTCGCGCATCTACGACGCCGAGCGCCAGCGCGTGGAAGCGGCGCGCTCGGCCGACCGCAAGGAGAAGGTCGGCTCCGGCGACCGCAGCGAGCGCATCCGCACCTATAATTTCCCGCAAGGACGCGTCACCGACCACCGCATCAACCTGACGCTCTACAAGCTGCCGCAGGTGATGTCCGGCGAAGCACTCGGCGAACTGATCGATGCGCTCACGACCGAGCATCAGGCGGCGCAGCTCGCTGCGCAGGGCGCGGCGGCGTGAACACATTCGCGGGGCAATCCGTCGAAGCTGCGCGTCGCGCGCTCGCGGCACGGCTCAAAGCGTCCTGCATCGAATCGGCAGAGCTCGAGGCGCGGACGCTTGTGGGTGCGGCGCTCGGCCTTGACCTCACCGGTCTGGTCGCGTCCGCGACACGACGGCTCGGTTCGGCCGAGGCCGATCGGCTAGACGATTTCACGCGGCGGCGCCTTGCCGGCGAACCGGTCGCGCGCATTCTCGGCAAAAAGGAATTTTGGGGCGTTTCGTTCAAACTGTCGGAAGCGACACTGGTGCCGCGGCCGGACACCGAAACCGTGGTCGAACAAGCCCTGGAAATCCTGCGCGTGAGCCCCATATCAGCGGTGAGAATCGCCGATATCGGCACCGGCTCGGGTGCGATTCTGTTGGCGCTGCTGCTGGAACTGCCGCAGGCGTTCGGCATCGGCACCGATCTCAGCGAAGGCGCTCTTGGGATCGCGCAGGAAAACGCCAGTCAACTCGGACTTGGCGGACGTGCGGCCTTCGTGGCGTGCAACTATGCCGCAGCGTTGTCGGGCGGTTTCGACCTCATCGTGTCGAACCCGCCTTATGTCCGCTCCGCGGATATCGCGCGCCTCGCCGTTGAAGTCCGCGTGCACGACCCGCATCTGGCGCTCGATGGCGGAACCGACGGGCTTGAGGCGTACCGTACCTTGATTCCCGAGGCCGCAGGCCTGTTGAAGCCCGGAGGGGCTCTGGTGGTGGAGGCCGGCCGAGGCCAGGCGGACGACGTTGGAGCCTTGATGGCGGCGGCGGGGTTGATGGCCCCGTGGGCCCCGAAAACCGATCTGGCGGGTATTCCCCGGGCCGTAACAGGCCGAAAAATGCTGGTTTGAAACCCCTGTGGAACGCAAAAACCTCTTGGAATATTCCTTGGGACCGACTACTTTCCCGCCACAACACCGGCGCAGGTCCCGAGACGAAGCGGGCCAAATCCAGGGTTCTCAAGCCAGAGCCACGCCGGGTGAAAGGTTCCGAAACGCGGGTCGAATTGAGCGCGAGGGCTTAAGTCAAGCTGCGCCGCTTCCGACCGCAAATCGAACGAAAGCCTGATTTTGCGCTTGAAGACCTACTCAAGAAAACAGGGTTTGTTTTGACAGGCTGAACGAAAGGTTCGCCGGGGCGCCGGCGGGTGGGGAACGCGTCTTTGTTGAAGACGACGGTTGACGAAATCGGCAGGGATCGAGACGGCAGCGGGTTTCCGTGCGCTTGCACCCGTGCGCTTGCCAGTTTCGGTCGCGCCGGCAATTCAGTGCTTTAACTCAGGGCTGGAAATAAAGGCAGGACATGAGAAACGGTCAAAATAACAAGCGGATGCGCAACCGGAACAATAACAACAACAATAACAACCGGCGCGGCCAGAACCCGATGACCCGGGTGTTCGAATCCAACGGCCCCGACATCAAGATCCGCGGTACTGCCTCTCACATCGCGGAGAAATATCTGCAGCTTGCGCGCGATGCGCGCTCCTCGGGCGACCCCGTCGCCGCCGAGAACTACTACCAGCACGCCGAGCACTATTTCCGCCTGATCGCGGCAGCCCAGGAGCAATTCCGGCAGAACCAGCCGCAGGCGCAGCCGCGCAACGAGGAAATGCTCCAGGACGACGGCGACTATGAGGGCGAGAATTTCTCGAGCTTCGGGCAAGAGCCGGGCTTCGTTCCGACGCAGCAGCCTCAGCCCTATCAGCGGGACCAGCAGCAGCCGCGTGACGCGCAGCCCTATCAACGCGACCAGCAGCAGCCTCGCGAGTTCAGGGACCGGGACCGCGACCGCGAGCACCGCCCCCAGCCGCAATATCAACCGCAGCCCCAGCCGGCGATTCCGGACAGTGGTGGGGTCGACCGGCTGCCATCGTTCATCACCGGATCACAGCCGCAGATCAATGGCGGCGGAGGCGGCTATGAGGGCAATGGCGGTGGCGGCGATCGAGATCGCGATCGCTTCCCGCGCCGCCGCCGGCGGCCGCATGGTGGCCCGCGCCACGAGAACGTGGGCCAATCGCAGTCCTCCAACCCCGGCGAGGATTTCAATCCCGGGAACGAGTAGCGTCTCGATTTCAGAGTTGCAGGGTGGGCAACGCGTCGGCGTGCCCACCTTTTTATTTGTTTTATTTGGTTTTTGAGAGCCGTCTTGATGGGCACGGCGCTCGCCCGCCTGTCCACCCTTCTCCTCGTCTATCTCGCGCCAGATGACGACGGCACCAGCACCGGCTGCAGCGCCGGGATGAGCCGCGTGCGCTTTGCCGGGATTGCACGGTAGACCTGCTTGGTCGCCTCTACGATGTGCACGCCGGCCACAGGCAATGACAGCGCCGCGCCGACGCGCTCCCAAGCCATCGCCGAGCGCAGGAACCAGCCGCCGGCAACCGGCGGCATGAACAAGGCTTCTCCCCATGCGGTGGGCGTAAACCAGGTCAGCCGCAACAACTGGGTGATCTGCGAGCGCGAATAGGGCCGGCCATGACCGAACGGCGTGTTGTCGGTGCGGGTCCACACGCCGCGCCGATTGGGAATCACGGCAATCACCCGGCCCGACGGGGCCAGCACGCGCCAGACTTCGCGCAGGAAGCCCTCCGGGTCGTCGGACATTTCCAGCGCATGAACCAAAAGAACGCGATCAATGGCGGAATCCGGCAGCGGCAACGAAAATTCATCGACCAGGGCAGCCAGGGTCGGCCGCGCCGTCGGCCACTTCAGAACGCCCTGGGCGGCAGGCATGAAGGCGATACAGCGTTCGGCGTCTTCACGAAAAAGACCGAGATAGGGCGTGGGATAGCCGATGCCGAGCACACGCTGGCCTTCCGCACTGGGCCAGCGTTGCCTGATACCGCGATTGATCAATTGCCGTGCGACGATGCCGAGGCGCTGCGTATAGA
>Ga0318537_10000455_pt1 | contig 10651 bp, 10 predicted proteins | sample GRESIP117b4f29_FD_203657 | JGI IMG/M metagenome (GOLD analysis project Ga0318537, IMG submission 203657) | Tropical soil microbial communities from Luquillo Experimental Forest, Puerto Rico - GRE.SIPMG.117b4f29 | ecosystem: Environmental > Terrestrial > Soil > Tropical forest > Bulk soil... | reverse complement strand
GCCGCGCTCGCCGCCTGCTGCTGACCGGCGAGACGATCGGCGCCGGCGAGGCGCACGCCTGGGGTCTTGTCGATGTTGTCGTGGCCGTCGGCGGGCTCCAAGGGGCCGTCGAGCGCCTCGTCCGGCCGATCCTCGCGGCGGGCCCCCAGGCGATCCGCCTGCAGAAATCGCTGCTCCTAGGCTGGGAGGAATTGCCGACCGCAGCGGCGATCGAGCGGGGGATCGATTGTTTTGTCAGCGCCTTTGACACCGACGAGCCGGCGCGGATGGCGGGCGCCATGCTTGCTGAATTGCGCTCCCGCCGATCGGCGCGGAGACCATGAACGCGAACCGTCGTCGCAAGCCGTTGCGCCTGGCCGAAGGCGCCGATGATACGCCGCATTATCACGGTCACCGCGAGCGGCTGCGCCAGCGTCTGATCGCGGCTGGGGCACACAATCTGCCCGATTACGAGCTCGTCGAGGTGCTTCTGTTCGCCAGCAACCCGCGCGGCGACGTTAAGCCTTTGGCCAAGGATTTGCTCGAACGGTTCGGCGGCTTCGCCGAGTTGCTGAGCGCCGATTCCGAGGCGCTCGCCGATGCCGGGCTCGGCCTCGCCGGGATTGCCGCGCTCAAGTCGGTGCGCGAGGCGGCACTTCGGCTGATGCGGTCGGAACTGCACCAGCGGCCGGTGGTCGGCTCGTGGGACAAGCTCATCGATTACTGCACAGCGCACATCGCGCATGGCCGGGTCGAGGAGTTCCATATCCTCTTTCTCGACCGCAAGAACGCGCTGATCAAGCACGAGCAGCAGCAGCGCGGGACGATCGACCACACGCCGGTCTATCCTCGCGAGGTGGTCAAGCGCGCGCTCGAGCTTCAAGCCTCGGCGCTGATCCTGGTGCACAACCACCCCTCGGGCGACCCGACCCCCTCCAAGGCGGACATCGCCGTCACCAAGGACATCGTCAAGGCAGCCCAGCCGCTCGGCGTGACCGTGCACGACCACCTGATCATCGGCCGCGGCCGGCACACCAGCTTGCGCGACCTCGGGCTGATTTGACCGTACCACCGGGAGAAATCGCGATGTTTCCGAGCCTGAGCGACGAGCAGCGCCGCTTTGTGCAAACCGTCCGCAACCTGGCGCAGCGCGAGTTCCGGCCGCGCGCCAACCGATACATGGACGGCACCTTCCCTTGGGAAAACATGCGCGCGCTTGCCGATCTCGGTGTCCTCGGGATGGCGGTGCCCGAAGAATATGCCGGTCTCGGCCTGCCGGTCTTCGACACCGCGCTGGTCCTCGAGGAGATCGCCAAGGTCTGCTATGTGACCGCGATGGCGGTACTCGGCGAGGTCGGCGTGCAGACGCGGATCATCGCCACCTACGCCCCCGAGCCGATCAAGCAGCGCATCCTGCCGGCGGTATGCACCGGAGACTGTCTGCTGGCGATCTGCATGACCGAGCCCGACGCCGGCACCGACGTCGCCAATTACCGCACCAATGTCGACCACGTCGGCAACGGGCTGCGCCTCAACGGAGTCAAGACCCTGATCAGCCGCGCCGACGAGGCCCGGATGTTCGTCGTCTTCACCAGGGTCGACCGGCAACCGGGCCGCGCCGGCATCGGTTGTGTGCTGATCGAAAAGGGCACCCCCGGGTTTTCGGTCACCGGCAAGTTCCACACGATGGGCGGCGAGAACCTGCACGAGATCCGCTTCGAGGATTGCGAATTGCCGCCGGAGAACCTGGTGCTGGAGGACGGCTTTCGGAAGTTGTTGTCGGCCTTCAACACACAGCGTTGTCTCAACCCCAGCATCTCGCTCGGCCTCGCCGAAGGGGCCCTCGAGGAAGCGGTCAAATACGCCAAGGAACGGCAGGCCTTCGGCCGCGCGATCGCCGACTTCCAGGGCATGCGCTGGAAGATCGCCGAGATGTATCGCGACATCGAAGCGAGCCGCAGCATCCTTTACCGCGCTTGCGCCAGCGCTGACCCGTTCCCCGACCCGTTGCTCGCCGCCGCTGCCAAGGTCACGGTCAACGAGATGGCGTTAAGGGTCACGAGCGAGGCGATACAAGTGCACGGCGGCTACGGCTTTACCGACGAATTTCCGGTGTCGCGCTTCTATCGCGGGGCGCGTTACGGCACGCTCGGCGGCGGCACCAGCGAGACATTGCGCGACCTGATCGGCAAGCGGGTGCTCGCTGGCGTCGATCCGGTCGACGGCATCTTCGGTCTCGGAGCATTCTGATCGACGGCCGCCACCTCTCCGCCCCTGCTTATCGGCCCCTATCAGGGCGAGTCTTCCGTTGCGCACCGGGACCGGGCTTGACTCCTGTCGACAATCTAGTGTAAAATCAAATGGTTAGACCGACCTAGAAGCTCAGTCTCTTCGACAAAGAACAGGGGGCGATTTTCAGCCCGAGCAGGGGCGAAATTAGCCTAACAGGGTGCGAGCAGGGGGCGAGAAAGAAGACACCGAGGCACCCGCAGGTACTGGGCGAGGTGAGCGTCTCCTTCTGATGCCTGGCTCGTCCACTACAACACCGAACGGCCGCACCTCGGCTACCGAAACCAGGGGCGCCGACCAATCGAAACGATCAAGCTATTCGTCAGACAAGAAGGTTAAGAGGACACACCATGACGGTCGTGCCGGCCGGTTGAATATCGACTGCTCAGCTACCTGGGCGGTTGGCAGCCGCGCCGGGGAGGGCTGAGTGGAATACCAGTTGACCAAGTCGCGGGAACATCGGGGTGCCCTGACGGATGCGAGTCTCCGCGCTACGCGATCCATACCGGACGGTCGCGGAAGTCGGGGCCGCGGTCGGCCGGCAATACCTCGGCCGAACCGCCGGTCATGCTGGCGGGGCCCTGGTATTTGCGCAGTTCGAGCCGCGCGATCTGGTTTCGGTGCACCTCGTCGGGGCCGTCGGCGAGCCTTAGCACACGTGCCGTCGCGTAGGCATAGGCGAGGCCGTAGTCGCCGGTGACCCCGGCGCCGCCAAAGGCTTGGATCGCCCAGTCGATGACCTTGCAGGCCATGTTGGGGGCGGCGACCTTGATCATCGCGATTTCGGCACGCGCCGCCTTGTTGCCGTGCTGGTCCATCATCCAGGCGGCCTTCAACGTCAAGAGCCGCGCCTGCTCGATCATGATGCGCGCCTCGGCGATCCGCTCCTGCGTCACGGTCTGATCCGAGACGCGCGTGCCGAAAGCGACCCGGCTCGCGGTGCGCCGGCACATCCGCTCGAGCGCCCGCTCGGCGAGCCCGATCAGCCGCATGCAGTGGTGGATGCGGCCGGGCCCCAGCCGGCCCTGGGCAATCTCGAAGCCGCGGCCCTCGCCCAGCAGCATATTCGCTGCCGGCACCCGGACATTGTCGAACACCACCTCGGCATGGCCGTGCGGCGCCTCGTCATAGCCGAAGACCGGCAGCATCCGTTTGACGACGGCCCCCGGATGCGGCAGCGGCACCAGGATCATCGATTGCCGGCGGTAGCGGTCCGGGTTGTCGGGGTCCGACTGGCCCATCACGATCAGGATCTTGCAGCGCGGGTCGAGCGCCCCCGAGGTCCACCATTTGCGGCCGTTGATCGCATAGTCGTTGCCGTCGCGGCAGATGCGGGTTTCGATGTTGGTTGCGTCCGACGAGGCGACCTCGGGCTCGGTCATCGCGAAGGCCGAACGGATCTCGCCGGCGAGCAATGGCTCGAGCCAGCGCTTCTTCTGCTCCGACGTGCCGTAGCGCACCAGCACCTCCATGTTGCCGGTGTCGGGTGCCGAGCAGTTGAACACCTCGGGCGCCCATGGCGAGCGGCCCATGATCTCGCAGAGGGGCGCGTATTCGAGGTTCGTCAGCCCGGCGCCGTATTGGCTTTCCGGCAGGAACAGGTTCCACATTCCGGCCGCGCGCGCCTTCGCCTTGAGTTCGTCGAGCAGCGGCACCGGCTGCCAGCGGTCGCCCTCATTGACCTGCGCGAACAGCGCCTCTTCGTTCGGGTAAACCTCGTCGGCCATGAAGGCTTCGACCCGCGCCTGCAACGCGCGGACCTTTTCGGAATGCTCGAACTCCATGGCAGCTTCCCTTGTAAGGCGACCGACAACCCTAGCTTAAGATGCGGCAAATGGTGCGGCGATGTTGTAACCGGCAGCGATGCTAGCTCCCCGGCAGGGAAAATCGGTCGCGCAGCTTGGCACGGCAATGTAACCTTCGCGTGAGCAGGCGGGGAGGAGACGATGACGCCGCCCGAAACTAGATATGCCAGGAGTGGCGAGCTGCGGATCGCCTATCAGGTCGTCGGGAGCGGACCGTTCGATCTCGTATTTGTTCCCGGCTTCGTTTCCAACGTCGACCTGTTCTGGGAGATGCCGGAGTGGGCGTATTTCTTTGGTCGCCTCTCTGCGTTCTCGCGGCTGATCCTCTTCGACAAGCGCGGTACCGGCCTCTCCGATCGTGTGGCCGGCATCGCGACGCTCGAAGAGCGGATGGACGATGTCCGCGCCGTGATGGATGCCGCCGGTTCCGAGCGTGCCGCGCTGTTCGGCAGCTCCGAAGGAGGGGCGATGAGCGTCCTGTTCGCCGCCACCTACCCGCAGCGAGCGCAGGCATTGGTGCTTTACGGCTCCTATGCCAGGGCTACACATCTATTATCGGAGGATCAATTCAACAAAGAAATGGACCTGATTGATCGTCTCTGGGGAACCGGTGAATACACGCTGGGCCGCTACTTCCCGAGCGGTGTGTCCCAGGAGGCGGCCCGGATCGCCTTTGCCCGCAGGGAACGCCAGAGCGCCAGCCCGTCGGCCGTAATGGCAATTCGACGCATGAACCGTGAGATCGACGCGCGTCATGTTCTGCCGGCCATCCAGGTGCCGACATTGGTCATGCACCGGGTCGGCGATAGCGCGATAAGTGTCGAGTTGGGACGCGAAATTGCCGCCAATATTCCGGGCGCCAAGTATGTCGAGCTGCCGGGAGCCGATCATATCCCGTTTTTCGAGCGCGACCTTACTGACCGTATGGTCGACGAAGTCGAGGAATTCCTGACCGGGTCGCGCAGCGAGCCGGACGTGGACCGGGTGCTGGCAACTGTGATGTTCACTGATATCGTCGATTCGACACGACGCGCCGCGGCGCTCGGCGACCGGCAATGGCGCGCCTTGCTCGACCGCCACGACGACACGGTGCGGCAGCAGCTTGCCCGCTTTCGCGGTCAGGAGGTCAAAAATCTGGGCGATGGGTTCATGGCGACCTTTGATGGCCCCGCCCGTGCCGTGCGCTGTGCCGCCTCTATTTGCGAATTAGTGCGGCCGCTCGGCATTGCGGTGCGTAGCGGGTTGCACACCGGCGAGGTCGAGCTGAAGCGCGATGATGTCGCCGGCATCGCCGTGCACATCGCGGCACGCGTCGCGGCGGAAGCGGAGGCGGGAGAAACGGTGGTATCGAACACCGTCCGCGACCTCGTAGCGGGCTCGGGCCTGCGCTTCCAGGATCGCGGCGTCCACGCGCTCAAGGGGCTGCCCGAGGAGGTGCACCTTTATAGTGTTCTCGAAGCCAGGTGACCGACGGGCTGGTGTGATATCAAAGCGGCCGGGTGCCTTGAAGGCCGTTGGCCAGCTGGATTACATTACAAAATCTTCGGGCTGCAGCACGATCGGCATGCCATGCGCGGTGCGGTCGGCGGCGTGGTCCCAGGCGTCGCGATAGCGCGTCAGGGCGGCTGCGTTTGTCACCCCCTTTTCGGCGACGATTCGCTCGAGTGCAGCGAGCCAGTGCCGGTAATAGGTCTCGCCAGTATCAGGGTCACCGGCAGCCTGCGCTCGCTTGATCTCGTCGCCCAGCACCGCGGCCCACTCGCCCCAGCTGAACAACCCGCGCTCGTGCAATGCGACCGCCATCGCGAAGGCTTGGGCCTCCCACGGCTCGCGGAACACCGGGCCTTTGGGGCCACGCGGGATGCCCGGCATCGCCGCGATGGCCTGATCGACGCTCATGCCGGCACGAGGTAGGGCTCGAATGCCTCGATCGATACCTTGATCGACGGGTCGGCCTCCTGGCCCCACAATTCGCGCGCGGTGAAGACGACTGCATAGAGCCATTGCGGATTCTCGCCGGCGCCGACCGCGGCAGTGTCGGGAAAGACGTGGCACCCGCGCACCGCCTCGACCATGCCGAGCTTGCCGCGGGCATAGCGCGGGAGGCGGGTATGCGTCGCCGGATGGATTTTTTTGGTCCTTACTGCGTCGCCTGCCTTGAAGCGCGCCGGACCCGGCGTCCGCCGATCAAAATGCGCGAAGGACATCGCCTTCGCATCGTCGAGTGTCATCCTGCGGTTTAGCCGAATGCCCGGCCGCAACGGGCGGCCGGCGGCGATCTCGTCCTCGCCGACCAGGCCATGCGCTACGACGCGGCGCTCCAGCCCCAAAAACCAGCGTTTGTAATAGGAGGCCGCGAGATAGGCGAGCGGCGGCAGGTTTTCGAGCGACGCACGCCAGCCGTCGATCGTCCAGAGGCCGGTAGCACCCATCGCCCGCTGCAAGGCATAGACACGCTTCTCCCAATCGGCGTGGAACACCGGCTCGTCCGGTTCGGACTCGACCGGACCAAACCCGTGCATGCCGCCCAGGTCGTGTATCGAATTCGTCATCGCGCCGTTTCGGCCTCCTGTTCGTCGGGCGATTCGGCGCCGACGATGCTGTCGCGCGTAACGAGTGTCGCCAGCTTCTCCGGGGCGATAGCCTGATCGATGCTCATGCCGCCGTCAAATAGGGTTCGAAGGCCTCGATCGAGACCTTTATTGAGGGGTCGGCCTCCTCGCCCCACAACTCGCGGCCGGCAAAGACAACCGCGTAGAGCCATTGCGGGTTGTCGCCCGCCCCGAGCGCGGCAGAATCCGGAAACACGTGGCAGCCGCGAACCGCCTCGATCGTGCCGAACTTGCCGCGGGCATAGCGCGGCAGGCGGGTGTGCGTCGCCGGGTTGATGTTCCGCGTGCGGACGGAGTCGCCTGCCTTGAAACGCGCGGGCGCCGGCGCCCGGCGCTCGAAGGTCGCCATCCCACCCTTGTTTACGTCGTCGAGAGTCAGCTTGCGGTTCAGCCGGATGCCTGGCCGCAATGCGCGGCCGGCGGTGAGTTCGTCCTCACCGACGAGGCCGTGGGCGACGACCTGCCGCTCGAGCCCGCGGCACCAGCGCTCGAAATAGGAGACCGAGAGATAGGTCACGGGCGGCAGGTTCTCCATTGACGCGCGAAAGCCGTCGAGCGTCCATAAGCCGGTGGCGCCCATCCCGCGCATCATTGCGACGACGCGCTTTTCCCAATCGGCGTGGAATCGCGGCTCGTCGGGCTCGATTTCGACCGGGCCGAAGCCGTGCATGCCGCCCAGGTCGTGGATCGAATTCGTCATCGCGCCGCTTCCGGCTTCTCGGGCGATTTGGGCAAGCCGGTGCCGACCATGCTGTCGCGGGTAACGAGTGTGGCCAGCGCCTCCTCGCTCCAGCCCTCGGTGCCGGCGGGCCGCATCGGTACCACAAGGAAGCGCGTCTCGGCGGTCGAATCCCAGATCCGGATGGCGGTGCCGGATGGCAAGCTGACGCCGAACTCGGCGAGCACGCCCTTGGGGTCGATCACCGCGCGCGAGCGATAGGGTGCCGATTTGTACCAGACCGGCGGCAAGCCCAGCACCGCCCAGGGGTAGCAAGAGCACAAGGTGCAGACGACGACGTTGTGGGTTTGCGGTGTGTTCTCGACCGCGATCAGATGGTTGGAGACGGGGTCGAGACCAGCCGTCGAATTGACCGCCTTGGTCGCGTCGGCCAGCAGCCGCTGCTTGAATTCGGGGTCGACCCAAGCACGGGCGATGATGCGGGCGCCGATATGCGGGCCGATCTTGGTCTCGACATTCTCGACGATCTGATCGAGCGCGGCCGGGTCGACATAGCCCTTCTCGGTCAGGATCGTTTCGAGCGCATGCACGCGGAGCTGCATCTCCGACAGCTCCGAGCCGTGATCGTGGGTGTGGTCGTCTGCGGGCATGGCGACACCTTTCGTAACCGAGTTGCGCAGGCTCGCATAGCCTGCGGTCTGCTTCAACGGTGCGTCAACGCATGGCGTTCTGGTGTCGGCACGACTAACATTCCTTCACAGCTCATATCGGGAGCGCACGGCAATGATCGGCTGGCGGGCAAGGCTGGGGTTTTTGGTGCCGCCGGGAAACCCGACCGTGGAGACGGAAATGATCGCGTTGGCGCCGGAAGGCGTCTCGCTGCATTTCCACCGCATGGTGGCGCACGGCACCCCCGGCTCGCTCGAAGGACAGAGCGAGCGCAACCGCTCGATGGTCGAAAATATCGACAACGGCATCGAACTGCTGGCGATGGTCAAGCCGGATGTCATCGTCATCGCACACACGGCGACAAGCTACCACCTCGGCCGCCGGGGCGAAGCGGATTTGCTCGACCGGCTCGAGACGTCCACCGGCCGGCGCGTCGTCACCGCCTTCGGCTCGGTGGTGCGCGCGCTGGAGCGGCTCAATGCCCACAAGCTGGCGCTCGGCACACCCTATTCGCCGGATGTCACATTGCAGGGCAAGGCGCATCTCGAAGAGCACGGATTTGAGGTCGTCAAGTTCGCCAATCTAAAGGGCGTCGAGAACCTCTACGACACGACCGCCGAACATGCCTACGCGCTGGCCCGGTCCGTCGATTCAAGGGATGCCGAGGCGGTGTTCCTCAGCGGCACCGGAATGCCGACGCTGACCGTATTGGAGGTGCTCGAACAGGACCTCGGCAAGCCCGTCCTCTCGAGCGCCTCCGCGATGATGTGGCATGCGCTGAGGCTGGCCGGGGTCGGCCAGACAATCGCGGGCTATGGGCGTCTGCTGGCGCTGAGGTGATGAGGAGATAGCAAGATGATCAAGGTGAGTGTGTTTTATCCGGACCGCGAGGGCAGCAAATTCGACATGAATTACTACTGCAAGACCCACATGCCAATGGTTCGCCAGAAACTGGGGGCGGCCTGCAAAGGTGTGGCGGTCGAGCAGGGCATCGCCGGCGCGACCCCTGGCTCGCGGCCTAGCTTTATCGCGATGGGCCACCTGTATTTCGATTCGATGGAGGCATTTCAGACGACGTTCGGCCCTCACGCCGAGGCGATCATGGCAGACATTCCCAACTACACCGATATTCAGCCGACGATCCAGTTCAGCGAAGTGAAGATTTAGTGCGGTGTGACTCGACAGGATAATGTGACAATCACAATGATATATTGACAAATTGAATATGTTTGGTTACCGTGGCGAATTAACCCCTACGGATTTGATCGTGCGTCCCTTTGTTCCCGATGGCGTCCCGTCACTACGCCCGTTGTTATTTCGCTGTTTTCTGCTGTTTTTTCGTCACGCGGAGGACGATGAATCTAGGATTCCTGCGGCGAAGAAGCGGTCGGCCGGTGAAAATTTCCTACAAAAACAGCAAAAACAGCGGCAGCTCGCTGTAAAGGGGACCTGCGCGACGCCGAAAAGTGTGGATCCGGGAGCCGCCGGTCTGAGCGTCCGCTTCCGGCACACCTCCTGACCCGCGTGTCCGAGCCCGGGGCCTGGAGAGTCGCAGTCGTGGGAGGCGGCGTCGGCCGCAACCACATCGCCGAAGGCTACCGAAAGCACGCCGACAAGTTTCGCATCCAGGTGCTCTGCGATGTCGACCAGGCGCGGCTGGCGGCCGTCGGCGAGGAATTCTCGATTCAGCGACGCACCCGTTCCTTCGGCGAAGTGCTGCGGATGGATGATGTCGACATCGTCGACATCTGCACACCGGCAGCACTCCACTTCGGGCAAATCCTCGGCGCGCTTGCGGCCGGCAAGGAAGTCGTCTGTGAGAAGCCGTTGGTCGGCTCACTCTCAGAGGTGGACAAGGTGATCGCCGCCGAGGAGCAGGCGCCGGGGCGCGTGATGCCGGTCTTTCAGTACCGCTTTGGTAACGGGGTGCAAAAGGCCAGGCGGATCATCGAGTTGGGGATCGCCGGAAGGCCTTACCTCGCCACCGTCGAGACCGCTTGGAAACGGACCGCAAAGTATTACGAGACACCGTGGCGCGGGCGCCGGGAAATCGAGCAAGGCGGCGTCTTACTAATGCACGCGATCCACAACCATGACCTGATGACATGGTTGATGGGTCCGGCCGCCAGCGTGTTCGCGCGCGCGGCGACGCGGGTCAATCCGATCGAGGTCGAGGACTGCGCCGTTGCGAGCCTGGTGATGCGAAATGGGGCGCTGGCCTCGCTCGCCGCAACGCTCGGCTCGCCGCGCGAGATCAGCCGCCTGCGCCTATGCCTCGAGCATGTGACGTTCGAGAGCTCGACGGCCCCCTACTCGCCTGGCGACGACCCGTGGGACATCATCCCCGCTTCGCCCGATACCCAAGCGCGGGTTGCCGATGCACTCGCCGGCTATCTGGCTGTGCCATCGCGTTACGAAGGTCAATTCGCCGCCTACCACGCGGCGCTGACGACCGGTGCGGCGTTGCCGGTTACCCTGGCCGATGCCCGTTCTTCACTGGAGCTAACCACAGCGCTCTACCATTCGGCGGCGACTGGCGCCGCCGTAGATCTGCCGATTGCGTCCGACCACCCGGCCTACAATGGCTGGCCCACTCAAAACGGCAAACAGGAAGGATA
>Ga0318537_10000450_pt1 | contig 10690 bp, 9 predicted proteins | sample GRESIP117b4f29_FD_203657 | JGI IMG/M metagenome (GOLD analysis project Ga0318537, IMG submission 203657) | Tropical soil microbial communities from Luquillo Experimental Forest, Puerto Rico - GRE.SIPMG.117b4f29 | ecosystem: Environmental > Terrestrial > Soil > Tropical forest > Bulk soil... | reverse complement strand
GTGGTGACGAATCTTTCGAAGCCCCAGGCGTCGAGCAGGTATTTCAGTCGTGCTTTGGCACGATTGGTGCGATCGCCGTGGTCGATGAAGATTCGCACAACCGCGTCCGCCACCATCGTGGCTTCCGCGGGTTTGACAATCACGCCGGTGTTGCCCGCGAAAGTCCGGTGGCCGGTGACCCCGCCGAGCATGAGCCGGAACCAAACGCCCGGCTCGATGCCATATCCATCCTTCACCGTGACGGCCTGGAAGCCGATGTCATTGGTGTCCTCAAGAACCGGGATGGCGCCGCCACCGTCGAAGCCGACATTGAACTTGCGCGGGATGCCGTACAGCGATCGATCATTGAGGATGTGGAAGTGCCACTCACGGGCAAACGGCCTCGTGTCGATCAGCTCCTGCGGGTCGATGCCTGCGGTCGGCGTGCCGGTGACATTGCGGATATTGTCGGCGCCGGAACCCCGCGAACACAATCCGAGATCCTGGATCGCCTCGACCATCGCGACCGCGTTCTTCGGCTCGACCTCGCGCATTTGCAGGTTGGCGCGCGTGGTTACATGGGCGTAGCCGCCCGCATAGCGCTCGGCGAGATCGGCGAGGCCGGTGAATTGCCAATGATTGAGAATGCCGTTCGGAATGCGCAACCGGCACATATAAGCTTTTTGCGTCGGCGCGCAGTAGAACAGACCGAAGAAGCGCCAGCGAAAATTGTCGTCGGCTTTCGGCGCTTCGTTATTCGCAGCCTGTTGCTTCAGCCGTTCGTAAGCATCGAAAGGATTAAGGTCACGTTTGAACTTTTCCGGATCGGAAAGTTTACCGCCGGATTTGACAACGCGATCTTGCGCGCGCAACGCGGCGGCATCAGGCCCAGTTGCCTCCACGGTCGGCGGGCCAGGCTGCGTTGCATTGGCGTTTGCAGGGCGCGCGGTCCTCGCGATCTGCAGCCCAGCCGTGAAGCCTTCGAGATAGCGCTTCTGCTCTGGTTCGAAATCGCCCGACATTGTCTGATTTCCGCTTGTGACCTCCGCCCTCCTGTTGTCCGCCACCGCAATCGAGCTATTCGGCAGGCACGCCGGTCGGCGTCGGCGGCAACACTTTGACCGCGCTGCGCGGCCTATAGGTCGCGTAAATGGCAAATCCGGTGAACAGGAAGCCGCCGACCAGATTGCCCAGCGTCACCGGAATCTGATTCCACAGCCACCAATCGGCGACCGTGGCCTTCGCGCCCATCATCATCCCGGTCGGGATAATGAACATGTTGACGACCGAGTGCTCGAAGCCTTGTGCGAAAAAGACGAAGATCGGCATCCAGGCGCAGGCGATCTTGCCGATGACCGAGTTCGTCGTCATCGCCAGCACGATGGCGAGACAGACCATCCAGTTGCACAGCATTGCTTTGACGAAGACCGTGACCATTCCGGCAAAGCCGATCACGGAATAGCCGATCGTCTTGGCCTCGGCGACCTGGACAATGCGTGCGGCAACCCCGGCCGGCGCAGCCGTGCCCATATTCGTCAGCACAATGGCAATCAAAGCGCCGTAGGCCACGCTGCCGATCAGATTGCCGATGAAAACCCAGCCCCAATTGATCAGAACGGACGATGCGCTCGCCTCGTGGCCAAGCCATGGCAACGGCACGAGTGCGAAGCTTCCAGTGACGAGTTCGAGACCGAGCAGCACGATGCTGATCAGCCCGACCGGAAAGATCAGGGCGCCGACCAGCGGCGTATTCGTTTGTACGGCCCCGGTGAAAGCGAGGCTGGTGGCGACGCCGAGAATGGCGCCTGAGAGCATGCCGCGGATCAGTAGGTCGCGTGGCGCCAGGGCAAGTTTGCGCTTGCCGGCTTCGACCATTGCCGTCGCCACGTCGGCTGGTTTGACATAATCGATCGTGTCCATTCATTCGCTCCTACATGCCTTCATCCGCCAGCGCCTCTTGCGGCACGAGCCTTGGTGCGCGGCTTTGCGCTCCAAACCGCAAGATGCGTGCCACGTCCGAGCGCTGCGGCAATTTGAATTTCGCCAATGATTGCAATGAAGTGAATCCGTGCGGGCGACGCGGGGCCGGCTCGCTTTTGCCCGTTTGAGGCGCACTGCGCCTGCGTCTTGTGCAATGCACAAAACGCGGGCAGTTGAATCAAAACTGAGCAGAAGATGTGAGCCTATGCTCGCAGGTCGGTGGCTGTAGATCGCGCCGGGTGCCAATCCTCGCCGATTCCGGCGCCGGCGGGAAAGACCAGCGACTTGATGACGACCGGAACCGCGCCGGACATATCGAGCATCGCGCCGATGTCGATATAGTCGAAATCCTTCAGCTCAAGACCGTCGATCGAGACGATCGGATTGGCGAGCTTCATCTCTTCGCAACAATGAATGCCGATCAGCCCGCCGACGTCGCTATCGCCGACAAGCACGATCGGATGGCCGCGGCCTCGCACCGCAACCAGTCCGTCAGCCATGCCGCGGCAGAAGTCGTCAAGGCGCTGAAACGTCGCCGAGCCGCGCCAAGGCACGAACAGCGCAACGGGACTTTCGCCGCTGTCGAGCTCGCGCCGCTTAAGCACCGATCCGATCGCTGCTGCGACAGCGCTAGGGCTGATCTCGTCGCCGAGCGGCAATGCCGGCGCAATGACGGCTACGTTGCGTAATGGCAGGATTTCCATTGGGGAAACGAAAATCGTGCTGCCGGACACCTGGACCGTATATTGCGCGGCGCCAATGGCGGTAGCGCGAATGCGCGCTTCCGGGCGCGCGAGTGGCAGTCCCTCCAGCCGGGAGCGAATTTCGCTGCCAAGCTCAAGGCCGATATCGCCGTATGATTTGACTTCGCCGCCGTAAATATATTCGGAAACGCCGCCGGAGAAGCTCACGTCGGATATTTTGCCCCGCCAGTTCAGCGCATCGAGCCGTAACAGGTCGGCGTCGCCAGCCCGTGGCGAGCCGCCGTGCATTGCCTCGAACAGGCAATCCGCCATGCCTGCAGCGAGTCTGCGCGCGTCTTGCTCGGCGAGAATGCCTCCCGGCTTGAGATCAAGTCCGATTGCCGCGGCTAAGCGGCGGCCGGCATTTTCTACCCGCATGATTCGCCGTTCCTCGCCGAGAACGACGAGCCGGGCGCCAACGTCGAGAGCGGTGACAGCGACGACGTTACCGTCGGCGCAAACGGCAATCTTGGTGGTGCCGCCGCCGACATCAACGTTCATCACCGCCGCGCCGTTGCGGATCGAGCGCGCCACCGCGCCCGATCCGTAAGCCGCCATCATCGCTTCCAAACTGTCGCCGGCGCTGACCGCCACCATCCGGCCGGCTTGGCGGGCGAATAATTCGCCGATCGGCCGGGCGTTCGTCCGCCGCACCGCCACGCCGGTGAGGATCAAGGCGCCGGCATCGATCTCGTCCGGATCGACCTTGGCGTCCCGGTATTGCCGCGCAATGAATGCGCCGAGCGCGTCGGCGTCGATCAAGTCTTCGTCCGCGTATGGCGTGAGCAGGATATCCGACTGATAAAAGCTTTCGCGCTCGGTGACGACATAACGGCTGTCCAGCCGTTCCAGCACGATGCGCGAAAAGACTAGATGCGAGGTCGACGATCCGATATCGACGCCGACCGAAAGCACGCACAGCTCGTCTTCTTCGCCGAATGTGCGTCCTGTATGCGAGAAGAAAATACGGCCGCCAATTTCGTCAGTCATGGGTAGACGGGGATCGATTTCGCACTCTTCATTCCTTCGGCAGCCAGCCGCGATAATCGCGCGCGTAATATTCGGCCCGCATCCGGTTTTCCGCGCCTTCCTCCCGCATGCGTTCGGCGTATTCCCGGCGCAGAAATGGATCTTCCATGTAATAGGGGATAGCGGTGCCGCCCTCGGGAATGTCCATCGCCGTATAGTCGACATGTTTCTCGCCGGGCGGTCCGGGCTCGCGACCCGGATTGTGCGGTCCGAACCAGGCGGTCAATCGGAACGGCTCTTTCGACGCTCCGAAATGCTGATGATACCAGCGCGCGCCGCCGGGCGCCGCCGACACCATCCCAACCGGCTCGTAATCCACGCGCTTGACCTGATCGGCTTTGCCGTCCTTCCACGGCGTGATGCCGAGATGCTCGGGCCAGGTATAGGTGTAGCCTTTGCCTTTGATGCAGATCAGCACCGCCGCCGAAGTGTGGGCGTGCGCCTTGGAATAGTGGCCGTTCTCGTGTTGGCCGATCCAGAGGTAAAACGTATTGCCGGTCATGAACGGCTCGACCCTCCGCCAGCCGGGCGAGCGGCGGTTATCCAGCGGCAGGTCGCAATTGACGATGTCGGGGATGAAATTTGTCCGCCGCATCGCCAGCCCGCGCACCGGGTCCGGCTCAATGTCGTCTTTGTATTTGTAGAAATCGTCGGCCCCTGAGAACCGATCGCGGAACTGATAACGGCAATTAAAAATCGCGTCGGTGTTGTCGATCAGATTCATCAGATTAGGAGCGGTCGTACCGGCCAGCAGCAGCGCCGGCGCCGAACTCGCATTGACGATGCGGTGCATCGCATTCACCGGAATGGAAAACAGCGATCCTTTCTGCCATTCGAAAGTGTGCCGCTTGTTATCGCCTTCCAGCCAGACCTCGGTTGAGCCGCGACCTTCGACCACGAGATAGATTTCCTCGTAGAGATGCTTCTCGACGTTGAGCGCGCCGGCGCCGGGCACCTCGACGACGTAACAGCCCCATTTGCCCTCGGTGCCGTGGAGCTGAATGTAGCTGCCGCGCCCGCCCATTCGCGGCCATGGTTGCAGCGGCAGGTTCTGCACTTTGCGCACGCCGATATCCCGGTAGACCGGAATGCCTTCCGATTCCATGAACAGGTCGTACGGGGTCTTCGGCCGGCCGAATTTGCCGAAGCCGGCGCGCTTGAAGCCCGACGGCTCATGCCAATGAACCTGCCCGGCGATTTCATGCATGACGGCGCTCTTGCGGTCTCCGCTAATCGGCCGGTGCGACAAACTTCGTGCGATCAGGCTTCGTGCGAGAAAAGCGCTGCCCGGCCCGGCGAAAATTATCGCGCGATTGTTTAGGCTTGCACCCCATGTACAATGCGCGATAGGCCGTTGCAACGCGAACTTTGCGGCACCTAGAACATTGCCGTGCGTCAGGGATGGAATGCTAAACCCATGCCGATGAATAAACCGCATCTCGAGTTCCACCGGATCGATATGAAGCAAGGCTGGGCGACGCCGTCAGGCTATCCGTCAGGTATCGAGCAAAAGATCCTGGCAAGCGATCTTGATGAGGCGCGCAAGATGGGCAGCCGGACGCGCCTGTTGCGGTTTGCCCCAGGCGTCTACACCACGGCACCGTTCGTACACGACCACTGGGAGGAGGTTTATCTCGTCTCAGGCGACCTGATCGTCGGCAACGATCCGCAGGGCAGGGGAGGCGAATCCTTCGACGCGCCGACCTATGCCTGCCGGCCTCCAGGCGTTTACCATGGTCCATTCAAGTCGGATCGCGGCTGCCTGCTTTACGAAATCCACTACTACGACGAGAGCAAGAAATAACGTGACGCGCGATCTGGAACAGCCGATCGCCAGCGACGGAACGAGCGTGCGCGAGCAGTCGAGGCCCGCGTTGCGGCCCTACATCGCTGCGACGCGGGATTTCCCCGCGGGCACTGCTACGCCGCGGCAGTTTCTGGAACGCTCGCTGGAATTGCTGGAACAATGGGAACCGAGGATCGGCGCCTTTGTCTGCACGAACCTGCCGTCTGCGCGTGCGGCGGCTGATCGTGCAACCGAGCGTTGGCGCGCCGGACGACCGTTGTCGTCGATCGATGGCATGCCAGTCGGCATCAAGGACGTGATTGAAACTTTCGACATGCCGACGCAGATGGGCTCGCCGCTTTTTCTCGGCTGGCGCTCGGAAAAAGATGCGGCAAGCGTGTGGGCACTGCGCGATGCCGGAGCGGTCATTCTCGGCAAGACGGTCACCACCGAATTCGCCGCGTCCGAACCGCGCGGCACCCGCAATCCCTGGAACACGGCGCACACGCCCGGCGGCTCGTCGAGCGGTTCGGCGGCCGCTGTCGCCACTGGTGTCGTAAGCGCCGCGCTCGGCACGCAAGTTATCGGCTCCGTCATTCGCCCGGCGAGCTTCTGCGGTTGCGTCGGTTTTAAGCCGAGCGTCAATGCCATCAACCGCGAGGGCAGCCACGACTATCAGAGTCAAAGCTGCACCGGCATTCTCGCCGCATCGTTGCAGGATGCCTGGCAAGTGGCGCGCGAAATCGTCGCCCGTGTCGGCGGCGATGCCGGAACCGCCGGGCTGCAAGGACCGGACATGATGCCGCCGAGCGAGAAGCCGCGCCGCCTCGCCGTGCTCGAGACCGCCGGTTGGGAATCCGCGTCGGTCGGCGCCAAGCAGCGCCTGGGCGAATGCGTCATGCGCTTGAAATCCGCCGGCATCGAAATTCGCACCCGTCACAACGACGATAAAGTCGCGGCGCTGGAAACCGACCTGGTCAATGCGATGGAGCTTTCCTACCGCTGCAACGGCTGGGAGATGCGCTGGTTCATCCGCACCATGCGCGAGCGCGATGCCGGCGCGTTGAGCCGCAGCATCCTGGATCGAGCGCAGCGTTACGAAGACATGACGATCACCGATCACCGTGCCGATTTGAAAGAGCGCGCCCGCGTGCGCGCGGTGTATGCTGAGCTTGCCGCAAACTGCGACGCCTGCATCACGCTCTCCGCGCCGAGCCACGCGCCGGAGGGATTAAGCTCGACTGGCAATCCGGAATTCGCCGTGCCGGGGTCGCTCCTTGGGGTGCCGGCAATTTCGCTGCCGCTTTTCGAGCTCAACGATCTACCGCTTGGCCTCCAGGCTGTCGGCTATTTCGATCGCGACGCCGATGCGTTTAAGACCGCAGCCTGGCTGCGGTCCGCCCTTACGCAAGCGCGCTGATCAGCCGTGATGACGTCGATTGGCGAAATCCCGTCGCTTCCCATTCCGCAAGTCCTGGAACGCTATCGCAGCGAGCGCCGTCATTGTCTGGATTCGATGATATGGTTCGTTCGGCCGCTCCGGGTGGCAAACTCGGCAAACCGTTGATGCTCGCTCTCGGTGCTTTGCTGGCTTCAGGCGCTCTGTTCCGCGCGGGCGCCAGCCCAGCGCCGCAAGCGACATCCGACGAGGGTGCTGGCGGAGTGCTTGGCGGTTTGGGTGGACTGTTGAAAAAACTGGAGCAGGAAGGGCTTGGCAATGTAGCCAATTCCTGGGTCGGTTCGGGACAAAATCAACCAGTCTCACCAGGTCAGCTTGGTTCGGCGCTCGGCCCAAGCATCATCAAGATGCTGGCTCAAAAGTCAGGCCTCTCCGAGGAGGAACTCACCAAACAACTATCGCAGGTTCTACCCGGCGTCGTTGATACGCCAAACGGCAGGCTGCCAACGATGGCGGAGTTATCTCAAAAGATGTGAAGACGCGGCTTTTCTCTAGATGGATTGCTGGCTAGCCGATTGCCCACTGGGTCGACGGCAGCGGGTTGGTCTTTAGTGCAGCTTTCGTTTACGCTCTTGCTCTGCCTGATAAATTTCGAGGCAGAACAGGAGGAACGCGATAATCGCGTCATCATGCACTTTGGCGGTGTGAGGCGCGCGAGACATAGAGCCCCCAGGATTGTTGTCTCCGTATCCCATAAAAATAACCTGAGTCGTTGACCCGGACTGTGCTCTCTGGGCAACGCTCGCCAGCGATTTGAGGGCTATGGCATTAGGCCGCGCGGCGGATTTGGAACATCGGATGGATTGCTGATGTCCGCTTTGGGTCAAAAGCGGACATTGCGGAGCGTGATCAGCACGTCCGCTAAGGGCCAATAGCCGACATTCTGCGCTTCTTCAGTCAATTACCTCGTCGGCGGCGACGTTTTTTCCCCTCTTCGTATCCCAAACTTGCCAGACCTTGGCGAAACGCGGCAACGGGACCTGTGACATAGGCTGCTGAGGAAACCAACAAGCGGAAGCGCCGGTTGTTGCGCTGACGCGGAAAGCGGCCGCGATGCCGAATGCGGCGATAAAATCCCGTCGTCGCATTGCCTCACCCCAGGTTCGGGAGAGGCCATCGTAGCGAGTCAGACCGGTAGACTGGAAGTGGTTAGGCCGAAGTTCGGCTAATGTTCGCTTCGGGCTATACGAACATTGTGGTGCGTTGCCCTAGCACGCCAGCTAAACTTTAAGTCAACGAGGCTGAGGCATGCGCATCATCGACGCTTTCAATCATTTTTTTCCCAAACGCTACTACGACGCGTTATTGCAATCGCCCGATGCCGCAAAAGACATCGGCAAGCGCGTGCGCAGCATCCCGGCGCTGTCGGATCTCGATCTACGGCTACGCATCGTCGAAATGTTCGACGACTATTCTCAGGTCCTATCGCATGGGCTGCCCCCGCTCGAACGGCTGTGGGGGCCGGATAAATCGCCGGAAATGGCGAAGATCGCCAATGACGGACTGGCCGAAATCGTCGCCAAGCACCCGAAACATTTTGTCGGCTGGTCGGCGCTGTTGCCAATGAACGCACCAGCCGCCGCCGCCAAAGAAGCGGCGCGGTCGCTTGCAAGCGGCGCCAATGCCATTCAGCTTGCGACCAATGCCAATGGCGTGCCGCTCGATGCGCCGCAATTTCTGCCGGTGTTCGAAGTGATCGCCAATTCCGGCAAGCCGATCCTTCTGCATCCCGCACGCACGCGCGACATGCCGGATTACCCGAGCGAAACATATTCGAAATACGAGATTTGCAGCGTGCTCGGCTGGCCATACGAAACCGGCGTAACGCTGGCGCGGCTTGTCTTCTCAGGCATAATGGATCGCTATCCCGGCCTGAAAGTCATCGCGCATCATCTCGGCGGCGTTATTCCCTATCTCGAAGGGCGCGTCGGCCATTCGTTCGATCAGCTTGGCGTGCGGACCTCAGATGAGGATTACAGCCGCGTTCTCAAATCTCTGAAAAAGCGCCCTTACGACTATTTCAAGGACTTCTACGGCGACACGGCGGTCGAAGGCGCGCGCGCGGCGACGATTTGCGGGCTCGATTTCTTTGGCGCCGACCATGTGTTGTTCGCCTCGGATTGTCCGTTCGACAAGGAAAAAGGCGTCGGATACATCCGCGCGACGGTGAAAGTTCTCGATTCAATTGCTCTCGCTAACCCCGAGCGCGAGAAGATCTGCTGGCGCAACGCCGTGAAATTGTTTGGATTAGCGGCGTAATTCAGTTCCGTTCGTCGACGATACTCGCCCGCAATGCGCCGATCCCGGTAATCTCGACTTCGAGTGTGTCGCCGGGTTTCATCCACAGCGGCGGCTTGCGGCTGTGGCCGACGCCTTCCGGAGTGCCGGTGGAAATGACATCGCCCGGCGTAAGCGCGGTGAAGTCCGAACAAAAGGTGATGATCTGCGGGATCGAATAGATCAAGAGATCCGTCGCCGAGCGTTGAACCTCTTTGCCATTCAGCCGCGTCGTCAAGGTCAGCCGGCCTGGATCCGGGATTTCATCGGTTGTCACGAGCCAGGGACCGAACGGGCCGGTGCCCGGAAAATTCTTGCCGGACGTCACGGAGAACTTCTGATAATCGCGTACGCTGCCGTCGACGAAACAGGTATAGCCGGCGACGTGTTCGAGCGCGCGCTCCGCCGCGATGTGTCGTCCGCCTTTGCCGATGACAAGCGCGAGCTCGCCTTCGAAATCGAAATGATCCGAGACCTTGGGCCGGATCAGTTGGCCGCCGTGGCCGACCAGTGTGTCGGCAAAGCGAATGAACATGCTCGGCTGTTTCGGCAGTTCGCGGCTCATCTCTGCGGCATGCGAGCGATAGTTGATGCCAGCGCAGAGAATCTTCTCCGGCTTCGGGATGACCGGCAGGAACGTTATCTCGCTCAGCTTGCGGTCGGGCAGGGCGGTTCGTGCCAGCTCTCGCATTTTTTCCAGCGCACCGGCCGCGAGCGCGGCGCGCAGGTTCGGCTGGCCGATTTTATCGTTGAGCGTCACGACGCCGCCGTCACGCGCTGCGCCGAACCATTCCTTGCCGTCGGCAGCAAAACTCAGAAGTTTCATCTACCCATCCACGTATATGGGGATGAAGCGCGACGGATGATGGTCAATCCGTCGCGCTCCCGTCACCGGGTGCCCGAAGATTTCAGCATTCAAAACTTGATCATATCGGTCCTGGTCGGTGTCGATTTGGGCGACAACAAAGGCGCGTTGAGGAAATGTATAAATGTATACAGTCGAGAAGTCCGCATAAGGCTCGACCGCCGACATTCCATCGACCGGCACGATAACATTCATACCACGGAATGCCGCCCTGGCCCCGGTAAAGAGGACCGCGCCGTTCGAGGCTGTTCCAGTCACAATGACAGTCTGAATGCCCTTGTCCTTGAGAATTTTTGCAAGATCGGTGTTGAGGAACTTGTCCGGCCCGGACAGGACGGAGGGCTCATCCCCCAAAGGCGCGACATCCGGCATTACGTCCGCCATCGTCGAATTGGCGATGATGCTATAAATCACCGCCGCCTTTGCTGCGCGCTGCCGCGAGCAATTTCTTCATGGCCGGAAGGCTGGCGACGCAGGCTGGCCGTTTGCCGCGATTCTGGTTCATGAAATCGAGCATCAGGAGAGCTGTGGTCTTGGGATCGACGGTGACAGGTTTCAGCTCCGGTGGCGGC
>Ga0318537_10000445_pt1 | contig 10720 bp, 10 predicted proteins | sample GRESIP117b4f29_FD_203657 | JGI IMG/M metagenome (GOLD analysis project Ga0318537, IMG submission 203657) | Tropical soil microbial communities from Luquillo Experimental Forest, Puerto Rico - GRE.SIPMG.117b4f29 | ecosystem: Environmental > Terrestrial > Soil > Tropical forest > Bulk soil... | reverse complement strand
CCAGTTCGGGTCATGCGGATAATTCCAAATAGGGCAACAGCAACAATAGGGCCACCGAGGATCCCAATAATGGCGCCGAGAGAAGGGTATTGTCTGGCCAGCGACCATGGAGCGGCGTCGGTGATGGACCGGTTTTGCGACCGATCTCCGTTCGTGTGTGCGAGCGGCTGAAGGCGGCTCGTTCACAGGCGGCGCAAGTTCCGGAGCGGTTGATACCGGTGGAGGAACGTTAGATCCCGGAGCGGTTGGTACTGGTGGAGGAACGTTAGATCCCGGAGCCGTTTGCTGCGCTTGTGCATGGACGACTAGGGCGCAGGCGCCAAACATGTATCCGCCCACCAAAAGCTGCGCCAGTGTGAAGGCAAATCTTGTGTCCATGACGAACTTTTCCCTCGAAGTCCGACAAGCATAATACAGAGGAAAGACTCTATTTTTTTGCGTATTTGAGAATTCCGGCAGCTTGGCGATATTCGCCGCGATCCGCCGCGCCTCGTCCCTCGTGAACAGCTTGGCCGCTGATCGCCGCCCCAGTAGACGTGGGCAAGCTGCTGGCCTGTCACGCACCACGAAGCAGGCTTGCTGTTCTTCGACCGACCACGGCGGCGGGAAGCGGCGTGCGTTCATCACGGTCTGATCGAGAGCCACACGTGGCGGACCTTGGCATCGAGATGATCGACGCGGCACTTATTCAATACGTGCAGTTCGCGACGGCGAAGAAACATTGCTCGTTTTGGGATAACAGACCGCCGGTTGGACCAACATAGTTCATCCGTTTCACTTTGCCGTCCATCATCGTGACGTTCGTAGTGCAATTACCAGATGGATAAGACCAGACTTCGGTTGCTCCCTCTGTTGCTTTGGAAGCTGGCGTTCCCATGCAAGCAAGGACTGCCTCCTTGGTAAGACCGACCATTTTATTTTGGGCGTAATTCGCAATTTGTGCACGGTCACCGGCACAATCAGCTACGCACGCTGCAATAACAACAGCGACCACAGTCCTCAGCGGCGACATGTAAGTGGCCACGACTAAAAACCGTGTCATGGTGCCCCTCTCGACGAGCAGCCTACCGTTTCGCGGCGGTAGTAGTCGATGGCAAAGAGCGCCAGCGCGGGCAATCGTTCATTGAGCCAATTATTTGCGTTTATGAGCCTCGCCCATGCGCTGATCGCGTTGGCCGCGATCCGCCGCGCGTCGTTCTTCGTGAGTAGCTTGGCCTCAATGTCCGCTTTACCCCCAAAAGCGGACATCGGAACTCGGTCGTGGAATGTCCGCTTTGTGCCAAAAGCGGACATTATGCAGTGCAGCAAACAGCCGCCTAACCGCCCGTTGAGTTCGATCTGTTCGCCGTGCCTATCCTGAGGCGCCGCGCAGACGCGCCGGATCAAGCGGTGGCAAGCGCCCTGGCGCGAATGGTGCTAGGTCGACGCGACGGGCCGCACCATCGATGATCAGGTCGCCCATTGCCTCGCCGGTCGCGGGCGCGTTGAGCATGCCCCAGACACTGTGGCCGGTCGCCACGTAGGCGCCGCCAATACCCGGCACGGCGCCGATAACGGGAAGGCCATCTTCGGTGACCGGCCGGAAGCACGCCTGCCGCGCTTTGATCGGCGCCGCGGCGAGCGCGGGCGAGATATTCCGGCACAGCGCTTCGAGCCGCGCGTGCGCACCCTCATCAGCCGCAACATCGTTAGGATCGAGCGGCAGCGGGCCAATGGTAGAGATCGCACACACCCACGTCGTGCCATCCGCGCGCGGAAATAACTCGGGGGTCAGGATTTCGCCGTTCGCCTCGCGGTACTCGAGGAACAATGCTTCGGCCGGAATGATCCCACCGGTTTCGAACACCAAGCTATGTCCCTTATAGCCGAGCACCGCCGGCAGCGGCAGCCAGCGGGCCGCCAGAATCGACCACGGTCCCATCGCGATCACGACGGCGTCGCCTTCGACGATCTCGCCGCCCGCGAGTGCTACGCCGCGCACTGCTCCGCTCGGGGTGCGTAGCAAGTCGACGACAGTGCCGTGCTGCAGCACTGCTCCATGCGCCTGAGCGGCATGCATCAGACCTGTTGTGAACGCGCGGGGCTCGACGAGCGCGGTCGTCTCCGGTGAGCCGAGTTGGCTCGTGATCGTCACGCCGTCGGCCAGCCACGGCCGCTTTTCGAGCGGCATTTTCAAACCGCGTGCACCGCGCGAGGTATCGTCCTCGGCGGCGTAACCGCCGTAGGTCGTTAGACGCCGATAACCCCAATCGCCGAGTTCGGCGGAAAGTTCGGCATGGAGTTCGAAGCTACGCCGTGCCAATCGATCAAGCGGGCTGCCACCGCACCAGTCGAGGGCCAGGAAGCCACCCGACTTGCCGGAGGCCGCACCGGCGACGGCATGACGTTCTATGACGGTCGACCGCCCACCGCGTCGGCTTGTGAAGTAGGCGATTGCGGCACCGATCGCGCCACCACCGCAGATCACGATACGCGTGCCCGAACTCATAGCAGCTACTTGTGTCAGTCTGGGCTTCCGAGTTCCAGGGCAGCGCTCGTCGAAGGCATTCGGCCTCGATGTCGCGTTCGCTGCAGGCGTGGAGATCCTAACTTCCAGTCCGAGCGTCAGCACGCTCTACTGGCGAGGCCCGCTAACCAATGTCCGCTTTACCCCCAAAAGCGGACATCGGAACTCAGCCGCGAAATGTCCGCTTTGTGCCAATAGCGGACATCCAGGCTTATTCGATCAGCTCAGTCGCGCGGGAGAGGAGTGAATTCGCCACAGTGAGGTCGAGTGCCTTGGCGGTCTTAAGGTTGATCGCAAGCTCGTATTTGGTCGGTCCTTGCACCGGGAGGTCAGCGGGCTTCTCACCCTTGAGGATGCGATCGACGTAGCCCGCAGCGTGCCGATATGGGTCGATCGTGTCAGGTCCAAAAGAAACAAGGCCACCGTCCGTGACGAAATAGCGATACGGGTACGTTGTTGGTAACCGGTGTCGGGCGGCCAAAGAGATGATCAGATCGTGGTTATTAATCGTCAGCGGGACTGCGAGAACAATCAGACCACAATTCGACCCCTGTGCAAATTCAGTGACGGTGCGCTCGATCGCACTAGCATCTTGCCCACCGAGTGGGCTCAATTCGACGCCAAACGATCGCGCTACGGACTGGATCGCACCGTACTGGCCGATACTCGCGGTTACGAAGGGATCCCGTATGACGCCGACACGGGTCAGCTGCGGCGCAATTTCCTTGAGCAGTTCAAGCCATTTCGCACCAATCTCGTATTCGATATTTGTGAACCCAGTTGCGTTGCCGCCCGGCTTCGCCAAACTAGTGATAAAGCCCGCGCTGACAGGATCAGCAACCTGCACAAATACAATAGGCACAGTATGGGTCGTCTGTTGTAATGCCACCATAACCGGAGTTGCGGTGGCAAGGATGACGTCCGGAGACAATGCCACTAACTCCATTGCGGCTTTCTGATTAGAGTTCGGCTCGCCGGTATCCCAGCGATACTCGATCTGTAAATTGTGATCGGTGGTCCAACCCAATCGCTGCAATTCTTGAAGGAATGCCGCTATGCGTGCTTGGGCCTGCGGGTTCTCCTTGGAATAAGGCATTAGCACGCCGACGCGCCGCATCCGGTCAAGCTGCGCACGTGCCGTGATCGGCCAAGCCGCAGTGCTGCCAAGAAGCCCGATGAACTCGCGTCGCCGCATATACGCCGCCCCGGCCAAGGCTACGCTAAAGGCGATTAAAGCCTAGCACGCTGAGGCTGCTCCAATGTGTGACATAAGGCGCAGGACCAACGGATGTCGGCTTTGGGTCAGAAGCGGACATTCAATAATGTCCGACGCATGTCCGCTTTACCCCCGAAAGCAGTCGTTGGTTGAGCGTGTCGGAATGTCCGCTTTGTGCCAAGAGCAGACATTGAGGCGCCCGTTGGCTATGATTGCAAGTGAGGCTCGGAAGCTCGCGGCGCATCACCATGGAACTTCCCCGTCGCAAATTCCTGGATCTTGCAATAGGCGCTGGGGCGCTCACAGCTCGGTTAGATGCCGCGTTGGCGCTCGATTATCCGACACGACCCGTACATCTAATCGTAGGCTTTCCAGCTGGTTTCACACCCGACATTATCGCGCGCCTGACTGCTGAGGCGCTGTCAGAGCGACTCGGGAGACAAATCATTGTCGATAACCGCCCTGGTGCTGCGAGCAATATTGGTACCGAACTCGTCGTGAAAGCGCTTCCGGATGGTTATACGCTCCTTGGCGCCACGGGCGCTAATGCCATCAATGCGACGCTTTATGAAAATCTGAGTTTCAATTTCATTCGCGACATCGCGCCGGTCGCAAGCATCGTCCGTGCTCCACTCGTCATGACCGTGAACCCTTCTGTTCCGGCCGACACGGTTCCCCAGTTCATCGCCTTCGCCAAAGCCAATCCGGGCAAGATCAATATGGCTTCCGGCGGGATCGGCAGCACGCCCCACGTTGCTGGCGAGCTGTTCAGTATAATGGTAGGCGTGGATTTGGTTCACGTTCCCTATCGCGCCAATCTCGTCCCCGATCTGCTTGCCGGTCAGGTGCAGCTGGTGTTTGCGCCGATACCGACGGTCATCGGGCAGCTGAAAGCCGGCAAGCTGCGTGCTTTGGCTGTGACCAGTACAACGCGCGTGCTGGCGCTGCCGGACATCCCGACCATGACCGAGTTCGTGCCAGGCTATGAAGCGAGCACATGGTTCGGCATCGGTGCGCCGAACGGGATTTCTGCCGAAATCGTCGCAAAGCTCAACAAGGAGGTGAATGCGGGCTTAGCCAATCCGAAGATGATCGAGCGACTAACCGACGTTGGCAGTGATCCGATGCCAATGACTCCTGCCGAGTTTGGTAACTACATTGCCGAGCAGACCGCGAAGTGGGAAAGGGTGATCCGAACGTCCAATATCAAGCCCGAGTAAAATTCGACGCGCGCGGCATGATCGGCCTCGTGCACTAAGGAGAATTTGCAGTGGGACGGGTTGTAACATTTACGAACTTACGGCCGAGCAAAATTATTAGCGGCACTCACACTGCGGCTATTACACAGGGAGAAACACAGGAGATGGCGGCCGAATACATTCGGATACCGCCGGGACAGCAATGGATCGCCACGGCGCCTCCAGAGACAGACTGCTACTTGTTCATCGTCGACGGTGCCTGCGCGATTTCTGCAGCCGATAATCGGCATCGTTTCTCCACACAGACATTCGCGGTGGTGCAAGAAGGTATTGAGTTCACCGTCGAGAATGACAGCAGCGCGGCGGCAAGCATCATCAAGGTCGTCGCACCCCCGCAGGCGAATGGCCGGGGCACGCCTGGCTTTACGGGCAAACTCGCGGTCACTCGACGCGCTGCGGCGCCGATTGTTAATCTGCCGGAGGAGAAAAAGACTCGAATTTATTTTGTAGATGACGATGCGATCAGATCCCAACGCGGCCACGCGATGATCGTGGTCTACGAAAAAGATACTGTCACCGGCCTACATCACCATCCCAATGCGGAAAGCATGTTCGTCATACTTGAAGGCGCGTTGCAGTTTATCGTGAATGGGGAGCCGGTCGTGCTCACGCCTGGTCAAGCCGTATATTTCGGCCTTAACGACCAGCACGGACTGCGTGTTGCTGATGGAGCGTCGAGCGCGAGCTTTCTCGAGTTCCATATCCCCGCCGCTTACTCCACGGTTCGGGGCCATGCCTAGCATGTCCGCTTTACCCCCAAAAGCGGACATTGGTTGAGCGCATCGAGATGTCCGCTTTGTGCCAAAAGCGGAAGTGAACGTCATTCCCCAAAACTTAGGCCTTGGCCAATCGGGGCCTTTTCTTTGTCGTCACGCCCAGTGATCCTCCACGCAGCCAGCCTGGGCCAGGACCGAGTCATCGTGCTGTCGCACAAATTTTGAGCCTTCGTCAGAATCAAAAGTCAAGTTCCGCTGCGTTTTGATGGCGGAGGCCCAATGGCCATCACGGTGCGGAACCGCACGGCATTGACGCGCCGCGCGGTGATGAGGAGCACTGTCGCGACGGCGGCCTGCACCGCGATCGGCGGCATCGCGTACCCTTCCTTGAGCTTCGCCCCGGGCCGGCCGCAGATCACGCACGGCATACAGTCCGGCGATGTATCGGCGGACTCGGGCGTGGTCTGGGCGTGCGCCGATCGGCCGGCGCGGATGCTGGTCGAGGTGGCAACCACCGACACATTCCGCGACATTGGACGCGCCGTATTCGTCGACGCGCTGCCAGAATCGGACTTCACCGCCAAAGCGCTGCTCGACGATCTGCCACCGGGACAGGATATTTTCTATCGCATCAGCTTTCAGGATCTTTCCAGCGCGGTGTTCGGTGACCCGAAAGTTGGACATTTTCGCACCGCGCCCGCCGGCCGACGCTCGATCTCGTTCGTCTGGTCGGGCGACACCATGGGCCAGGGCTGGGGCATCGATCTCGCGCGTGGCGGTATGCGCAGCTACGCCGCCATGCACCGAAATGCGCCGGATTTCTTCATCCATTGCGGCGACAACATCTATGCCGATTGTCCGATCGCGGCGACAAGGAAACTGCCCGATGGCACGCTATGGCGCAGCGTCGTGACCGAGGAGAAATCGAAGCCCGCCGAGACGCTCGCCGATTATCGCGGCAATTACAAATACAATCTACTGGACGAGAATTTACGCGCCTTCAACGCAGCGGTGCCGATGATAGCGCTGTGGGACAATCATGAAGTGATGGAGAGGTGGTGGCCGGGCGAGCCGCTCTCGGGCAGGCCTGTTGACGAAAGCAATACGCTGATTTTCGCCGCGCGCGCCCGCCGCGCCTTCCACGAATTCTTGCCAGTGCGCGAAAGTTTGACTGAGCCGGGGCGCGTCTACCGAAAGTTACGATATGGCCCGCTGCTCGACCTGTTCATGCTCGACATGCGCAGTTACCGCGGCCCCGACGGCCCACACGATGACCGCGTCTACCGGCCCGATGATTATCTGCTCGGACCGGATCAAGTCCTCTGGCTCAAACGCGAGCTGACCGCCTCGCGCGCGATCTGGAAGGTGATTGCCGCCGACACGCCGATCGGCAACGCTGTCGATGTTACAGGAATCGAGCAAGCCGACGGGCCGCGCGGCCGGGGCCTCGAGATCGCCGACCTGCTCGCTTTCATTAAACGTGCTGGCGTACCCAATACGCTCTGGCTCACCGCCGACCTGCACTACACCGCCGCGCATTATTACGATCCGAACCGGGCTGTGTTTCAGGATTTCGAGCCATTCTGGGAATTCGTTTCCGGACCGCTGCATGCGGGGACCTGGACGGAGGTTGCGTTGGCCCCCACGTTCGGTCCGCATGTCGCCTTTCACATGGCCGCGAACGCCGCACAAGGCGACAACCTTGCACCGTCTTATGGACTGCAATTTTTTGGCCAAGTGATGATCGACGGCGCGACCGGCGCGCTCACTGTGACACTCAAAGACGTCGAGGATCGCGCGCTGTGGTCGATCACGCTCGATCCAGCCTCAACAGATTAGAGCAAGCTCTGTGCGATCTGAATGTCCGCTTTGGGTCAAAGGCAGACATTCCCTAACGTCCCCTAACGTCCGCCCAATGTCCGCTTTACCCCCAAAAGCGGACATGGGAACTCAACCGCGTGATGTCTGCTTTGTGCCAAAAGCGGACGTGAGCCAGTTATTCGATCACCTCGTCGGCGCGAGTAAGCACTGATTGCGGAATGGTGAGGCCCAGTGCTTTGGCAGTTTTGAGATTGACTACAAGCTCGTACTTAGTCGGCGCCTGCACCGGGAGATCGCCTGGATTCTCACCTTTGAGGATGCGATCGACGTAGCCCGCGGCACGACGGAACTGGTCGAGGAAGTCGGATCCGTAACAGATCAACCCGCCGGCGGTGCAGTAGAACGCTGAGGGGTAGACGGCCGGGAGGCGGTGGCGGGCCGCTAGCGTGACGATGAGATCACGATGGAGGGCTGCTGCGGGGCTTCCGGTTACGATCAGGCCGCTATTCGCGCCTTGCGCGAATGCATTTATCGAGCGTTCGAGTTCGCCGGCGTCGCGCAAATCAATCGGGCGTAATTCCAGGCCGAGCGAGGGCGCAAAGGCCTGCAGCACACCGAACTGGCCGGGGCCGGCCGCAATTAGCGGAATCGCGCAGCACGGCGACACGGGTGACGCGCGGCGCGACTTCCTTGATTAGGTCCAGCCATTTGCTGGCGAATGAATAATCCTGCCCGGTGAAGCCGGTCGCGTTACCGCCCGGCCGCGCCAGGCTCTCGACATAGCCGGCGCCGACCGGATCGGCGACAGCCGCAAACACGATCGGAACGGTGCGGGTCACCTCCAGCAGGGCCGATACCGATGCACTGGAATTGGCCAGAATGACGTCCGGCGCTAGCGCCGCCAGCTCCGTCGTATATTTGCGCATCGTGTCCGGCTTCCCATCGCCCCATCGATAATCGAGTCGGAGGTTTTGCCCCAACGTCCAACCGGCTTGTTGCAGGGCCTGCGCAAAAGCAGTCACCCGCGTCTGTCCCTCGACATCGTCGGCGGGAAACGGCGTGAGCACACCCACCCGCCGCATGCGCTCACGCTGCTGCGCGCTCGCAGTGAACGGCCAAGCGGTGGCCGATCCAGCAATTCCTTTGATGAGGTCGCGTCGTCGCATTGCCTGCCCCGAGGCCGAAGACTACGCCAACAATCCCGATTACATCAGGGATTTACCACCGGCGAAATGGGGCTCAGAAGGGTAGTTGCACAGCAGCAAGCTTGAGCTGCGGATGTCCGCTTTGGGTCAAAAGCAGACATTGACGAGTGCCCGGGCAATGTCCGCTTTACCCCCAAAAGCGGACATCGGAACTCAGTCGCGAAATGTCCGCTTTGTGCCAAAAGCAGACATATGCACCGCAACAAAGTGACCGTTTATTCGATCACTTTGTCGGCGCGCACAAGGAATGACTCGGGGATCTTCAAGCCCATAGCCTTCGCGGTCTTCAGATTCACGACCAACTCGTACTTGACCGACAACTGCACCGGAAGGTCAGCCGGCTTTGCCCCGCGAAGAATCTGGTCGATGTAGGTTGCGGCTTGACGATACCCATCGGCCGGAACGTTCCCGTAGGAAATGAGACCACCATTCTCGGCAAAGTAACGGAAGGCGTAAATTGCCGGTAAGCGGTATCGCTCAGCCGGACCGATGATCAAATCACGATGTACAAGCATGAAAGTGCTCGGCAACACGATGAGGCCGCCGTCGGGCTCGCGCGCGAATCCCGCGATGACAGTTTCGACGTCGGCCGGGTCGTGAACAGGTGACGCAACGATTTCTACGCCGATTGACGAAGCCGCGCCTTTGAGGGGCTCGAGAAACCGTTGCGCGTAGGGTGCGGTTGGAGGGTTGAATAAATACATCACTCGGGCCGGGCGCGGCACGATCTCCATCAGCAACTCGAGCCACTTGCTCGTCAATGTGAGCGGAAAATTGTTGATCCCGGTGGCATTGCCGCCAGGGTGCGGAAAGCTCGCGACGAACCCGCTACCTATTGGATCGCCGACCTGCACGAAGACGACAGGGATGGTGTGCGTCTCGCGGAGCACCGCCGCTGTCGGGGGCGTGCTGTCGGTCAGGATCACGTCGGGTCGCGTATCCACGATCTCTCTTGCGACCTTGGAAATCGCCTCAGGATCCGTCCCAGACCGACGCTGTTCGAACCGGATGTTTCGCCCTTCCGTCCACCCGAACTTCCGAAGTTCCTCGTGCAGCGTCGTAAATCGCAGCGAAGCTTCCGGGTCGTCTGCGGCGAACGCCATCATGACGCCGATTCGCCGCATCTGGTCTGGCTGCTGCGCTCGCGCCAAAACCGGCCAAGCTGCTATTCCACAACCGACAAGGGTGATGAACTCGCGTCGCCTCATTCGATCACCTCGTCGGCGCGCACTAGCAGCGACGGTGGCACATCGAGGCCAAGCGCTTTTGCGGTCTTGAGATTGACAACCGTTTTATAGTTGGTCGGCACTTGTACTGGCAGTTCACTAGGTTTTGCGCCGTGCAGAATGCGGTCAACATAGGACGCAGCCAGTCGATATGGCTCGATCTCATCGTTTCCGTAGCACATGAGACCGCCAGCATCGACGAACACGCGGAACGGATAGACGGCGGGTAAACGATAGCGGGCCGCAAGCGCGATCACGAGATCGCGACGAACAATGGTTGTCGAGTCCGGCGGCACGACCAAGCCGCCGTTCGGCGCGGCGGCGAACGATTCGATAGCGTGGTCAATGTCTGCATCTACGCTCTCGACGGGAGTCGGCACAATCTTAATCGCGAGCGGGGGCGCAGCGACTTCTGCCGAGCGCGGGAAGTAGTCAAACGCGCTGCCGCTTGTCTTAGGATTGCCCACAAGAGCAATGCGGGTCAGGTGTGGCGCAATCTCCTTGAGCATCGCTAACCACTTACCCACAATTCCCGCCTCGTATTGCAGCACGCCAGTGAGATTCCCTCCTGGCCGAGCAAGGCTGGTGATAAAGCCTGCACCGATCGGATCGGAGACGTTTGTGAACACGATAGGGATACCGCGAGCTTCCTGTTTTAGCGCGGTGGTAATCTGAGTTGACTGCGCCAGGATCACTTCCGGTTTTAACGCCACTAGCTCTTTCGCCAGCGGAACATATTGATCGATCCTCGCAGCCGCGAAGCGGTACTCG
>Ga0318537_10000426_pt1 | contig 10857 bp, 8 predicted proteins | sample GRESIP117b4f29_FD_203657 | JGI IMG/M metagenome (GOLD analysis project Ga0318537, IMG submission 203657) | Tropical soil microbial communities from Luquillo Experimental Forest, Puerto Rico - GRE.SIPMG.117b4f29 | ecosystem: Environmental > Terrestrial > Soil > Tropical forest > Bulk soil... | reverse complement strand
TCGTCAGCGCAGTGGTGATGTCCGCTTTGTGCCAAAAGCGGACATCACGCTCATCCCGAAGACTGCTTACAGTGCTATGCCGATTCAAGATATGGCTCGAAGGCCTCTATCGAGACTTGAACTGTCGCGCCACCTTACGCGTCGCCCCACAGCTAAGGACGCTCACAAAGTATAACAGGCGTTAGAGTGCGTTGTTCAACACAGCAAAATGACGCTTTGGGTCAGAAAACGGACATTCTTAGGACAAGCACTGATGTCCGCTTTACCCCTGAAAGCGGATATTGATTTGAGCCATCGATAAGACCATCTAAAAGTCTTCGAGCAGCCGGCCGAGACCGGCGATCTTGTCCTTGATGCCGTTCTGGCGCAGCGCATGCCAATAGGTCGCCGTATTGATGGCGACCACCGGCTTGCCGAGCCACATCTCGGCCGCAGCGGCGAGCCGCACCATGCTGAGATTGGTGCCGACTTGAATAAGCGCGTCGGTGTCGCGGCCGTCGCCGTTCAATTCGATCAATTTTTCCCGCAGCATCTCAGGCGGCACTTCGGCGATACCAGTCCAGCTCTTGCACTTAAGGCACATGTCACGAACCACCTCGAAGCCAGACTCAGTGAAATACTGCCGCACCTCGGCGTTCGCGACCGGATAGTACGGTGACAGGAACGCGATACGTTTGACGCCGCCATAGGCTTTCAGCGCCGCCGTGCTCGAATGCGAGCCGATGCTAATGCTCACGCCCGCTTCGCGTTCGATCTTGGCTTGAAACGCGTCCGCCCCCGCCGCGCCGCCACTGAAGGTCACCGACGACATGCCCATGACCAAATAATCGGGCGAACAGGTCATGACGCTGCGCACCGCGTCGATGACGTTGTTACCGATCACGTTGATGCCAGCCATGAACGATTCATTGCTGATCGCCTGCGCGTTCGGCGTGAAGATGCGGCTGTAATGGTTGGTTACGCCAGCCGGTCGCATCATCTCGAAATCCGGCTGCACCACCGTGTTGGTCGAAGGTCCGATGACGCCGAATTTGCGCCGCCATCCGAGCACGTCCCGCATTCAAGGAGCTCCCGAACCGGCAACACTAGCGAGCGTGATGAACTCGCGCCGCCTCATTCGATCACCTCGTTCGCTTGCGCGAAGCGCTGGCGGAACCGCTATGCCAAGGGCCTTAGCCGTCTTGGGGTTGATCACCAGCTCGAATTTGGTCGGAGCCTGCACTGGCATATCGGCTGGCTTCTCGCCCTAGAGGATGCGGTCGACGTAAGCTGCGGCGCGCCGGTACTGGTCAACCCGATCAGGTCCGTAGGAGATCAGGCCGCCACCAGTGACGAAGTGACGGTTGCCGTAGACCGCGGGCAGTTTGTGCCGGGCCGCAAGCGAGACGATCAGATCGGCATGGATTGCGGAACCCGAGGCGGCTGTCACGATCAAACCGGCATTCGCAGAGCGCGCGAACATCGCGACAGCCCGCTCGATTTCGTTAGCTTCGCGCACGTCAATCGGGCGCAACTCAACCCCGAGCGACGGCGCCACGGATTGGATTGCGGCAAACTGCCCGATCCCTGCGGCTACGGCTGGATCCCGAAGGACCGCCACTCGCGTCAGATTTGGCGCGATCTGCTTGAGCAGTTCCAGCCATTTCCCGCTCAGGCCGTATTCGAATGCGATGAAACCGGTGGCATTACCGCCGGGCCGCGCCAAACTCTCGACGAAACCGGCGCCAACTGGATCAAGGATAGTCGCGAATACAATCGGCACGGTGCGGGTCGTTTGTAACAACAGGCCCAAACTCGTGCTGCCAGGGGCCAGGATAACATCAGGCTCAAACGCAACCAGTTCGGTCGCATATTTGCGAAAAAGATTGGCATCGCCTGCGGCCCAGCGGGTGTCGATCCGCACGTTGCGGCCGTCGCTCCAGCCCAATTGCTGCAGCTCTTGCAAGAACGCCGCCATGCGGGCCTGATATTCGGCGTCGTCGGCGGTGCCGGGTATGATCACGCCAATGCGCCGCATCCGCTGGGGTTGCTGCGCACGCGCCGTGAGCGTGAGCGGCCAAACAGCACCCAATCCAGCAATGACTGTGATGAAATCGCGGCGTCGCATTGCAGCCCCAAGGCTCGGGAGTACGCCGATACCGGCTGATTACATCAGGGATTTACGACCGGCGGAATGGGGTCTGATTGTCATTTTGCGTCGGGACAGAATGTCCGCTTTGGGTCAAAAGCAGACATTCAACGATGTCTGACCGATGTCCGCTTTACCCCCAAAAGTAGACATTGGTCAGCGGGGTCGTGATGTCCGCTTTGTGCCAAAAGCGGATTCATGCACTGCGGCAAAAGGGATTGTTATTCGATCACCTTGTCGGCGCGAGCTGCTGACCGTTGTGATCGCGGATGACGAAACAGGCGTCCTGTTCTTCGACGATCGCGGCGAGGTTCGATCATTGTGCGATGCCATTCCTGCGATGCGCTACACGCACTGACACTGACGTGTGAAACCGACAGCGCGGCTAACTGGTTGAGCGCGCCTTGGTGTTGGGAGTCCAGCATGGCCGGGGCGGTCGCCCCAGCCCCGCCGGGGCGGCCGTCCCTTCTGTTTCCCCGGTGTTTCCCCAGCCGTTCTCGGGGAAACAGCCTGAGCAGAAAAGCTGCGTGGTTATTGGACTTCCTCGGCGTGGGGGAGCGTGGCCGCATTAACCAAGAATGAATGATTTGCTTAGTGAGCCGGGCCTCTTCTCAGTTTTCTTGGTTAACCTGAGGACTTCGCTGGTAGTAGAGCAGCTACCTCGACGATGACTGTATCCAATGAATAGGTTCTTGCCGCTCATTACTTGCTTATTTGTCGGCACGGTCGCGACGCTCGTCTCGTCTTGTGCGCGCTATGTGGTCTCAGAGCCTGTGCTCCCACCGCTCACGGTCCCACTGGCTTCTGCTGGCCTAGCCTACGAATCCGGTTCCGCCGGCGGTCTGCGATACGGCCCGCCTGTCGCTGCCCAGTATGGGTATTACGCGCCGCCTCCCATGCAGCACTACGCGCCGCCTCCTGCGCCATATTACGGGCCGCCTGTCGAGGCGCCTCTCGGCGAGGAGCAGTACTATGGGTCCTACGGGCCACCTGAAGACCAATACTACGCGCCGCCCGGACCTCACAGCGCTCCCCTGTACGGGCCGCCTCTCGGCGCACGTTGAACGGTCTTCGAGGACGAGCCGGGACGGAGATCGGCGGCGAAATTGTTGCAGCGGAACGAGGCGTGGCTCAGTCAATGAATTGCCCGAAGTGAATCGATGGGTGTTCTGTCGCAACTTGGCCCGACATGGCTTCAACTTCTTCAGAGTGGTAGTCTTCAGTATTCCGCCTCGCGTGTTGGACTCCCATGAACGAGACAGGGCCAAGGCGCGCAGTGACGGCACGGTCGGTGACAAAGATGTAAGTGCTTTTCGTTGGCTTGAAGGTGGCGCTCAGGCCAGTTTTTGTCACGAGGGTGTGAAAGTCGCTTTGAACTGGACGCCTTATCTCGCTGACGCCCGAGTACGCGGGGCTTTAGCGCCCAAAGAAGGCCTGCCAAACTCTGTACCACATAGCACCCACCAAACGATTGCGCGAGTTATACAAACAATAGCCTGGACGCGGGTGACTTTCCGGCAACAACTGCCGGGATTGTTAACGTCGCGGTCGCCATCTGGAAACGGAGCGCGCGGCAGGCAACTGCCGGCGGCGCGGGTTAGCATTCCGCTAACCTATTTCGACTAACCTTACGTTGTATTGTAGTTAGTTCGTGAGTTTGATGATGAGCGACTTTCTCATCACGACACTTGTGCTTCTCGAAATTGCGCTCGTGTTCTACCTTATTAAAACCTTCCACTTTGCTAGGTTGGATTAGGGGCGGCGCGGCAAGCGACTGCCGCCGTGCGCTTCCCAATGAGTGATGTAGGGCGAGAGCCTATCTCATTAAGTTGCGACGAGCGGGGCGGCCATCGTTCGCGCCAACAAAATCCGAAACCCGACACGCTTATTTTCGTTCCTGGAAATAACCCCAATCCACAATGAAATTTTTGCATACGCCAATCGACCATTAAAGACTGATGTGGCGTTAGACGGCCGACTTGGGCTTCCCGCTGTTGGCGCGTCAATTTTGTCAGGAGAGGTAAAGAAACGCGCTGTCCGCCTCTGGGGTCGCGTCCCGCACAATTCTCTTTGCCGAGCTTGGCTGATGTCCGCTTTGAGTCATAAGCGGACGTTGATACGTCCGCATTATGTCCGCTTTACCCTCAAAAGCGGACATTAATCGAGTGTCCCGTATTGGTACCTCCGAGAACACGCATTATCGGAAGTCTATAGCTCTAACAGCGGACATTTGACTCAATTCGCCCGAAGTCCGGTAAGTGCCATTAACGGCAAACCTTGCTGATCGTCAAGATAAGCGATCGATGATCGATTCAAAGGTTCAGACACAATTCAGACCAAATAGCTAATGTGGAATGGCATCGACAAATGTCGGCTTGGTGCGCGGCTCAATGGCCGTCGCGCGGTGCAAGTTAGGCTCGACTGTTGAAACGCTGGCGCCCAAGCGTGCCGCATAGACCTGTAGGTTTTCCATGACGCGCTGAACGTAATTGCGCGTCTCAGCCAATGATATGCGCTCGACCCAATCAACCGCATCAACTTTGGGATTACGCGGATCGCCGTGCTTGGCCACCCATTGCTGCACGCGGCCGCGGCCGGCATTGTAGCCCGCGAATGTCATGATGTAGGAACCCGTATATTCCTTAAATAGAGCGCTGATTTCGGCGGCGCCCATTTGCGTGTTGTAGACCGGATCGGACACCAGACGATTCCAGTCGTAAGCAACGCCGAACCGCTGGGCGGTGTCGCGACCCGCCTCAGGAGTAACCTGCATCAGCCCAACCGCATTGGCCGGCGAAGTGTCGCGCTGGTCAAAAGCGCTTTCGGTGCGCACAACCGAATAGACCATGCACCGATCGATTGGGGGAGCAATCGGGCTATAGGCTGGCACGCCGATCTCGGGAAAGGCGTACCGCTCCATGGCGAGACCTCTGGCGAGGGCCGTCTTTCCGAGGAGGAGCATCGCCTGAGCATCGTTGTAGCGCGCCGTCAGCTCGCCAAGCGCACTAAGTATGGCAACATCGCGACTGGTCTCAGCAAGATCGCTGACGAAGGTCAGAACCAGGTCGAGTTCGCCAATCGCATAGAGTAGTTCCGCCGCGCGCAGCACATCGCTGCTAGAACCGTCCATGGTCGGCTGCAGTGGTGGTGAGGGACGCAAGGCAATCTCGCTTATACCAATTCGAGCTCGCGCCAGCTGGCCGTAATAGGCGGTCGGATAGTGGGTGGCTCTTTCGTATTGCGCGCGCATCTCATCGAATTGACCGGCAGCCTCGAACGCACGGCCACGCCAATAGGCGGCGCGCGCTAACACAATTGGGTCGCTTGAGGCTTCGTCGATTTTCCCGAAATGCTGAAGCGCCGTGATCGGATCCGACAGAAACCGCAACGCAATCCAGCCCGACATGAAGTGAAATTCTGCACGATAATAAGGATTGGCTGGAGCCGCCGCTTCGCTGACAACGCGGTAGGCGGTCTTCGGGTCACCGAGATCGAGGAGCCGGCGAGCTAGTATGCGACATTCTCGCCACCATTCATCGGTGTCCTGACGCCGCAAATCATCGCCCGAAGGTTCGGCCACCAGCTTGACCGCTGCTGCGACGTCGTCGTGTGCCAGTAACCAGTGCAGCCGGCATAATGCATAGCCCAAATCAGCTCGTGCTTCGTTTGGTACTGCTGCGAGCAGCGCCTCACTTTTTTTGGAGTTTCCTTCAGCCGCCTCGCAAGCCTTCACGATCGCAATTTGAGCTGATCCGAGCCGCTTCGCAGCACGTGTGGCGGCGCCGAAGTCCTTCGCCCCTATGCGCCTGTCCATACGCGCGACGTCATCGTCGGTAGTCAATTCGTCCGGAAACGCATTGACGATGGCGGCTTCCAACTCTGCTGACAATTCCGACGACTGCCATACCGCGCGAACCTGGCGGGAAGCGCCCGCGCGATCTCCCTCGGCCAGCAATACACGCGCGACCGCGAGTCGACCAGCCGCAGTGGCAGGTTGCTCGCCGACGAAGCGACGCACGGTTGAAGCGTTGCGCCCCTCTTGCCACAGCCTTGCCTCCGCGCGCCGGCGCAACGGCATACTTGACCACTCGGGATTGGCTTGGAGGAAAGCATTGTAGCGATCAAAGCCGGCAGGACTCTCTAGAACGCGCAGATATGCCCATTCGACGAGCTTCTGTGCTACCTGATCGTTGATTGATGCTGCGAGCGCCGTCGCCTCACTGAACTTGCGCTGCTGGACCAGCTGGATCGCCTGCTTTACCGCGGCAAGATCTGGCGGCGGCAGCGGCGCTGGTGTTACATCGCCCGCACTCGTCAGCTCGCGCGGCAGGAGGATTCTTGGTCCAGGGGCGCGCTCGGACCGCTTCGCTTCAGTCATCGACTGATGCTTGTGATCCTTTGCTTTGCCTGTCTTGTGCCGGTGTGAAGCATCCGTTGCCACCCGGCGCTTGTGCTTCTCTGCTTTAGCTGCCTTGTTGCTGTGTGAAGCAGCTTGTTTGTGACTTGTATCGGAAAACGCATCGGTGCTGGCGAGTGCAATGACCGCCGAAGCAAGAAAAATGAAAGCATGGCATCGCCTTGGCCACGTAAAATGCGCTTTCGCGCGACGAAGAGCAGCGACGCGAGTTCGATCTAAATTTGCTTCAGAGGAGTGAATGGTCCCGACCCTCCCGCTTCAGCAGTATGCCGTGAATTAAGGCACCTTTGCGGGCTCATATTTGATCCCCGCCCTCAATGCGTTAGCACTATGAACTCTGTGTAAGGCCCGGTTTCGGAGCTAATGCCGTAATCGGATATGACGAGTGAAGAGCCCGCCGTCAGTACCTCAGAAATCTGCTGAATCGCATCCTGCGGGATTTTGATGCGATCGAGTGCCGCATTGGCGGTATCGGATAATGGCACCGATGGCACGGTCTCGATGATCTGTTGCTTGGGTGCCTTGCGTTCTTTGCTGGAGCCCGCGGCCGTGCCTTCCTGCGGTATCGAGACGACGTTCCAGCGAACAGCCGAACCCTCATTCTGAGGTTTCATGACTGTAAACACGTGTGTTCCCAGTGGCTCCTCCGGGTTTTGGATTTCGACCGGGACATCAAACAGGGGCGTGAAGCCCTGACGTACGTAGAGCCTGCTTAACTTTCGACTAACGAAAACGGATATTGGAATGATCTTTTGCGGCGCAGCTCCAGAAGGAGCGGAGCCCGCAGCTTGGGAGTCGGCAGTTTCTTGCATGTCGACATTGGACATCAAGGGCGCCTGCGTCGCCGTGGCTGTTTTATTGCTGTTATCCGCGACGGCGATAGCCGGACTATCAGGTGAACCGAACGCAGTTTTTGGCTTTGAGATAAAAAGGTGTGGATTGGTTATCTCAACAGGCACAGCATCCTGGCGTGCGATAATGACGCGGGCGCCGCGTTTCGTTAGATGCCAGAGACGAATGGCAAAGTCGTTTGTCAAACGGATGCAGCCGTGTGAGGCAGGATAGCCAGGCAACTGACCCGCATGCAGTGCTATTCCTGACCAGGTGATGCGCTGCATGTAAGGCATGGGCGCACCGCTATAGATATTCGAGCGGTGCCATCGTTCTTTCTCAATGACGCTGAATACGCCGAGCGGTGTCGGATGACGGCGAACTCCCGTTGATACTGAAGATCGTCCGATTAGGATCCCATTATCATAAAGCGAGACACGCTGGTCTGCGATCGAGATGACAATCTGAAGAGGACCATTTAGAGTTTCCTGAGGCTGATTTTCCTTCGCCGATTCAGATTTTGTGTGCCTGTGTTGGTGATTGTGCCTAAACGGAGCGTGATTGCCCCACCAAGACCCGTACTGGGGCAAAAAAGAGAATTTAGCGTGCGCGGTCCCAATAGGAATTAGGCAAACAGCGAATGCAGTCAGAAGTGTCGCGCGAACAGCTGAAAACATATTTGCGCCTTGGCGCTCTAAATTGTTTGCATTTGGTCGCACCGCTTTGAATGTATTGACGGTGCGATCCGAAATAAAATCTTTGATGCGGCTTTGCCGCAAGACCGCTTTATCGATAAGGTTAATAAATCAGGCTGAGCGAGGCGGTCAGCGGCGTGCAGCCTGTAAGCAGACATCGCCAGCTTGCTGACTAAGTGCCGATACTAGGTGCACGGCGAAATAACTTGCCCAGGCGCGCTGTGTTGCCCGCACCGATCTCGGAAACGCTCCGATAATCACGCTTATCAGAGGTAATTCCACATCCCAGTGCCTAGCGGACTCCCGTCACGCTTTGAGTGAAGCCGCGCTGGAAGATCAGAAACGCGATCTTTAGAGGCGCCGAAGTCATAAGCGCCCCGGCGGGGCCGTCTAACGGCGCATCAGGGTCAGGTCCTCGGCAACCAGTCTGTTACGGCGAAATCACCAGCGACTCCGTCCAAAGAGTCCAGTCAGTATTGCGTGCCGACTATCAACAATGACTGCGCGCCTTTTACAGAAGCGGTGGATGAAAAATGATGTTGCCCAGGCGTTGTCCAGAGCTAAGATCTGGGAAGCAGGCCGACGCCAATTTGCGGACAAGTTATTGATTTTATTGGTGGGCGCACAAGGACTCGAACCTTGGACCCGCTGATTAAGAGTCGATAGTGCCAAATTGATTCTAAAAATGCAGTCCAACCGCGTGGGAAGAGCTCGGCGGCGCACATCGCCACACTGCGGGACCTGTTGCGGAAGACCAGTTAGCATGCCCCGCTTTGGGTCATAAGCGGACATTACGGTTGCGCTATTCCCTTTGGACTTGAACGGCAGCGCCATGGTTATCGGGGGTGCCGGGAAGGATCACTAGATAGCGACGTGAGGTCTTGCCCTCGCTGCGCACCACCTGACGTATTGGCCCGATTGCATTCACGATGGCTGCGCCGGCGGGGTTGGTCATGAAGCCTTGCAGTGGTTCCAGCGTGCCAGCGCCCGATGGCTCACTTGCAAGCGCAAGCAGATATGGCTTTCCGGGATCGAGCCCAGTGACCGCGGCCTCTAACACTTGCACCAGTCCCTGGTCGGATAGCGAAACGCTCGTGGGCGCTTTGTCCTCCTTCTTCGCCGACGGCGGCGCCAACCACAGCTCCGCAGATTGGCCAGCTATACCAAGTGGCTGCAGGTTGTGGGTGCCGAGTCCTTCGGGGACGACCATCATCCTGGTCATCGCCGAGTTCTGTTCGCTGCTCACAGCAGGTACGGCATCGGGGACGTACACGAGTGCTTGTGGAGCCTGGCCGATCGGACTGGTCGCGATCACTTGGTTCTTCAGCGTGTCGATTGCGGCTACCTTGTCCTCATTCTCGAGGCCGACATAGACCCGCGTGCCATCGCCGGATGGCCAGATGCCGTGCGGTAACTTGCCCACTGGAATTGTTGCGACCTGCTCGAAATTGTCAGTGCGAAACACCTTGATCTCGTTGAGCCCGCCGATTGTGACATAGGCAAACATGCCGTTGGCATTGCGCACGATATTCACGTGGTTGGTGATCGGACCGGTGTCGAGGGTTTTCAGCAGCCCAAACGGGGGCTGCGCATCGAACACTTGGGTCTTGCCGGTGTCTTTGAGGGTAAACCAGACCTGCTTGCTGTCCGGCGTTGCAGCGATATTAGGACAGAAGGGGCTGCCTTGCGGAACCTTGCCGACAATTTTGTGATCGGCGACGCTTATGACTTCGGTCTCCGGTGTAAACGAGGAGCAGACATAGCCGTATTTGCCGTCGGGCGAGAAAATCGTCATACCCGGACCGTTGGGAACTGTGATCCGCGTTTTCTCCTCGTAAGTCGTGCCGTCGAGTACCGAGACGTAGTTCTCGCCGCGCACGACCACCCAAACCTCACGGCCATCCATCGTATAGAACGCTTCGTGCGGAGAGCGCCCGACATAAGTTACGTGCTTCACACTGTTGGTCGCGGTGTCGATAAAGTTCACCGCATTCGAACCGATGGCAACAACGGCGATGGTGCGATGATCGGGCGAAAACCCCATGCCATGCACCAACAACTGGCCCTTATAGAGCGGACTGAGGTTCCCCGGCAGTGGATCGCCAAGGCGGATGCTGCCAAGCAGTTTATTGTCGACGGGATCGGTGACGGAGACAGTGTTCGAGTACTGCTCGGCGGAGTAGACGCGATCTTGATGGCTGATGGGAATATCAGGATCGGAAGCGGCGGCAGGCGCCTGTCCGGCGAAGGCATAGTGTGCGGCGAGAGTTGTTGCAAGCAATGGAACAGCCGCTATTAAGATACGTCGCATATCACGGCTCCTTTACTAGGCGTGTTGCTTTGCTTGATTTCAATCCGTCGTTGCCACGGGCGGGATTTGATCGGGCGATGGTACGGTCGGCGGTAGGAGCTGGCCAAGCGACAACTGCATGGCACTGATCTCTTGCAGTTGAGTGACGATGATTCCCTGGGCCATGCGCCGGAGTGGCTCTTTACGTCCGTAACGCAACTCAGCCTGCGCCATCTCGATGGCACCCTGATGATGCGGCACCATCATTGCAACAAAGTCGGTGTCGACATCACCTGACGGCCTGATACCCATGTCGACCATCATCTTTGTCATCGCGCTGACATTCTCGGCTAGGTACGGAGCCTCCCCGGCCGACGCAGAGCGAAATGACTTCGCACATATCGCGGAGATGTAGGCGGCAAGCGATTGCGGGTTCGTTGGATAGACGGTCAGATATGCTGTCGTGGCAACGATCCCGAGCGCGATCGCTGCTGCA
>Ga0318537_10000424_pt1 | contig 10872 bp, 10 predicted proteins | sample GRESIP117b4f29_FD_203657 | JGI IMG/M metagenome (GOLD analysis project Ga0318537, IMG submission 203657) | Tropical soil microbial communities from Luquillo Experimental Forest, Puerto Rico - GRE.SIPMG.117b4f29 | ecosystem: Environmental > Terrestrial > Soil > Tropical forest > Bulk soil... | reverse complement strand
GCCCGCCAAAACAGGTGACCTTGTCCGGCGGGTCCTGGTCGACGGCACTGCTGCCGTTGGCGCTGCTCATGCTGGCAACGGCCGTCTCGGCGCTCGCGGTGCGCGGGTGGCCGCTGCGGGTGCTGGCAGTCCTGCTGGCGGTGGCCAGCGTTGCGGTCGGCTACCTGGGGGTCAGTTTGTGGGTGGTTCCGGATGTGGCGGTCCGCGGCGCCGACCTGGCGCATATCCCGGTGATGTCCCTGGTAGGAAGCGACCGGCGCTACTGGGGGGCCGGGATAGCGGTCGCCGCCGCCGCGTGCACGCTGACCGCGGCCGTTTTGCTGATGCGGTCTGGAATCTCTGACCGCGAGAGCGCAACGAAATATGCGGCGCCCGCGACCCGCCGATCGAATGCGCTACGCGAAAACGCCGACGGGGCGATGCTCGAGGGGCACGAGCAGTCGGAGATGTCGGAGCGGATGATCTGGGATGCACTTGACGAGGGACGCGACCCGACCGATCGGGCCCGCGGGTCTGACACCGAGGGTCGGTGACGGGTCGCGTGGCGACGGTCGCTACCCTTCAGTGACGTCGTCGAAATCGGCTAAGTAATCGTGGCGACAGCGGGTGGCAGCGGGATGGCATTGGGAAGGAAACGACAGGCATGAGTCCGGCGTCCGTGCTTGACTCCATCCTCGAGGGAGTCCGGGCCGACGTTGCCGCGCGCGAAGCCGTTATCAGCCTCACCGAGATTAAGGCGGCCGCTGCGGCCGCCCCACCACCACTGGACGTGATGGCCGCCTTGCGCGAGCCCGGTATCGGTGTCATCGCGGAGGTCAAGCGCGCCAGTCCGTCGGCGGGTTCACTAGCGCCCATTGCCGATCCGGCAAAGCTGGCCCGGGCCTACGAAGACGGTGGTGCCCGGATCATCAGCGTTCTGACCGAAGAGCGACGTTTCCGTGGATCGCTCGACGACCTTGATGCGGTGCGGGCCGCGGTGTCGGTTCCGGTGTTGCGCAAAGACTTTGTGTTGCAGCCGTATCAGATCCACGAGGCGCGCGCGCACGGCGCCGACATGTTGTTGCTGATAGTCGCCGCGTTGGACCAGTCGGCGTTGGTGTCGATGCTGGACCGCACGGAATCACTCGGCATGACCGCCCTCGTCGAAGTGCACACCGAGCAAGAGGCCGACCGGGCGCTGAAGGCGGGGGCCAACGTGATCGGTGTCAACGCCCGCGATCTCGCGACGCTGGACGTGGACCGGGACTGTTTCGCACGCATCGCTCCCGGGCTGCCCAGCAACGTGATCAGGATCGCCGAGTCCGGTGTGCGTGGCACCGGAGACCTGCTGGCGTATGCCGGAGCGGGTGCCGATGCCGTCTTGGTCGGTGAAGGTCTGGTCAAAAGCGGTGACCCACGCGCGGCGGTCGCCGATCTGGTCACCGCGGGCACCCATCCGTCCTGTCCCAAACCGGCTCGTTAGACCGTTGAACCCCATGAGCCGTCCCCGCGTCGAGAATTGGTGATGGTAGACCTGTCCCGCCCGGAGCTTCCCCTTTCGAGTGCGGCCATTGCCGAACCCACCCGCCACGACCCCGATCCGGGTGGTCATTTCGGCGGCCCGCATGGTTATGGTGGTCGCTACGTCGCCGAGGCGTTGATGGCGGTGATCGAGGAAGTCACCGCCGCCTACGAAAAGGAACGCGTCAACCCGGATTTCCTCGACACCCTCGACGAGCTGCAGGCGAACTACGCGGGCCGGCCGTCTCCGCTGTATGAGGCCACTCGGCTGAGCGAGCACGCCGGCTCGGCGCGCATCTTTCTCAAGCGAGAAGACCTGAACCACACCGGTTCTCACAAGATCAACAACGTGCTCGGCCAGGCCCTGCTGGCCAAGAGAATGGGCAAGACCCGGGTGATAGCCGAGACCGGGGCCGGTCAACACGGCGTGGCAACCGCCACCGCGTGCGCGTTGCTCGGGCTGGATTGTGTGATCTACATGGGCGCCGTCGACACCGAGCGTCAGGCGCTCAACGTGGCGCGGATGCGGCTGCTGGGCGCCGAGGTCGTCTCGGTCGACACCGGTTCGCAAACGCTCAAGGACGCCATCAATGAGGCGTTCCGGGACTGGGTTACCAACGCCGACAACACGTACTACTGCTTCGGCACCGCGGCCGGACCGCATCCCTTCCCGACCATGGTGCGTGATTTCCAGCGCATCATCGGCCTGGAGACCCGCGTTCAGATCCAGGCCCAAGCCGGCCGGTTGCCCGACGCGGTCACGGCGTGCGTCGGCGGTGGATCCAACGCCATCGGGATCTTCCATGCGTTCATCGACGATCCCGGCGTGCGGCTGGTCGGGTTCGAGGCGGCCGGCGATGGTGTCGAGACCGGCAGGCACGCGGCGACATTCACGGGCGGTTCACCCGGGGCCTTCCAGGGATCGTTCTCCTATCTGCTGCAGGACGAGGACGGTCAGACCATCGAATCCCATTCGATATCAGCGGGTCTCGACTATCCGGGGGTGGGTCCCGAACACGCCTGGCTCCGGGAAACCGGACGCGCCGACTACCGGCCCATCACCGACGCCGAGGCGATGGAAGCCTTCGGCCTGCTGTGCCGCGCGGAAGGCATCATCCCGGCCATCGAGTCCGCGCACGCGGTGGCGGGTGCCCTCCAGCTGGGCGCCGAGTTGGGAAGGGGGGCAGTCATTGTGGTTAACCTTTCTGGCCGTGGCGACAAGGACGTCGAGACGGCCGCGAAGTGGTTCGGTCTCCTTTCGCCCGGCGAGCAGGGCAAGCGATGACGGTGAAACAGAGCGAGGCCAGCAGGCTCGGGCCCACGTTCGATTCGTGCCGCAAGGACAATCGCGCGGCGCTGATCGGCTACCTGCCCACCGGTTACCCCGACGTGCCGACTTCTTTGGATGCGATGATCGCACTGGTCGAATCCGGTTGTGACATTGTCGAAGTCGGTGTGCCGTATTCGGATCCGGGCATGGACGGCCCGACCATTGCCAGGGCGACCGAAGCCGCGCTGCGCGGGGGAGTGCGGGTGCGCGACACGCTGGCCGCGGTCGAGGCGATCAGTCAAGCCGGCGGACGCGCGGTGGTGATGACGTACTGGAATCCGGTGCTGCGCTACGGCGTTGACGCGTTCGCGCGCGACCTGGCGGCGGCCGGCGGAGACGGCCTGATCACTCCCGACCTCATCCCCGACGAAGCCGGGCACTGGCTGACGGCATCCGAGGAACATCGGTTGGATCGCATATTTCTCGTGGCGCCGTCCTCGACACCACAGCGATTGGTGACCACGGTCGAGGCGTCGCGCGGATTCGTCTACGCGGCGTCGACCATGGGTGTGACCGGGGCGCGTGATGCAGTGTCGCGCGCGGCGCCCGAATTGGTGAGCAGGGTAAGGGCGGTGTCTGACATTCCCGTCGGCGTCGGTCTCGGGGTGCGGTCGAGAGAGCAGGCCGCGCAGATCGGCAGCTACGCCGACGGTGTCATCGTCGGTTCCGCTCTGGTGTCGGCCCTGAGCGACGGTGGTTTGCCCGCATTGCGCTCTCTGACAACGGAACTGGCCATCGGTGTCCGTCAAAGGGCGGCCGCCTCATGACGATGTTGCCCACGTATTTCCCGAGCCCGCCCCGGGGTGTGTGGCACCTTGGCCCGTTGCCCATTCGCGCCTATGCGCTGTTCATCATCGTCGGCATCATCGCCGCGCTGGTGATCGGCGACCGGCGCTGGCAGGCCCGCGGCGGCCAGCGCGGCGTGATCTATGACATCGCGCTGTGGGCCGTGCCGTTCGGATTGGTGGGCGGCAGGCTTTATCACCTGGCGACCGACTGGCAGACCTACTGGGGCCCGGGGGGAGCCGGGTTCCTCGCGGCGTTGCGAATCTGGGACGGCGGCCTGGGCATCTGGGGCGCGGTAGCCCTCGGCGGCGTCGGCGCATGGATCGCCTGCCGGCGTCGCGGAATTCCGCTGCCGGCCTTCGGCGACGCGATTGCCCCGGGAATTGTCTTGGCGCAGGCCATCGGTCGGCTCGGAAACTATTTCAACCAGGAGCTCTACGGCCGGGAAACCACGGTGCCGTGGGGTTTGGAGATCTTCTACCGTCGGGATCCTTCCGGTTACGTCGACCCACATTCGCTCGACGGCGTCTCGACCGGGCAGCTCGCGTACGTCGTGCAACCGACGTTCCTCTACGAATTGATCTGGAATCTGCTGGTTTTCGTCGCATTGATCTACGTGGACCGGCGGTTCAAGCTCGGCCACGGGCGGCTGTTTGCGCTCTATGTGGCCTGCTACTGCGTCGGGCGCTTCGGTGTCGAGCTGCTGCGCAACGACACCGCCACACAGATCGCCGGAATCCGGATCAATGTGTTCACATCGACTTTCGTGTTCATCGGGGCCGTGGTGTACATCATTCTGGCGCCGAAGGGCCGCGAGGATCCCGAGAGCCTGCGCGGCAAAGATCACGTTGACGCGGAAGCGCGGGAATCCAAGCCGGCGCCCGAGCCGGCGGATGAACTCGCGACCGTCGCCTCGGTTACGGCCGCGGCCGCGGCCACGCCGGCTGCCGCGGCGGCTGCCGGGAAGGACGACAAACCGCCCGATTCGGCGAAAACGGACGAATCCGCCGAGGCCGCCGAGGCGGCGGCCGCGGAGCCGGAATCCGAGGCGGTCGAGGCCGAGGCTGAGGCCGCCGAGGCGGAATCCGAGGCCGTCAAGGCCGAGCCTGAGGTCGCGGAGCCTGAGGTCGTGGTGCCTGAGGCCATGGAGCCCGAGGCTGTGGCGCCCGAGGCTCAAGAGCCCGAGGTTCAAGAGCCCGAGGCTCAAGAGCCCGAGGGCGCGGAGGCGGTGGAGGTGGAAGCTGAGCCCGAGACCGAGGAGGCCGAGGAGGCCGAGGCCGCTGCGACGGAGGCCGCGGAAGCCGAGGTCGCGGAGCCCGAGGCCGCTGTCGCTGAGGCCGCCGTCGCCGACGCCGTGGAAGGGGAACCGGCGGAGCCCGAGGGCGCGGAGGCGGTGGAGGCGGAAGCTGAGCCCGAGACCGAGGAGGCCGAGGAGGCCGAGGAGGCCGAGGCCGTTGCGACGGAGGCCGCGGAAGCCGAGGTTGCGGAGCCCGAGGCCGCTGTCGCCGAGGCCGCCGTCGCTGAGGCCGTGGAAGGGGAAACGGCGGAGCCCGAGGGCGCGGAGGCTGAGGCCGTTGCGGCGGAGACCGCGGACGCTGAAGTCGCTGAGCCTGAGGCTGAAGAGCTCGAGGCCGAGCCCGAGTCCACCGAGCCCAAAACCGAAGAACCGGAAGCGGAGTCAGAGCCAGCGGAGCCGGAGGTGGCGGCGGAAGAGGCAGCACAAGACGCGTCCAGCGAAGCTGACGTCGATGCGCAGGAGGGCCACGCGGAGGCCGAGCCGGACGCAAAGCCAGCCGCCGACACTGCAAAGGCCACCCGGGAAACCCCCGCCGATGACACGACGACGTCGAGCACCGCGGGCTCCGTCCTAAGGGTATTGAGCCTTCGACTGCGAAACCTCAGAAACCGCTAGCAGCGGGGCTGGTCCAGCGTCGAGTTATTGCGCGAAACGCCCGGTTTTCCACCCAACTAGTCGACGTTGGGCGCAGTATTGAAGAGTGACTGAGCAGCCGTGGAACAACCCTGCGGGATATGGCTCGCCATCGCAGCCGCCACCGGGGTATCCGCAGGGGTATCCACCCCCGCACCCGCAATATCCGTCACCCGGCCCCTACTTCGACCCGGCCGCCCCCTTTGGCCGCCATCCGGTGACCGGGCAGCCGCTTTCGGACAAATCCAAGATCGTCGCGGGCCTGTTGCAGCTGATCAGCCTGGTCGGCGTCGGCGGGATTGGCCGCCTCTACATGGGTGACATCGGGATCGGCGTCGCACAGCTGCTCGTTGGCTGGCTTACGTGCGGAATCGGTCTAATCTGGAGCATCGTCGACGCGGTGCTGATACTGACCGGCAAGGTCCCCGACCCCCAGGGTCGGCCCATGCGCGATGACTTCTGACCCGGTTTCGCAGGCTTCGGGGCAGTGTCGTCAGCACGGCCCGCATCGTCTTCGGCTTTACGCCGCGGCCGGCACCGGCGCGCTGGTGGCCGGCGCGCTGGGCTACGTCGGGCTGGCCGACCCCCACAATACGAATTCGGTGTATCCGCTATGTCCGTTCAAGTGGCTGACCGGCTGGAATTGTCCGTTCTGCGGTGGGCTTCGGATGGCGCATGACCTGTTGCACGGCGATCTGGCGGCCACCATCAACGACAACGTATTCCTCCTGGTGGGCATCCCGATGCTGGCCGGCTGGGTGCTGATTCGCCGCCGCCACGACCAGAGGTTGTTTCCGATACCGGCGGTGGTGACGATCACCGTCGCGGCGGTGGCGTGGACGGTGCTGCGTAATCTTCCTGGCTTTCCGCTGGTTCCGACCATTCTCAGCGGGTAGTCGCGCTGCGCCGGGTCGGTTAACCCGGGCCGTCATGCCCCCGGCACGACTATGCTGTTCGCCGTGAGTAGACGCGGGAAGATCGTCTGCACCCTTGGCCCGGCAACTAACTCCGACGAGCTGATTCTGGCGCTGGTAGAGGCCGGAATGGACGTCGCTCGAATGAACTTCAGTCACGGCGACTACGCCGATCACAAGGCCGCCTACGAGCGGGTACGGGCCGCTTCGGACACGACCGGCCGCGCGGTCGGCGTGCTCGCCGACCTTCAGGGCCCGAAGATCAGGCTGGGACGCTTCGCCAGCGGGCCCACCTTCTGGGCCGACGGTGAGACGATCCGGATCACGGTCGCCGACTGTGAAGGCACCCACGACCGGGTGTCGACCACATACAAAAGGCTGGCCAGGGACGCGACCGCCGGCGACCGGGTTCTGGTCGACGACGGCAAGGTCGGCCTGGTGGTCGACGGCATCGAGGGCGACGACGTGATCTGCACCGTCGTCGAGGGTGGCCCAGTCAGCAACAACAAGGGCATGTCGCTTCCAGGGATGAACGTGTCCGCACCGGCCTTGTCGGACAAGGACATTGAGGATCTCACCTTCGCGCTGGACTTGGGTGTCGACCTGGTCGCGCTGTCTTTTGTGCGCTCGCCGTCCGACGTTGAGCTGGTGCACGAGGTGATGGATCGAATCGGGCGGCGGGTACCGGTGATCGCCAAGCTGGAAAAGCCCGAAGCCGTCGACAATCTCGAAGCCATCGTCCTTGCCTTCGACGCCATCATGGTTGCCCGTGGCGACCTGGGCGTTGAGCTTCCGCTGGAAGAGGTTCCATTGGTGCAGAAGCGGGCCATCCAGATGGCCCGTGAGAACGCCAAACCCGTCATCGTGGCGACCCAGATGCTCGATTCGATGATCGAGAACTCACGGCCTACCCGGGCCGAGGCCTCCGACGTCGCCAACGCGGTGCTCGACGGGGCCGATGCGCTGATGTTGTCCGGGGAGACTTCGGTGGGGAAGTACCCGCTGGTCGCCGTCCGGACGATGTCGCGAATCATCTGCGCGGTCGAGGACAATTCGACGGCCGCCCCACCGCTGACGCACGTGCCACGCACCAAGCGAGGAGTGATTTCGTATGCCGCCCGCGACATCGGCGAGCGGCTCGACGCCAAGGCGCTGGTGGCGTTCACCCAGTCCGGTGACACCGTGAAACGGCTGGCGCGGCTGCACACCCCGCTGCCGCTGCTCGCCTTCACCGCGTGGCCCGAGGTGCGCAGCCAGCTCGCCATGACCTGGGGCACCGAGACGTTCATCGTCCCGATGATGACGTCCACCGACGGCATGATCCGCCAGGTCGACAAGTCGCTGCTTGGACTCGGTCGCTACAAGCGCGGTGACCTGGTGGTCATCGTCGCCGGCGCGCCACCAGGCACAGTAGGCTCGACCAACCTGATCCATGTGCACCGGATCGGGGAGGACGACGTCTAGAGGAGAGCCCAGTGCCCGTCGGCTGTGAGTCCACCTCCGACTTCGACGAACTGCTGGCGATACTCGACCTCAACCGTGTCGCCGACGATCTGTTCGTCGGATCCCATCCCAGCAAGAACCCGATGCGGACTTTCGGCGGGCAGCTCATGGCGCAATCGTTCGTCGCGAGCAGCCGCACGCTGATCCGGGACGACCTGCCGCCCGGCGCGCTGTCGGTGCACTTCATCAACGGTGGAGACACCGCCAAGGACATCGAATTCCACGTGGTGCGGCTGCGGGATGAGCGGCGGTTCGCGAATCGGCGCGTCGACGCGGTGCAGGACGGCCTGCTGTTGTCCTCGGCGATGATCTCGTACATGTCCGGCGGCCGCGGCCTCGAGCACGCCGTCGATCCGCCGCAGGTGCCGCAGCCCCACACGCAGCCATCGATCCGCGAGTTGTTGCGCGGCTACGAAAAGACCGTCCCCCATTTCGTCAACGCCCTGCAGCCGATCGAATGGCGCTACACCAACGACCCGGCATGGGTGATGCGGGACAAGGGAGAGCGGCTTCCCCACAACCGGGTCTGGGTCAAGGCGCTGGGTGCGATGCCCGACGATCCGGTGCTGCACACCGCGATGATGGTGTACTCGTCGGACACCACCGTGCTGGACTCGGTCATCACCACCCACGGGCTGTCGTGGGGTTTCGACCGCATCTTCGCCGCGTCCGCCAACCATTCCATTTGGTTTCACCGGCAGGTCAACTTCGACGACTGGGTGCTGTATTCGACGTCGTCGCCGGTGGCCGCGGATTCACGCGGGCTGGGCACCGGGCACTTCTTCGATCGCTCCGGGCAGGTCATCGCGACGGTGGTGCAGGAAGGCCTGCTGAAATACTTTCCGCCTTCGCGCCGATAGACAGTGCACGATACCTGTTAGACGTGCGTCTTATTTCGGCCCCAAAACGGCCGTGATCAGGCGTAAGTTCATATCAGCCGGGTATTCGATGGGAGCAGCGGCGAGCTTGCCGCCCAGCTGAAAGTCAGCGCATCGGGAGGTGAGGATGAACGGGCCGCCGGTTGAGGTCGCTGCGAAGCCCCGCGCACGCGAACGCGTTGTCGTCCATGTTGATTCGCTTGCAGCCCGCTGGATCGGTGCCCTCGCCCTGTTCTCGGCGGCGGGCTGGCTGGTCGTCGTACTCGCCCGGCACCACCACAACCCGGCGTGGCAGTACGCCGATCGGCTGGGCTGGTCGCTGGCGATTCTGGGTGCGGTGGCATTCATCGCCCGCGGCATCTTCCTGGGCCGTCCGGTCACGGTCACTCACGCGGCCACGGCTGCTTTCTTCGTGGTGGCGGGGCTGGGCGCGCATGTGCTGTCCTTCGACCTGCTCGGCAATTTGCTGATCGCCGGTTCCGGATTGCTGCTGATGTGGCCGACGTCGTCGCGCCCGCGGCGCGAGGACCTGTCCCGGATTTGGTCATTGATCCATGCCACCAGCGACGATCCGCTGGCGCCGTTCGCCATGCAGACCGGCAAGTGCTACCACTTCACCGCGGACGGCAGCGCCGCGCTGGCGTATCGAACACGGATGGGGTTTGCCGTGGTCGGCGGGGACCCCGTCGGCGACGAAGGAAAGTTCCCCGAGCTGGTCGCCGACTTCGCCGCCACGTGTCATGCCCGCGGCTGGCGAATCGCGGTGGTCGGTTGCGCCGAGCGGCGGCTCGAGCTGTGGAACGACCCGGCGGTCATCGGGCGATCGCTGCGGGCAATACCGTTCGGCCGCGATGTCGTCGTCGACGTGTCCAGCTTCGACATGGTGGGGCGCGAGTTCCGCAACCTGCGTCAGGCGGTGCAGCGCACCCACAACTGCGGCATCACGACCGAGATCGTGGCCGAGCAGGAGCTCGATGCCGAGCTACTCGCCGAGCTGACTGACGTGGTGCGCGCTTCTCCCAGCGGCGCCCACACCGATCGCGGCTTCTACATGAACCTCGACGGCGTGCTGGAGGGCCGGTTCCCGGGAATACAGCTGATCATTGCCTGGGACGCCTCGGGACGGGCGCAGGGCTTCCACCGGTACGCGACCGCGGGCGGCGGTAGCGATATCACCCTCGACGTGCCATGGCGTCGGGGTGGGGCCCCCAACGGCATCGACGAACGGCTCAGCGTCGACATGATCACGGCGGCCAAAGATGCCGGCGCGCAGCGCGTGTCGCTTTCCTTCGCTGCGTTTCCCGAGATCTTCGAGGACAAGGATCGCGGTCGGGCCCGGCGTGTGTTCTACCGGCTGATCCACGTCCTCGACCCGTTGATCGCACTCGAGTCGCTGTACCGATACGTGCGCAAGTTCCACGCGATGGACGAGCGCCGCTACGCGCTGATCTCGATGACCCAGCTGATTCCCTTGGTATTCGTGCTGTTGACGCTGGAGTTCATGCCGCGCCGCCGACACTTGTGAGCGGCCGCCTCAGCTTGATGGAGTCGCCTTGCGCCGCGCGGCGCCGGCCGGATGCCCTGGTGTTGAGCCAGCACGCGAACCCGCCGGCGACCAGGCCGACCGCGACTCCGGCGTCCGGGCGCTGCCCGAGCATCAGCCACGACAGCACGGCGGCGACCGCGGGAATGACGGCGAACAGCATCGCCACCGCCGCCGCGCCGTGGGTATTGATGGCGCGCAAGTAAAGGCTGACCGCCAGCGTGGCGTTCAGCAGCACCATGCCGCCGACCGCGATGGCGGCCTTGGCGCCATCGTGCAGGCTAAAGGGCGTCAGGATCGCAAGTGCCGCTGCGGGGATCAGCGCGATCGCATTCTGCATTGCGCTCATCGCGCGGAAGTCAACCCCGGCGCAGAACCGCTGTTGGTAAACGCCGCCGGCCGAAAGGCCGAGCAGGGCAAGCACGAGCAGCAAGATGACGGGGTCCACGCCGTGGGCACTCATCAGCCTCCTGGCGCACGCGGCGAGC
>Ga0318537_10000415_pt1 | contig 10964 bp, 9 predicted proteins | sample GRESIP117b4f29_FD_203657 | JGI IMG/M metagenome (GOLD analysis project Ga0318537, IMG submission 203657) | Tropical soil microbial communities from Luquillo Experimental Forest, Puerto Rico - GRE.SIPMG.117b4f29 | ecosystem: Environmental > Terrestrial > Soil > Tropical forest > Bulk soil... | reverse complement strand
TAAGCGGGTGAGAAACATCGACTACTGGTACTGCGGCGAGCCTTCCCTCCAGCCGATTGCGGCATCCGATGATGGCGTACACACCCGACTCACCTTTGCGGCGAAAGCCGAGCAGCCGGCGATCTTTGTCTTGAACGAGGATGGCTCGGAGTCGCTCTTGAACTTCAGCATGGATGAGGGCGATGTGATCGTGCATCGCGTCGCCCGGCGCTTGATCCTGAGGCGCGGGCAGCTCGCCGGGTGCGTGGTCAACAAAGGGTTTGCGGGCTCGGGCGAGCGATTGAAGTCCCACACCGTGTCCGAGGAGGTCGAGCGGTTGACCCCGGGAGCGCGGCCATGAAGCGCCTTTCCGAGGATGCCCCGCGGGACCCATCGCAGGGGACCGGGTCAAGCCGCGAATCGACTCCGGGGGAGTCGGAGGACCTCGTTGCGGGAGATCGCGGGATCCCCTCCATCAACCGCGCCCGGTCGCTCCAGTCGCGCGTCAGCAGCGGACTCGCGATCGGGCTCATGTTGGCGCTCGGCTTGGGCCTCCTCACCTGGTATTACGCCCGGGCCCTGAGTAGACCTGCGCAGGCCCAGCACGCGGCCCAGGCCGCAGTGAAAAGCCGTGCGCAGGGCGAGATGGCGCTTCCCTCACTCGGGCACATCGTGTCCCCGCTCGTGCCGAAGGATCCGCCGCCGCCCGCTGCGCCGCCTCCGGAGCCAAGAGCGATGGAGCAGCTGTTAGGTCCCGCACCACCTCTTGCCGCAGCGATCGCGACGCCCATTGGGATGCCCACCGCGCCGGCGCCATCTGGGGCGCCTGCCACACCGCAGAAATCACCCGGTGAGCTCGCCTTCGAGCGGCGCCTCGCGGGACCAGCCTTTGCGCGCCTCTCCAAGGATGAGGACCGTTCCGCTTCCCCAGTGGCCTCTACTCCCATGGCAGATCCCACCCTGTATGCCGCGTCGCACCCGCGATCCCCCGATGATCCGCCCGACAGCGCTCCGGGATTGAGCTCGCTGCTTCGGCCGACGGTGACGCCGGCGGTTGCCGCGTCGGTCCTCCCGACGCGGCGTTTTCTCCTCGGCAAGGGGGCCTTCATCGACTGCACGCTGGAAACGGCGATCGACTCGACACTCCCGGGCATGACGACGTGCATCACGGCCACCGACACCTTCAGCGCTGATGGAACCGTCGTGCTCCTCGAGCGCGGAACAAAGCTGGTCGGCGAGACGCGCGGCCAGGTCCAGCAGGGCATGGCGCGCATTTTCGTGCTGTGGACCGAGGCGCGCACGCCAACCGGAGTCGTCGTGCCCTTGAGCTCTCCCGGGACGGATGAGCTCGGGCGCTCGGGACTCCCGGGCGAGGTGAACCGTCACTTCTGGGAGCGCTTTGGAGCTGCGATCCTCATGACCGTGATCAACGGGGCGGTGCAGGGCCTCGTCAACTCGCAGAACAGCAGCGGAACGGTGGTGGTGAGCCCTTCGACCACGACCGATGTGATGTCGGAAGTCCTCAAGGGCACGATCAACATTCCTCCGACCGTCACCAAGGCGCAGGGGGATCGGATCCAGGTATTCGTAGCGCGTGATGTCGATTTCCGTCCCGTCTACGCGCTGCGCGTCACTAATCCCGCCGGCTCAACTGGAGGGAACCGTGAATGAAGCGGCGCAAGCCACGGCGTGCGCCTCCGCGCTCGAGCTCAACCTGCGCGCGTTGCGGCCGATCCTGAATGACCCTGACGTTACAGAGCTCTGCATCAATCGCCCCAAGGAAGCGTTCATCGAGACGGCAGGCGGCTGGGAGCATCGTGCACTGCCCTTTGCGGATTTCGAGTGGTGCCGACGGCTCGCGAAGCTCATCGCCAACTCGACCCGTCAACGCGTGGATGAACAGGCGCCGCTCCTCTCCGCATCGTTACCCACGGGCGAGCGTGCCCAGATTGTCCTGCCGCCCGCCACCACGTCTGGCACGGTTGCGATCACGCTCCGACGACCCTCGGAGACGGTGTGGTCGATTGACGAGCTCGCTCAGCGCGGGATCTTTCGCGCGACACGCCGCTCGACGGCCGCACTCCATGAGACCGAGCAGGAGCTCTTGAAGCTCTTGAGCTCGCAGCAGTATGAGGCGTTTATGCGGCTTGCGGTGCGGAGCCGCAAGAACATCCTGGTCTCAGGTCCCACGGGTTCGGGCAAGACGACCTGGACCAAGGCACTGATCCGGGAGATTCCCTCCACGGAGCGGCTCGTCACCATCGAGGATGCGAGCGAGCTGGTTCTCGACACGCATCCCAACCACGTCCGGCTTTTTTACTCCAAGGACGACCAGGGGCTCGCACGCGTGACGCCGAAGCAGCTCCTGGAATCGTGCCTGCGCATGAAGCCCGACCGGATCCTGCTCGCGGAGCTGCGCGCCGAGGAAGCCTTCGATTACCTGCGGAACGTCAACTCGGGTCATCCGGGCTCGATCACGAGCATCCACGCCGGAAGCTGCGAGCTCGCGTTCGAGCAGCTGGTGCTGCTCGTGAAGCAGAGTCCCGGCGGGCGTGAGCTCGCGCGGCGCGACATCAAAAGTCTCCTCTATCTCCTCGTCGATGTCGTCATCCAGTTTGGCGTCCAAGGTCATGAGCGTTTCATCAAGGAGATCTTCTATGACCCCGAGCGCCGGCGTCGCGGCCTGGCCGAAGTCGGATAAACCGCGCGAGCGGCGATGGCTGAAGGTCGCGCTCGCGTGCGCGGCGGGGCTGCTCCTGGCCGACACCCTCGCGGGTGCGCTCTTTCTCTGGTCGATGCACGCCGATCCGCGCCAGGCGACACCGCTCACCCTCACCCGCTACGGCTATTACTACGGCGATCGTGCTGAAGTTCGATGGAGGCTCTGCGAATCCTGCGCGCTCGGGCTCGCCGCCGTGGTCGTGAGTGCGGGAGCCGGGCTCCTGCCTCGACGGCGGCCGCTCCATGGCGATGCCCGCTTCGCGAGTCGCGCCGAAATCGCGGCGGCGGGGCTTTTGGGGAGTGACGGGATCATTCTCGGAAAGCACCGCGGAAAATGCCTGATGCTCGCCGGCCAGCAGGGCGTCGCGCTCGCCGCTCCCCCGCGGGCCGGGAAGGGGACGGGCGTTGTCGTGCCGAATGCGCTCAACTGGCCGGGGTCGCTGGTGTGCGTCGACATCAAGCGCGAGAACTGGACCATCACCGCGGGCTACCGCGCCTCATGCGGCCAGGCCTGTTATCTCTTCGATCCCTTCGCGGAGGATGGCCGCACTGCCCGTTGGAATCCGTTCTCTTACGTCTCGCGCGACCCGGTGCGGCAGTTGAATGATCTGCAGCGCATCGCTGAGATGCTGTACCCGGATCCGCCAAATGTGGATCCCTTCTGGACCGCCTCCGCCCGCTCGCTGTTTTTAGGGATTGCGCTTTATCTCTTCGAGACACCCTCGCTCCCCGCCACCATCGGGGAGGTGCTGCGCCAGGGGATGGCGAGCGACGATGAGGGTTTCGGGCAACACTGGAAACGCCTCATCGAGGGCCGCAACAGCGGCAGCCGGCCCCTCTCCTCGCAGTGCGTGCGTGCGCTTTACGACGTCATCGACTTGGCTCCGGTGACCGCGAGCTCGATCCGTAAGACCTTCACGAGTCGCCTCGACCTTTGGCTGAATCCGATCTTGGATAGCGCGACCGCGGAGAGCGACTTCGATCTGCGGGAGCTGCGCAAGAAGCCCATGTCGATCTACGTCGGCGTCAATCCCGATGACCTGCATCGCCTGCGACCGGTGCTGAGCCTCTTCTTCCAGCAGGCGATCGGGCTTCAGACCCGTGAGCTCCCGGAGCGCAATCCGCTCCTCAAGTACCAGGTCATGATGCTCCTCGATGAGTTCACGGCTTTGGGCCGTATTCCGATCATCGCCGAAGCCATCAGCTACCTTCCCGGATACAACGTCCGCGTGGTGCTCGTCATCCAGACCCCCGCGCAGCTGCGCGAGGTGTATGGCATCCATAACGCCGAGACGATGCTGAAAAGCCTCGCGGCCCGGATCGTCTTTGCGCCGAAGGATTTCGCGGATGCGCGAGAGATCTCCGATGAGCTCGGGTTCACGACGGTCCCGGTGCGCACAGTGTCGAAGCCCCTCGGCACCTCATTCGATCGACGGGGAGCGCGCTCAAAAAGTCAGAGCGTGAGCCTCCAGCGCCGGGCACTGCTTCTCCCGCAGGAAGTGAAGGAGCTCGGCAAAGAGGTGGCGATCGTGTTCTACGAGGGGATGCGACCGATCCGCTGCCAGAAGATCCGCTACTTCAGCGACAGGCGATTCCGTGAGCGCCTGGTGCCACCGCCCGCGGTTCCAGTCCCGCGGCAGAGTGCGCAGGCAGTCATGGCGCATCCAATTCAGGAGCCTCAGGGCGAGCCGGCAAAAGAAGTGTCCGGGGATGAGCGCCCAGGCGTTATGGAGCCACCCTGGAAGGAGGAGCCGGTGATTCGCGATGGCACCGTAAACGACATCGAGCGCATCGAGTCATTGACGCTGGAGGATTTCGCGACGGATTTTTCGAAACTTCCGCTCCCCGACAAGGAGGGACCTTTGTCCGATGGCGAGATCAAGATCGCCGCCGATGCATTCCTGAAGACCCTCGAGCCCGAGCGGATGTAAGGAGAGGACCGTGGCCGCTGAAGACACTCCACAAACCGGTAACGGCAAGGATGACACCTCATCAGACCGCGCCTCCGACGCAGCCAGGTCAAACGAGAGCCCGGTGTCGCCGCGACGCACTGGCGCTCGAGAGCCCGCGGTCAATGCGATTCAGGCGACTCGCAAGCCAAGGAGAGGGCGAGATCCGGCAGGTCAGGGCGCGCCGGCTGCCGAGCGCGCCTTCGCGTCCTCCGGAGCCTCTTTGGCTCCGGCGAGTACCTTTCAACGCGCCGACTCCGATCCCTGGACGGTTCCGCAGTCGGTACGCGATCGATTCGTGCAGGACGGACATCGGTTCTACTTCCCCGAAGGTTCGCCGGCATTTCGGGATCTGGGCCGCAGGCTCACGACGACGAGCGAGAACACTCAGGTCGTACGCAGCTTGATCGAGATCGCCCACTCACGAGGGTGGACCGAAGTCACAGTCAGCGGCACGGAACGCTTCCGCCACGAAGCGTGGCGCCAGGCGCGGCTCGAGGGGCTCGCGGTTCGCGGCTTCCGAGCGACCGATGAACAGCAGGCTCAACTCATACGCTCGCTCGCGCGCAGCCTTGCGCGGCCGAGTGATGCCATCTCATCCGACGCGCAGCCCGCTGCGCCGGCGCAGCCCGTCCGAGAGGCTCCCACGCACGACCCCTCGCGTGAGCGCGTCGTCGGGAAACTCCTGGACCATGGGCGAGATGCCTATCGTCACGACCCGAATGCGGAGCCGTCTTATTTCGTGAGGCTTCAGACTTCAGACGGCCTACGGGAGATCTGGGGAAAGGATATCGAGCGCGCGGTCGCGAAATCCCTGACACAGCCTCAGATCGGCGACGAAGTGATCCTTCAGCGCACGGGCCGCGATGCGGTGACGGTCAAGCGCCAGGAGCGTGACCCCGAGGGCCAGTTTCGGTCGAAGAACGTGGAGGTATTTCGCAACAGGTGGGTCATCGAGAAACAGACCTTCTTCGAAGGGCGCGCCGCGGCGGCGCAGGTCGTTCGGGATGAGACACTGGGACCTCGAGAGGCGGTGCGGGAGCACCCCGAACTTGCGGGAACCTATCTGAACCTGCGAGCGGCCGAGCTAGCCTCGAGAGCCCTCCGGGATCCACAGGATCAACGGCGTTTTGTCTCACAGGTCCGCAGCGCGCTTGCTGACGACATCGAGCGGGGAGAACCGTTGCAGCCGGTACGGCTGCGTGAACGCTCCAAGGGAGCGAGGGACCGCACGCCGCTCACTCGGGAATAGGCGCAGGAAGAGGCGCTTTCGACCCTAACCTGTCCTCGGATGCCGCGCAAAGCGGTCATCGAAATCGACGAAAGCGGTCACGTTGCGGATAGAGGAGCTGGGCCTAACAGTCAACCCTTGTGCCGATAAGACCTTGGTCCACTTGTCCTGATTAGCGACCTGGTCGAGTATTCAGCGCTGCCCCTTTACTGAAACGGGGCCACACTGCCAAGTCCGATCGCAGATCAATTCAACCATGAGAACGTGGCGGGTATGGTTACTCAGCGCCGTAGCGTGTGCGGCTTACGCCAGTCATCATCTCTCCCATCAGGAGCTCCTGAAGGCGAATCTGGAGGCAATGCGGGAGGCAGTCACGGCCCAGGTGGCCGATCCGCAGCGGGCCGTTCGGGTCAACAAGGCAATCGACGATCTACGAGAGCAGTTGATGTCTTTCGATGCGGCTCACAGGACCTACCAGTCTAACGTCGTCGCATTGAACGCGCGGCCGGATGCGACACGGGCCGAGTTCGAAACACTGGCTGAGAACTTCGGCAAAGAGCGCATTGCATTCCGAAACCGGGTGTTCGAATTGCATGCTGAGATGATCAAGGCCACGACAGCCGAGGAGTGGAAGGGACTCTATCGCTACGAGCGCAACATACTCGCTGTCTCGCCGGAGCTGTGACGACATGTTAGTTGCACTGCTTCTCGGTACGTTGATCCTCGGAGGCAGTGCGGGTGGCCTATGGTTTTTTGGCGGCCAGACGCCCCACCAGCTGCAAAAAGAGGTCGCCAAGCTTGAGCCCGACAAGGCATCACGCAAACCAATCGACTACACCCTGGATCAGATCGAGGCGCAGTCCAAGCGTCTTCAGTCCGAGCGCAAAGGACTCGAGAAAGATGTTTTTGTAGCGATGGAGCGTCACGACACTCCTGCCGAGCAGTTCCGCACACTCGCGGCGCGTTCCGACAAGATCAGCGAGAGCGTGGGCCGCGATCTGCTCGACCTGCGCTTCGCGTTGCGCAGCCAGCTATCTGAGGAACAATGGCGGCGGCTCTTCCCGCCGTCCTCGGTGCTCCCCCAGCAGTGACCTCAGGTCGCAGTTTCAGCAACGGACCCCACGCGGACGGTCGCGCCCTCCGCTGAGCGGTCAGTCAAAGCAACAACCACGCGCTTCCGAAGAACAAGGCTTCGGACAACCGGTCAACCTGAAACTTCGGCCTAGCTGTGAGCCGCTCACTACGCGGCGAGCGGAATCGCAGTGCATCCCTCTAGCCCCAAGGTCCAATTGCGGCTCGCGCCGGTCCCTTAAAAAATACTCCGCTGTATCGCGCGTAGCGCCAGCTCAAGGAGACTGGTCATGCCCCAGACAGCTAAACCAAACATCTTATTCATCATGTCCGACGACATCGGCTGGTTCAATGTCAGCGCTTATAACATGGGCATCATGGGCTACCGGACACCGAACATCGATCGGATCGGCAAGGAAGGGGCAATATTCACAGACTTCTATGGGCAGCAGAGCTGCACCGCCGGTCGCGCAGCCTTTATCACCGGACAGACACCGGTCCGCACGGGGCTGACAAAGGTCGGCCTGCCCGGGGCTCAGCTGGGCTTGAGCGCAGAGGACCCCACGGTTGCGCAGTTCCTGAAACAGCTCGGGTACGCCACCGGTCAGTTTGGCAAGAACCATTTGGGTGATCGGAACGAACACCTGCCCACCGTGCACGGCTTCGACGAGTTCTTCGGCAATCTCTACCACCTGAATGCCGAACAGGAGCCCGAATGTCCCGACTATCCGAAGGATCCGGCATTCCGCAAGAAGTTCGGCCCCCGAGGAGTGCTGCGCTGTAAAGCCAGTGAAAAAGATGACTCCACGGTTGATCCGCAATTCGGCAGGGTCGGCAAGCAGGTAATCGAGAATACCGGTCCGCTCAACATCAAGCGTATGGAGACAGTCGATGAGGAGTTTTTGTCAGCGGCGCTCGATTTCATGGAGCGGAAGACCAAGGAGGACAAGCCGTGGCTGTGCTACTTCAACAGTACGCGCATGCACGTGTTCACTCACCTCAAGCCTGAGTCCGACGGCAAGACGGGTCTGGGTCTTTACCCCGACGGCATGGTGGAGCTGGATGGTTATGTGGGACAACTGCTCCAGAAGCTGGAGGATCTCAAGGTCGCCGATAACACCATTGTGGTCTTCACGACCGACAATGGTGCCGAGGTGATGTCGTGGCCGGATGGCGGCTCGACCCCTTTCCGGGGGGAAAAAGATACGAACTGGGAGGGTGGTTGGCGGGTTCCGTTTCTCATGCGCTGGCCCGGAGTCATCAAGCCCGGCCAGATCATCAACGACATCTGTTCCCTGGAGGACATGATTCCGACATTCGCAGCGGCTGCCGGCGAACCGGACCTGGTGGAAAGGGTGAAGGCGGGCTACACGGCAGGCGGCAAGAAGTTCAAGGTTCACCTTGACGGATATAACTTGATGCCGTTTCTGAAAGGTGACCAAAAGAAATCGCCGCGCAACGAATTCCTCTACTGGAGCGATGACGGTGAGCTGCTGGGTGTCCGCGTCGAGAACTGGAAGGTCGTCTTCGAGGAACAGCGCAACAAGGGGCTCGCAGTGTGGCGAGAGCCCTTCTCGAAGATGCGTCTGCCCAAGCTGTTTAATCTGCGATCGGACCCCTTCGAGCAGGCCGAAGACAGCACGCTGTTCTACGACAAATGGTTCGCAGATCGCGGGTTCATCATGGTGCCGGCGCAAGTGATCGTCAGCCGATGGATCGAGACATTCCGAGAGTTCCCGCCGCGCGCCAAGCCCGCGAGCTTCAACATCGATCAAGTGGTGGAAAGCTTCATGCCGAAGACGGGATGAGCCTCCGACGCCGCAGCGCCCTGCGCTGGGCCAATGGGCGCTCGCTGGGGTGAGATGAATTCTGCGGGCCGGGAATGGTCCCGGCCCGCTTTTCACAACACTTTGCATGAATGGCCGCTTTGGGGAGCCCTCACCAGCCAGCCCGACGGTGCATGAGCCGTCCGATTTTGCGCAGCTTCTAAATCCCGGTGCACTTGGTCAAAGGGTGCTCGGCAGCGACCGCTTCACTGCCGGGGAACGCTTCTCAATCGCGGCACACCAGCTGGAGCGGGCCTTCCCAGCGTCAACGTGGCGGGTTGACCACGATGTACGTCGTGGTCGAACCGCTGAGTTGCGGTTGATACCACGTGCTCCCGCATTGCTCATAGGCGAGGCCGTTGACAATGACACTCGTGCAGCTGGGCGGAATAGAGTGAACGATCGAACCGATGGCTGCGGCGGTCACGGCCACTGCCGCCGTCGTCGCCACGGCCGTGGCAACCGGGTGATAGCAGCAACCACCGCCATAGTAGCCGCCACCGTAATAGTTATTGTGGACGTTAACGTTGACCTCCCGATTGACATTGACATTCTGGTTGATGTTGGTGTTGCGGTTGATGTTCGTGTTGCGGTTGACGCTTCCGCCGCCTCCGATCGAGGATCGCGACTGGGCCCGGACCCCTGCACCACCAGCCCCGAGTCGGCCTGCGAAACTCGGCAGAACCATCTCGCCGGCGACGATTGCTGCAAGCACGACCACGAACCAGACTTTGTCGCGGGACATGGTGTAGCTCCTACTTCTTTGGGGGCGCGGCGTTTTTGGCGGGTGTGTTTGCGACCGACGCAGACTTGGTAAGTGGCACCCGATGCACCCCGGGCGGCGGGTCGAACGTGAAAGTTGCGTCGTTGAACGATGGTGCGAGATCCCAGGTGTACACGGCAGTGTGCTGCGGCCGCTCTTCATCGGTCCTGTTGCTGATCACGATCTTGCGCGGCAGCGGATAGCCGCCAAGCTGCACCCAGATCTGCCAGTCGATGTCCTTCTGCCGTACGGCATACTGCTCGCAGGTGGTCCCGTTCACCTGGCTGGGGCCGACGTCCATCGCACTCTCGATGTCCCCCGAGTTCCAACCGGTACTCCCCCACAGAAACAGGTCCCTGAGTGGTATCGAAAGGTCGTATTCGTTCAGCATCTTGTCGAGCTGGGCGATCGTAGCCGGGGCGTTGATACTCGCGTAGTAGCCAACACGTGGGGCGTACACGCTCAGCGTCTTGCCGTTGTAATAGAGTATTCTCTCTCTGCGGTCGCTGAGGACCTCAGCGCGCAGATGACTCGGCGTGCTGGCAACGATGTCCACTGACTCGGAATACTGAATCTTCTGCCCGTCCTCAAGCACATCCTCGTCGGTGGTCAGCGCCTGCACTCGGTATGCCTTGACACTGCGCAGGTAGCTGCCCATGTTCTGCAGCGCTGCCATCGCCTTGGCGTCGATGTTAGGATTGTCGGCGGCGTGCGAAACACTTAAGCCGATGCTAATAAGCACTGCGGCGACCATTTCACTTCGACGCATGATGCTGTTTCCTTTTTTCGCGTTGCGAAGTTCGACCGAGTGCCCAAGCTACTATACTTTGCACCGTTTCGAGTCGAACGGCTACCCGCGACTGGATGGCATTCGACGGACGCCGAATAAAGAAGGGCAAGCTCATGCCCACTCAATGCCTCGTAACAGGCTAGTGACCTCGGTCGCTAGCGGGGCAATTGCGGCTTGGCCCACTCGGTCTGGCTCAAACCGCCGGCCGTAGACCCAACACATCCTCACCGTCTCCGACGCCTGGCGGCGATCTCGCGTGTGTTAGCTCGCCGCACGCGCTGTCGTCGTAATCAATAATCGCGACTGCATCCTGCTCGAGCCACGCGAAGCGGCCCAAGCCGATCAGTTACGCGCTCGGCACCGGCTGTCAATCTCCCTGAAATCATGGAGGCCGGAAGCCAACTATGCCGCTCCCCGTTAGTGGTGTCGATCCCCAATCCGCATAAAACTCAAGCCCGTTGTGCACCGGCATCAAGTTAGCGCTTTTCGGTTTTCAATGGCCGTAGCGTGATGTTCACCTTTTCAATTTTGCCCGTGAAAGCGAACGGCAGCTTGTATGTGAAGTCGATGGGCGACCCCACATCCATACCGAGATCCAGGCCCTCTCCCAGCGAAAACTGGACGGGGATAGATC
>Ga0318537_10000405_pt1 | contig 11010 bp, 6 predicted proteins | sample GRESIP117b4f29_FD_203657 | JGI IMG/M metagenome (GOLD analysis project Ga0318537, IMG submission 203657) | Tropical soil microbial communities from Luquillo Experimental Forest, Puerto Rico - GRE.SIPMG.117b4f29 | ecosystem: Environmental > Terrestrial > Soil > Tropical forest > Bulk soil... | reverse complement strand
CGTCGAAGAGATCTTTCAGTCGGTCGCCCGAGAGATCGAAGTCACGCGACGGCTCTACCGATCGGGTGAGAGCGAATACCTGATCGACGGCCGGGTCTGCCGCTTGAAGGATATTCACGACCTGCTCATGGACACCGGCCTCGGCGCCAAGGCCTACGCGATCATCGAGCAGGGCAAGATCGGGATGATTCTCAGCACACGCCCGACCGATCGCCGTCAGCTCATCGAGGAAGCGGCGGGTGTGACCAAATACAAGGTCCGCCGACGGGCGGCGGAGCTGAAGCTCGAAGCCGCGCAGCAGAACCTCACGCGCATCGAGGACATCGTGTTCGAGGTCCAGAAGCAGCGCGGCGCGCTCAAACGGCAGGCCGCCAAGGCGCAGCGCTATCAACGTCTGCGCGAGGAGCTAAGGCGGTGGGAGAAAGTCCTGTTCGCACGCAAGTACCGCCAGCTCTCGGCAACGATCGCGTCCGCCAAGTCGCGCCTGAACGAGGCGCGTGAGCGCGAGTCGGCGGCGGCGGCCAGAGTCGCGGAGATCGACAACGACCTGGGTCGGGCGCGGATGGAGCTCGTCGAGTCGGAGTCACGCGCGACGCGCGCCCGCGAGGCGGCGCACGCGCGAGAGCTCGCCATCAACCGACAGCAGCAGCAGATCACGTTCAGTCGAGAGCAGATCCAGAGCCTCCAGGAGCGCGTCACGGTCATGGCCGGCGAGCGGGACGCCCTCGAGGCGCGCCGCGAGCCCGCGCGGTCGGCGATTGCCGCCCGGCGAGAAGCAGCGGCCGAAGCCAACGCCGAGCGCGATCGCGCGGCGGCCTCGCTCGCGTCCGAGTCCGACGCGTACGAGGGGGCGCATCGGGAAATCGAGGGGCTCGAGGCGGACGTCGAAGCGGCGCGGAGCGAGGTCTTCTCGGCCATCAATTCGGCGACCGCACTCCGACACGCGCTCGAGCACGCCGCCCTTGCGCGTGACAAGGTCCTGGACGCGATCTCCAAGCTCGATGTCGAGGAGGCCGACATCCGCATCGAGGCCGAGCGCGCCTCGGCGGACCATCGGGCGGCGGCGGACGGATTGCGACGAGCACACGAGGCCATCAAGGCGGCGAAGATCGCGCGCATGGCGCGTGAGTCCGAGCTCGCCAGCGCGCGCATCGAGCACGAGTGGCGCGCGCGGGCCGTACGGTCCCGCGAGCACGCGCTTGCCGGCGTCGAGGCGCGTTTGAAATCGCTCGAGGAGCTCGACGCTGCGCGCGCCGGCTACGGCGATGCGGCCCGAGCAGTGCTGGCCCAAGCCAACGGTGCGGTCAACCAACAGGGGGCGATCGCCGATTATCTCGAGGTGGAAAAAGGGTACGAGCGCGCCGTCGAGGCCTGCCTCGGCGACCTTCTCCAGCACATCGTCGTGGAACACCCGGGGCACGCGGAAGCCGGCTTCCAAGTGGTGCGCGACGCGGCGGTAGGGCGTTGCGGGTTTCTCGTCACGTCGGCGGTGCGGCCGGACCGCGGCGCGCTCGGGGCGAAGGGGCCCCGGGGTGAAAGCAGTGCCGAAGAGGGTCTCCGCCTGCTGTCGTCGGTGGTCCGCGTCAATGGCCCGTTCGCGGACGCCATTCGGGCGGCCATCGGCGATGCGTGGATCGTCCCGAGCTACGCCGGCGCGGCCAGGTCGAGCGGCCTGACGCCGCTGGCGGTTGCGACGCTATCCGGCGACGTCTTCCGCGGCCCATCGCTGGTCTCAGGTGGTGCGCAAGCGCACGCTCACGGCATCCTCGAGACCAAGCGCGAGATCAAGGAGCTCGGCGACCGCGTTCGCTCGGATCGCGAGGCTCTCGCTCGTTTGGCCCAAGAGGCTGCGGAGCTGGACAGCACTGTTGCACACGCGACCAGCGCCATCGCCGCCTTGAACGCCGACCACCACAAACACGAGAAAACCGTCGTGGCCTGCGAGGCCCAGCTGCAGCACGCGACGGAGGAGCAGGCACGGCTCGGTCAGAAAGGTGAACAGCTGGCGCGCGAGCGCCGGCAGGCCGAAGAAGAACGCGACGCGCTCGATCGACGGCAGGAAGAGGCGCGGGCCTCGATTGCACAGCTCGATCAGGCGCAGCGTGTGGCCGACGACCGTCTGACCGTCGCGCAGCGCCGCCTGTTCGAGGCGCGCGAGGCGACCGAAGAGTTGAGCCGGCGGGCTGCCGAAGCGCGGGCGGCGCACGCTGGACTGGTCGAGCGCGCGAGCGCGCTGGCGTCCGAGATCCTGCGCCTGGAAGAAGCCGCCGCGGAGATGGAACAGCGGACGGACGTCCTCGCCGCGGATATCGACGAGTCGCGTCGACGGATCGACGGACTCCGGGCGGCGATCGTCGAGGGCGAGGCCGCGCTCGATGGCGACGTCCAGGCGCTCGAGGAGTTGCGCCGGGATGTGGCTTCCGCCGACGATGCGGTTTCGACGCTGAGAGCCATGTCCGATGATCTCGAAGCGTCGATCAAGCAAGCCCGCGCCGCACACGACGCGCTTCGCTCTGACGTCTCGGCGTTGGATGTCGCCCGGGCGACGGCTGAGGGTGACCTGTCGCATCTCGCGCACACGTGCGAAGATGCCGTCAATATGGCGCTCGCTGAAGTGGTTGCGGAGGTCGAGCAGCTGGAGGCGGAAGGTCAGACGACGCCGGACGCAGCCGTGATCTCCGCTGCTGGAGAAGACGAAGCAAGCGGTGACGACGAGGCGGGCCTCGCGGGGGCGGAGTCGATGCCGCCGGTCGACGCCGTGTTCGCCGCCGAACGGCGCACGCTCAGCGCCGAAGAAGCCATCACCGCGCTGCGCGGCAAGATCGATCGGCTCGGCCCGGTCAACATGATGGCGATCGAGCAGTTCGACGAGCTCGAGGCGCGCCACACGTTTCTCTCGACCGAGCGAAAGGACCTCATCGAATCGATTGCGCTCACGACGGAGACGATCAAGCGGATCGACGAGACCACGCGCCAGCGCTTCAGTGAGGCCCTGGCCGCGATCAATCAGAACTTCCAGCACATGTTCAGCACGCTCTTCGGCGGCGGGCGCGCGGGGCTCGCGCTCCTCGACGAAAACGACCCGCTCGAGAGCGGGATCGAAATCATCGCGCAGCCCCCCGGCAAGCGCCTTCAAAGCGTGCAGCTGCTGTCCGGCGGAGAGAAGGCGCTGACCGCCATCGCCTTGATGTTCGGCATGTTCAAGTACAAGCCGAGCCCGTTCTGCCTGCTGGACGAAATCGACGCGCCACTTGACGATGCGAACATCGGCCGGTTCGTGGAGATGTTGCGCGGCATGCAAGAGCACACGCAGTTCATCGTCATCACGCACAACCGGAAAACGATGGAGATCGCCGATCGGCTGTACGGGGTCACCATGGAAGAGCCGGGTGTTTCCAAGCTTGTGTCGGTCCGGTTGAACTGAGGTATCCTCCGCGGCGTATATACGTACTGCCGAGGAGGGTAGTGGCCATGAAGACGGTTTCTCTCGCCCGGGTGACGGTGGCGCTCGTCCTGGCAGCGGTCGCCGCCGGCGCGTGCGACATGTCGCTCGGCCATCTGACTGGCCGGGCAAGTGACGAGTGGGTCCGCAGCTACCCCCTGGCGCCGGGCGGCGAGATTCGAATCGGCAACACCAACGGGCGGATCGAAGTACAAGCCGCCGAAGGGTCCACGGTCGAGGTGCGCGCCGAACGCATCGCGAGAGCCGCCACCGACGAGGGCGCACGCGAACTGCTCCCGCGGATCGTCATCAAGGAAGACATCACGCCGGACCGCGTCTCGATTGAAACCGAGCGCATGAGCGGCATCATGCTCGGCGCCGGTTTCGAGGTGCGATATCACGTGCGCGCGCCGCGAAACGCGGTCGTGAACGTGACGAACACGAATGGAGCGGTCATGGTGAGCGGTCTTGCCGGCCGGGTCGCCGCGCAGACCACGAACGGCAGCGTGACGACCAAGAATCTGACCGGCGCCGTGGAGGCGCGAACCACGAATGGCAGCGTGAACGTGGATCTCGCGTCGATGGGATCCGAGAAGGTCTTCCTGCGCACGACCAATGGCAGCGTGACCCTCAACGTGCCGGACACCGCGAGAGCGGACATCCTGGCGACGTGGACCAACGGCGGCATTAGAGTGGCGGACGACGTGAAGATCGAGGTGTCCGAGCGAGGACGGCGGCGCTTCGAGGGGAGGCTGAACGGCGGCGGCCCGCCAATCGAGCTCCACACGACCAACGGGGGCATTCGCATTCGCAGCCACAGCGACGCCGCCGAGTCGAACGCAGACAGTGAACGAAGCTAAGGCCGCCCGATATCATCGATTGAAGCGCCGCGCGAGCATCGCCTCGGTGCTCTGGAGCCTTTTCCTTCTGGCCGGTCTCGTCGGTGCCGGGCAGCACGTGCGGTTACGCGACGTCGCGGAGCGATTCGTGCCGGTCGCGCCCGTGCTTGGCTACGTGCTGATTCTGTCCGTGCTTCACGAGGCAGGCGGCCTGCCGTTGGCGTTTTATAGCGGCGTCTTGCTCGAGCGGCGATTCGGGTTGTCGACCGAGCGCTTGGCGTCGTGGCTTGGCGACCAGGCAAAGTCGCTCGCGATCGGACTGGTGCTCGGCGGAGGCGGCGCGAGCATCGTGTACTGGTTCATCCACTGGTCCCCGGAGCGTTGGTGGCTTCCGGCCGGGCTGGTTTTCGCGGCGATCATCGTCGGTCTGACCAACCTCGTGCCGGTGCTCCTCCTGCCGCTTTTCTACTCGGTGAAACCGTTGGATCACGACAGGCTGCGCGCGCGACTGGTCGCGCTCGCCGAACGCGCCGGGGCGCGCGTTCTTGGCGTATACGAGTGGGGCTTGTCCCAGAAGACGAAAAAGGCAAACGCCGCGCTGGCCGGGTGGGGCGCCACCCGACGGATTCTCGTGTCCGACACGATGCTGACCGAGTACGCGGATGACGAGATCGAAGTCGTGCTCGCGCACGAGCTCGCGCATCACGTCCACGGCGACATCTGGAAGGGGATCGCGTTCGAAAGCGGGCTGGTGATCGCCGGCTTCTATCTGGCGTCGCAGGTGCTGCAACGCCTGGCGGGGCCGCTCGGTCTGCGCGGCGTCGGCGACGTTGCCGGGCTGCCCCTCCTGCTGCTGGCGGCGGGTCTCGTATCGCTCGGAACGGTGCCCTTTGCGCACGCGATGTCTCGAGGCTTCGAGCGCAGTGCCGACCGGTTCGCGCTCGACCTCACGCACAATCCGTCTGCCTTCATATCCGCCATGCGCCGGCTTGGCGCTCAGAATCTGGCGGAGGAACAGCCCTCGAAGCTCGTCCAATGGCTGTTCTACAGTCACCCACCGATCCAGGAGCGGATCGCGGCTGCCGAGGCCTTCGAGACGTAATCAGCGTGAACCCGGTGCGACCTGGTACAACATCACGCCCGCGTCTTCGGCGATGAGGCGGACAGGCAGCCGACTGACATAGGCCCGAAGCTCCGAGCCGGCGTTCGGATGCACGACGAAAAAGTCGCACGGGGAGCGGGAAAGGGCGGGATCCGTTGCCGTCCGGACTGCCGGGTCTTCGGCGTTGCCGGTGGACAGTCGCAGCAGATCACCAACCACGGGGAGACGCGCGTACCGTTCGGCCGCGTCGCGCGGCATTCTTCCGATGTACCCGCCGACCAACGGATGTTCATGCACTGTCGCGTCGTAGAGGGCGCGGCGCTCCTGCGAACCGATCCCGCCGCTGAGGCCATCGCCGATGCCAAACGGGACCTCGCAGACGGCGCCCGGAGCCACTGCCCCAAGGATTCGGTAGATCAGGGGGCGATCGAGCGGTGTCAGCGTCGTAGTACTCCATGATGACGAGCGCGATGATGAGCGCTTGCACGGAAGGCCGTCCAAGGAACCCGCGCGCCGATCTGATGCGCGTCGCGAGCAGCACGGCCAGCGCCAGATAGACGCCGACCATCCCCCGGCCCGGCATTCTGGCATTGGCCACGAATGGCACGTAGCGAAGCAGAATCGCGGGCAGTCGCAGGCCGGTATCGAAGCCCGCCACCGTGAGTATCGGCCCGAGCGCGAGGACCGCGAACGCAACCCCGACACACTGCCAGAGCCGAACATCCGCCGGGGCCCGGGTCTGGGGCCGCCTCGAGGCAAGCGGGCCGGACAGCAGAAGCAACGACGGCACAATGCCTATCCATCCAACGGCCTCAATGTCGTTCAGGCCCCACTTCGAGTAGGCCGCCCTGGTCGCTGTCCCGGTGATCGGGTGGTGAGGATGGCCCAAAAATGGTGAGAGCAGATCGACGCCGAGCGGAACGTTGCGCCAGACGTAGGCTTGAGTGACGTATTCGCCGCCGGCGACCAGTTGCACGGCTCGCATGAGGAGCGGTGACGCGCCAACCAGGAACACCGCGGTCACGACGGCGGTCACCCCGCTGGCGCGCCTGATCTTCCAGCGCGTGAGCCGGCGGCGCGTGATAGTCGGCCGCCACCCGATCACGGCCCATACAGTGAGGAGCGCCCAGATCGCGGCCAGGGGGTTCTGGGGTCTGTGCATCGAGACGGCGGCAGGGCCGATTTGGAATGTGAAGCCGCCTGTCGCGACGATGGCGATGGCCACGGCGGCGAGCGCGCCAATTGCAATCAGCAAGGCACGTCGAGCTTTCGGAAAGCGCCCAGAGCGGCGGCCCCACCGCACCACCTGCGCTGGGGTCCCGTGCCGGGGCCAGGCGACAGACAGCGGGTGAAGCCAGGCGATTAGGTACGCCAGTGCCAACAGGCCGAGATACACGACGTAGTAATACGTCGTGTACGCCGTCACGACCGTGACGATCCCGGCACCGATTGCCGGCCAAAGTGACGGCGTGCGAAGCGCGCGTCGCAGCAGGAGCGCGAAGAGCGGGAGCACCCATGCCGCCATCAGCTCGAAATGCCCGAGCAGGTGGGCAGCGAGATACGGGGACGTACCGAACACGATGGCCGCGAGGATGGCCGCGCGAACGTGGTGAGTCAGATCCCAGGCCAGGGCATACATGCACGCGATGTTCGCGAAGACGAACGTGAGCAGGATCAGGTTGTGCGCCGTGACGACCGGGAGCCTTCCGAGCAGCGTGGCGCCGGCCAGAGCCGGCAAAGCGGTATGCGAGTGATCGACGAGCGACGTGCCGAACGGATAAAAGAGGTAGGTCGTCCGAAAGAACTCGAGTCCGGGGACCGTCCTGACCTGACGCATCCACCAGAAGTTCCAGACGAAGCTGTAGTTGTCGCCGGGCGCCCCTTCGATTGCTTCGGTCAGGTGCGCCGAGAGCGGCCAGGTCCAGGCGACGGCGAGGGCGGCGAAGAGCGCGATTGCCAGCGCATGCCGCGACACGCTCCCGCCGCTGGCCTCGGGCATGACTTCACTGCCGTGACTTGGCGGCGGCCTCTTCCTGGAGCAGCGCTTTGCGGCTGAGACGAATCTTGCCGGTCGGGTCGATATTGATCACCTTGACCAGCACCTGCTCGCCTTCCTTCAATTCGTCTCTGACGTCCTTCACGCGGTGATTCGCGATTTCAGAAACGTGCAGCAGGCCGTCGGTGCCGGGCATGATCTCCACGAAGGCGCCGAAGTCGGTGATGCGCTGGACCTTGCCGAGATACGTCTTGTTCAGCTCTGGCGTCGCCGTCAGCTCCTGGATGATCGAGACAGCCTTCTGGGCCGATGTTTCATCGGTCGAAGCCACGTTCACGCGGCCGTCATCCTCGACGTCGATCTTGACGCCCGTGCGCTCGATGATGCTGCGGATCATCTTGCCTCCGGGTCCGATGACGTCGCGGATCTTGTCCACAGGTATTCGAATAGTCACGATGCGGGGCGCGTGCGCGGAGATGGTCTGGCGCGGCGCGTCGAGCGCTTCCCGCATCTTGCCGAGAATGTGCAGCCGGCCCACGCGCGCCTGCTCGAGGGCTTTCCTCATCACCTCGGTCGTGATGCCGGTGACCTTGATGTCCATCTGCAGCGCGGTGATGCCGTCGGCCGTGCCGGCGACCTTGAAGTCCATGTCACCGTAGTGATCCTCGGCCCCGGCGATGTCGGAGAGGACGGCATATTTGCCGGTCGATTCTTCCATCACGAGTCCCATGGCGATGCCGGCGACCGGCGTTCTGAGCGGCACGCCGGCGTCCATCATCGCGAGCGACCCGCCGCATACGGACGCCATGGATGACGAGCCGTTCGATTCGAGAATGTCCGAGACCACGCGAACGGTGTAAGGGAACTTGTCCTCGCCCGGGATGAGCGGGACAAGGGCGCGCTCGGCGAGCGCCCCGTGACCGACCTCGCGGCGACCGGGGCCCCGCAGGAAGGCGACCTCGCCGACCGAGAAGGGCGGGAAGTTGTAGTGGAGCATGAAGCTCTTCCACTGCTCGCCCTCGAAGCCCTCGATCTTCTGCGCGTCTTCGGCCGTGCCGAGGGTACAGGTGACAAGCGCCTGCGTTTCTCCGCGGGTGAACACGGCAGAGCCGTGCGTGCGCGGCAGGACGCCGGTCTCTATCCAGATGGGCCGGATCTCATCGAACTTGCGTCCGTCGAGACGGAGGCCCCGTTCGAGAACCTCGTCACGCAAGACCTTCTCCTTGAGATCCTTGAAGATCTGCTTCGCCTCGAGCTGGCGCTCGACCTCGTCCTCGGGAATGGCGGCCACCAGCTCGCCGAGCACCTGGTCGACGCGGTCGTAATTCTCGAGCTTGCCGCGGATCCGCATCGCCTCGGTGAGCGGGACGAGCACCTTTTCCTCGACCTCGCGGTAGAAGTCGTGACCGATCTCCTTCTTCTGGATCTTCACCTTGCTCTTGCCCGCCTCACGCGCAAGGTCGTCAATGGCCGCAGCGATCTTCCTGATCGCCGCGTGGGCGGTCTCGAGCGCTTCGACGACCTGGGCCTCCGTGACCTCCCTCGCGCCGGCCTCGACCATCACGATCCCGTCCCGGGTCCCGGCGACGACGAGGTCAAGCTTGCTCTGCTTGCGCTGCTCGAAGGTGGGGTTGACGATAAACGCGCCGTCGACCAGACCGATGCGCACGCTGGCAATCGTCTTCTCGAACGGAATGTCTGAGAGTGCGAGCGCGGCCGACGCGCCGGTGATCGCCAGGATGTCCGTGTCGTTCTCCTGGTCCGCGGAGAGGACGAGCGCGATGATCTGCGATTCGTATCGCCAGCCCGATGGGAACAGTGGGCGAATCGGCCGATCGATCACCCGGCTCGTCAGGACTTCCTTCTCGGCCGGCTTGCCTTCACGCTTGAAGAAGCCGCCGGGGATCCGACCGGACGCGTACGTGTATTCCCGGTAGTCGACCGTAAGAGGGAGGAAATCGATCCCTTCCCGCGGTGACGTCGAGCGGCACGCGGTCACAAGGACCACCGAGTCGCCATAGCGAACGATCACGGAACCGCCTGCCTGCTTGGCCAGTTTGCCGGTTTCGAAACGGAGAGGTGTGTGCCCGATCGTGACTTCGCGCGTGGTCATAAATGCAAAACTCCTCCGGGAGGGACGCCGATGAATCAGAATCTGGACCTCTGAGGTCGGACCGGGAGAAGCGTCTTACCGGCCTTCGAGCGGACAGAGTCTTCAGAGTTTGACAATTGGTGACGTTATTTTCTGATGTTGAGGCGCTTGATGAGATCCGAGTAGCGCTGGACGTCTTTGCCCTTGAGGTAGTCGAGCAACCGGCGGCGCTTCCCGACGAGCATCAACAGGCCGCGGCGCGAGTGGTGGTCTTTCGCGTGCGACTTGAAGTGCTCGGTCAAGTAATTGATGCGTTCACTCAGGAGTGCGACTTGAACTTCGGGGGAGCCGGTGTCGGCATCGTGGGTGCGGTAGCTGCCGATCAGCTCGGTCTTGCGGTCTTTGGTTAGGGCCACTTGGTCATGTCCTCCACGAACGCCTCAGACGCGTCCTGGGGGCAAGTGCCCCTCGGATGAGATCCCGGGGGCAGAGCCCCCTGGATTGAGCCTGATGAAGATGATGCATCCAGGATTGCACCGGGGCGCCGTATGTCTCGAATCAACCTTAGTCGAGCAAGAGCAACATGTTACACCAGAACTACTGCGGCGCGCAAAGAACCGGGAGCCTCGCCCGGCGCCGCGATCCCCACGAGTTCGCCGGTCGGGCCGAACAGCCTGACGAACCGGCTGTCACTCCGGCCCGGATGCTGCGCCGGGGACCCCGAGTTCTCACCCCAGCGCAGGTGCTGCGCCGGGGACCCCGGGTTGGGGCCCCCGGGGCTCGACGGAGCGAGGCCGGACGTGTACAGCATGCGGCCATGGACCGTGTCGTTGACACCGTCTTCCGTCAGCACCACGGACGGCAGGTGGGGGAGGAGCCGCCGGAGCGGAATCATCGTCGCTGCCGCACGCGCCGGGTCGCGTTCGGCCTCGTCGAGGCCAATCGCCTGCTCCAGCCCAGCATCGCCGCTTCGGGTCCGGCGCAGCGCCGACAGATGAGCCCCGGTCCCCAGTTGCTCACCGAGGTCGCGTGCGAGCGATCGGACGTAGAAGCCGGACGAGCATCGCACCTCGAGCGCCAGGGTATCGCCGTCGATCGCGATCAAGTTCAAAGCGCTGGCGTTGACCGTCACCGGCGCCGGCAATGTCAGGCCGTCGGTGGCGTGGCCGGACTTCCCTCCATGGCGGCGCGCGGCAGCCCGCGCCAGCGCGTAGCTCCGAGTCCCGCCGATGCGCTTGGCCGAAAACGCCGGCGGCTGCTGAACGAAGTAGCCGCGAAAGGCGTCGAGAGCGGCGTCGATGGCGCCCAGGGACGGCATCGGTCCCGCGTACCGCTCGCCGATCGGCTGTCCTGTCGCATCGGCCGTGTCGGTCCGCGCGCCAAGCCGGATCGTGGCCAGATAAGACTTGTCGTCGCTCATGAAGCGCGCGAGCCGCGTTGCGCGGCCGATCACGAGCGGCAGCACGCCGGTCGCTGCGGGATCGAGGGTGCCCGTATGGCCGATGCGCCGTTCCCCGAGCGCTCGCCGCATCCGCGCGA
>Ga0318537_10000401_pt1 | contig 11046 bp, 11 predicted proteins | sample GRESIP117b4f29_FD_203657 | JGI IMG/M metagenome (GOLD analysis project Ga0318537, IMG submission 203657) | Tropical soil microbial communities from Luquillo Experimental Forest, Puerto Rico - GRE.SIPMG.117b4f29 | ecosystem: Environmental > Terrestrial > Soil > Tropical forest > Bulk soil... | reverse complement strand
AAGGTGATCGGTGAATATGCGATTCCGGTCGACGGCTGCGGGGCACGCGCCATCGTCGCGATTCCCGATGGTCGGCTGTTCTTCTCCGCCCACGACGTCGGGGCGATCGGCGAAGTCATCCCGCGGCGGTGAGATGGGGCGAATAGCAGGAGGTAATAGCGAATCACGAATCGCGAGCAGCAGTCCGTCCTATTCGCCATTCGCCCGCACTATATGGGAGTAAACCATGACCACCGACAAAAGCCTCGAAGACCGGCTGCGCGCCATCGAAGATCGGCTCGAGATCTACAACCTGATCGCCAGCCACCCGCCCAGCGCCGACACGGCTGGCAAGGACCATATCACGGCGAGTTGGGTGGAAGACGGCGTGTTCGACCGCGGCGAGAATCTTTCCAGTCCGCGCGGGCGCGACAGCATCGCCAATCAAGTGCTCAGCGCCGACCACCAAGCCGCAATCGAGCGCGGGCTTGCGCATTTCACCTCCCTGCCCCATGTCGCGATCGAGGGCGACACCGCGATTGTCACGTCTTATCTGCAGATCCTGGTGCCGCAGACGCAAGGCGATCCCATCGACGTCCCCAACCACGGCAGCTCCAAGGGCTTCCGAGTCCATCGTATGACGGCGAACCGCTGGGAACTCGTGCGCAGGCCGCAGGGCTGGAAGATCAAACGCCGCACGTTGCGTCAACTCGACGGCTCGGAGCCCGCGCGGAAAATTTTGCGGCAGGCGATTACGCGCTAGGGCCACACCTATTGCGGGCGATCGACGCTCCTGCAATCGCCGGTACCGTCGTCGACTCAAATCGGGATCGGCCGCCCAACGCCCGCGGCGAGCGCGCGCTGATAGACGAGCTCGGCAAAGGCCACATCCTCGAGCGCAATGCCGAGCGACTTGAACAGCGTCAGGTCGGACGGCGATGTCCGGCCGGTGGCTTTGCCGCTGACAAACTCGCCGAGCTCCCGGATCGCCGACCAAGCGAGCTTGCCGGCTGCGACCAGCTCGCGAAACTCGCCCGCCTCCACCTTGGCCTGCTCGACGTGATCAGTCGCCTTGACGGCGGCGCGCAAGACCGTCTCCGCATCGACTTCGCGACGATCGTAGGAGTTGGCGCCAGCCACGTTGACGTGTGCGCCTTCGGCGAGCCAGTCCGCCCGACACACCGGCTCTGCCGAGTTGGTGATGGTGACCACCACGTCGGCTTCGGCCACGCAGGCCTGGCCTGAAGGCGCGGGGCGCACCTCCAGATTAAGTTCGCTTTCCATCGCACGCGCATAGGCCTCGCGGCGCTCACCCGCACGGGCAAAGACCTTGACCCGCTTGATCGGCCGCACCGCGCACACGGCTGCGACCTGCATGCGCGATTGTTTGCCGGTACCGATGACGCCCAGCGTCTCCGCATCCCTATTGGCGAGCAACTTGGTGGCGAGCCCGCTCGCCGCGCCCGTGCGCATCTGCCCGAACAGATCGGCCTCGATCATCGCCTTGAGCTTGCCGTCGAGCGAGGAGTAGAGCAGCGTATGAAACTGCGCGCCCTTCACGCCGGCATAGGCCTTGAGGCCATGCACACCCTTCGCACCATAGGCCGCGCCCATCAGGTTGAAGGCGCCGCCCGCGAGGCGCGCGCGTTGCCGCGGCAGATTGGAGGTGGAGGGCTGTCCCCAGGTGGCAAACAACGCCTCCAGCGTCGCAATGGCGTCCTTGACCGTGACCAGACGGCCGACGTCCGCTTCGGTGAGATAGATCGGGGATGCGGTCATTTCAAAATTCCCGGCTCGTCACGGAGAGGCTCGATCAGGCTCCCGGCTTGAGCACGTCATCGATCCAGTCCCACATGTAATGCACAGCAATCGTGACATTGTCGACCTGACAGTGATGGAAGCCGCCTTCCTCGCGCTCGAAGACCTTGAAGGTCTTCCGCTTCGAGCCGACGGCGGCGAAACATTTTTCCGCGAGCGACAGCGGAATCTGCTCATCGCCCGCGCCATGCAGGAGCAGGAACGGACAGGTCATCTTCTGCACGATGCCGTCAAGCCGGAAAGCTTCGAGCTTCTTGAGCGCCGCCGCCGGGCTCGACACCCCGAGCACCCATTGCAGATGCTCCGGCGGCACGGATAGGGAGAGCACCTTGCCGGATGAAAGCTCGTCGAGCCGCTTCGCCCAGATGGCGTGATAGTCCCATTGCGCCCCCCAGGCGACGCAGCAGGCAAAGCGCGGCTCAAGCGCGGCGGCTCGCGGCGCGTAGTAACCGCCGAGGCTGAGTGCCATCACACCGATGCGGCGAGGATCGAACTCGCGCCGGCCGGCGAGATACTCGTACGCGGCGGTGGCATAGCGCTCGGTCTCGGCGATGAGCGGCAGGTTGCGGAAACGCACGCTCTCGCCGTTGCCGGGACCGTCGACGATGAGGCATCCGATGCCGCGCGCGGCGAGGTCGGGGATGCCGTAGCCGTATTGCAGCTCCTTGGTGACGTCGAAGCCGTCGAAGAACACCATGCACGGCGCCGGTTTCGATCCGACAGCGTCGGGCTCGGGATGCACGAGCAGCGCCGGTAGGCTGGTGCCATCGTAGGGCACTTCGACTGGCTCGATGCGTGGATGGCGGATGATGGCCGCGGCGTCCTTGAAGATTTTTACCGACGTGGCGTAGACGGCCATGCTGCGCTGCGAGCGCGGATGGATGAAACGCTCGCCGGTTTGGTAATAGCGCGTGGCGCGCATGAAGCAGGATGCCGCCGTGAGCCTATGCCCTTTGCGCTCCTCGTCGCGGCCGTGCGCCGCGATCCTGTCGCCCATGCGGGTCCACTCTTCGAACCAGGCGGCGTCGTCGCCGACGTGATTTTCAAGCGCGCGTCCGACGCGATTAACTTCGTCGATTTCGATGCCGGTCCAGGGGGCGGCGCTCAGGCAAATGAGCAGGCCCATGGACCAGCGGTAGTTGGAAGGAAAATAAAGGAAGGCGGGGTCGTCTTTGCGGCCGATCACGGCGAAGTCTCCGTGAGCACGAAGAATCACACCGGCTTTTCGCCGAGGATGGTCACCCGCCGCATCAGTCGCCGCTCGTTGGGGCTGAAGTCGGTTCGCGCATGCAGCGTGCAACGGTTGTCCCACATCAGGAGGTCGCCGGCACGCCAGACGTGCTCGTAGATGAATTCGCGGCGCTCCTGGTGGTCGAACAACATGGCGAGCAACTCGTCACTTTCCGGCGCGGGCAGCCCTTCGATCCGCACCGTCATCAGGCGGTTGACGTAAAGCGCCTTACGGCCCGTCGCTGGATGGGTGCGGACCACGGGGTGCACGTAGGACGGCACGCCCCCCGCGAGCCGCGTGCCGCGCTTCATTGCCGCGGTGTCGTAGTCGTAAGCGTTGAGCGCCTTGCAACCCTCGATGCGCCGTTTGATGCCATCCGGCAAGGTTTCGTAGGCCATGTAGCCGTTGGCGAACAACGTGTTGCCGCCCGTGCTCGGCACCTCGAGGGCGTAGAGCATCGAGGCCATCGCGGGCCGCTCCTGGTGGCACTGGTCGGTATGGAAATGCATCTCGCCGTCGGGCAAGGCCCCGATCGGCTTACCGTCCTCGCGGATGTTCGAGATCAGCATAACCGCCGGATGATTGCGCACGAATTGCTTAGTGTGGATCACCGCCGGGGGACCGAATTTTTCCGCGAAGCGAACTTGGTCCTCCTCGCTCAGCTCCTGACCGCGCAGGAGGATGACGAGATTGCGATGCCAGGCGTCTCGGATTTGCGCGAAGGAGTGATCGTCGATCTCTTCGCTCAGATCGACGCCGATGATTTCGGTGCCCAGCGCCGCCGACAGCGGTCTCAAGGCGAACAACGGCGGACGAAGCTTCGCCTCGGCGCGCGCGCGTTCCATCCCGATCGCTCCCTCGATGCCGCGGCGCCTCTGCGCGGCGCGGTTCGTCGGATTATGGGCCGCAACGCGGCCGACGCTCAAGGCTCCTTCGCATCGACCAGGATGAAGGCAATGCGGCAGGGCTCGGTGCCGCGATTGACCCAGGCGTGATTGGTGCCCTGTTGCACCAATACGTCGCCCGCCTTGAGATGAATTTCCGAATCGTCGAGCAGCATGTCGATCTCGCCGGCCATGACGACGGCATAGTCCACCGTGCGAGTGCGGTGCATGGCTGGATGGCGAGGCGGCAATCCGCGTTTCGGCGCGCCGTCGCCCAGGCTTTGGTGCATGCTGTTGGGATCGAGCTTGCTCGTTTCGGGCGTTTCCGGCGGAAAATCGACGATGCGAAAGACCGTGCCGCCGCGCGGCGGCATGATGCCGATATCGATTGCGGCCCGGTCGGCACTGCCGGACAGGTCGGCCGGCGTCTGATCTGTGACCCACAACAGCCGTGAGACGGTTTGCGTCTGCGGCCGCACCTTCTTGTGCGGATTGGTGCCGTCCAGCAGCACCACGGCCTTGTCTTTGCTGTCGATAGTGGTGACCACACGGCGAACGTCTGCACTCAAAGCCATGATGGCGTTTCCTCCTGCATTTGCGAGAGCGCTAGGGCGCCCCATCATACCCTGTCAGCGTGACGTTGTGGGCTAGACCGGCTCGGCATCGATCAGCACGAAGGCGACATAGGCCGATTCATCGGCGCGGTTGCTCCAGGCATGATTGGTGCCGCGCTGGACCAAGACGTCGCCGGCCTTGAGCAGAACCTCGCCCTCGTCCATGAGCGCGTAGATCTCGCCCGAGAGCACGATGGCGTAGTCCACCGAGTTGGTCTTGTGAAAGCCGGGGTGGCGCGGTGCGCCGCGGTCGAACGCGGCGCTGTGACCGGAGCCGTCGTCGGCGCTGGCGCGCTCCCGCTCGAGCGCGGCGAGGCGCTGCCGGTCCGGCGGGTATTCGATGACGCGGAAGACTGTCCCGTTCTTGGGCGGCGCGAGCCGAAAAGCATGGTCGGTCGCCTCGGCGTTGCCGCCGTTGTCGGCGGGCATCGTCCGCGTCTCCCACAGTTCGGTCACTACCGCGCTGCCCGGACTGCGCTGGTAAACGTGCGGCGCCGGCGCATCCATGATGAACACGGAGCAGCCAGCGGCGTTGTGGCCGGTCACCACCCGGCGAATCGCTTTGGGCATCAGTTTCTCCGAGGAATGCGGCTATAGCTGCACGCCGCCTGCGCGGCGGCAGGCAGACCCGATCAATCGATCGCGGATCACATTTGCCGCTCGACCATCATCCGCTTGATCTCGGCGATGGCCTTGGCCGGGTTGAGGTGCTTGGGACAGGCCTTGGCGCAGTTCATGATGGTGTGGCAGCGGTAGAGGCGGAACGGATCCTCGAGATTGTCGAGGCGCTGCCCGGTCGCCTCGTCGCGGCTGTCCTTGAGCCAGCGGTCGGCCTGAAGCAGCGCGGCGGGCCCAAGGAAACGCTCGCTGTTCCACCAATAGCTCGGGCAGGCCGTCGAGCAGCATGCGCACAAGATGCACTCATAGAGGCCGTCGAGCTTCTGGCGGTCCTCATGGCTCTGCCTCCACTCCTTCTGCGGCGTCGGCGAAGTGGTCTGCAGCCACGGCTCGATCGCGGCATGCTGGGCATAGAAGTTGGTGAGATCGGGGACCAGATCTTTCACCACCGGCATGTGCGGCAACGGATAGATCTTCACCGCGCCCTTGATGTCCGCCATCGCCTTGGTGCAGGCGAGCGTATTGGTGGCGTCGATGTTCATGGAGCATGACCCGCATACGCCCTCGCGACAGGAGCGCCGGAAGGTCAGCGTCGGGTCGATGTTGTTCTTGATCCAGATGAGCCCGTCGAGAACCATCGGCCCGCAATCGCCGCAGTCGACGTAATAGGTATCCATGCGCGGGTTTTTGCCGTCGTCTGGATTCCAGCGGTAGATGCGATACTCGCGTACGTGATGGGCGTTGCTGGGATACGCCCAGGTCTTGCCTTCGGTGACCTTGGAGTTTTTCGGCAGCGTGAATTGGGCCATTTGATTGTCGCGTTAGCGCCTCTAATACACCCGCGGCCTGGGCTCGATGTACGATACCTCGTTCGTGAGCGTGTAGGCGTGCACCGGTCGATAGTCGATGGTGACCTTGCCGTTGGCATCGAGCCAGGCCAGCGTGTGCTTCATCCAATTCTTGTCGTCGCGTTCGGGGAAATCCTCGCGCGCGTGCGCGCCGCGGCTCTCGGTGCGGTTCTTCGCCGAGTCCATGGTGACGACCGCCTGCGCGATCAAATTGTCGAACTCGAGCGTCTCGATCAGGTCCGAGTTCCAGATCAGCGAGCGGTCCGCCACCTTGATGTCGGCGACGCCGCCGTAAACCTCGTGAATGAGCTTGTGACCTTCCTCCAGAACCTCGGCGGTGCGGAACACCGCGCAATTGTTCTGCATCACCTTCTGCATCTTCAGGCGCAGCTGCGCCGTCGGCGTCTTGCCCGAGGCGTGGCGGAACTTGTCGAGACGCGCGAGCGCGCGGTCGGCGGAATCCCTCGGCAAATCCGGGTGGCTGTCCCCGGGATGCAGAACTTCGGCACAGCGCATGGCAGCCGCGCGGCCGAACACCACCAAGTCGATGAGCGAGTTCGAGCCCAGACGATTTGCGCCGTGCACCGACACGCAGGCCGCTTCCCCGAGCGACATCAGACCGGGCACCACGAAATCGTCCATGCCGCTCTTCTTGGTCAGCGCCTCACCATGATAATTCGTAGCGATGCCGCCCATGTTGTAATGCACGGTCGGAACGATCGGGATCGGATCGGTTGTGACGTCGACGCCGCAGAAAATGCGCGCGGATTCCGAAATCCCCGGCAGGCGCTCGTGCAGCACGGCGGGATCGAGATGGTCGAGGTGCAGATAGATGTGGTCCTTGAGCTTGCCGACGCCGCGGCCTTCGCGGATCTCGATGGTCATGGCGCGTGAGACGACGTCGCGCGAGGCGAGATCCTTCGCGGACGGTGCATAGCGCTCCATGAAGCGCTCGCCTTCCGAATTGACGAGATAGGCGCCCTCTCCGCGCGCGCCCTCGGTGATCAGGCAACCCGCGCCATAGATCCCGGTGGGATGGAATTGCACGAACTCCATATCCTGGAGCGGCAGGCCGGCCCGCAGCACCATGGCGTTGCCGTCGCCGGTGCAGGTGTGCGCGGAGGTGCAGGAGAAATAGGCGCGGCCGTAACCGCCGGTGGCGAGGATCGTCATGTGGGCGCTGAAGCGGTGGATCGAGCCGTCGTCGAGCTTTATGGCGACGACTCCGCGGCAGCGGCCCTCTTCGTCCACGATCAAGTCGATGGCGAAGAATTCGATGAAGAATTCAGCGGCGTGGCGCAGCGCCTGGCCGTACATCGTGTGCAGCATCGCATGGCCGGTGCGGTCGGCGGCGGCACAAGTGCGTTGCGCGGTACCCTTACCGTAATGGGTGGTCATGCCGCCGAAGGGGCGCTGATAGATTTTGCCGTCTTCGCGACGCGAGAACGGCAAACCCCAATGTTCCAGCTCATAGACCGCCTCCGGCGCGCTGCGGCACATGTATTCGATCGCATCCTGGTCGCCGAGCCAGTCGGCGCCCTTGACGGTGTCGTACATGTGCCAGCGCCAGTCGTCCTCGCCCATATTGCCGAGCGCGGCGGCGATGCCGCCCTGCGCCGCGACCGTGTGCGAGCGGGTCGGGAACACCTTGGTGATGCAGGCAGTCTTGAGCCCCGCCTCGCTGCAGCCGACCACGGCACGCAAGCCCGCTCCGCCGGCGCCGACCACGACCACGTCGTAGCTGTGATCTTCGATCGGATAGGCGCGCCCGTTGACGGCCGGTCCCTTGCCATTTGATCCGCCATTGCTAGCCACGGGTCACACCTTGAAGCTGAGCATCAGAATGGCGAAGGCCGAGGCGAGCCCCACGGCAATCGCGAAGAACGTATTCGCCATCAGCAGGATGAGCTTTCTCCCCTCGTCGTGCACGTAGTCTTCGATGATGACCTGCATGCCGATGCGCATATGCGTGGTCACCGACATGATGAACAGCAGCATAATCACGGCAATGAGGGGCGAACCGAGGATCTGCACCACGGCGGCGTGGTTGCGCCCGAGCAGCGCCACCACGATGAGGACGAAGGCGATGGTCAGCGGCACGTTGGCGACCGCGGTCAGGCGCTGACGCCAGAAATGCCCAGTGCCGGATTTGGCGGCGCCGAAACCGCGCACGTGCTTGAGCGGGGTGCTCATATCTTCAGCCATCAGCGCGGCCCTCCCATGAACAGGTAGCCGACGATCCAGATGATGACGGTCAGGCTGATGGACCCGACGAGGCTCGCCACCGTCAGCCATTCGCGCTCGTGGGGGCCGAAGCCGCGCCCGGTATCCCAGATCAGGTGTCGGATCCCGCCCAGCATGTGATGCATGAGCGCCCAGGTGTAGCCGAACAGGATGAGCCGCCCGAAGAACGAGCTCATGAACGACCCGATGCCGGCATAGGCGTTGGGACTGGATGCCGCCGCGATCAGCCACCAGGCCAGCAGCAGCGTGCCGAAATAGAGACCGGCACCGGTGATGCGATGGACGATGGACATCGTCATCGTCAGCGTCGGCTTGTAGATGAACAGATGGGGAGAGAGCGGCCGCTGGGCGGGCGCCTTGGTTTCGGCCATTGCTCTATCTCTGTCTCGCCGGCGCGTGTTGCGTTCCTAACGAAAGCGGCACTCCGCCGCAATGCACTCGCTCGCGGCGGCCTTGGCTTTCGTCAATGGCGAATATGATACTCAGGCACTTGGCGGACAATAGGTATTTCGCGTAGCTTTCCTTCGTCGAATTCGAAGGCAAATCGATGCAACGAGCCAAGTCTGACTGCAACGGACCATGCGCTTCGACCTGACCGATCTCAATCTGTTTCGCCACGTGGTCGAGGCGGGAAGCATCACCGGCGGCGCCGCGCGTGCGCATCTCGCGCTGGCTGCAGCCAGCACGCGCATTCGCAATATGGAAGAAGCGCTGGGTGCAGCGCTGCTCGTGCGCGGACGGCAAGGCGTGACCCCGACCCAGGCCGGCCGCACGCTGTTGCAACACGCGCGCGCGATCTTGCGCCAGGCCGAGCGGCTGCGCGAGGACCTCGGCGCCTATGCCGGCGGGCTCGCCGGCCAGATCAGGGTGCTCTCCAACACCAACGCGCTGACCGAATTTCTGCCCGAAGCGCTGAGCTCGTTCCTGTCCACGCACCCCAATGTCAGTGTCGATCTCGAGGAGCGGCTGAGCGACGAGATCGTGGGGCTCATCGCCGAGGGGGTTGCCGACCTCGGTATCGTCGCTGCCACCGTCGATGCGAGCGCATTGGAAACCTATCCCTTCCGCAAGGACCGGTTCGTGCTGGTCGTGGCGCGCAACCATCCGCTCGCCAGGCGCTCGAAGATTTCCTTCGCGGATGTGCTGGACCATGACTTCGTCGGCCTCGATCGCGCGAGCGCATTGCAGCGTTTCCTCGCGGACAAGGCGGCACGCATCGGACAGCCGCTGCGGCTGCGTGTGCAATTGCGCAGCTTTGATGCCGTATGCCGCCTGGTCGAATGCAATGTCGGGATCGGCATCGTGCCGGAGACCACCGCACGCCGGGTGGCGCGGACCATGGCGATCGTCCCGGTGACGCTGACCGATCCCTGGGCGGTGCGGGAGCTGACGATCTGCATCCGCAGCCTCGACGAGCTGCCGCCCTATGCCCGCCAACTCGTCGAGCACTTGCGAACGGCTGCGTGAGCGTACGATGAGGCCAGAAAAACGCGGTGTGCCGGTCCTGCGCCGCTGCAACGAGGAGCCGCCCGGCACCCCCGCGACGTCGCATCGCCTAGCGCGGCATATCGCTGCCACCCTCAAGCGCCAGCCATGTTTTCACGCGGGCCGGAACCGAGGTGCCACAAGCGGTTTTCCACGGTAATATCCCGCAATCCGCATCTAAGGCCGGCAATGCCGGGCGCCATGTCAGGGAGTTGGGTCATGACGATTTTAAAATATGTGGGAACAGTCGGCGCAGCGGCGCTGCTGACGGCCGCCGTGGCCTTGCCAGCCGCCGCCCAATCGGCCAACGCCGTGCTTCATGACAAGAGCGGCAAGGACGTCGGGACGGTCGATCTCTTGCAAACCCCAGCCGGGGTCTTAATCAAGCTCACGCTCAAAGGAATACCGGCAGGCGAGCATGCGTTCCATATCCATGCCGCCGCCAAATGCGAGCCGCCCGCCTTCACGTCGGCGGGCCCACACTTCAATCCGGCCAATGAGAAGCACGGCATGCTGTCGGGCCATGGTCATGCCGGCGACATGCCGAACCTCCATATCCCGCAGAACGGCGAGCTGTCGGTCGAGGTATTGAATACGGCGATCACGCTCGAGAAAGGCAAGCCGAATTCGCTCTTCCACCCTGACGGCACCGCGATCGTCATTCATGAAGGCGTGGACGACTACAAGAGCGACCCTGCCGGCAACGCTGGCGCCCGCCTCGCGTGCGGCGTTATCGCCAGCGCACCGGCGCGGTGACGCGCAATCGTCTCGAGGGCAAACGGCGAGTGATCGCCTGCGTTTGGCGGTGGGTTGATGGCCACGCAGCGCAGTGCTTTCCCTATTCCCATTGGGGAGCGGACCGAGTGGGGCCTTTGATCGAACTTATCGCGGCATCAGCACCCAATAGTCGAGATCGAGCAGCACCGCGGGGTCGTCCTCCTCGCCCGACTTGAGCGGGAAGTCGGCGCAAGGATGATCCTTGGTGGCGACGGTGCGCAGCCGCAGCGCGCCGACGTCGTCGCGGTCCGGTATATCCGCCTTCGCCAACACCTCGGACCAGGCAAACACGGTCGCGCCGGCAAACAGCGGCGATACATGCCGCCCGCCGTTGATCGCCGCAATGTGGAAGGCATTGGCGAGTCCGTTGAAGGAGAGCGCGCGGGCGAGCGAGATCACGTGGCCGCCGTAGATCAGGCGGCGGCCGAACCGGCCTTGCGCCGCCGAATACTGGTCGAAATGGATGCGCGCGGTGTTCTGATAGAGCCGCGTTGCGATCTGGTGCTCGGCCTCTTCCACGGTTATGCCGTCGATGTGGTCGATTTTCT
>Ga0318537_10000394_pt1 | contig 11095 bp, 10 predicted proteins | sample GRESIP117b4f29_FD_203657 | JGI IMG/M metagenome (GOLD analysis project Ga0318537, IMG submission 203657) | Tropical soil microbial communities from Luquillo Experimental Forest, Puerto Rico - GRE.SIPMG.117b4f29 | ecosystem: Environmental > Terrestrial > Soil > Tropical forest > Bulk soil... | reverse complement strand
CCGCTTGCTGATCAATGCCGGTACGTCCAGCAGCCAGGCGACCCCCATCACGGCGGCGTAGAGCAGTGTGTGCCGGCGCAACCGATCCGGATCGAGGTTCGGACCGCCGCAGCGATGGACTTCGGCGACGAACAGGTGCAGCAATTCGTCGAGATGGCGGTTCCACACATATCGGTTTCGGCGCCCGACATGGCTCCCCAGATGGCCATGCCCATATTCATCTGGCCGACGCATCCCCAGTCCATCAAGCCGCAGTGCAAAACGTCGTCGCCCGCCCGCCCGCCAGAACCAGGCGTTGTCGATGTTGGCGTTCCAGTGGCACAACGCAACATAGTCGGAATCGGCGGCCAGTTGACCTGCGATCGTGTGTTCGTGGTGCGCGATCCGCGGCACGTCTTCGCGCAAGCGTGCCAAGAATTCTGGTGAGCCAGCTTGTCCGGGGAAAGCGGCGCACGGTCTCCCACCGTCGCGGCCGCCACGTCCAGTGGGAAGCGCGAGGTCAGGCCGGCGGGCAAGCACCCCGATCGATGGGTGCCCGCGAGGCGGGCCAGCGCGGTGAGCAGCGCGCGGTAGTGATCCAGGGGTTCGGGCATTTCGTAGTCGAGGCACTTGTGGTAGTGGCGCTCGATTCCCTTGTCGCCATATCGTATTCGCTCGGTGATGAGCATTCTGGTGCCGGAACGGTGCTGATAGTCGGCGAACTGGACGTAGGGCACCGCTATGGGAAACTCGGGCACTCGTGACAACGAGGCGAACCGCACTTCCGGCTCCATTTGCGTCCTTCCGCGATCACGTATCGGGTTGTCCAGGTCGCGGGAGAACTTGACGAACAAGTCGGTGTGCAAGCCCGCCACAGCCTTGTCGTATTCGACCTCCATAGCGACTTTGCGTCCCGTACTGCCGCCGGCGACCTCACGGAATTCCTTGAGCGCGTGACGCTATTGTCGCCGCCGAGCACGCCTGCGACCCGAAACGCATCGGTGAGAAAGCGCGTTCCGCCGCTGCGCAAGCCCGCGGGGTCAGCGGGGAACGCCAAGCCGAATTGGTCACCGACGACCCAACGGTGATTCTCCGGGCCCATAACAGATCACCAGGTCTGTTCGGCCGCACGCACCAACATGTGGTTGACCGCCACCCGGCGGTCGCGCGTCACCATGAACAGCACCGCATCGGCGATGTCCTCGGGACGCAACTTGACCATACCGGCGGTCTGGCGCTCGAACGCCTCTCGCGATGATGTGGCCAGATGGCTGAAGATTTCCGTATCCACGGTGCCGGGACCCACCACCCCGACACGCACCCGTTTGCCGAGAACCTCTTGGCGGACGCCCTCGCTGAACGCGTTCACCCCGAATTTGGTCAGTGAATAGACCGCGGTTCCAGGGCGGGCCACCCAACCCGCGGTGGAGCTGATGGTGACCAGGTCGGCCACGCCGCGCGGCGAATTCGCGGCCGCGTCGATCAAGTGCGGGAGCGCCGCGCGGGTGACGTACAGGACCCCTTGGATGTTGACCGCCACCATGTCATCCCAATCGCGCACACGAGCCTCGGCCGCCGGCCCCGACTGCATCAGGCCGGCGTTGTTCACCACGGTGTCGAGCCGCCCGAACTCCGCGACGGTGCGTTGCACGGCCGTCGACACCTGCTCAGCGTCGGTGACATCGGCGGCCGCGACAAGCGCTGTGCCACCGTCGGATTCGATATTGGCTTTCAGGTCGGCCAGCCGGTCGGCCCGGCGCGCGAGGAGGGCCACCGTGGCGCCCTCTGCGGCCAGTGCTTTCGCTGTTGCCGCGCCGATACCGCTGCTGGCGCCGGTCACCAGCGCGGCGGTGCCTGCCAGTTTCGGCGTCATGCCCCGCCTCCGGTCGGTGATGTGGCGCCCAGGATCTCGCGCAGAACATACTCGGTGTCCTCGCCCAAGTCGGGCGCACCCCGCGCGATCCGCGCCGGGGAGCGCGCCAACCGCCATGGCGGTCCCAGTATCGGACGCTGGCCTTCCCGATGATCCGTGACGAAGCGATACAACTCGCGGGCCCATAATCGTTGATCGCTGATCGCATCAATTGCGTTGGCACTCTTGCTTGCCGGCACTCCCGCCACCCGCAGGAGGTGCGCCAGCTCCTCGGCGTCGTGGTTTCGGGTGAGTCTCGCGAGGTCGGCATCGAGGGCTTCGGCGTGCCGGTGCCGCGCGTCCATCGTGGCGTACCGCGCATCACCGGCCAGCGCGGCGGCGTCGAGCACATCGCACAGTTGACGCCATTCGGCGTCGTCGGCAACGGCCACGGTGACCCAGGAACCGTCCGAGCAGGGATAGCAGCCATGCGGGCACAGGTCGGGGTGGTAATTGCCATTGGGCCCGAGGGGTTTTCCGGTGAGGCTTTGTTCGAGCAGGCAGTCCCCGATGATCGAGGAGAGGGTCTCCACGGCCGACACGTCGACGAATTGCCCCTCGCCGGTGAGTTCGCGGTGCAGCAATGCCACCACGGCTGCGTACGCGGCGGCCGCGCCGACCGTGGAATCGCCATAGCGCATGCTGGTCCCGAGCGGAGGCCCACCCGAGTAGCCGACCAGCGACGCGAGCCCGGCCAGCGCGGCGAAGCATGGCGCGTAGCCGGTTTGGTGACCCAGCGGCCCGTCGTTGCCCCACATCTTGATCGACACCGCGACGATGTCCGGCTTGATGGCCTTGAGTTGCTCGTACCCCAAGCCCTGGCGCTCCATGGCGCCGGGGCGAAGGTTGTTGATGACGATGTCGCTGCGGGCGACCAGCTCCCGCAGCCGTGCCATCCCCTCGGTCGACTTGATGTCGAGGTCCACGCTGAGGATCTCGGTGTTGATGCTCAGAAAGTAAGGGGCATGATTGATGTCGGTTCCGCCGTAGGCACGCATTTCCTCTGGGGCGGTTGCCGTCTCAATCTTGATCACTTCAGCGCCCAGCATCGCCAATAGTTTTCCCGCGTACGGACCGGCCCATACCTTGGTCAGTTCGGCGACACGCACCCCTTGCAACGGGCCGCCTCGGGGATCTTTCGGCGGCTTCAGTTGCGCCGACCTGACCACCGGCGGCGGGTGCGGCACATCGAGCCGGGCCAGCACCGATCCGGTGTGTTGACCCAGAGCTGGTGCCGCAGAGGTGATTTCAGCCGGTGTTACGCTGAGCCCGTACGGGACCGTGGGATAGGCGGCATCGCCCAACACGGGGTGCCTGACGTCCCGGAAGAACCCGCGGTGCCGGTACTGCGGCGAGTGGCGCAGGTCGGCGGCACCGTTGACCGGCACCAGCGGCACGCCCAGGCGTTGGGCTTCGTCGGCCGCGGACTCTTTGGCCAGGTCCCGCACCCACTCCGCGAACCCCCGCCGAAACGCGGCGACCTTTTCCGCGGTGACGGAGAACTCCAGCCAGTCGTCGTCGAAGGCGTTGAGCCATTCCGGATGACCCATGAGGTTTTTGACGCCCAGCCAGTGAGCGCGGCTGGTCATGTACAGGTAGACAAAGCCGTCGGCGCAGGCGAAAAACGCTGCCGGGCCGGCCTGGTCGTAATCGTCGCGGGTTCCTTCGGCAGTGACCTCACCGGTGATGAACCGGCCCAGGACGGAGTCGGCGCGCGAGGCCAGCACGGCATGCTCGGAAAGTTCGATGAGTTCGCCCTGCCCGGTATGCAGGCGCCCGAATAGTGACGCCGCGACACACAGCGCCGCATCCAGTCCCGCCTCGTAGTCGGCGAGAAATCGCCCCGGCCCTTGCAGCGGCGGCTTGTCGGGGTCGGCATGACTGGGAGTGTGATAACCCCAGCCGCTGGCATGGAACACGTTGATGCTCCGCGCGTTTTCGAACTCGGCTGCCACCTCCTGGCCAAACGGTGTGATCGAGCAGAACACCACGTCCGGATGCCGTTCGTACCAACCCGTGGCGCGATCTTCGACAACGGCGTCGGCGGCACCGATCATCTGGTGCAGGAGCTCGACGTCGGCCATCGAACCGCGGTCAAGAACAACGGATTGCTTATTCGTGTTGAGGTAGGCGAACAGTGCGCTGCCTTCGCATCCGGCGTTGTCGGCGAAGATGGGCGCCATCGCGCGAGTAGGGCTGCCGCTCGGCGCCTCCACCTTGATCACCTCAGCGCCGAAATCGGCCAGCAGCTTTCCGCAGTACTCCCCAGCGACCGATTCGGCGAGCTCTACGACCCTGAAGCCCCTCAGCGCCGACATGCTTGGGTCAGGGCTTCTTGCGTCCCGAGCGGCTCAGGCGCCACTCCGGCGGGAAGTTCAGATCGTTGTCCTTCACCACATTGTTGAGACCTTTTTCGAAGGTGCCCTCGGTGAGGTCGACCTCTTGAGCGTCGTTGGCAATCAGCGGCAGCATGCCCTCGACCATGCCGGTGAGCAGGCTGCCGAAATATTCGCCCTTGTGCTGCTTGTACAACTCCAAGAAGGTCTTCTGCACCGCGACGGTGTCCGTCGGACGGGAACGCGAGCATGCCATCGCGTACTTCAGCGTCTCGTCTTCCAGCTTCTCGCGTGGCACCACGCTGTTGACGAAGCCGCAGTCGTACATCTCCTTCGCGCTGAACGGCCTTCCGGTGAAAAGCATTTCGGAGAACTTCCGCAGGCCCATCGTCTCCGCCCACCACCACAGCCGGGGTCCCCAACCCACGTAACGGAACGCCGGATGGCCGAACAGGGCGTCGTCGGAGGAGATCACCAGATCGGCATCGCCGGCCTGATAGAAGTGCCACCCGTAACAGTAACCCTTGGCCTCGATGATGCTGATCTTCCGCAGCTCTTGCAGCGGCCGGTTTCCCGCCCGCGCCTTGGCATAGAAGTCCGTGACGGTGGAGAGGTAGCGGTACGACCCGCCCGGCGGATACTTGACGTCGTCGTCGTTGATCGCGAGTTCATGCAGCAGCGGCAAGCCGGGGTTCTCCAGCATCGGGCGCTGCTCGGGTAAGTCCCCGCCGCTTCCGAAATCTTCGCCCTCGCCACGGATCACCACGACCTTCACGTCGTCGTCCACGTTGCACTTGTGGATCAGATCCGCGTAGTTCTGGCGCATCCCTAAGGTGGTGGCGTTCTGCGCGTCGGGACGATCGAAGGTGATGTAGGCGATTCTGTTCTTCTTGTCCTTCTCGAACTTGATGTACTGCTCGGCTTCCTTCTTCAATTCTTCATAGTCGTACTCAGGCATGGGTTCTCTCCACTTTCTTTACTTGAGCAACGCGCCCGCGTCGACGGGTAGCGAAACGCCAGTGACATAACGAGATTCGTCAGAGGCGAGGAACAGGACGGCGTTGCTGATGTCGATGGCTTCCACCCACGGCACCGGCAACGTGTGCGTCATTTGCGAGAACGGGGCGAAGTCGTCGGGTCCGGGGTTTTCCAAGTCCGGTCGAAACAGGCGGTATGTCACCTCGTTCATGGTCATCGGGGTGTTGACCTGGCTGGGGTGTACAGAGTTCACCCGAATCCGGTGCTGGCCCAGTTCGACGGCGAAGCTGCGCATCAGGCCGATGACGCCGTGCTTTGCGGCAATGTAATGGCCGGTGTACGCCATGGCCTTGTGCGATCCGACGGAACCGGTCAGCACGATGGACCCACCGCGTTCGCCGGCGATGATGTGCGGCACACCGGCTTTCACGGTGTGCCAGACGCCGGAAAGGTTCACGTCGATCATGTCTTGCCAGATCTTCTCCGGGATCTTGTGCAGCTTGTTGCCGAAGGTCCCGATACCCGCGTTCGCCACGATGATGTCGAGACGGCCGAGCTGCTCCACCCCGCTGTCCACCGCGGCTTTGAGGGCGTCGTAGTCACGTACGTCGACTTGTGCGGTTACGATGCGGCGATTCAGGCCCTTCACCAGGTCAGCTGTTTCGGCGAGATCCGCCGGGGTGGACGCCGGGTAGGCCATGTTCTCGATCGGGCCGCAGATATCGATCGCAATGATGTCGGCGCCCTCCTGCGCCAGCCGCACCGCGTGACTGCGGCCCTGACCCCGGGCGGCACCGCTGATAAATGCGACCTTGCCCTCGACCCGGCCGGTCATGCTGACACCAGCGCCGGCACGGATTCCCAGCCCCGCACCGTCGACGTGGGGCTGAGCTTGGCATTGGTCATGTCGACCTCCCATTCGGGGAACCGCTTGAGGATCTCCTCCAAGGCGACGCGGCCTTCAAGACGCGCCAAAGCCGATCCCAGGCAGAAGTGCGCGCCCACACTGAAGGTGAGGTGTGGCCGGGCGGCCCGGTGGATGTCGAACTGGCCGGCGTCAGGCCCGAACTGACGTTCGTCGCGGCACGCCGACCCGAGGAGCGTCATCATCACGTTCCCTTCGGGCACCGTCTGGTCATACAGGCGCACGTCCCGGGTCACATACCGGGCCGTGTGCGGCGCGGGCGGCTCATAGCGCAGCAACTCTTCGATCGCCTGCGGGATGAGCCGCGGGTTCTGAACGACATCGCGGCGCTGATCGGGGTGCTCCGCGAGAACCTTTCCGGCCCAACCGATCAACCTCGTCGTTGTTTCGTTGCCGGCTCCCGCTACCACGTTGAGATACACGAGTATTTCTTCCCGAGTCAGCCGCCGGGTTGTGCCGGTTTCATCGACGAACTCGACATTGAGCAGGTCGGTCATGATGTCGTCCGACGGATGTTCGGCGCGCCATTCGATGTAGGCGGCGAACTGCTCGCCCACGGATAGACCCGTCTTCATGGGCTTGCCGGCCTCGGTGCGCAACTGGGCGTTGCCGCGGTCGCGGATGTACACCTGGTCGTCTTCGGGGATGCCGAGCAGCATGCTGATGACTTTCATCGGCATCAGCGCGCCCAGATCGGTGACGAAGTCGAATCGACCCGACCCCACAAGCGGATCCAGAAGTTCCGCGCAGAATTGGCGAATCATCGGCTCCAGCGCCGCGATCCTGCGCGGCGTGAACATGCGCGACAACAGCTTGCGGTGCACGTCATGGATCGGCGGGTCTTCAAAGATCAACATCCCCGGTGGGATGTCGAGGTTAGCCTTGATCAACTCCAGGATCGCGCCCCGCGCGGAGCTGAAGGTGTTGTGGTCGACCAGCGCCTTGGTGACATCGGCGAATCGGCTTAGCGCGAAGAAGTCGTATTCGGCGTTGTGGTACAGCGGCGCTTCGTCACGCAGGCGCGCGAACATCGGATACGGGTCGGCGATGAGCTCGACATCGTATGGATCGAAATGAATATCGCTCTCGGTGCTCGTCGTCACGAAATCCCTCCTGCCGCTGGTGCGTTCACCCGGATGCCGCCACCTTGCGGCGTGTAGGACGCGGGCCACCGCCCTTTGTGAGTCGCCCTTTGTCCGAACTCTTCAGAATCCCGGTGGCGATCGCAGCCAAGATGCCGTCGAGTTGTTCGGGACTGTCGATGATCCGGTCGCCGTGGGCGAACCGCAGCAGCAGACCGTTGATGAACGTCAGCGTCACATTGCTGAGGTCCTCCACCACGGCCGGTTCCAGTTCGGCGCCGTGCGGCATGAGTTGCACGAGGATTTCGCGGTGCAGCTTGGTAAATCCGTCGGTTGCCTGCTGCAGACTCGCGGCCAGCGCCGGGTCGCGAGTGGCCTGCATTGTCAGCTCGTACCGGGCCTTCGTGTGGGACAACTGTGGCTCGCCGCCGGCCTGAAAAACGACCTGCGACAAGCGCGAGGGCGTGCGGCGGCTTCGGGGTCCGCCGGAGCTGTCAGCGACCGATTGCAGGCTCGCGAGGTCGAGTTCGGCAAGCCGCTCGGCCGCGGCACGCAGCAGTGCCGAGCGAGTACGGAAATAAAACGATGTCGTCCCGTCGGGCACGCCGGCCCTGCGGTCGACCTTGAGATGGCTCAACCCCTTGGCCCCGTCGCCGGCCAACAGATCGATCGCCGCATCGCAGAGGTCGCGGCGGCGCTCAGCAGGATTAGGCTTTCGTCGTTTGTCCATCTCGTCGTTTGTCCATCATTGGTCTCTATCTCGGACCGAGAGACTACTCTATATTCGTAGTGTCCGTAAAGAGTCGGTGGCTCGATCTCATCGAGAGGAGTGCCGTGATTCCCGCCCGGCTGGCGACCGCCCTTCCGGTCGGAGCGACGATTTGTGGCTGCCACTCAACGCAGCACCAGTTCTCCCCCGCGACGTCGACCAGCACGGCGGGCATCCGGCCGTCGCCGGTTCGGCCCGTGCAGAAATCACAGCCGACGCCGCCCGCGACGTGCCCCGCCGTGAACGCGAACGCCCCCATCGCGCCGACCAACGTCCTCGTCACCTGTGATCTCGGCCGGGCCACCCTCTACACGCTGGCCCCGGAGACGATGCAGCTTGTGCTTAAGCGTGTGGAGCCACCCAAGGCGCTGACATCGGACTTCTACGAAGTGACGCTGACGATGGACCCGGCATCGGCAACGCCCTGGGCGTCGTATACGGCCGCGCACCTGCGCGACCATGTCGCCTTCATCCGCGACGATCTCGTCCTGGATGCGCCGATAATCGAAGAGCCGGTCACTTCGGGGCGCATCGCGCTGACGACCCAAACACCGCAAGCCGCCGACCAGTTAGCCCAACTCGCGGGCCGACCCGCCTGATATGGACCGGCTAGGCATCGGTTTCCTCGGCGGATTTGGGCTTCCGCCGGTGGAATTCGTCGATCTCACCGCCGACCTTGGCTGTCGGTACATGTCGGCCGTCGTGCAGGGAGCGCCGTTGGTGCCGCTCGGCTACCCCCCGTTCTCGCTGAAGGACGATGCCGCGCTAAGGCGAGACGTGCTCGCCGCTATAAATCATCGCGGCGTGACGATCTCGCTCGGCGACGGGTTCCTGGTGCTGCCCGGCGCCGACATACGCACGTTCACAGCGGATCTCGACGTGTTGGCCGAACTCGGCGTTCCCCGGATAAACGTCGTCAGCCTCGACCCCGACCTCGGCCACACGTTCGACCAGTTCGCGATTCTGACCGAACTTGCGGCCCAGCGCGGCGTCGAGACGGTCGTCGAACCGGTGCCAGGCCTGACCGTAGGGGACTTACCCACCGCGCTGGCCGCCCGGGAGCATGTCGGACGGTCCGACTTCCGATTGTTGGTCGACACCATGCACCTGGTGCGGTCTGGATCCGGCGCCGCCGACGTCGTCGCCATCGATCCCGATTGCATCGGCTATGCCCAACTCAACGACACGACGCTGCGGCCCCGCATCGACAACTACATGGAAGAAGCCATGTTTGAGCGCATGGTTCCCGGCGAAGGCGAACTACCGCTGCACGACATCCTTTCCGCGCTGCCGCCCGATATCGTGATCGAACTCGAAGTGCCGAGGCGATCGCTGGCGCTTGCCGGTGTCAGCCCGATCGATCGCCTCCGCCCCTGTGTCGAGGCCGCGCGCCGGTTGTTGTCCGAGATCGCTCCTTGATGCCGCGCAAAACCCTAACGGCGGCAAGGCCTTCCTCTTCAGGTTCAGGCAGCCGCTGGGCTTATCGGCTGGAAGGCTCGCTCCTCGATATCCTCGCCGATGATCAGTGCGGTCCCGGCGGGCAATTCCCGCCACATTCCCGGTAGGTGGGTCAACGGCTCGGAAACCACCACCCGGGCGTCGTCACCGAAGTGCTCCAGTCTCTCGTCGTCGGGGTAGAGCATGCGCACCGACTCCGGATCTTCGCTCACGTACAGCGTATTCACCTCTGGACCGCTGGCGTAGCGGACCGCGTACAGGCGCGCGCCGTCACTGACGCCAACCGTCATCTGGAGGGCGGGTTCGTCCAAGTCGGCCGTGGCGGCGATCGCTTCGACAAAGCCTGCCATCCGGGCGATTCCGGTGATCGGATCGTCGGTGAGACCGAAGGTGAGCGCGAGGTGAAACATCAACTCCGAATCGGTGGATCCCGCTATGTTGCCAAACAAGTCGGGATGCACGGCCATCAGCAGATCCCGGCGTAACCTCTTATATCCCTCGATATGTCCGTTGTGCACGAAAAGCCAATTGCGGTAGCGGAACGGGTGGCAGTTGGTCTGCTGCACCGCTGTTCCGGTCCCAGCGCGCACATGGGCAAGGAACAGTCGGGTGCGGATCTCTGTCGCCAGTTCCAAGAGGTTCTCGTCGCCCCACGCCGGAGTGATGCTGCGAAACAGCGCCGGCTCGGCGCGGTGCTCATACCAACCCAGGCCCGTGCCATCACCGTTCGGAATCTCCATGTGCGGCGCGTGCCTGCGGCTCTGCTCGATGAGTGAGCATTGTGGATCATGTAGCAACTCCCTGGGCGCGATCGGGCTGCCCAGGTATCCAACCCAACGACACATCCGCCTCGCTCCTCGCTCCCGGTTATTAGTGATCGGCTGCCGAATTGCGAGCCGTATCACGGATCACTTTGTGTACGAATGCCAGCTTGCGGACAACCGCGGGCGGGATCTCGAACGGGTAGAGCAGATTCTTACCCATGGCGGTGTTCACCCGATTGAAGCACAGCGACAACCATTTCCAGTCCTCCAGCATCAGCTCGATCGGAGCGTCCTCGTACGACGGGAGCGGGACAACGTCCCGCTGAACCGCGAAGCGGACTCGGTCGGCGTGCAAGACTAGTCCGGACTCCCTTGCGGTGTCGACGGTGCCGGTGATGTGCAGGTAATGCGCGAAGCACTCGGCGAAGTCCTCCCAGGGGTGCATCGTCGCGTATTCGGAAATGTATGAGTCACCCCAGTTCGCGGGCGCACCGAATTTGTAGTGTCGTGCGATCTCGTCTTGATAATCGGCGCGCTCGTCACCGAAGATCTCGCGGCACTCGTCAAGATAGCTTGCCGCACCGGGATCGGTTTCCACCAGAACCTTCTGGTAATAGTGGCCGACTTCGTGGCGGAGATGACCCAGCATGGTGCGGTAGGGCTCGCCGAGGCGCACCCGCAGCGACTCGCGATAGGCGTCGAGCGACTCGACCAGATCGATCGTGATCACCCCGCCGGCGTGCCCGATCACCACGCGCTCGCCCCGGCTGTAACTGGACAGCAGATCGAACGCGAGTCCTCCGTCTTTCCGCCAGTAGGGCTCGACCGGCAGGCCGATGTCGATGAGCTGATAGACCAACCGCCGCAGGGCAATACCGGTGGACACCAGCTT
>Ga0318537_10000387_pt1 | contig 11170 bp, 9 predicted proteins | sample GRESIP117b4f29_FD_203657 | JGI IMG/M metagenome (GOLD analysis project Ga0318537, IMG submission 203657) | Tropical soil microbial communities from Luquillo Experimental Forest, Puerto Rico - GRE.SIPMG.117b4f29 | ecosystem: Environmental > Terrestrial > Soil > Tropical forest > Bulk soil... | reverse complement strand
ATTTGCCAAGGTCTTTCCGCAGCGCGACGTCGAGCGCATTGACCGGACCGTTGCCTTCGGCCGCCGAGATGAGCCGCTCACCGGCGACATCGACCTTCACCACGGCCAGCGCCACCGTAACGCGTTGACCGTTGGCGTTGTAACGTTGCTCCACATTGACGTCGAACTGCTCGACCCGAAAATATTCCGGCACTTTCCCGAGCGTGCGGCGCGCCAACAGCTCGAACGAGGCGTTGGCGGATTCATAGGCGAAGCCCACCGCCTCGCGCTCCTTCAATTCCTCGACCAGGCGCGCAAGCTTCGGATCGTCCTTGTTGTAGGTAATGCCGGCGCGATCGAGCTCGGCAATCACGTTGGAGCGGCCGGCCTGGTCGGAGACCAGGACCTTGCGATGATTGCCAACCGACTCCGGCATCACGTGCTCGTAGGTCTGCGGGTCCTTCAGCACGGCGGAGGCATGAATGCCGGTCTTGGTGACGAAGGCGCTTTCGCCGACGTAAGGCGCATGCCGGTTCGGCGCCCGATTGAGCATGTCGTCGAGTGTTCGCGACACTCTCATCAGGTTTGCAAGCTGCTCATCCGACACACCGATCTCGAAGGTATCGGCAAATTCGTGCTTCAACTTGAGAGTCGGGATCAGCGAGCACAGATTGGCATTGCCGCAGCGCTCGCCTAACCCGTTCAGCGTACCCTGGATCTGTCGTGCGCCGGCGCGGACGGCGGCGAGCGAATTGGCGACCGCCTGCTCGGTGTCGTTATGCGCGTGAATACCGATGTGATCGCCGGGGACGTGCTTTGTCACCTCGGTGACGATCGCCTCGACCTCATGCGGCATGGTGCCGCCATTGGTGTCGCACAGCACAACCCACCGTGCGCCGGAATCGTAAGCGGCTTTGGCGCAGGCCAGCGCAAAGTCAGGGTTTTCCTTGTAACCGTCGAAAAAATGCTCGCAATCCAGCATCACTTCGCGCCCGGCTTTCTTCGCTGCGGTGACGCTGTCGCGGATCGAGGAAAGGTTTTCTTCGTTGGTGGTTTCCAGCGCGACCCGCACCTGATAGGCGGAGGATTTTGCGACAAAGCAGATCGCGTCCGCTTTCGCCTCCAATAACGCCGCGAGCCCCGGATCGTTCGACGCCGAGCGCCCGGCGCGGCGCGTCATGCCGAATGCGGTGAAACGCGCATGACCGAGCTTCGGCTTTTTGCCGAAAAATTCGGTGTCGAGCGGATTGGCACCGGGATAGCCGCCCTCGACATAGTCGATGCCGAGATCGTCAAGCATTTGCGCGATCGCCTGCTTGTCGGTCAGCGTGAAGTCGACGCCATTGGTCTGGGCACCGTCGCGCAGCGTGGTGTCGAAAAGATAGAGGCGCTCGCGGCTCATGCTAAACCTCCGTTCGCAAGCGTCTTCCGCATGGTGGTGTTGGCCAGCCATTCGCCGTTCACGGTCACACTGTTGCGCTGTTGCGCGACATAACCGCGCTTTTTGAAAAAATCCAAAGCGTTGTCGCTGGCGTCGACCGAGAGATTTTTCGCGCCGCGGGCCCCCGCAAGCTTCTCCAGCGCATCGCACAGCATTGCCCCGACGCCCTGCCCGGCAACGCTCGGATGCACATAGAGCATCTCGATGTGATCGATGCCTTTCAACGCGGCGAAGCCGACCGGCGCGTTCTGCATCGTCGCGATCAGCGTGAGTTCGCCGGAAAGCTTCTTGCCAAAACTCTGCTCGTCCTCGGCAACCGCCGCCCAGGCTTCCTGCTGCGCTTCGCTGTAATCGTCGCCGGTCAATTCCTGGACGCTGGCCGTGAAGATCGCAGCCAGCATCGGCGCATCGGCCGCAAGGAACGGCCGCAACGCAGGTTTGGGGAGCGCCTGAGCCATCATCGCGCGATCTCCCAAGTGGTGCCGTCCTTGGAGTCCTTGATCGCGATCCCCATCGCGGCGAGTTCGTCGCGGATGCGATCGGATTCCTTGAAATCTTTTCGCGCGCGAGCCGCCGTGCGGGCAGCGATCAAAGCGTTGACCTGGTTGGCATCGATATCCGATTTTTGACGCCGGAGGATGTCTTGTAAAGCCACGTCCTTCAGAGTGAAGCCCAGGAAACCACATGTCGCCTTCAGATCGCTGGCGGACCGATGGTCTCCCGCCCGGGCCTTTGCCGCTAACGAATGAAGCGCGACGATCGCTTGCGACGTATTCAGATCGTCGGCAAGCGCCGTGAGCACGTCAGGCGAGATCGTTCCGTCCTCTGCATCCACGGTACGGGTGATGTGCTGAAAACTATCAAGGGCAACTGCAGCCTGCTCCGTCGACTGCCTCGTCCAATCGATCGGCGATCGATACTGCGTCATCAGCATCTGAAACCGCAGCACCTCTCCCGGCCAGTCCTTCAGCAGATCGCGGATCGTGAAAAAATTGCCGAGGCTCTTCGACATCTTCTCGCCTTCGACCTGCAGGAAGCCGTTATGCATCCAGGTATTGGCCATGCGGCTCTCGTGGAACGCGCAGCAGCTCTGCGCGACCTCGTTCTCGTGATGGGGGAACACGAGATCGATGCCGCCGCCGTGGATGTCGAACTGCTCGCCGAGATGCTTCCACGCCATCGCGGAGCATTCGATATGCCAGCCCGGACGGCCCTCGACTTTGATACCCGCCGGCGACGGCCAGGACGGCTCGCCGGGCTTTGAGGGCTTCCACAGCACGAAGTCGGTCGGATCGCGCTTGTAGGGCGCTACATCGACGCGGGCGCCCGCGATCATCTCGTCCAGCGAGCGGTTGGCGAGCGCGCCGTAGCGCGGCAACACGGAGTTTGCCGCATCCATTGCTGCCGGCGAAAACAGCACGTGATCCTCGGCGACGTAAGCGAAGCCGCCCATCACGAGCTTCTCGATGAGCGTGCGCATCTCGGGGATATGCTCGGTCGCGCGCGGCTCGACCGTCGGGCGCAACGCGCCGAGGGCATCGACGTCGTCGTGGAACTGTTTTTCAGTCACTTCGGTGACCTTACGGATCGCCTCATTCAGCGAAAGGTTCGGAAAATCACGCGCGGCGCGGTCGTTGATCTTGTCGTCGACGTCGGTGATGTTGCGGACATAGGTGACATGGTTCTCGCCATAGCGATGGCGCAACAGGCGGAACAGAACGTCGAAAACGATGATCGGGCGCGCGTTGCCGATATGGGCGAAGTCGTAGACCGTCGGCCCGCAGACATACATGCGCACGTTTTTGGGATCGAGCGGCACGAAGGGCCGCTTCTCCCGCGTCAAAGTATCGTAAAGGCGCAATTGCATTGAAACCCGTCCCTGCCGGCCGGGCGTCCAATCATCTCAGTATGTGAGAAAAGACGGCCTCAGCCAGCGAATCGCTAGCCCTTAATCTCGCGGCAAATGCAGCAAATGGCGAGGAAACCGTTCATGGAAACTACCATGGGCATTCCAGGTCGCAGCGTCAAGAGGCCCTGAAAAAGCCGCTTTCTGCCACCAGATGCTGCGTCGCTCGCATGGTTAATCATTCTTAACCAATTGGGTCTATCCGATTGGGGGGCTGCCCCCTCATTCATCGGTGCGACATGCGATCCCTCCCGGCGCTTTTGACCTGTGCATTCCTTTGTTTCACAACTGCCGCGTCAGCCGAGACCCGCGTCTTCATCGTCGCCAACCATGCGGATGGCTACGGCGTCGACCAATGTCTGGCCAAGGGCGAAAAGTGCGGCGCCCACGCGGCCCGGGCCTATTGCCAGTCACGGGATTTTGCCCTGGCTTCCTCCTATCGCAGGGTCGAACCCGATGAAATCACGGGATCGGTGCCAAAAGAGCGTCCCAATTGCCCGCGCAGCGGCTGCGACGAATACGTGGCCATCACCTGCCAGCGCTGACGCGGCATTTCCGTCACACCTCAGCCGCGGAAACGACGTGACGCTGCCTCTAGAAGCGGCTAATGAAACGGCCGCCGCAAGGCCGCGCGGTAATCCCAAACGGTGGATATGCCAGATAAGTTGACCGCTTTCCGCATGAGACAGATCCTGGCCTGTGGGGCGCTGCTTGGCGGCCTCGGTTTCGGCCTGAGCGCGTCCGCGCAGATGAACCCCGGCCCCCCACCTCCGTCGGCGCCGGCGGCCGGCGCCCCGGTCAATCCGATCTGCCCGCGGCTGGAAGCGCAGCTAGCGACCATCGACCGCGGCGGCAGCTCCGATCCGGCCAAGGACGATCAGATCCGCCGCTACCAGGATGCCGCCGCCAGGCAGCAGGGTGAGCTCGACCGCATCAGGGCTCAGGCCAAACGCATGGGCTGCGACAGTTCCGGCTTCTTCTCGCTGTTCAACGGCCAGTCCGCCCAGTGCGGGCCAGTCAACACCCAGATCCAGCAGATGCGCGCCAATCTGGACCAGATCACCTCGAGCCTCGAGCAACTGCGCTCCGGCGGCTTCAACGCCGATCGCGACAACCAGCGCCGTTCGGTCCTCATCGCGCTGGCGCAAAACAGTTGCGGGCCGCAATATGCCAACGCAATTCCCGCGCCCGGGGGTTTCCTGGGCAATCTGTTCGGCGGTGGCGTGACGAACCCCGCAGTCCCTGGCGATGTCGGCCCGCCATCCGGAACCTATCGTACCGTCTGCGTGCGCACCTGCGACGGCGGCTATTTCCCGATCTCGTTTGCGACGGTGCCGACGCGGTTTGCTGACGACGAGAAGACCTGCAAGGCGCTGTGTCCCGCGACGGAAGCATCACTCTACGCCTATCGCAATCCCGGCGAGGACATCAACCAGGCGATCTCGGTCAACGGCGCGCCTTATACGGCGCTGCCGAACGCATTCCGCTTTCGCAGCGAGTTCAATCCGTCCTGCTCCTGCAAGGCGCCGGGTCAAACCTGGTCCGACGCGCTGAAGTCGATCGACGAGAAGGCCGCCGCAGAGCAACAGGGCGACATCATCGTCACCGAGGAGAGCGCGAAGAAGATGCAGCGGCCGCAACCCGCGAAGCCCGCGTCCGCGAACGCCAAGAAAGGGGCAACTCCTCAGGCGAACGCGACGTCCGTCACGCCGCCTGCCGAAACCTCCAACCCGCCGACCGAACAGCAGCCGGCAAGCACGCCGGCCAACAACAAACAAATCCGCTCGGTCGGACCGACGTTCCTGCCAAACGGCCCAACCTCGCGCTGAGTTCATCCCGCTTTAGCCGTCGAACGCGTCCGCCGATGCGCTCGCTGTGCGCGAGACCAGGGTTTCGTCGGGCTTCGCGAGTTCCTTGCCGGAATCGCGGAAGCGGTTGGTGATGGGATAGCGCCGGTCTCGCCCGAAATTGCGGGTCGTCACTTTCACGCCAGGTGCCGCCTGTCTGCGCTTGTACTCGGCGATGTTGAGCAGGCGATCGACCCTCGTGACCATGTCGCGATCGAAACCATCGGCGATGATCGCGGCAAGCGGCTCCTCGTGCTCGACCAGCCGCTCCAGGATCGCATCCAGCATGTCATAGGGCGGCAGCGAATCCTGGTCGGTCTGGTTTTCGCGGAGCTCCGCGGTCGGCGGCCGCGTGATGATGCTGACCGGAATGACCTCGCCCGCGGGTCCGAGTGCGCCCACAGGCTTCCACGCATTGCGCAAGCCGGCAAGGCGGAACACCTCGGTCTTGTAGATATCCTTGATCGGGTTGAAGCCGCCGTTCATGTCGCCATAGAGCGTGGCATAGCCGACCGACATTTCGGATTTGTTGCCTGTGGTCACGACCATCGCGCCGGTCTTGTTGGAGATCGCCATCAACAGCGTGCCGCGGGCCCGCGCCTGCAGGTTTTCCTCGGTGATGTCCCGCGGCAGGCCGGCAAACGGACCCGACAGAATCTTCTCGAAACCCTCGACCGCGTCGGCAATCGGCAGCACCTCGTAGCGGACGCCAAGATTGTTTGCGAGCTTCGCTGCATCATCCAGCGAGACCTGCGCGGTGAAGCGATACGGCAGCATGACGCCGCGCACCGCCTCCTTTCCCAGCGCATCGACCGCGATCGCCGCGCAAACTGCGGAATCGATGCCGCCGGAAATGCCGAGCAGCACGCCAGGAAAGCCATTCTTGCGCACATAGTCGCGCAAGCCGAGCACGCAGGCCGCGTAGTCGGCCTTGTCGCCTTCCAGAACCGGCATGATCGGCCCTGCGCACCGCCAGCCGTCGTTGCCCCTGGTCCAGCGCAGCGTGGTGATGTCTTCGACGAAGTCGGGCAATTGCGCCGCGACCGACAAATCCCCATTCAGCGCAAACGAAGCGCCGTCGAACACCAGTTCGTCCTGGCCGCCGACCTGATTGAGATAGATCAGCGGCAACCCGCTTTCGGTGACGCGCGCAACCGCGATCGAGAGCCGGACATCGGTCTTGTCGCGGGCATAGGGCGAGCCGTTGGGAACGACGATGATTTCGGCGCCGGTCTCCGCCTGGCACTCGACGACGTTTTCGTAATCCGGAGACTCTTCGACCCAAACGTCCTCGCAGATGGGAACGCCGACGCGAACGCCGCGCACCGTTACCGGGCCCGCGGCGGGCCCGCGCGCGAACACGCGCTTTTCGTCGAACACGCCGTAATTCGGCAAATTGGCCTTGAAACGAAGCGCGGACACGCGACCGCCCTCCAGCAAGGCGCAAGCGTTGTAGAGCTTGCCTTCCTCGACCCAGGGGCTGCCGACCAGCATGGCGGGCCCCCCATCGGCGGTTTCGCGCGCCAACGCCTCGACCGCCGAACGGCAGGCCGCCTGGAACGCGGGTTTCAGCACGAGGTCCTCGGGCGGATAACCGGCGATGAACAGTTCCGACAGCACGACCAGGTCGGCGCCATCGGCGGCCGCGCGGGCGCGCGCGGCGCGGGCCCTGTTGGCGTTGCCCTCGACGTCGCCGACCGTCGGGTTGAGCTGGGCGAGCGTAATCAAAAACTCTGCAGGGCGTTCGGTCATAGCCAGATGGTGCACCGCGGCGCGGCCAAGTTCAATTGCCAGCTTCAGATCGCGCCCATGCGCTCGGCGATGGCAAATAGCCAGAACAGGGCGGCCATCAACAGCGTCACCCCGACCGCGGCCGACCCCATGTCCTTCACGTGCATGATCCGCGGATCGCGATCGGTGGTCAGCCGGTCGGCGAGCTTTTCAATCGCGGTATTGAGGAGTTCGACGACCAGGATCAGCGCGACCGCACAGATCAGCTCGACACGGCGCATGACCGTGGCGCCGACCAGCCACGCCGTCGGAATCGACAGCAGCAGTGCGATCAGTTCCTCGCGGATCGCCTGTTCCGAGCGAACGGCAAAGACAAGGCCGTTGCGCGAGTTGATCGTGGCCCGCCAAAGCCGCAGCAAATCAAAATCCCGCCGCCGCCGAGACCGGCTTGACCTTGCTGCCACGCTCCCGCTTGAGCAGCTCCGCGATCAGGAACGCCATGTCGATCGATTGCTCGGCATTGAGACGGGGATCGCAGACCGTGTGATAACGGTCGTTGAGATCCTCGTCGGTAATCGCGCGTGCCCCGCCAACGCATTCGGTGACGTCCTTGCCGGTCATCTCCAGATGCACCCCGCCGGGATAGGTGCCCTCCGCCGCGTGGATCGAAAAGAAGCTCCTCACCTCCGACAGGATGCGGTCGAACGGCCGGGTCTTGTAGCCCGTGGTCGAGGTGACGGTATTGCCGTGCATCGGATCGCACGACCACACCACGATCCGTCCCTCGCGTTTCACCGCGCGAAGCAGAGCCGGCAACTGTTCGGCGACCTTGTCGGCGCCGAACCGGGTAATCAGCGTCAGCCGTCCCGGCTCGTTGTCGGGATTGAGCAAGTCGATCAGCTTGATCAGCTCGTCCGGCTTCATCGACGGGCCGCATTTCAGGCCGATCGGATTCTTGATGCCGCGAAAATATTCGACGTGTCCGTGGTCGAGCTGCCGCGTGCGGTCGCCGATCCAGATGAAATGGCCCGACGTCGCATACCAGTCGCCGGTCGTGGAATCGACGCGGGTGAAGGCCTGCTCATAGCCGAGCAGCAGCGCTTCATGGCTGGTGTAGAAATCGGTCGCGCGCAGCTCGGGATGGCTCTCGAGATCGAGGCCGCAGGCGCGCATGAAGTTCAGCGCTTCCGAGATGCGGTCGGCCAGTTCCTTGTACTTGCGCGATTGCGGCGAATCCTTAAGAAAGCCCAGCATCCACTGATGCACGCTTCCCAAATTGGCGAAGCCGCCGGTCGCAAAGGCGCGCAGCAGATTAAGCGTGGCCGCCGATTGCCGGTAAGCCATCAACTGGCGCTGTGGATCCGGCGTGCGGGCTTGCGCGGTGAAGGCGATGTCGTTGACGATATCGCCGCGGTAGCTCGGCAGCTCGACGCCGTTCACCGTCTCGGTCGGCGAGGAGCGCGGCTTTGCGAACTGCCCGGCGATGCGGCCGAGCTTCACGACAGGCACGGCGCCGGCGTAGGTCAGCACCACCGCCATCTGCAGGAAGACGCGGAAGAAGTCGCGGATGTTGTTGGCGCCATGCTCGGCAAAGCTTTCGGCGCAGTCCCCGCCCTGCAGCAGGAAAGCATCGCCCAGGGCGACACGGCCGAGTGCCTTCTTCAGGTTGCGCGCTTCGCCAGCGAACACCAGTGGCGGAAAGGTCGCAAGCTGCGCCTCGACATCCGCGAGCGCCTTGGCATCGGGGTAGTCAGGTATTTGCAACACCGGCCTCGAGCGCCAGCTTTCAGGTGTCCACCGCTCGGACATGACGTCAACTCCTGAGCGAAAACCGCTACTTATCGGTTAAGAGAAGGGCCGCGTTATACACATGCCGTTCCGCCGCCGCCACTTGGATTCCATCGTAAAGTTCCTCTCTAGACAAGCCCTTGCAGCAAAAACCGAATTATCATTTGCTGGCGAAGGGGGAGATCCACGAGGAAAGCCGCCGTGGCCGAAGCTGCCCTGGACGACGTCTTTTCCGACGACATCACCGTGCCGGCTGCCGATGGCTACGCGATCGCGGCGACCCTGTTCCTGCCGCGCGGCGCCAAGCGTCATGCCATCCTGATCAATTCGGCTACCGCCGTGCCGCGCAAGATCTATCGGGGCTTTGCCGGCTATCTCGCGCGCCGCGGCTTTGCGGCACTGACTTACGACTATCGCGGCATCGGAGGCAGCCGGCTCCGGGCGCTCGAAGGCTATGACCAGCCGCGATCTCTCGTCGGCTTCAAGGCCACGATGGCGGACTGGGCGGCGCTCGACGCAACCGCGATGGTTGGATGGATGCGCGAGCGTTACCGCAAGCTGCCCCTCACCTATCTCGGACATTCCTTTGGCGGCCAGGTGCTCGGCCTGCTCGGCAACAACAATGAGGTCTCCCGCGCGCTCCTGGTTGCGGCGCAAGCCGGCTACTGGAAGCTGATGACGTCGCCGGAGCGTTACCGCGTTTTCGCCATGCTCAACTTTGTCGGCACCCCCTTGACCCGTCTGCTCGGCTACGCGCCGGGCTGGAGCGGACTCGGCGAAGACCTGCCGCGGGACGCGTTCTTGCAATGGGTGCGCTGGGTGAACAGCCCGCGCTATCTCTTCGACGACAAGACGCTTGCCGGTCTCTCGAACTTTCCAGAATACAGGGGCGCTTTGCGCGCGATCTGTCTCTCGGACGATCCCTGGGCGACTCGACCGGCGGTCGAGCTGTTGTGCTCGGGCTTCACGTCGATCAAACCGGAGATCCTCACCGTCACGCCGCCGGACGTCGGTGCCACGAAACTCGGCCATTTCGGCTTCTTCCGGCCCGAGCACCGCGACACGCTGTGGCGCGGCGCCGCCGAATGGCTTGAGCGGGAGTGAGCGATCCAAAACGCTCACGCGCGGCGCGCAGGCAATTTTCGCGCCGTTTCGCCACCGGACGCGCGAAGCACGTGAGGCAAATCAAACTGATTCGCCCCGTCCGGGCGACTCGGTCGGGTTGTTCGCTAGACGAGGTAGCGTTTGACCGCGTCCTCGTTCCAGTCAAGTCCGACACCGGGCACATCAGGGATATGCAGGAGGCCGTCTTTCACCAGATAAGGCCTCTGCAGAAGGGGATCGGTCCAGTCCTGCCACTCCAGCCAATGCGCAGTTTCGGTGACGCGCATCATGTGCGCGGCGACCTCGGGATAGAGATGAGTTGACACAGGTATGCCGGCTGCGCCGGCGATGGCCGCCGCGCGAATCCAGCCGGTCACGCCGCCGATGCGCATGAAATCCGGCATGACGAGGTCGCACGCCTTCTTCTGAAGTGCACTGTGCATCGCACGCGGGCCATAGAAATTCTCCCCGATCTGGATCGGCGTGCTCAGTTCGGCGGCAAGCTGCGCATGGCCGTCAAGGTTGTCGTAGAGGATCGGTTCTTCGATCCAGGCCAATCCGTGGCCGTCGATCATGTGGCATCGCCGCAGCGCGTCGGCGAGATCGAGCCCCTGGTTGAAGTCGACCATCAGCTCCATGTCGTCGCCCACGGCCTTGCGGACCGCATCGAGCGTCGCGAGATCGTCGGCGGCCCGGTCGCGACCCAGCCGCAGCTTGAGCCCCGCGAAACCGCCTTCGTCCCTCAATTGAATGGCTTCCTCTGCGACTGCAGCGGGCGCCTTTAGCCAGAGCCCATTGCTGTTGTAAGACTTCACCGGACCGATGGAGCCGCCGAGCAGCACGCAAAGCGGGAGTTTCGCAGCCCTGGCGAGGGCATCCCAGGCCGCCATGTCGAGACCCGAGGCCGCAATCATCGAAAGACCTTCGTAGCCAACGAAGTGAAGCGATTTTCGTGCCGCGTCGAACAGCTCGATCGGTGCGACACGCCGACCCTTCAGCGCCGATCCGAGATCATTCAGCGCCGGCACCAGATAGTGCAGGGATTTGACGATATAGGGCTCCAGATAGCTGCGCCCGACAATGCCCTCTTCCGTCAGGAGATCGATCAGGATGACGGGCCACTCGGTGATCGTGGCAATTCTCGCGACGATCGGCCGCTCCAAGGGAAGGACGACTGGCCGCGCAGTGATGCCTCTCACCGTCAGAGGAGCTGAAGGCATGGCGTGTCTCCTCAGGCTCGCATATGGCAACGGCCATTTCGTCCACGGCCGGCAGTGATGTAAATTCACTAACAGGTATACTTTGAGGGAGAGCAGCCATGCCGCGTCCCGCCGAACCGACGCGCAAACGAATTCTCGAAGGGGCCTACAAGCT
>Ga0318537_10000383_pt1 | contig 11200 bp, 12 predicted proteins | sample GRESIP117b4f29_FD_203657 | JGI IMG/M metagenome (GOLD analysis project Ga0318537, IMG submission 203657) | Tropical soil microbial communities from Luquillo Experimental Forest, Puerto Rico - GRE.SIPMG.117b4f29 | ecosystem: Environmental > Terrestrial > Soil > Tropical forest > Bulk soil... | reverse complement strand
GCCGGACACGGTTCGCCGGCAGATGATCGCCCGGAGACCAGCCTCGCGTAACCTGGCCTGCTCGATGGCCGTGCCCAGCAATGCACCGTTGTCGGGAGACCCGTCTACCTCGACGACGATCTCTTCCGCGGGCGGGTGGACGTCGTCCCGGGCTCGAATGATCGCCACGGGGCAGCGCGCCGATACGGCCAGAGCCGCTGCGGCGGAACCCACCCGACCCGGTCGAAAATGACGCAATCCGACCGCGCCCACGCACACCATGGCCGCCGATGCCGACGCGCTAATCAAAGATCCGATCGCGGACCCGTAGGCAACTTCGGTCTCTATTTTCACCGGCTTGCCCGCGGCTTCAATTGCGTTGACTGCGTGGCGAACTGCGGCTTCCGCGGTGGCCAGCTTGCGCGTCGCGTCATCCGGCTCGCGCTGGTTCTGGTCCTGCTCAATTGCGCACAGGAGATGAAGGGGTGCGTCACGACTGACCGCCTGGTCGACGGCCCAGAGCGCCGCGCGCATCGAGGCCTTTGAGCCGTCGATCCCGACGACGACCGGCTGGGGTGTGGCTAACTCTTTCATCGGTGGATCTTCAATGGCGGACCACAAGGATCGAGCAGTCGGGGAAGCCCACGATCGGGTGGCAGTTCGGGGTTGCCAGCCCGGCGATCTCGTCGGCGTCGGCACTGCCCACGACGGCCAGTTCGATGGCGTTACTTTGCATTTCGCCGGACTTCATCCCGGTGCCGGCGGCAACGGTCTGGACCTGTACATCCGGATATCGCCGGACCCAGCTGTTGAGTCGCCGATCGATCTGCCGCACGGTGGCGTGGCGGCGGCGTCCCTGCTCCATGGCTTGGTGCACAACCTCGTCGTTGTCCGGGTCGTCGTTGAGCACGACGGCGACCACACCGAGCTCTGTCGGGGATCCGTCGGGATTGGTGCGGATGATCGCCACCGGACATTGCGCGGACGCCACCAACGCAGCAGCGGTAGGACCCAACAACCCGTCACACGCCCACCCCCGCCTGGCGGTGCCCACGCAAACCAGCGCCGCATCCTGCGATGCATTGATCAACGCTTGCCCGGGATCTCCCGAGAGAACGGCCGTTTCGATCTCGACCGGTTTTCCTGTGCTCTTTGCGGCACTCCGCACGGCGCAGTCCGCCTGGGATAGTGCCGTTTCGGCGCGTTCGAGGTCCCACTCGGAGTCCGGCGTTGCCGCGGCTTGCGCTCCTCGGCGAGCGATGACATAGATAAGCCGCAGCGGCATCTGCCGACTCAGCGCCTCGTCGATCGCCCACTTGGCGGCATTAACCGCGGCTTGCGATCCGTTGATGCCCACAACCACCGACTTTGCATCCAGCTGGCTCATGTCGGCTCCTGGCTCCTGACTAGTGTGATTCGCTCAATGTCAGGCTATTGCGCCGCGGCTCGCTACGGAGGGGTCGTTAGGCCTTATCTGGAAAGCCGTTCGTCCCCAAGCCGCGCGATTCAAGGATGCTCAGACGTCGGCAACCTCACACGGCTCTGCGGATTGCGCAAACAACTTCTCTACATCCGCCCGATCGCAGGCGGCCGTTCCAGGTGTCGTCAGCATCGCCGCACCCGCCGCGATGCCCAACCGTACGGATTTGACGAGGGGCCACCCGCGACAGAGCCCGACGGTGATTGCGGCGACCATCGCGTCGCCCGCCCCTACGCCGCTCCCGCCCGCCATCGGAATCGCGGAAAAGCGCTGGCTTGCATGCTGTGTCGCGAGCAGCCCAAGGACACCAACACCACCTCCGCGCGACCGCTATTGACGAGTTCGTGTGCGGCGGCGAACTGGTCGGCTTCGGTGGCCAGCGGCCGTCCGACGCATTCCCGCAGTTCCCGCAAACTCGCTTTGAGGAGAAACACGCCCGACGAGATGTGCTGCAAGCCGCCGCCAGAGGTGTCCACGATAAGTCGGGCACCCAGATGCCGGCAGATGTCCGCAACCCGCTGGTAGAAGTCGGTTTGTACGCCCGGGGGCAGGCTGCCGCTTGCCACCACGAACTCGGCTGACTTTGCCGCGATCCGAAGTTCCCCCAGGCAATGCGCCTGTTCGCGCAACGTCAGCTGCGGACCCGGAAGCACGAACCGGTACTGCCGGCCCGTGCTGCTCTCGTTGACGGTGAAGCTCTCTCGTGTCGATGCAGCGATAGGGATTTGCACAAATGGCACACCGTCATCGCTGAGCAGCTTGACCACCAGACCACCGGTCGCCCCACCCGCGGGGAAAACCGCCAACGCCGAACCGCCGAGCGTGTGCGCGATGTGTGCGACATTGATGCCGCCGCCGCCCGCGTCGTACCGGGTGGCCGCGCACCGCAACTTCTCGGTCGGCCGCACGGTGTCGACGCTTGTCGTGATGTCCAGCGCTGGATTCATTGTCAGCGTGACGATTTGCGGTCGGCCTGCAGGCGGCTGTGCTGGCGTCGGCATGTTCGTTGGCTCCGCTCGTTGACGACGGTTATAGGCCGGAGGGGTATGTTTCCGGCGTTTCGCCGGCGATCCACAGACTCGTCACCTCAAGAGGTTCCAGCGCCCGGGTCTTGTCGATGTGAATCATCGCGTCGAATTGGTCGGCCGGCCGGACGTGGAAGTAGTGGCTCTGCCTTTCCGTTTCTGGCCGGTAGATCACACCGATGGCGCGCCCCAACCGAATGGCGCTAAGCGGGTCCGCGACCCCCGGATTAATCCGGGCCGACACCAGGAAGTCGCCTTCGCCGGTCTCGTGGAGCAGTTCTTCGATGCTCCCGTTGAGCGCCGGGCGCACGGCCTTTCGTTCGGCAACACCGCCCCACTCACTGGCTGCGGTCACTGTTCCCACGTATGTGCTAAACCCGATTAGACGTGACTGGGCGCCGTACCGCTGCCGGGCAAGTTGACCGAGCGTGAGCTGGCCGTCGGCCCACACCTCGGTCGCTCGCGCGTCTCCGACGTGAGAATTGTGGGCCCACACCACAATTCGGGCAGAGGGCACATCGTGGTGGCGGTCCAGATGTTTCAGCAAAGCGTCGAGGGTTTGCGCCATGTGCTTGTCTCGCAGGTTCCAGGAGGTGACGCGTCCGCTGAACATGGCGCGGTAGTAAACTTCCGCGTTGTGCACCGTTTGCGCGTTCTGGTGCGCATAGAACAGTTCGTCCTCGGCGAGCAGCCCATCCCTGCGCGCGTAAGCCAACGCGTTGCGCTGGATCTCGACCAGCTGCTCGATCGCTTGATTCTCACATGATGGGCCAGCGCCGAACGCCGCGGCAAAGCCGTACGCCTGACCATCGTCGGCCGAAGTGTGGTCAAAGCACGCATAGCGCTCTCGCGCCCGTGCGGCCGCCTTCGGGTCGATGTTCTCGAGGTAGGTGATGACTTCCTGCATCGACCGGTGGAGGCTGTAGAGATCGAGGCCGTAGAAGCCCGCCTGCGACCGACCGTTTGACTTGTGCCGTCGGTTGCGTATACGCAGCCAATCGACAAAGTCACGAACGACGGTGTTGCGCCACATCCAGGCCGGAAAACGCTCAAATCCGCTCAACGCCATATCGGCGCTCTCGTCCTCGCCGAGACCGCGAACGTAGCGATTCACCCGATAGGCGTCGGGCCAGTCCGCCTCCACGGCGACTGCACAGAATCCCTTTTCCTCTATCAGCCATTTCGTGATGGCGGCCCGAGCCTCGTAGAACTCGTGCGTACCATGGGAGCTCTCGCCGATCAGTACGACCCGCGCGTCGCCGATCAGCTCCTCCAACGCCTCGCGCGGTGGGATACCCTTTGGCGCATCGATTGCCAGGCTGGCGATCACCTCGGCCGGTGTCCAATCCGCGGCTGCGGTTATCGAGGTCTCGGTTGTCGGGGTCGCCAGGAGCCGACGAACCTCCTCGTCGGTGACCTGGCGGAAATCCCAGAACGACTCCCCGACCGCGAGAAACGGCGTGGGCATCGACGCGCACACTATGTCGTCGACAAGGGCGGCGAATTCCCGGCAGGTAGATTCCGGCGCCGCCGGCACGGCAATGACGATGTGCGCGGGTTCAGCTTCGCGCAGCGCCTGCACGGCCGCGAACATGCTTGCGCCAGTGGCCAAGCCGTCGTCCACGAGAATCACCGTCTTGCCGGTCACATCGACCGGTGGACGTCCGTCGCGATAGACGGCCTCGCGCCGGACGAGCTCCCGACCTTCGCGCTCGGCGATGGAGCGCAGCTCTTGAGGCGTGATCCGCAAACCCCGCACGACATCGTCGTTGACTACGATGCGGCCTCCACTCGCCAGGGCCCCCAAGGCAAACTCATCGTGGCCGGGGGCGCCGAGTTTGCGCACGATGAAGGCATCCAGCGGGGCATGCAGGGCGGCCGCCACCTCGAATGCGACGGGGAGCCCACCCCTCGCCAAGCCCAGGACGATCACGTCCCCTCGGTCGCGATAGGCGCTAAGGAGGTTTGCCAACACCCGTCCGGCCTCGTGGCGGTCGCGGAACACGTGCCGCGGGGCGTGCCGGATGGGACCAGCCGCTCTGGTCACTGCGGGCCGACGTCACTGCCCGTTGGCGGGCCGCACCTGAACGCGTCGCTCGGCCGGCTTCGGTTCCGAGAGCGTGACGGAGACGGTGAGGATGCCCTTGTCGTATGTGGCCTCGATGTTGTCTTCGTCGGCGCCCGCCGGCAGCGACACGGTCCGAGCGAACGAGCCGTAGGAGAATTCCGATCGTCCATCGAAATCTTTCTTCTCGCTACGCTCGGCCTTGATCGTCATTTGCCCGTCGCGCACCGTGATCTCGATGTCCTTCGCAGGATCGACACCCGGCATTTCCGCGCGCACCACGTAGCGGCCGTCCTTCATCTCGTCCTCGAGCCGCATCACGTGGGTGTCGAGCACAGGGCGGAGTCCCGCCAGGGGAGGAAAGCCGGCGAACAGCTCCGAGAACTCAGGGAAGAGCGACCTCGGGTGACGCCGAACGGAAAGGGTATTCATGATCTCTCCTAGATCTCACGATTTGTGGTGTTAATGATGTCCATCCGACCAGTCGGCCGCGATCGAGGATAGGGACCGAAGTCCTGCTCTTACGGGCCATTCGTCTGCGCACGTGCGCCTATGTGGGCCATGACGCGGTTGAGGACCAGGGCGTTTGCGTCGCCGTCTTCAGCGAGCCGCACCAGTCCCCGGCGGCGGAGGAAGCCGTCCAGGCGTCGATCCAAAGGCCAATCGGCATAGGTGTCATCGGCATAGGCCGAGTTCAAGAATTGCCATGCGAGTGCGTCGACGTCGGAGTCTGTCAATGACGGCGGGCCCAGCATCGATGCCATTTCACTTCCTTTGAGCGCAGGGTTGGTCTCAGCATTTCGGTCGTGAACACGTCGCGCATAGGGACTGAAGTCACCCAGTGATACGGTCCCAGGTCCCGCTTGCTTGCCAACCATTTTGAGCCGCGCCGCGGTCAACAAACGCGAAATGACTTCGCTCAGCGGCAAATTCGACTGCGCCTCGAGACAAGGTTAATTTCTGCGGGCGTGATGCGTTATGGCGGCTTGCATCGCGGCAATCCGTGACCGTGCTCGTTCGTCGGCGGCCTTCTGCTCGGCGGCCGTGACGACGATCGCATCCGGGCCTGGGAATACGGTCGCCTCCTCGTCCGTGTCGAGCCACCGAACCCGGTACGGTGGCTCGCCATCCTGCGACATCACCTCGGTGATCAATCCGCGCAGATCCCGGTGACCGATTGTGCCGCTCTTGATTACCAACCAGTTCCCGACATTGGCCTTCATCGCCGACCCACTCCTTCCATGCACGACGCCACCCAGCGCCAAGGCTGGATGTTGTGCAAGGAGGGAGCGCGGCACGCCAGGTCTACCGCGCTCGTAATCGCGCCGGTGTCCACGATCGCTTGTGTCATGTGCGCCCACCCGCCTTCTCTGCCACTTCGACCCTCAGGCATCCGAACACCGCACGCCAGGGTCCTTGGTCCCCTGCATCACGGCATTGGACCCCGCGACACTTTCGGGACGACTGACCACTGTCATTGATGACTTTTGTCTCTATTGCGCCCTGGATTGCGCGGCAAACGATCAAGACGCCCGAGAGACCGAGGTGCCCCCATGGATGTCATTCGCAAAACCCCCCACGATTACCGCGTCCGGCCCAACCTCACGGGCTACGAACAAGCGCGGGCGCAGTTCCACTGGTCCGATGTGCCCGCGTTGTGCGAGGGCATGGGACCCGGCAGGTGCAACATCGCCTACGCCGCCGTGGACCGGCACGCGGCAGGCCCGAACGCGACACGGACAGCGCTACGGTTTGTTACCGATAGGGGCTGGGACGGCGCGATCAGCACACGAGATCTCAGTTACGCGGAGCTCGCGCGCCTTGTCAGACGGTTCGCCGGAGTGCTTCGCTCGCTCGGCATCAACAGGGGCAGGCGCGTTTTCACGGTCATGGGCCGTTGTCCCGAGCTTTACATCGCGATTCTGGGTGCACTTCGCAATGGCAGCGTCGTTTCGCCTTTGTTTTCGGCCTTCGGACCCGAGCCGATCGTCACCAGGGTAAGCATCGGGCAAGCCGATGTTTTGGTGACCACCAAGGCGATTTATTCACGCAAGATCGCCCAGATCCGCGATCGACTGCCATCGGTGCGACACATCATTGTAGTCGACGACGACAAGAAAGCCGGCGTGATGCCGGCCGGAACGCTCGACTTCTGGGACTGGATGGACGCGGCCGACGAGAACGCGCCGATCGAGCCCACCACCGCCGAAGACCAAGCGTTGCTGCACTTCACCAGCGGCACGACCGGTACCCCCAAAGGCGCCATCCACGTACACGGCGCGGTGGCGATGCACTATGTCACAGGGTTGTATGCGCTGGACCTGCATCCCGACGATATCTATTGGTGCACAGCCGATCCCGGCTGGGTAACCGGAACGTCCTATGGCATCATCAGCCCGCTGCTGCACGGGGTTACCTCCGTTGTCGACGAGGCGGAGTTCGATGCCGAGCGGTGGTATCGGATTCTGGGAGAACAGGCCGTGTCCGTGTGGTATACGGCCCCGACCGCAATACGGATGTTGATCAAGGCGGGGCCCGAGCTGCCGGCGCAGTATAGTTTTCCGCGGCTTCGTTTCATCGCAAGCGTGGGCGAGCCGTTGAACCCCGAAGCAGTCTTGTGGGGAAAGCGGGTGCTGGGCTTACCAATTCACGATAATTGGTGGCAGACCGAGACCGGCGGGATCATGATTGCCAATACCCCGGCATTCGACATCAAGCCTGGCTCGATGGGCCGGCCGCTGCCCGGTGTGGATGCATTCATATTGCGCCACAACGACGACGGCACCACTGCGGTCATCGAGGAACCGGACGTCGAGGGTGAGCTCGCGCTCAAGCCGGGCTGGCCGTCGATGTTCCGCGGTTACCTGAACGCCAAGGAGCGATACCGAAAGTGCTTCGCGGACGGGCTCTACCTGACCGGAGACCTCGCCAAAAGAGATGGCGACGGCTACTTCTGGTTTGTCGGACGCAAAGACGACGTGATCAAGTCAGCGGGGCATCTGATCGGTCCGTTCGAGGTGGAAAGCGCGCTGACCGATCATCCGGCGGTGGCGGAAGCCGCGGTCATCGGCAAGCCCGACCCGACAGTCGGCGAGATGATCAAAGCCTTTGTCACGCTTAAGAACGGCGTGATCGGCGATGAAGACCTGCGCCTGGATTTGATCGGCCACGCACGGAAGCGACTCGGGGCCGCCGTGGCACCCAAAGAGCTCGAGTTCGTCGATGCGTTGCCGCACACCAGCAGCGGCAAGATCATGCGGCGGCTGCTGAAGGCTCGCGAACTCGGGCTGCCCGAAGGTGACACCTCCACCATCGAACGACACCCCGACCACGACGCCGAGGCGGTGCCGTCATGACCGACAAAAAGCTGGCCCACGAACTGTTGTCGGACATGGTTCGTGTGCGCCGCATGGAGGAGAAATGCGCGGAACTCTACAGCGCAGCCAAGATTCGTGGATTCCTGCATCTTTATGTCGGCGAAGAGGCCGTCGCCGCCGGATCACTGCGCGCGTTGGCCGACGATGACGCGGTAGTCGCGACCTACCGCGAGCACGCGCACGCGCTGCTGCGCGGAATCCCGATGACCTCGATCATGGCCGAGATGTTTGGCAAGCAGGAGGGCTGCTCACGTGGCCGCGGCGGGTCGATGCACCTCTTCGATGCGTCCAAGCGGTTCTACGGGGGTAACGCGATAGTCGCCGGTGGCCTGCCGCTAGCGGTGGGCATAGCACTCGCCGACGCCATGCTGCAGCAGAAGCGGGTGACTGCCTGCTACTTCGGCGACGGCGCGGTCGCCGAGGGCGCGTTTCACGAATCATTGAACATGGCCGCACTGTGGAACTTGCCGGTGCTGTTCTGTTGCGAGAACAACCGTTACGCCATGGGCACCGCGCTGGAGCGGGAGCACTCGCAGACCGATCTCACCGTCAAGGCCGCGTCGTACCGCGTTCCCACGCTCGCCGTCGATGGGATGGACGTCGAGGCATGCCACAAGGCCGCACAGCAAGGTGTCGACCACGTCCGCGACACCGGCGGGCCCTTTTTCATCGAGTTCCGCACCTATCGGTTCCGGGCACATTCGATGTTCGACCCGGAACTTTATCGGGACAAGGCCGAGGTCGCGCGTTGGCGCGAGCGCGACCCGATCCGGTCCTTCACCGAACAGTGCCTGCACGACGGCACGCTCTCCGACGCCGACGTTCGTGAAATCGAAGACTCGGCCGTCGCCGAGATCGAAGCCGCGGTGGCTTTCGCCGAGGCCGGAACGTGGGAGGACGCAGAGGATCTCGAACGCGACGTCCTTACCCCGACACCGGAGGCATCCCGATGAAGGCCAGCTACCGAACCGCCGTCCACGACGCGCTTCGCGACGCGTTACGCGACGACGCACGCGTCGTGCTGATGGGCGAAGACGTTGGGCGGTATGGCGGAACCTACGCGGCGTCCAAGGGTCTGCTGGAAGAATTCGGTCCGGAACGGGTGCGTGACACGCCGCTGTCGGAACTGGGCTTCGTCGGAATCGGAATCGGGGCCGCCCTTAACGGGCTGCGTCCGATCGTCGAAGTCATGACGGTGAACTTCAGTCTGTTGGCGCTCGATCAGATCGTCAATACCGCTGCGGCCCTTCGTCATATGTCGGGCGGGCAGTTCTCGGTGCCGCTCGTCGTCCGGATGGCCACAGGAGCCGGCCGACAGCTTGCGGCTCAACACTCGCACAGCCTTGAGCCCTGGTATGCGCACATCCCCGGCATCAAGGTGGTGGCTCCGGCCACCGTCGAGGATGCCTACGGCATGCTCGGCCCGGCGCTGGCGGACCCGGATCCCGTGGTGATTTTCGAACACGTTCAGCTCTACAACACCTCAACCGACATCGAAGCTCTCGGCCCCACGGATATTTCCCGCGCCGCGGTCCGGCGCGGCGGCAACGACGTCACCGTCGTGGCCTACGGTGGCTCGCTGTGGAAGGCGCTCGACGCCGCCAACGAGTTGTTGCTGGCTGGAATCGACTGCGAAGTAATCGATTTGCGGGTCTTGCGACCCCTTGACGACGACACCATCCTCGAATCCGTGCGCAAGACGCATCGCCTCGTTGTGATCGATGAGGCCTGGCGCAGTGGCAGTCTGGCGGCAGAGGTCACGGCGCGCGTGGTGGAAGGTGCCTTTTACGACCTTGACGCCCCCGTTGCGCGGGTATGCAGCGCAGAAGTTCCCATGCCATACGCCAAGCATCTGGAACAGGCTGCCCTGCCCCAGGTTCCCAAGATCGTCGCCGCGGTCCAGAACCTGTTCGGTGACCGGCAATGATCGAGTTCAAAATGCCCTCTTTGGGCTCCGATATGGACGAAGGCACGCTCAACGAGTGGCTGGTCAAACCCGGCGACAACGTGACCCGCGGCCAGATCGTGGCGGTCGTGGAGACGACCAAGGCCGCGGTGGAAATCGAATGCTGGCAGGAGGGCACGGTCGGCGAGCTACTCGTTCCCGTGGGCGAAACCGTCCAAGTGGGAACCGCATTGGCGACACTGCTCGCGCCGGGTGAGCGGACGGAAAAACGGCGTCGAGTTGCCGCGAGGTCCCGGTCGTCGACGAGCGCAGCCACCGAACCGGTGGCCGCACCGTCGAGTGCCCCTGCAGCGGCCGTCACTCCCCGTGGCGCCCCAGGCCGGCGTCGCTGGGTCTCACCGGCCGCTCGCCGCCTGGCCCAAAGTCTCCATGTCGATATCGACGCGGTGAGCGGCACCGGTCCGCAGGGGTCGGTCATCATCAGCGACGTCGAGCACGCCGCCGCCATCCTCGAGCACGTCGCAGCCGCCCAGAAACCAACCGGGGCACCAACCACGAAACCAAAATCCAAGCCGACCGCGGCCGAACGTGCGGTTCAAATGCGAAAGTCGATCGCGGCCGCGATGAGCCGGTCCAAGCGGGAGATTCCGCATTACTACCTCACTGACGAAATCGTTTTGGAAAACGCGCTGGCCTGGCTGACGACGCGAAATGCGCAGCGATCCATCGATGAGCGGGTACTGCCGGCCGTCTTGCTGTTGAAGGCCGTCGGCATCGCCGCGCAGCGCTTCGCCGAGTTCAACGGATTCTGGCGAGACGACGGCTTCCAGCCCACGACCGGAGTTCATGTCGGTGTCGGGATATCACTGCGCGGTGGTGGTCTCGTCGCGCCGGCCATACATGACGTCCCGGACAAGAAGCTGGACGAATTGATGGACGATCTCACCGATCTCGTGGCGCGGGCGCGCTCGTTCTCCCTGCGGAGTTCGGAGATGTCCGACCCGACCATCACGGTGACCAATCTCGGTGACCAAGGCGTCGATGCGGTCTTTGGCGTTATCTACCCGCCACAGGTAGCCATCGTCGGTTTCGGCCGCCCCGCCCAGCGAGTCCGCGTTATCGACGGCGGAATCCGGATCGTCACCACTGTGCAGGCCACGCTCGCCGCCGACCATCGAGCAAGTGATGGTCACCGGGGCGCGTTGTTCCTCGCCGCAATCAACGAGCTGCTCCAGCAGCCCGACCTCCTGGAAAAGTGATGTGCAAATGACGACGACAAGCGAAGACACTCGGACGGTGGTGCTGTCCGTGCTGACGACTATTGCCCCCGAGGTCGAACCGGACGACATTCGCGACGACGTCCTACTG
>Ga0318537_10000376_pt1 | contig 11264 bp, 11 predicted proteins | sample GRESIP117b4f29_FD_203657 | JGI IMG/M metagenome (GOLD analysis project Ga0318537, IMG submission 203657) | Tropical soil microbial communities from Luquillo Experimental Forest, Puerto Rico - GRE.SIPMG.117b4f29 | ecosystem: Environmental > Terrestrial > Soil > Tropical forest > Bulk soil... | reverse complement strand
GACAGCAGATAAGCGATGATGACCCAGGAGAGGTTCTCGAAGTCGCCGAAGTCGCGTCCGATTGTGGGCAAGGCGGTCGCGACGATGGTCTGATTGAGCGCCGAGAGGAACATGCCCAGCATCAGGCCATAGAAGATCTTGCGCACGTCAGCCTTGGTCAGCGGTGCGTGCGGATTGGAAGGCTTGAGCGAAGGCTTGGGCTCGGCTTTGGCAGGCTTGTTCGATTTTGGGCTCGAAGATGTCATTCGGATCAAAATTTAAGTCAGTGGACCGCTCCGCATCCCCGGCCGGCATTGGCTCATATCGCGCTCCGGCGCGGTGAAGGCAACGGGCTCAGGCACAGAGCAGGTATGACATCGCCGCCCGTGCGCTTTGCGCCGCTGGCAACGCGGCCAAGTTGGCAGCGGCACAACACCCGGCGTGCCATCGCGTCATTCCCCCGCCGTCGCCGGCCGCGAGGAGCCACGCAGCGCCCGCTCCTCGAGCGCGAGAATGCAGGAGAGCGCGACCACGAGGCAGAGAATGGCGGCGGCGAAGACCCATCGAAAGGCCTCGGCCGCGTCGGTTCCCGCCAGCACCGCACCCGCCGACATCCCGCGCATCACCGGCGCGCCCGCGAGCACGATCGCACCGAAGGCGGAGACGATGAAGGTCGAGCCGAGAGCACGAAAGAAATTCATCGTGCCGGTTGCGACGCCGAGCTGGTGGAGCGCGACCGCATTCTGCACCACCACAACCGTGAATGGGAATGTCGGGCCCAATCCGAGCCCCACGAGCGCGAACAGCCCGAGCGCGGCGGCGGGCGAAAATCCAGTCGGTGCGATTGCGAGTGGAACGAGCGCCGCCACCGACAGCAGGAGGCCGACGAGCGGCACCCGCTTATAATGGACGAAGCGCACGAGCAGCCGGCCGCCGACAACCGACGTGAGCGTGGCGGCGCCTTGCAGCGCAATGATCGTCCAAGCCGATTCGCTCACCGAGAGCCCAAGCGCAAGCTGGCCATAAAGCGGCAGCACGATAGTCAGCGCTATGACCACGCCGACGGCGAAGAAGGCGGCTGCCGTGCCGACGCGCATGGCGCCGTCGCGCAGCACCGACAGCGGAATGAACGGCTCTTTCGCAGTTATCACGCGCCATGCAAACAAGGTCCATAGCGTCAGAGAGGCGACGAAGAGGGCAAGGATCTGCGGCGAGGCCCAGCCATAGCGCCGACCGCCCCACGTCAATGCGAGCAGCAGCGCGACCGCGGCGCCCACCATCAGCACAGCGCCCAGCAGGTCGAGTTCGTGCCGACGGTCGTGGCGCGGCAGGCGCTGCAATACGTTGTGGGTGAGCAGAAAGGCCAGGCCGCAGAGCGGCAGATTGAACCAGAAAATCCAAGACCAATGGAGATGCTCGGCAATGAAGCCGCCGAGGATCGGTCCGCCCACGGTCGATACGATGAAAGTCGAGGAGGTGTAGGCCTGATAGCGCGGGCGATCGCGCGGCGAGGCCACGTCGCCGATGATGGTCTGCACCAGCGGCATCAGACCGCCGCCGCCCAGCCCCTGCAGGGCGCGGCCGAGAATGAGCGTCAGCATGGAGGGCGCCAGCGCGCAGGCGAGCGAGCCAGCGGCGTAGATGCCGATGGCGATCAGCATCATGGCGCGGCGGCCGTGAATGTCGGAGAGCTTGCCGTAGAGCGGCGTCGCCGCGGTCGCGCACAGAAGATTGGCGGTGACGACCCACGACATGTTGTCGACATCGCCCAAGCTCGCGGCGATGGTCGGCAGCGCGGTCGCAACCATCACCTGATCGAGCGCTGCGAGCAGCATGGTGAGGAGCACGCCCACGACGATACGGCGCGCCGCGGCGTGGTCGACATAGTCCGACGGGGGCGTGAGTGGATCGCGCATCGTCTCGCCTGGCGCCGGCCCGGGCGGCGAGGCGCGGCGCATCTAGGCGGGGAATGGACGTGAGGGCAAGACGGCGGGTCGCGAAGGCGCCATGCACCGATGCGGGCATGCCGCAGTTGGTCGCAGCGCTGGGGCGGCGCGCAATCGCCAGCAATGACCGGCACGACTCGGCATGGCATGCGATGTCGGTGTGACGCGCGTCGAAATGGCCGATCTCGATCGCGCGCAACTGATCGTCGCGATCGCCGCACTTGTGCGAGGCGCACACCCGACAGCACCACGGCGGCACGTCCGCCGATTCATCGGCGCGGGGGTGGCTTCCTCGCGGCCTTCGGCATCCGCAGCGGCCAGTTCACAATGCGGTCCTCGAGATCGGCGTCCGCAACCTCATCCTCGCACGCGCCGACGCGCCCGCGCACTGAGATCCCGGCCTGATGCACGGTCTCGGGGTCGCCCGAAACGAGCGGGTGCCACCAGTAGAGATCGCGTCCGTCGGCCAAAAGGCGATAGGCGCAACTCGGCGGCAACCATACGATTCGGTCTATATTTCTGGGGGTTAGCCGAACGCAATCCTTCACCTTCGCGGTTCGGTTGGGATAGTCGCGGCAACGGCACGTGTTGCTGTCAAGCAGTCGACAGCCGACGTCGGTAAAATAGGTGCGCGCGGAGTCATCGGCATCCTCGAGCTTGACCAGACAGCACCGCCCGCAGCCGTCGCACAGGCTTTCCCATTCCGAATTCGTCATTTGTGCCAATGACTTACGGCGCCAAAAGGGAGTGTCGTCAGCGCTCATGAGGCAGCGCCTCACCGCAGGCTCGCCGCGCCGGCGGAGGGATCGGCATCCACGCCAGCATCGCTTGAGTGTTTGCGTTCATCTTTTGACCATCTCGCCATAGTTTGGAACCCCTGGATCGGTTAAGACTTGCGGTAACGGCTGGGCGGCTGCGTCCTGCCGGGGTGATGCTTCGACCCTGAGGGAACCTTTGCGCAACCCCTTCCAAGGCGACAATTGGGTGAGCTGGAAGATATGGCTGCGGCGCTTCCTGCTCGATCTCGACGCGCGCATCGACTTCGGGATGTACCAGGCCAAGACCTGGGGGCGCGAGCTTTACGAGCGCTTCACCGTGTTCATGGACCGCTTCCATGTCGCTGGCTGGCGGCGCTGGTGCTTCGTCGAGCCAATGTCGGAGGGTCTCACCTTGGGCAGCGGCGGCCTGTTGGTCCTGCTGGCGCTCGCGATCCCTGCCTTCCGTGAAACCTCCGACGACGATTGGCTGAAGAAGTCCGAGCTCGCCGTCACCTTCCTCGACCGCTACGGCAATGAAGTGGGCTCGCGCGGCATCCGCCACAATGACGCAATCCCGCTCGACCAATTCCCCGACCACCTGATCAAGGCGACGCTCGCCACCGAGGACCGGCGGTTCTACGAGCACTTCGGCATCGACTTTCCCGGCTTGTTCCGCGCGATGCTCACGAACGCGCGCGCCGGCGGCGTGGTGCAGGGCGGTTCCTCCATCAGCCAGCAATTGGCCAAGAACTTGTTCCTGACGAACGAGCGCACCATCGAGCGCAAGGTCAAGGAAGCGTTCCTCGCGCTGTGGCTCGAAGTGCGGCTGCCGAAGAACGAGATTCTCAAACTCTATCTCGACCGCGCCTATCTCGGCGGCGGCACCTTCGGCGTCGACGCGGCGGCACAGTATTATTTCAACAAGTCCGCGCGCGACGTGAACCTCGCCGAGGCAGCGATGCTCGCCGGCCTATTCAAGGCGCCGTCGAGATTCGCGCCGCATATCAATCTGCCGGCGGCGCGCGCCCGCGCCAACGTCGTCCTCGACAATTTGGTCGAGGCCGGATTCATGACCGAGGGCCAAGTGTTTGGCGCCCGCCGCAATCCCGCGATGGCGGTCGACCGGCGCGACGAACGCTCGCCCAATTATTACCTCGACTGGGCGTTCGACGAGATGAAGAAGCTGGCCGACACCTTGCCCAAGTCGGTGCACGAGCGCGTGTTCGTGGTGCGTCTCGCGCTCGACGTCGACCTGCAGAAGCGCTCCGAACAAGCGATCGAAAACTCGCTGCGGCAGTACGGGCGCGAGTACAAGGCCAAACAAGGCGCCGCGGTGCTGATGGACATCGACGGCGCGGTGCGCGCCATGGTCGGCGGACGCGACTACAGCGAGAGCCAGTTCAACCGCGCGACCGACGCCATGCGCCAACCCGGTTCTTCGTTCAAGCCATATGTGTATGCGACCGCGCTGATGAACGGATTCAAGCCCACCTCGATCGTGGTGGACTCTCCGGTCTGCATCGGCAATTGGTGCCCGAAAAACTACGGCGGCGGCCATGCCGGGTCGATGACGCTCACGCAGGCGATCACCCGCTCCATCAACGTCATCCCGGTGAAGCTCTCGATCGCGCTCGGCAAGGGCAATCCGAAGATCGGCCGCGCCATGATCCGGGAGACCGCGCGCAAGGCCGGCATCCGCACGCCGCTTCCCGACACGCCCTCGATGCCGATCGGCGCCGACGAAGTGACCGTGCTCGATCACACCGGCGGCTACTCCATGTTCCCCAATCTGGGGAAGGCGATGGCGCCGCACGCTGTGCTCGAAGTGCGCAGCGGCGCCGGCGAGCTCATCTGGCGCTGGGACCGCGACGGCAAGAAACCGGTGCAGGTGATCACGCCGCAGGTCGCCATGGATATGAACATGATGATGAGCAAGGTGGTGGAGGAAGGCACCGCCAGGCGTGCGATTCTCGACGGCATCAGGTCCGCGGGCAAGACCGGCACCACCAATGCCTACCGCGACGCCTGGTTCGTGGGCTTCACCGGCAATATGATCTGCGGCGTCTGGTTCGGTAATGACGACTACACCGTCATGCATCAGATGACCGGCGGCTCGCTTCCGGCAATGACTTGGCACGAGATCATGGCCTATGCCCACCAAGGGATCGAGCTCAAACCCATTCCCGGGCTCGGCCCGCAAGCGCCGTCGGCCCGCCCAGTCGTCGCCGAAGGCAAAAAGGATAACGAAGCACCGCCCAGTCGCCCGGCATCGCTTCTCACCAAGCGCGGGGCCGATGCGCTGGTCCGCGTCGAGCGCCTGATGGACGATGCCACGCGCGCGCTCGTGACCCGCGGCGAGCCGACGAAATCTTCGGACAACGCGACACCGCGGCCTCAAGGGACTGTCGCATCCGCGTCTGACCGACAGCCGGGTCAGACCGGCGGCGATTGAGGCCGGCAGGCGACCTTTGCTAAACCCGTCGCTCTGACCGCCACCCTATCGGACCAAACGTGCGCTTGCTCTTCGGAACCGTGTTTGCACTCGTGATCGCGGCCGCGATCGGCCTTGGCATGACCTGGATCGCGTTGACGCGGGGCAGCGCCTATGGCGGCGTTACCATCGGGGCGTGGACCGGATGGCCGAAGAACGGGACGTCCGGCATCGATCCCTATGCGCGCGCGATGGTCGCGCGCACCGGCGAACTGCCGGTCGGGTCGGGCGACGGGGTCGCATTCTATGCAAGCACCGACGATGCGGGGCAACCGCTGGACGGCCGCTGCGACGTGCTGTTGAGCGGGACCACTCCGCAAGCCCGGTTTTGGACCATCACCTTGTACGACCCCGAAGGTCGACTCGTAGCCAATTCGGCGCAGCGACAAGGCTTCACCAGCCAGGAAATCATCCGCAACGCGGACGGCAGCTTCGACATCATGGTTGGCCCGCGCGCGCGGCCGGGCAATTGGCTCCCAACCGGCGGCGTGGAGAAGTATCTCCTGGTTCTGCGGCTCTACGATACCCCGATCGGCATGGCGGCGCGCACCGGATCGGAGGCGCCGATGCCTGCGATCACCAGGAGGGCTTGCCTGTGATCCGGTTGGCGCTATGGCTCTTGGGCGCGCTTTTGCTTGCAGGGATCGTGCACCTGGCGACGGTCCTACTGCTCCCCCGCATGGCAACCCAGGATGCCTATGCGCGCGTGTCCGCGATCGCTCCAATCAACGCCGTCACTCCCGTTCCCAGTCCGACGCCGGAGAAGGCAGTCCTGCCATTCATGGACCCGGCGTTCCAAGTATCCGTGTGTCGCTACGATCTGTCGCGAGGTCCGTTGAAATTCTCCGTGCCGATCAGCCAGGCGTATACGTCGGTATCGTTCTATACCCGCTCCGATATCGCCTATTACGCCATCAACGATCGGGCGGCAGGACGGCGGGTCATCGAGCTTGATCTCATGACCGCGGCCCAACGCGCGGAATTGCCGGAGAACGAAGAGATCACCGCTGCGGATCGATTGATCGTGGCCTCGCCGACGACCACCGGCTTGATCATGATCAGGGCGCTCGCGCCCGAAGCGGGATGGATCCCGGCGGTGCGAAGTGCGCTCGCGGCGGCGCAATGCCGCCCTCAGTGAGCGCATCTAGCGAACGCTTGGCCCAAACTTACGATCGGTTCGCACGACGACGGCGACGGCGACGCGGAGCGCTCGCTTCGGGCTCGAGGTCCCCGGTCGGCGTATCGGCGTATCGTTCGATTCGGATGACCGGAAGGATGATGATGGCCGCCGATTCGGACTTGTCCGCGATCGACCTTGGCCCCCGCGCGCTACGCTGCGCCGCCTGAAAATGGATCACCGTACCCATATCGTTGCCCCCGTCCCCTGACGGCCGGAGCCGCAACGCGGCTCCTGCGCGATTTGAGGCGGGCAAGGTTAACGGTCTGCTAACGCGCAGCCCCTAAGCTATTTCAAATTCAAAGTGTTGCAGCAAAGGCGCAGTGACCATAATGAAGGCTCTCGCGGCATTCGCTGGGCTCGAGGGCCTATTCGATCTCGCTGAGGGGAATGGGGTCGACATGTGCGCGACCCTGTTGCGAGTACTGACCGATCTCTACCTGCAGCGGCCGATTCACACGCCGGAAGACGAACACTACTACACCGAACTGGCATTGCGCCTCATCGAGGCGACCGGCGTTTCGGAACGGGCGGCGCTTGCCGCGCGGCTTGCATCCTATCCATCAGCCCCCAAGCCCGTGCTCGAGCGCTTGGCGCGCGATGTCCTCGAAGTCGCCGGTCCGGTCCTCGAGCATTCGCGGTGCCCGAGGTCGGCCGAGCTCAAGACGGCCGCTGCCGAAACGCGCGGCGGCGCTCATGCCGAGATTGCTGCGACACGACCCGGCAGTGCTCCGCAAAGCGTGCGTGTGGTCGAGGCTTGCGAGCTATCGGAGCTGTTCTACGCAGCAAAAGCGCCCGAACGTCGACTGATCCTGATCAATCTCGACTACGCAGCGCTCATCCCATCGCAGCCCCTCCCCGCCATGCAACGAACCGATGTCTGGCGGCTGGAATCGGCCGCGCTGGAGCACAATGCCGAGACGCTCATCGGCGAGCTCGAACGCATGCTCGCCGTCTCGCGGGCGCAAGCGCGCCGGATCGTCAATGACGAGCTCGGCGAGCCGATCGTCGTCGCCGCCAAGGCCATGGGCCTGCCGGCCGAGGTATTGCAGCGCGTACTGCTGTTCTGGAGTCCCTGGGTCGGGCAGCCGGTCGATCGCATTTGTGAACTTGCCGATCTCTACGACGAGATCAGCACGGATGCGGCGCGTCGGTTGATTGCCATCTGGCGCGAGGACGAGCGGGCCGAGGGCGAGCCAATCCACAAAGAGCCGGTCGCCTGGCGAGCAGCGGCGGAAAATGCGCGGCGCGCTTTGTCCGAGGTGTCGCGCCGTCCCGACCTTGCGCACGACGCACGCGTGCGCAGTGGCGAACGATGAGAGCGTCGCCAGGCCCGCGTGGCTCAGGCGACGATTTGATCGAGAAAATGACGCCCGGCGCGGTCCTCGACCTCGAGGATCCACGCGTCCGGGTCGAAGCGGAGTTCCCGCGCGAGGCGTTCCTCGATCTTGGCCTCGGGAGCGGGCTGTTCGCCGACGCACCGGCTGAACACTCGGTCCGCTGGCCGCGCGTCGTCGAAGACGCTCTGCGGCGCCGGACCGAACAGCTCGGCGGTGCCGTCGAGCCGATTGAGCTTGACGAAAATCGCCCCGGCTTCCTCGGCACCCCGCCGGCGCACGGCCGCAAAGGCTCCTTCGATGTGGCAGCGGCGGATATAGGCTGCGACCCAGACTGCAGATTTCAGGCGCATTCCGACTTATCGTTCGTCGTATCCGCCAACGCAAGGCGTTCGCTATTCACCAGCCGCGCGGTCCCGACGAGAGCCGTGCCTCGCATCTTCTTCGATGACGACGAAATCGCGCGCCCGTGCGCGATGAAATCTTATTCCAGCGGCCGACCGGTCATCGCTGCCAGCTCGCGCACGACGCGGTCGGAGGGCTGGCCCGTGATCGGCAGCTTGCGTTCGCGCTCGAATTTCTCGATCGCGGCCTGAGTGTCGGGATCGACGATGCCGCTCGGCTTGATCTGGCCATAGCCGTATTCGGCGAGCGCCCGCTGCAGCGCGATCACGCGTTTCGAAGCCGCCGGCCGCTCGATGACACTATCGCTGCGAACCGGCGTCGAACGGGTCGCGGCTGTAGCTCCAGTGGTCGCCTTCGCCAGCTTGGCGGGCGATCGCATGATGGCCTGCAGCAGCGCCTCGTTCGGCTCGGTGCTCGGCTTGAGACTAGCGGCCTGCTCGAAGTCTCGGATCGCAGCGTCAGTCTTCGGACCGTAAAGGCCGTCGATGACGCCATCGTAGTAGCCCCGGCGCGTCAGTTCCCGCTGGATATCGTTGATGATCTCGCCGGGCGAACGGGGCGCGGACGGCGCGGTGACTTTGGTCGGCGCCGCTGGAGCCGCCACTTGGAGCGGCCGCGGACGCGGGGCTGACGCGCTCTCGGTCACCACGGCGGGTTTCACCGGAGGGACCGCGCCTTTGAACATGGGCGCCGGGTGCGAGCCCGACTGCAGGAACAGCACGTTGATCAGGATCGCGATCGTGACGAAGACGCCGAGCATCACGCCGGCCGCATCTCGCGGACTCCAGCCCAGCGCCCGGAATAGGTGTGTTGCGCGGTCGACCGACCCGCCTTTTCCTTGGCGCACCGATGGGCGCGCCGACTTTCCGACGTGATCTCGGATCGGACCCACGTTCCCGTGCACGCCCGATGATTTGGGACGCGCTCCCCTTTTTGCCTTGTCGGATCGTGTCAGAGGCCGCTTAAGCGAACGCTAAAGCCGCAACGGCAGCGGCGCACGAGCCTGTTTGCGTCTCGTTTCGCCGGGATTTGGCAGGCGCATTCATGCGGAATGGTGAACGGTCGGTTGCCGAAACCTGTCGCGCGCTCATGCGCGAGGGGGCGTCGCGGATCATGCGGACGCGCGTTTGTGCCGCAAATTGGCGCCGCGGCAGCGAGTGCAGCAAATTTTAGTCAAATGCCGATTGTTCGAAATTTGCGAAAAAACGCGGCTGATTCACCTCGAATATAGACAAAAAGCGCGCGGCGCAGAGAAGGAGCGTTTCAAGCCTTGCTGTTAGGGTAAGCTCCCATGCGATGAACCACAGCCGGGAACTCTAAAGGCAGGTCATGCGATTCGTTTTGCGGATGGCGTTTTGGCTTATCGTCATTCTGGCGTTGCTGCCGAGCGGCGGATCGCAGCCCACGCCGAAACTCAATGTGAGCCCCATCGACGCCATGTGGGCGGCGAAGGCCACCGTCACCGATATGGGGTCATTCTGCGAACGCCAGCCCGACGCCTGCACGGTCGGATCGCAAGCGGCGGTCGCGATTGGACATCGGGCGCAGGCCGGCGCCAAGATGATCTATGAATACCTCAACGAACACCTTGGCTCCCACGACGGTGGCACGCCGGCGAATACCGCACCCGGCAAACCGGTCCCGCTGCCTACCGCCCGGCCCTTGCAGCATACGCTTTCAGCGGCTGATTTAGCGCCGGCTTGGCGTCCCCCGCAGTGACGCAACGACGTAGAGAACGATCGGCCAAGACATCGTTCTTTGGAATTTGCGGGCTTTATCGGGACCGATTTTTGGCTCGATCCGGTAGGCGCCGCCCGAAGATCAGCGGCCCTTGGGCTACCATCGTTCCCATATACCCATTATGTGTCCAGCCATGACCGCGGCCGCATCCGACGCCTTGACGACCCTCGACGAGATCGTCGACAACTTTTCGCTGCTTGAGGAGTGGGACGACCGCTACCGCTATGTTATCGAGCTCGGCCGCAGCCTGAGCCCCCTATCCGAGCGCGACCGTACCGAAGCGAACAAGGTGCAGGGCTGCGCCAGCCAGGTCTGGCTCGCGACCACCGTGCATCCGAACGGCCACGGCGGGCCCATGCTCACCTTCTGCGGCGACAGCGACGCCCATATCGTGCGCGGACTTATCGCCATTTTGTTTGCAATGTTTTCCGGCAAGCAGGCCCGCGACATTCTATCGACCGACGCGATCGCGGTGTTTGAGCGTCTGGGGCTGCGCGAGCACCTGACCCCGCAGCGATCGAACGGGTTCCGTTCCATGGTGGAGCGCATTCGCGCCGACGCGCGGGCGGCGCTGGCAGCGGTGGCCTAAAGGCCGCATCGCTTCGCTTCCAACGGCGAGATTTTTTTGGTGGGCGAGGAACTGGCTCGCCATTTGCCTGTCATCTTGCGGTGGCCTCGATCGAACCCCCCAGGAACGAAAGAGGCTGCTAGGCCCCGGCGACAACCTCCCCGGGGCCTTCCACTTTGTGGAACGCGATGAACCGATGCGAGTGAGCGGGATCCGCGGCAGATTATGCCTAGCTTATTGTCATGCCGCTTCGTGAGCTATCTGCGCCGCCGCCGCTGCTGGCCGAGCCCCATTTGCTTGGCGAGGTGCGAACGAGCCGCTGCATAGTTCGGCGCCACCATCGGATAGTCGGGCGCCAAACCCCATTTCTCGCGGTACTGCTCAGGCGTCATGTTGTATTGCGTGCGCAGATGACGCTTGAGTGATTTGAACTTCTTTCCGTCCTCGAGGCAGACGATATGGTCCGGCGTGATCGACTTCTTGACCGAGACGGCGGGTTTCGGCGGCTCGCTCGGCGCATCGCCGTGCCCGCTCGAGACCCGCGTCAAGGCGGCGTGCACTTGGCCGATCAGCGCGGGCAGATCCGCGGTGGGGACCGAATTGTTGCTGACATAGGCCGAGACGATTGACGCTGTCAGCTCGATGAATGTTCCACCTGACGTATTCTCGCCCATCGATTGTTAGTCCTGCCGCGTTTTGATCTTGAAGGCTGCGCAGTAGAGGCCGCACTTCTACGTCTTGAGCGCCGCTGGTGCGCATCAGCTGCGGGCTCAACGCATCAAATGTCGTCGAAATCGTGACTCGCCTGGTATTTCTATTCTTGCACTCTGGGGAAGGCAAGAAGTGTTTCCGTTGCTGTGCCA
>Ga0318537_10000363_pt1 | contig 11431 bp, 10 predicted proteins | sample GRESIP117b4f29_FD_203657 | JGI IMG/M metagenome (GOLD analysis project Ga0318537, IMG submission 203657) | Tropical soil microbial communities from Luquillo Experimental Forest, Puerto Rico - GRE.SIPMG.117b4f29 | ecosystem: Environmental > Terrestrial > Soil > Tropical forest > Bulk soil... | reverse complement strand
AGCCGGAAACAGCGAACGTTCCTCCATTGCCATATGCCCGCGTTGGTGATCAATAAAATCGCGCATCACTTTGCTGAACGTCTCCCGTAAAATATCCCGATCCAGCAGAACATTGCGCACGACTTCGGCCACACGGTCCAAACGCTCGGTCTCTTGCCGATGTTCAGCCTCCGCATCACCGATGCGCTTGGCGGCGAGAGGATCGCGCGCTTTAAGCCTTTCAAAAATCATGTCTTCCTTGGGATGATGGCAGCAATCTGGATAATCTTGAAAATAATCAATAACGGCTCGAATTATTTCATAATCCGGGCGCTCACGGCGATTGAAGACCTTAAGTTCGTCTTCGAGAACTTTGAGCAGCTGTTCGATGTCGCGGTGTTCGTCGCGGAGCAACTCGATCATTCTGGTCATCGGCATTCCTGTCACTTTTTGCCGGTCGGATGAGGCGGAAAGGCCAGCGCCGTGGTTAGTCGCCGGACCAATGCGGCCGCCGCCAGCCGCCGGTAGTGAGCGGAGATTGTCGTGGTACGCATCGGCTGCACCTGCTTCTGCACCAGTGTTTCCAGCTCATGCAATGCGTCGGCGTCAAGTGTGCGGCCGAACAAAGGGTCGACTCCTTTGAGCAAAAACGGGCGCGAATTTGTGCCGGTAATGCCGACGCGAAGCTCGGCGAGTTTTTCACCGTCCATCATGAGTGCAACCGCAATGCCCGCCAGCGGGAAGTCGATGGCGCCGCGCACGCGGGCCTTGCCGTAGCTGGAGGGCGGGGGATTCGGAGGCAGGTGCACGCAGATAAGAATCTCGTGAGCGTCGACAGCCAAATGGGCGCGGCCATCCTCTCGATAAAAATCCGAAAGCTTGACCCGCCGGTGCTGCATATTTCTGCCGGCGATCTCGACCTCTGCATCAAGAACCATCAAAGCCGGCGCCAGATCTCCGCAGAACGCGGCATGACATCGCTGACCCTGCGGCGCAACGTGGCAGACAGCGCCTGCATGTTTAAGGCAGTAATTGTTGGCGCGACGCCACCATTCGCTTTGGTTGTAGTAGACGCATCGTGTCTGCAGGCAAAGATTGCCGCCGATGGTCGCTATGCTCCGCGTCGTTGGGCTGGCAACGGCCTCCGCAGCGTCCGCAAGCGCGCGATAGCGCTGACGGATCGCCGGGGTGTCGGTGAGCTCCATAAGGCTCATGCAGGCACCGATTCGGACCCCGGTGGGAGCGAATGATTGTTCGTGCAGTGCGTCGATGGCGGACAAATCGATGAGTAACTTCGGGCGCCCAAGGCCGAGTCGTAAATTGACAAGCAGATCGGTTCCGCCGGCGAGGAACAGGCTTGAGGATTCCTGTTCGCGTGCGGTAGTCGCCGAGCCGATGTCGCGCGGCCGGGCAATAGCGAAGTTCGGCATTGACCAAGTCATGACGCATGCTCTTTAAGTGCGCTTGCACGGGCCTGGCGGCGACGCTCGATCTTGGCTTGCAAGACGCGGTCTGGCGTGAGCGGAAGCTGATCGAAATCGATGCCAATGGCGTTCGCTACCGCGTTGACTAAAGCCGGCGGAAAGCTCGCGAGTGCGCCCTCGCTTGCCTCTTTGGCCCCGAACGGCCCGGCGGGATCACGGGCTTCGACAATTTGAACTTCGATCGGTGGTGATTCGGCGATCGTCGGCACGCGGTACTCCAGTAAATTAGAATGCGCTGGCAGACCGTCGAGGTAGTGTGTCTCCTCGCTCAATGCCTGACCCATGCCCATCCACACCGAGCCTTGGATTTGTCCCTCGACCGCCAATGGGTTGATCGCGTAGCCGCAATCAAGCGCGGTCCACACGTGGTCAACGGCGATCGTGCCAGTCGGCTCGTCGACCGTGACTTCGACGACCTGCGCTGCGTAGCTGAAGCCCATAGTCGATCCAACCGCTCCGCCCTTGTGCTTGCCACCTTGTGCGTCCGGCGGGCAGGTAAATGTTCCCTTCACCTGAATGGCGCCGCTTCCGACCAAGGCCTCTGTCACCACCTCGGCAAACGAAAGGCTCGCCTGGCCGCCCTTACCGATCAGGAACTGCTCGCCGACGCATTCGATGTCATCAGGTCGGGCGTCGAGCTTGCGTCCTGCTGCTTCGATCAAGATTGCTCTAAGCTTTTTCGCAGCATCGACGGCGGCATTGCCGACCATGAAAGTAATGCGCGACGAGTACGCGCCATTGTCCTTCGGCGTGATCGCGCTGTCTGCGGCCACCACGCGTACGCGTTCGAGTGAGACGCCCAGCGTCTCGGCGACCGCGATTGCTACCATTGTCGAAGAGCCCTGGCCGATATCGGCGGCGCCAGTGAATGCGGTAATGCTGCCGTCGAAATCGAGTTTCAGGTTGACGACGGCATGCGGCTCGCCGGTCCAGTGAATGGGCTTGGCCGCGCCGCTGACGTAATGCGAGCAAGCCATGCCGAGTCCCTTTCCCGGCGGCAATCTGCCGATCCGGGCGCGCCAGTCGCTGGCATGCTCCACGCGGTCGAGGCATTCGGACAATCCGCAGCTGTTCACCACCAGCTGATTCATCGTCCGGGTCGGAACATCGAGAAGATTGGCGCGGCGCACCGCGAATGGATCGAGCCCGAGTTCGCGCGCCATCCGATCCAGAACGCATTCGAAGGCGTGGCGCACATCGACCGAGCCGTGGCCGCGCATCGCCCCGCAAGGCGGCAAATTGGCATAGACGCGGTAGCCGTCGAACTTGACAGCGGGAATATCGTAGATGCCTTGCAGCAGCGCGCCGGCATAGAGGATGGTGACAATGCCGTAACCGGCGTAGGCGCCTCCGCGTTGCACCACCTCGCACGCGCAAGCGGTGATTTGTCCGTTTTGACGCATGCCAAGCTTGAGCGTCACCTCGGTATGCGGCCGGGCGCGATGCGTCAGGAAGTTCTCCTCCCGCGTCAATTGCATGATCACCGTACCGGCCGCGGCACGCGCAAGCAGGGCGGCGATAATCTCGAAGTTCAGCACTTCGACCCGGGCGCCAAAGCCGCCGCCAATGAATGGTTTGATCACTCGGATGCGCGAGACATCCATGTCGAGGCAGCGCGCGAGCATCAGCTGGAGGTAATAGCCAACCTGCGTCACGCTCTGGACGGTGAGTCGTTGGGTTTGCGGATCAAACTCAGCAAGTATCGCGTGCGGCTCGATTTGAGCATGATTGACCTCGCTGCAGCTGATCCGATGCTCGCGCACCAGGTCGGCTTGTGCGAATCCCGCTACTACGTCGCCAAAGACATGATGGACCTCGCGCTCGATATTGCCCGGCTTGTTCGCGTGCAGCAGCGTTGCGCCATCGGCGCGCGCTGCTGCGGCCGAATAGTAGGCCGGTAATTCGCGCATCTCGAATTCGATCAGGTCGATCGCCTGCTCGGCCGTGGCTACGTCCACCGCGGCGACCGCCGCGATTGGCTCGCCGCGATAGCGGACCCGATCGCACGCAAGAGGGTATTCGTTCATCGCAACCGGGAGCACGCCATAGGTATGCGGACAGTCGGCGCCCGTTACGACAGCGACGACGCCGTCAAGCTCCCGCGCCTTTGTAACATCGAGCCGTTTGATCTCAGCATGGCTGACCGGACTGCGAAGGATGCGTCCGACCAATGCGCCGGCATGATCCAGATCAGCGGTATAACGCGCGCGGCCGGTGACTTTTTCGATGCCGTCTATCAGCGGAACGCCGCGATGCCGCAACTCGGATACCTCGCGCACTTGGCCGGTCACGACGTCGCCTCCGCCGCGGCATGCACGGATTCGATGATCTTTACGTAACCGGTGCAGCGGCAAATGTTGCCTGCAAGCGCAGCTTTGATTTCCTCTTTGCTCGGCTGGGAATTGCGCCGCAACAGCGCCTCTGCCGCCATGATCATCCCGGGCGTGCAAAAGCCACACTGCGTCCCGAGCTTTTCATGAAAGGCTCGCTGCAGGCGATGGGGACGATTCTGCGCCGCCAGGCCTTCGATTGTTTCGATCGATTGTCCGTCGCATCGCAGCGCGAGCACGAGGCAGGATGGTACCGGCTTTCCGTCGACCAGCACGGTGCAAGCACCACATTCACCGGTATCGCAGCCGATCTTCGTGCCGGTCAGGCGCACGACCTCGCGCAGGTAATCGACCAAAAGCAGGTTTTCGGCGACGGCATCGTCGCGCCATCGGCCATTGAGCCGCAGATGGATGAGCTGTTTCCTAGCGGACTCCGCCTGCTTCTGCGCCATGACTCGCCGCCATTGCAACAGTTTTGACAGCAAAGGCGCTTTTCGCCAGCGGTGCCATGACAAAGATCAAGTCGCGGCGATGATCTTCTCGCGGGGCCATTGCGCCCAACCCTTAAGTATTCCCCCCAACAGCCCCGGGGATCCCGTTTTCTGACTTAAGTCAAGGCGTTTCCTGCGGTTCCTGCTTTCCTATCACGTCCGATCTGGGGCAGCTCCAGTGCTGGCGATCGACCGCGACTACAATGCAGCCGTTGCTTTTATCGACCGTCACGTCATTGAAGGTCGAGGCAATAAAGCCGCGTTCGTCGATCCAGCACGCGAGATCAGCTATGCGGAATTGAGCAATGCCGTAGCGCGGGTCGGTCCTGTCTTGATGCGACTTGGCCTGGAACGCGAAAATCGTGTCGTTCTCATCTTGCACGACACCGTCGACTTTCCCATCCTGTTCTGGGGCGCCATTCGGGCCGGCATCGTTCCGGTGCTTATCAACACGTTGCTGACATCCGACCATTATCATTATTTGCTGGAGGACACTCGTGCCAAGGTAGCCTTTGTTAGTCCCTCCGTCGTGCCAAGCGTGCTGTCCGCGGCCAAGGGGGTAGCAACGCTCAAGCATATCGTCGTGGTCGGTGAGCAATCGGACGGCTTACAGCGTTTCGACGCTCTGTTGGCCGCGCAACGCGAGCCGGCTTCCGCCGCCAAGACCTGCGCTGATGAAGTTGCCTACTGGCTTTACTCTTCGGGTACCACCGGGATGCCGAAGGGCGTCATGCATGTCCATTCGACCATGGATTTCATTTCGCGACTTCCCGGACGAAGCAGACTTGGATTCCGCGGAGACGACAGGGTGTTTTCCACCGCCAAATTGTTTTTTGCGTACGGCATCGGCACATCGATTTGCGTGCTCGGCGCCGGTGCGACTTCGATACTGTATCCGGATTGGCCGTCTCCTGCAGCGGTATTCGAGCTGCTTGCTCGCTATCAGCCGACCATGATGTTCGCTGTGCCGACGCTATATGCGGCGATGCTCGCAAGCCCGGAGTGCACCCCGGAAGCCGGGTCTCAACACCTACGATTGTGTTTCTCAGCCGGGGAGCCTTTACCGCCACATATCGGTCGCGGCTGGAAGGAGCGCTACGGGCTCGACATTTGTAACGGTGTCGGCTCAACCGAAATGGGGCATTTATTTCTTACCAATTTGCCCAGTGCGGTGGATTACGAATGCTCGGGCGTTCCCGTCGAAGGCTACGACATGCGGCTCGTTGATTCGTCGGGAGTTGACGTAGCTGATGGCGAAATCGGTGAGCTGTTGGTGCGCGGTCCATCGTCAGCCGCCGGTTATTGGAATCAGCGCGAACGCACGCGCCGCGTCTTCGAAGGCGAATGGACGCGTACGGGCGACAAATATATCCGGCGATCCGACGGCGCCTACAGCTACTGCGGCCGTACCGACGACATGTTCAAGGTGAGCGGGATCTGGGTTTCACCATTTGAAGTCGAAGCGGCGTTGGCGAGTCATCCACAGGTGCTCGAGGCCGCGGTCGTTCCCGCAAAAGACGACAAGGGTCTCGTCAAACCCTGGGCGTTTGTAGTTCTCAAAAACGGCGCTGGGGAAGGCTCAGGTCGCGCGCTCTACGAGGGCCTCAAAGCACATGTCAAGCGCACGGTCGGGCCATGGAAATATCCACGCTGGATCGAATTCGTCGACGCCCTGCCGAAGACGTCAACCGGCAAAATCCAGCGCTTCAAGCTGCGTGAACGCGCGGCTCTGTACTCGCCAGCGGGGGATGCGAGAGAGCCATGATCGATCTTTCGCACCTTGGTTGGCCCTTTTTCGACGAGTCGCATCGAGAGTTCGCGGCGACGCTCGATCAATGGGCGTGCCAAAACCTGGTGAAACTGTCCGATCGCTGCGATGTCGACCAAACCTGCAAGTCACTGGTTCGAGCATTGGGTGATGCCGGATGGCTGAGGACGGTCGTTCCCGCCAGTCACGGCGGTTCGTCGCGGCAAATCGATCTTCGCAAACTTTGCCTGGCGCGTGAGATTCTCGCCTGGCACCACGGGCTTGCCGATTTTGCCTTCGCCATGCAGGGCCTTGGCAGTGGATCCATATCGCTGTTCGGCAGCGATGCGCTGAAATCGAATTATTTACCTGGCGTGTGCGCCGGCCGCCGAGTTGCCGCGTTCGCGCTGACCGAACCGGCCGCTGGGTCCGATGTCGGCGCGCTGGCCACGACGGCAATCGCCGACGGCATCGATCATGTGCGCATCAACGGGATCAAGACATGGATTTCCAACGGCGGCATCGCCGATCATTACATAGTGTTTGCCCGCACCGGCGAGGCGCCGGGCGTCAAAGGACTGTCCGCGTTCGTCGTGGACGCGAACACACCGGGGCTGACCACGGTCGAACGCATTGAAGTCATTGCTCCGCATCCACTGGCGACGCTGCGTTTCCAGGACTGCTGCATTCCGGTGACGCAAAGGCTGGGCGCCGGCGGCGATGGCTTCAAGGTGGCGATGGCAACGCTCGACATATTCCGCGTCACGGTCGGCGCTGCGGCGCTGGGAATCGCCAGGCGAGCGCTGCACGAGGCCGCAAGCCGTGCTGCCACACGCATGCTGTTCGGCCGGTCGCTTGGCGATCTGCAGATGACGCAAGCCGCTATCGCTGACAGCGCCGCCGAAGTCGATGCCGCAGCGCTGCTGGTTTATCGCGCTGCCTGGAGCAAAGACACCGGCGCCGAACGTATCACCCGCGAATCGTCGATCGCCAAGATGTTCGCGACTGAAATCGGCCAGAAGGTCGTCGACCGCGCGGTGCAAATTCACGGCGGTAACGGCGTCCGCGTCGGCAGTAAGGCCGAGGCCTTGTATCGGGAGATCCGCGCACTGCGCATCTACGAAGGCGCCACCGAGGTGCAAAAGGTCGTCATCGCTCGCGAGCTCATGAAAGCGCGAGTGGCCGCTCCAGCCCACCGGCAGGTGCGCGCATGATCACACTCGAAATCGCAAATTCCATCGCCACTCTGACCTTGCACCGGCCGCCGGTGAACGCAATCAGCGATCGGCTTATCGAGCTGTTTGAGGACCGGCTCGACGAAATTGACGCTCGGCCGGATTGCAAGGTCGTGCATTTGCGCTCCAGCCAGAAGGTTTTCTGCGCCGGCGCGGATTTAACCGAGGTTCGACAGCGCTTCGACGCGCCCGATGGTTCCGAGCGCGCTCATCGTTTTGTGTCGCGGTTGCAGCTTTTATACGACCGCATCGAACGATTGCCGCAAGTAACCGTGGCGGAGATCGCCGGCGCGGCCATGGGTGGCGGACTCGAACTTGCGCTCGCCTGTGATCTCCGCATCATCGCAACCGATGCCAGGGTCGGGCTTCCCGAAATCAGCCTGGGCTTGATCCCGGCTGGCGGCGGGACCCAGCGGCTGACGCGCTTGTGCGGCCGCGCCATCGCTGCGCGCCTGATTTTCGGCGCGGAGATCGTCGTCGGCGCCGATGCGGTTTTACTTGGACTGGCGCAGTGGGCCGCTGAGCACGACGACATTGCTCCCCGTGCCAGCGCGATCGTGCATCGCATCGCAACCTTTCCCGCCGCCGCGCTCCGCGGCAGCAAAATGTGCATTGCGGCGGCAGGTGATGCGGACGGAAGCGGTTATGCGAGCGAACGCGAAGCAACCCGCCAGCTGTCTACTCACCCCGAAACGCGCGAGCGCGTCGCTGCATTTCTTGCGAACCAATCGCGATGACATTCTTCAACCAAGAGGTATTCCGATGAAGCTCGACGGCAAAACCGCACTAATTACCGGAGGCGCGTCGGGAATTGGCCGCGCCATCGTCCTGTCGTTCGCGCGTCACGGGGCGCGCGTGATTTGCGCGGACATCAATCAGCACAAGGCAGCCGAGGTCGCCAAGGAGGCGAAAAGTGGAAATTATGCGATCGATTCGGTGGCGGTCGATCTCGCCGATCCGAAATCTGCGCGGCATTGCGCGGCCGAGGTGATTTCGCGGTACGCGCGCGTAGATCTCTTGGTAAACGCAGCCGGCTGGGGCGACGCCCAGAATTTCATGGACAACGCACCGGACTACATGGATCGGGTGATCGCTATCAATTTGGGCGGGCCAGTGCATTTCACCCAGGCGCTGCTGCCGGCGATGATCGAGGCCCGAAAGGGCAAGATTGTGAACATTGCGAGCGATGCCGGTCGCGTCGGCAGCTCCGGCGAGACAGTTTACGCTGCAGCTAAAGGCGGGGTGATTGCGTTCACCAAGTCGCTCGCCCGCGAATTGGCGCGCTTTGCCATCAACGTCAACTGCGTCTGTCCGGGCCCTACCGACACGCCGATGTTGGCGACCCGCTCGGAAAAACTGCGCGAAGCGTTCCTCAAGGCCATTCCGTTTCATCGCTTCGCGCGGCCGGAAGAGATCGCCGATGCTGTCCTGTTTTTTGCAAGTTCGCGCTCAGACTACATCACCGGTCAGGTGCTGAGCGTCAGCGGCGGGCTGACTTTTGCCGGATAATCGAACCGGGAGTGAAAGGAAAAATCATGAACGATACAGCAGCGCGTTTTCGTCCGGCCGGTTTGGAGTGGACAAGCTTTAGGGCGCAGCATTTCCTGTGGCGCCTCGATGGCAAGGTAGCCATCATCACGCTCAATCGTCCGGAACGAAAGAATCCGCTTACGCTCGAATCCTATGCCGAATTGCGCGATACGTTTCGTAATCTGCTCTACGCCGATTCAATCAAGGCGGTGGTGGTTACCGGTGCCGGCGGTAATTTTTGCTCGGGCGGCGATGTGCACGAAATTATCGGCCCGCTGGTCGAGATGCAGCGCAATGGCGATATGGCCGGATTGCTCGCTTTCACGCGCATGACCGGCGACTTGGTCAAAGCCATGCGCGCCTGCCCGCAACCGATCGTCGCCGCGATCGACGGCGTATGCGCCGGTGCCGGTGCCATTCTGGCGATGGCGTCGGACCTGCGCTATGGCACGGCCCGAAGTAAAGTTGCCTTCCTGTTCGTGCGCGTCGGGCTTGCCGGCGCCGATATGGGCGCCTGCAACATGCTGCCGCGTATTATCGGCGCCGGACGCGCTGCCGAGCTGCTCTATACCGGTCGGTCGATGGATGGAGCGGAAGCGGAGCGTTGGGGTTTTTACACCAAGTTGTGTGACCCCGAGGCGCTGATTGCCGATGCGCAGTCGCTGGCAAAATCGCTGGCCGAGGGGCCGAGCTTTGCCAATGCGATGACCAAGAAATGCATTCATCAGGAATGGAGCATGGGTGTCGACGAGTCGATCGAAGCTGAGGCGCAGGCGCAAGCGATCTGCATGCAGACCAAGGACTACGAACGTGCTTATCTCGCCTTCGTGAACAAGCAGCGCGCGAGCTTCGCTGGAAATTAGCTGGGACACGCACGGCAAATGTCATTGCGATCGCGGGTCGATGCTGTTATCGGTGGCGCTCCGCAAAATCCCACACCGCAGACCGAAATTGTCCGCCGGCCGTCGGCGCTGCGGGTGTTGCGCTTCCTCTTGCTGGGATGCGGCCTCGTTGCCTTCGCTGTCGGCCTATGGACCGGCTTCGCGCGGCTTGGCGTCGGTTTGACGGGCGCCGCGCCGCAATTCGTCGAATTCCACGGCGCGCTTATGATCTGCGGCTTTTTTGGCACGCTGATCAGCGTTGAACGCGCCGTCGCATTCAATCGGCCGTTCGCCTATTTGATTCCGGTCTGCGCCGCGACCGGCGTCTTCGCGCTGCTTGCAAAGGCTACAACATTTGCCGGCGCGGCGTTCTTGATGGCGAGCTTGGGACTTGCGGCAGCGTCGCTCTCCAACATGGGGCGGCTGCGGTCGGCGTTACTTGCAGGAATACCGTCGATCGCTGCGCTATCCTGGGGATTGGGCACATTGTTGTGGCTTGCAAATCGTCCGGCGGCAGAATCGGCCGGCTGGTGGCTGGCGTTTCTTGTGCTGACGGTCGCAGCCGAGCGGCTCGAGTTAAGCCGCGTTGCCACACCGCCACCGATCGCAAGAGCTTTGTTTGTCGCCATCGTCATCGTGATCTTGACTGGCACTGCACGTGGCGAACTGGATGGGCCGTCATCGCCTTACCTCGGTACCGGGCTCCTTGCCTGCGGCGCCTGGCTCCTGATTTACGATCTCGCCCGCCGAACCGTTAGGCTGAGCGGCCAGATTCGCTTTACCGCCGCATGCATGCTGCTGGGCTATGGCTGGTTGATTATTGCCGGCCTCGAACTCCTTGCCGGGCCATTGCATCTCACATTGTTCTGGTACGACGCCACCGTGCACGCAGTGACGCTTGGCTTCGTGCTGTCGATGGTCTTCGGCCACACCTTGATTATCTTCCCGTCGGTAATCGGCATGAAGCTGCGCTATTCCCCAGTCCTTTATTTGCCGCTGCTCTTGCTGCAAATCTCCGTCGCAATCCGGATCGTAGGCGATTTTTCTGGATCGACGGAGCTTCGATCGCTCAGCGGGTCTTTGACCGTTGCTGCAGTGGCATTGTTTGCCGTGACCATCGCCTCGGTTTCCGGTCGATCACGAACGCCGGCAGACGATGGCACAAGTCATCTAAAAGGAGTGGGAGCAAATTGATGTCGAGCCGAGTCCTCCTTCCGGACGGTTGGGCGCCGCCGATCGGATATGCCAACGGCATTGAAACGACGCCAGGCAAGATTGTATTCGTTGCCGGACAAGTCGGCTGGGATGCCAGCCAGAAATTCAAATCCGAAGAGCTTGTGCCGCAATTTGAACAGGCGCTCCGGAACGTGCTGCAGGTGCTGGCCGTCGCTGGTGGCCGACCCGACCACATTTGCCGGCTCACTGCCTATTGCACCGACAAGCGCGCCTATTTGGATGGCCGGCACGAACTCGGCCGAATTTGGCGCAGCCTGATGGGCCGTCACTATCCGGCAATGACCTTGGTGTTTGTCGTCGATCTTTTGGATCATCCCGCCAAGATCGAGCTGGAGGCGACAGCCGTTGTTCCCGCTGGCGGTTGATGAATGCGGTTACCGATCAGCGCCTTTGCGCAAATCCTTGACGCGCACCGCCTTGCCCTGCGAGCGCGGTACCGCCCCGGAGCATTTGATGTCAATCGTGCAGGTCACCCCGATCATTGATTTGAGGTGCTGACGGATCTCGACGGCTTTGGC